>ENA-OWNT01003211-OWNT01003211.1-seawater-metagenome-genome-assembly--contig:-NODE-3211-length-15721-cov-5.476029_pt1 | contig 15721 bp, 11 predicted proteins | sample MGYA00238136_ERZ651165 | MGnify/ENA primary metagenome ERZ651165 (study PRJEB26861, sample SAMN08777766) | seawater metagenome | isolation source: coastal seawater | place: USA: Florida | collected...
CCCCCGCAAAAAAGGTAGTGTTATATGAGTTCAGATAGTCAATTTTCAGTAGGTCAGCGTTGGTTAAGTAATACCGAGACAGAATTGGGGTTAGGCGCCATTATCGGGGTCGATTTCCGTTCGGTTGAAGTACTTTATCCAGCCACGGGCGAGGCGCGTAAGTATACCAAACAAGAAGCGCCTCTAACGCGACTTATTTTTGAAATTGGCGATACGGTAAAAAGCCAAGATGGCTGGGAAATGACCGTAACTGAAAAAGAAGAAAGCCAAGGAGTTTATATTTATCACGGCCTTCGTGAAGATACCAAAGCACAAGCCCGCCTGCCGGAAACTATGCTCGACCACCATATTCGCTTAAACCAGCCTGAAAAGCGCTTGTTCAGCCAACAGCTCGATCACCCAAAATGGTTTGATTTGCGCGAGCGCGCCCTCGACTATCAATACGACTACCTTCGCTCAAGCACTATTGGCCTTGCTGGTGCGCGTATATCACTAATTCCACACCAGCTTCACATTGCATCTGAAGTAGGTGGCCGTCACGCTCCTCGTGTTTTACTTGCCGATGAAGTGGGGCTTGGTAAAACCATTGAAGCCGCGTTAATTATTCACCAGCAGCTAAAAACAGGCCGTGCCGAGCGCGTGCTTATTTTAGTGCCCGACTCATTAGTACATCAGTGGCTTGTTGAAATGCTGCGTCGCGTAAATCTACCTTTTGCGATTTATGATGAAAGTCGCTGCGCGGCAATTGAAGAAAGCGAAACATCGGAAGATGGCAGCGTTAACCCGTTTGAAAGCGACCAGCTTGTGCTGTGCAGCATTGATTTCTTAAGCCAAAGCGAAAAACGACAACAACAAATTCAGGCAGCCAGCTGGGATTTAATGGTGGTTGATGAAGCGCATCACCTTGCTTGGTCACAAGAGGCACCATCGGCTGAATATACCTGCGTAGAAGCGCTAGCCAACAACACACCTGGCGTACTGTTGCTAACGGCAACACCAGACCAGCTAGGCCACGAAAGTCACTTCGCACGTTTACGATTGTTAGACCCAGCACGCTTTCACAGCTACGATGCGTTTTTAAACGAAGAATCGAAATACAGCCAGCTAGCAGACGCCGTAGCACCGTTACTTTCAGATGCCGAACCGAACGACAAACAGCGTACAAAACTGGCTGAATTTGCGCCTGATGTAATGGAGCACGCAGGTGATTTAACGCAACCTGATGCCCGTCACGCACTATTACATCAACTTATTGACTGTCACGGTACAGGACGCATGTTGTTTAGAAACCGCCGCGCCAATATTGAAGGTTTTCCAGAACGTAAACTCAGTGCATATGAATTGGCGTTACCCGACGTTTACACCGATGCAATTACAGGCGGTGACTTAACCTACGCGCTATACCCAGAGCGTATGGCAAGCGTTGTTAACAGCTGGACAAAGCACGACCCACGCGTAGCTTGGCTACTTGATTTTATGCAAGACGTTAAGCCAGAGAAGATTTTGCTAATTTGCGCAAGTGCACGAACTGCGCAAGAGCTAGGCGAAGTTATTCGCACACAAACCGGTATTCGCCATAGCGTGTTCCATGAAGGAATGAGCATTGTTGAACGCGACAAAGCCGCTCATTATTTTGCTGATGAAGAAGAAGGTGCACAAATACTGCTGTGCAGTGAAATAGGCAGTGAGGGGCGTAACTTCCAATTCGCTCACCACTTAGTATTGTTCGACTTACCCATTACGCCTGATTTACTTGAACAACGTATAGGCCGCTTGGACCGTATTGGCCAAACGCAAACCGTTCAAATTCACGTGCCTTATTTAGCGAAAACGGCTCAGCACGTATTGCTTGATTGGTATCACGAAGGACTTAATGCGTTTGAAAAAACCTGTCCTACTGGCTCTGGCGTTTTTGACGATGTTAAGCCTCTTTTAATTGGTGCTTGTCTTCACCCAGACGATATGAGCGCACGAGACGAGCTAGTAAACCTGAGCGTTACGTTAAACAGTCAGCTTGTTGCTCAGCTTGAAGCCGGGCGAGATCGTTTGCTTGAACTCAATGCCTCTGGTGAAGGGCGTGTAGAACAACTGCTAGAAGACATTATTACGCTAGATAGCGAACAAGACTTGTCACGTTTTATGGGACGCGTTTTCGATGCCATTGGCGTACAGCAAGATGAAAAAGGCAACGACTGCTTTATTCTTATGCCTACCGAATCGATGGTGAGCCAGCTACCTGGGTTAGATCCAGAAGGCATGACCGTAACCTACAAACGCCGTGTGGCCACCACGCTGGAGAACGTACAGTTTTTAAGTTGGGACCACCCGCTAGTGCACACTGCTATAGATGTAGTGCTTACCGATGTGCACGGCAAAAGCAGCATTGGCTTTATTGCAGAGCCGTCACTGCCAAAAGGGGCGTACTGGGTTGAGGCGTTGTTTGTACTTCACGCACAAGCGCCAAAATCACTTCAGTTGGGTCGTTTCTTACCTCAAACACCAGTGCGTGTATGCCTAGATGCACAAGGCAATGCAAGCGAATTGAGCTTTGATGTGAAGCGCAAAGTAGGTAGAAAAATATCATCTCAACTTATCAAAGCACTGCAACAACCGCTTGAGTTAGCGATAGAGAAAGCAAGAAAGCTTGCGCATCAGCAAGCAAATCAAAAGCAACACGACGCGTTGAACACTATGCATAGCACGCTTAACGAAGAAATTCAGCGCTTGCGTGATCTTCAAAAACGTAACCCAGCGGTACGCGACTCTGAAATTGAATATATAGAAACGCAGATGAATGCGCTAGACACGGTTATTCAAAGCGCAGATGTCGAGTTAGATGCCCTACGTATTGTGGTAAACAACCCGTAATGCCAAACCCCAAATTTATCTATACCCCACCTATGTCGCCTTATCTTGATTTTGTATATCAAGATAACGACATTGTGGTGGCACAGAAGCCAAGTGGTTTACTTAGCGTGCCGGGCAAAGCCGCAGAACATAAAGACGCGCTTATCACACGAGTGAATTATGTATATCCAACGGCAACAGTGGTACACCGGCTGGATATGGCAACGTCGGGGTTAATGGTACTGGCGCTTAACAAAGACAGCCATCGCCACATATCAAAACAGTTTGAGCTAAGGCACACGAAAAAGCGATATTTCGCCCGTGTGTATGGCCATATTGCTGAGCAGCAAGGAGAGATAAACTTGCCTCTTATTTGCGATTGGCCGAATCGACCTAAACAGATGGTGGACTTTGAGCGAGGAAAACGTGCTACAACGCAGTTTCACGTGATATCTCGTGAGACAGATGGCGAGCAGCGTCCTTTCACGTTAGTTGCACTTCACCCTATCACGGGGCGATCGCATCAACTGCGTGTTCATATGCTTGAACTTGGCCATCCTATACTAGGCGATCGCCTTTATGCCCACGACGATGCGCTTGCTATGGCCCCACGCCTTCAGCTTCATGCTGAGAGCTTGAGCTTTAAGCACCCGCAAACTGATGAGTGGCAAAACTTTAGAAGCCTTATTCCTTTTAGTGATTATCGCCCTGAGCCATTGGGCTAGAAAACGTTATATACAAGTGTCGCGTAACGCTGTAAAACAGATTCAGTTTTTGCCAATATTGCCGATATCGTGAATAGGCGAATAAAGTAAATTTTCTAAAGGTGTTTTTTATGTTCAGGCAATACCCTATTTTGCTTCTAACATTTTTCGCCTTGCTATTTTCAACAACGGTGCGCGGCAATTCCTTTGCAGACATTAGCCTTGCTTATACGCCTTCTGAAATAAACGAAATAATGGTAGGTGACAGCATGGCACCTATTATTGAAATAGAAGCCAACACTCCGTTACCTCTGGGTGTTGCTGTTATTCTTACTGAGTTACAAGATACAAGTTTAACGCTGGCTCAGGGGCAGCTATTGGGCAACGCGCTAGCAGAAAAAGGGTGGAACGTGGTAGTGAGCCCGCTGAACTTACCTATGATTAAGCAAACAGCTCCTCAAGCTAACTCCACCGAAGATACACAAAACTCGCAAACGTCAGTCAACAACGCACCCGCTGAAATAAATGCTTCAAACGACATAGTTGAAGGCCTGCACCCGCGAAGTAATTTGCTTTCACAGCATCTTGACTTTGAAAGCGCAACAACGCACCTCACACTTCATCTAAATGCATTGAACAATCATTTACAATCGCGCCAAGGCTATCGCCTTTACATCGCACAAGGCATGGCTGCGTCTAGTTACTTATCAGCCTTGCAAATGCAGCCCGAGCTTTATCCAGATAGCTTTGTTGCCATATCGCCTTTCTGGCCGGAAACGTTAGTAAACTCTAATGTAATCGAAAATATAGCTGAAAGTAGTTACCCAGTTTTGGATATATCACTCGATGGCGTGAGTGAGTGGTCGGATTTAACCGCCGAAGAAAGAAAAAAACGCTCAAAAAACAACCTAAAAATACATTATCGACAGATTAAAATTCCCTCTAAATCATTATCCTTTAGTATAAACAAAAAATACAAACCCTTGCATATTCAACAAGTTGCAGATCGCACTATTGGCTGGACACGCCATTTAGGCTGGTAATTTCTGCCCTTCAGTTTTACGCTAAATTTAATACTAAATCAGACACCTAAAGGGAAATTTGCATCAAGCAGCTGGGAGCTGTGAGCAGGAAGGCGGTAATGAACTATACTAATTCAAGAATAGAAAACTGGTTGGGTGTCTCGTGAACGTTCAAGAGTTTGTAAATACAAAAGCGAAGCAGCTGTGTTTTTATTTAGAAGCATTTTGGAACAATGAACTCCCCATTGAAGAGCTCGAATTGTTTTTCTGGGACACAATGGAAGAATGGGGTCAAATTAGCTTCACACTAACACAACCCTACACACAAGAAGAGCGCGTATTCTGGCACCTTCTTCACCAAGTACATTATTGGAACGAAGAAAAGCTGATGCAGGACAAGTATCTGCTCGACGAATTAAAAAACTGCGTAAAATACCTAAAAGGCGTTGGCCATTGTCCGCTTGATTGCGTGGGTGTTCGGCCATAAACAACATACCGAGTCATGGATAGCGTAATAGCGTTTTACATCAGATAATTATTGTGTAAACCATTGCTTAAATATACGCGTCATGGCTCAATATGTGTTTCGACCTCATACATAGGGAACCGCTTTTGTTCGACGCATTAAATACCTACAAAGATAAACGCTTTTTAAGCATTTTCTTTTTTGGTGTCTCCAGTGGTTTCCCATGGATCATGATAGGCTCTGTACTATCTGCTTGGTTAAAAGATGATGGTTTATCACGTTCGGCGATAGGCCTCTTTGGCATCATATTTTCCGCCTACTCATTCAATTTTTTATGGTCAGGGCTTATCGATAAGCTCACCCCTCCCTTTCTCGGTCAGCGACGAGGCTGGATCTTTTCCATGCAAGCCATTGTGGCAGCACTGTGTGTTGCGATGTCTCAATTTTCTACTTCAAATGACTTGTTTTTAATTGCGCTCGTTGGATTTATCATCGCAATCGCTTCTGCTACTCAGGATATTGCAATTGATGGTTACCGAATAGATAGCATTGCTGAAAACGATAAAGATGGCATGTCAGCAGCGTCTTCAATAGCCACCGCAGGGTGGTGGACAGGATACGGAGGCTTAGGTGCATTGCCCTTTTATATGGCCGACATGACATCCTGGTCTTGGCCGTCAATTTACCTATTGCTCGCTGCCATAATGGGCTTATTGATGATAGCAACTTGCGTCAGTGCCGAGCCCGAATTAGACCGAGATTCTTTGCGAAAAAAACTCAATACACACACACCTCAAGGAGCAACGCTAGCGCGGTGGCTGCATAGTGCGATAGTGGTTCCCTTCGCTGAATTCTTTAATCGCAACGGAGTAAAACTTGCGGCCTCTTTCTTGCTCTTTATTTTCTTGTTTAAAATTGGCGAAGCTTTTCTAGGCCGGATGAGTATTGTTTTCTATAAAGAAGTGGGCTTCTCAAATAGTGACATTGCTACCTACTCTAAACTGCTGAACTGGTGGGTCACCATCATATTTTCCTTATTGGGTGGTATAGTCAATATCCGCTTCGGCATTTATCGCGGTTTAATGGTGGCAGGCATCGCCATGGCCGCATCTAACTTATTGTTTGCGTTAATCGCTCAGACAGGCCCTTCCACCTCGCTTCTTGCCATTACTGTTATTGTAGATGGTTTTACAGGAGCCTGGAGCACGGTAGCTATGGTGGCGTTTATATCTTTGTTGTGTAATCGCGCCTTCAGTGCAACCCAATATGCGCTAATGGCATCGCTAAGCGTAGCTGGACGTACTTTGGTTGCCAGTAGCAGTGGCTTTTTCGTAGACGCTATGGATGGGAACTGGAGCCTGTTTTTTGTATTAACAGCACTCATGGTCATCCCCAGTTTATGCTTTCTTTACAGTATTAAAGAAAATATAAAAAAAGTCGAATATTCATAAAGTTACCAATTTCCTTGAAAGCAAGTTTGTTTGTTCTAAAGTTAAAGAGTTAACCCTTTAACTTTAGTCTCCTAAGGCTTTTAGCGCCTTAATGGGGATTAGCTTCAAGGAATGCCCTTTGAGTAACAAACAGGCAGCACGTTCCGACAGCGTGCTCTCTTCTCCATTTCGCATAACTTCGCTTTCGACAATGAAAGTGGGAGGGTGTATCTGTGCGTTGGGAAGCGTGTTTCTACTCATATATTTGCTGTATCAGCAGCAACAAACAACAAACGAACTAACCCGAAAAAATGCACTTGAAGACATTATTGTATCGTCAGAGCATCGCATTAACCGATACAACGCTAGCGATAACAAAGAAGAGTTATCGCAATTACGCGAAAACCTCTTAGCTACTCTCAAACACATTGAGCAATATGTTGTAAGAGACATCGATTCTGAATTTCTTCCCGTCGTGTTATCTGAAGATGAGTTTAAGCAAAAACTAGCGATGCTAAGCCAAGACTCTGCACATCATATTGCTAAAGAATCGCTTAACCTTCTAAATACGGTGCTGCAGGCACCCGAAGAGAACAGCAAAGCGCTGCTCTCTGACAATTTCACGCTACTACCGCTTATCAATGCTATGCAGGATGAAGAGCGAATATTGATCGAGAAAATCACTGTATTTCGACAAGAAATGCTTACGTTAATCGTTATTGCGTTAATAATAACATCGCTAGTTTGCGGCACTTCGTGGCTTTTTAAAAATCTTATCAGGCATAAAAGTGCACAGTCATTTCACCGTTCCCATTTGCGATTGGCATTTATCGACCAAGAACAAGCGCTGCGAGAGAAAGAGTTTTTGCAACTAATTAGCCAAGAATTCAGAGCGCCAATAAGTGCCATTATTAGCGCTCTTGAATTAATTCCAAACTTAGAAGAACAACGCGCAAGACTCATTCGTCAAGCAGAGCAATCCAGCTATCGTTTGCTTAATTTAACAAATAACCTTACCGAAATATTAGCCACACACACTGATGAAGATATAGAGTTAATTAAGGTAGATTTAATTAGCCTTCTTGACGAGTGCATTTCTCCGTTTTCGGTTCAACTTAAAGATAAGAAAGTCGACTTTAATATGCACTGCAGCCACAGTGTTCCTCATTTTATCAACTCTGACCCATCTGCAATTGCAAAGGTTATTGTGAATATCCTCGATAATGCGGTTAAGTTTACTAACAGTGGTCTCATTGATATTGCGGTTACTACTGAAATAAAAAATAAAGCGATATATTTAGTCGTCATTATTAGCGACACTGGTATAGGGATTGATGAAGTCACGAAGGCGAAAATGTTTAACCGCTTCTATCGAGGTGAACACAGTGGGTCACACCGTTTCCCAGGAGCAGGCATAGGGCTTTCTGTCGCTAAGCGTAACCTTGACAAACTTAGCGGTGCTATTGAAGTAAGCAGCACAGTGGGCATTGGCACAGAATTTAAGGTATATATCCCTGCAGACCCCATAGATGACACTCCAACCACAGTTACGGCAACCACTTCAGCCCGTTTTGCTATTGTTGATGACTTAGAAATATCCCGTCTTCACCTTCAGTCCATCATTACAAATCAAGGTTACAGCGCACGTACTTTTGCCTCAGGAACAGAACTAATTAATCTTCACGACGATGTGTTGCAGTTTACGGCCATCATTGCTGACCTCTACATGCCAGGTATGTCGGGATTGGAGTTAGTGAGAACGCTACATGCTATTTACGGTGAGCGTATTCCACCGGTTATCGTGCTCTCAGCCACGCCTGACATTGCTAACATAGTGGCAAACAGCGACCTACCTGCCTATCAGAGTTTCGTCAAACCCATTGATAAGGAGAGGTTTGTTGACTGTATTCGTCAAATTGCTCAGCACAAGCAAAAGGTGTTAGACAGAGAGCGAAATGCCAATATTTTGATTGTAGAAGACGAACCTATTAACGCCGAAATGGTGCAGTATATGCTCGAAACCATGGGGCACTCGGTGACGGTTTGTTATACAGGTGAAGAAGCTATTCAAAGTATTGGAGAGAACCAGTTCGATTGCGTACTGTTAGATATAAATTTGCCAGATATAAACGGGCTGGAAGTGGCAAAAATTATAGGCGAACGTTTACCAACGCTGCCTATTGTTGCTCTTACTGCCAACGCCCAACGTAGTGATAAAGCAGCGTCACTGGCCGCAGGTTTGCGGTACCACTTGGTAAAGCCAGTGACCTATCAAGAGCTTAAAAACACCTTAAAACTTGCGTTATAAAGTAATGGCCTCGAAGATACGATATTGATTTCGACCGTTCTCTTTCGCTTCATAAAGAGCTTGGTCTGCAAGCTCAAGCCACGCCATTGACCCTTTGAAGTCACGTTCAAACTGAGCAAGACCAATGCTGATAGTGAATTGGATAGTCTGCCCTTCATGCTCTACTTCCAAGCGCTGTGCGAGCTGTCGGATCCGTTCCGCGACAACCGTAGCGCTTTCCACTTTTGAGTCGGTTAAAATTATAGCGAACTCTTCACCACCATAACGGCCTGCCAAATCAGTTTCACGCACACAACGCTGAATAAGCTGCGCTAGCATTTTAATCACTTTATCACCGGCCTGGTGACCATAGGTGTCGTTAATACGCTTAAAGTGATCGATATCTAACATCATTGCAGTGCTGGGCTTGTCTCTACGTTTACACTGCTTAAAAACATCTTCGAAACGCTCTTGCCAATAGCGTCTGTTATACAAACCAGTAAGACCATCTACACGACTCGCAATTTTTAGCTCCTCGTTAAGATGCTCCATACCTAGCTTACCCAGCGCCTGCTCAGTCACGTCGTATACCAGCATACAGAACTTATCAACGTTGCCGTCTTGCCCAACAAGTGGAAACATAGTCACATTCTGGTACATGTGCTTTGCAGCGCAGGTAACAGGTCTATTGCAGCCAAACTTAAATAAATACGGCCGCTGTTCCCAAATGATAAACACAGGGCTTTTTAGATTGAACACTGGGTCTACTTTGGTGCGTAACCATCGTTCTTCAATATCGGTGAAATGCGAGAACAGTACCTTGCCCGTAACCTCTTCAGCTTTATCGCCACTGTGGTTTTCCATAAACTTGTTGAACACCTGAATACGGAAATCCCTATCTAAAATAACAATGCCCACTTCAATAGAGTCTAGTAGCTCTAGTGGAACGGCAGCATTATCGGACGGTGTCGTATTTACTAACGACTTTATTGGTGTACTCATACCGCATCCCTATGATCATCAAGTAAACGCGCATAAACCTGTGTCATTGCATCGCCCGGGAAAAGAAGCAGCAAGTCGAATGCAATATCTCTCGCTTTTATGGCGTAGCCAATTTCAATTGCCATTAACTTACCCCATCGCTGCACGTTGTCACTTAACAGGGTAGACAGGCCTTTATGCTGGCCCAATAACACGGGATGAGTATGGCTAAATGCCACATTTAGTTGTTCAGACAAGCCGTTCAAACAAGCGCCAATGAGAATATTGGATACATCCATAAGTGCCTCAAGGGCAAGGCCATTTGAAGAGTGACTCGCGGTATACTTTAATAGCTCAACAATATTTTGCGAGTTAGTGTCGTTGAAAATGACTAGCGCTTCGCCACTAATTCCCTCACTGACAAAACCTTTAGATACTGCCGATACGCTATCGTTGCGGTTTATTTCAGCCACGGCCATCGACAGTTCGTTGCTTTCAATAAGGTTTACGTTGGGGATAGGTAAATCAATAAATTCACCTAGAAGCTGCGCCAAATTCTCGCCCGCTCTACCCATGGCTATGTTTACCATTTCACGGCACGCATCTAACTTGTCTTCTAAGCTGATTTCAGGCGTAATTTTGCGCGCTTTGTTTAACGAGATAGGCGCTTTGCTGTCTGTTGAACTTTGGCTTTGCAGTTTAGCTTCATTTTGCGCTTTAACTTTGCGAAGGTTAGCGCCCGTACTTTGGGCGCTTCCACTAAAAATGCCATAGGCAGTAAGAATGCTGGTGAGCTTTTCGTTATCAATAGGCTTGCGAATAAAATCGAGGGCACCCAAGTTAATCATTCGCTCACGTGCTTGTGGCTGAACGTCACCTGACACCACAACCACCAAACAGGGTAAGTCTTCTTGACGAATAACATCCATGGTTTGGTAGCCGTCCATAATTGGCATGTTCAAATCAAGAAACACTACGTCGCCTTTACCCTGACGAATATACTCAACAGCCTGTTCGCCGTTTTCAGCAAAGGTAATATCAACGTCCCAAGCATCAGGCAGGCTGCGCGCCATCTGGCGCCTTGCGAATCCCGAGTCATCGCAAATTAATATAGGAGTACTCATCCGAAACTCCTTATATAGCGACGGGCGCTTTAATATGAGGGTGGCACTGATAGTTCTGCAACTCAAAGTCTTCGAACTTAAACCCAAAAATATCTTTCACGTTAGGGTTAATTGCCATTGTAGGACGTTCGAAAGGTTCGCGACTGAGTTGAAGTTCAACCTGCTCTAAGTGATTTGAATACAAATGCGCATCGCCGAGCGTATGAATAAAGTCGCCTGGCTCTAAATCACATACCTGCGCCATCATCATAGTAAGAAGCGCATAGCTCGCTATGTTAAACGGTACACCGAGAAAAATATCACCGCTTCGTTGATACAATTGGCAGCTAAGCTTGCCATCGAGCACGTAGAACTGAAAAAGTGTATGGCATGGTGGTAGCGCCTGCTTCCCCATTGCTGCATTTTCTTTTGGTGAGTAATTGGTATCTGGCAGAACGGCTGGGTTCCAACCACTTACAATTAAACGTCTAGAATCTGGATTAGTCTTAATTTGCTCTACTACATCGGCTATTTGATCTACCGAGGTACCGTCGCCTCTATCCCAGCTTCTCCATTGACTACCATATACTGGGCCTAGCTCACCATCGTCTGTCGCCCACTCGTCCCAAATGCTCACGCCATTTTCTTTCAAATATGCAATATTGGTTTCACCTTTTAGAAACCAAAGCAGTTCGTGAATTATCGACTTAAGGTGACATTTCTTCGTTGTCACCAAAGGGAATCCTTCCTGGAGATTAAAACGCATTTGGTACCCGAAAACGCTCAACGTTCCTGTACCAGTTCGATCTTCCTTTTTCACACCCGTATCACGTACATGGCGCATTAGAGCGAGATATTCTTTCATCTTTCTTCTTATAATTTCTTATTCAACATGGTTTTTGCCGCGCGCATACGCTCGCACAATCAATCCTATTCCTAAAGCGATCATAGGTAAACAAAGAAGTTGTCCTTGGCTTAGGCCCATTTGATATAAGCCAATATGGGCGTCTGGCTCCCTGAAAAATTCAACAATAAAGCGGAAGCTACCGTAACCTAATAAAAACAAACCACTTACGGCACCCACTGGGCGTTTCTTCGCAGAAAACAGCCACAATATAATGAACAACAATACGCCTTCTAGCGCAAATTCATAAAGCTGAGACGGGTGTCGCGGTACATTGCCAGCATTCGGAAATATTACAGCCCACGGTACGTCAGTACTTCTACCCCATAACTCTGCATTTAAGAAGTTACCTATTCTTCCTGCTCCTAATCCAATAGGTACAAGAGGTGCAACAAAGTCACCTAATTGTAAAAATGTGGCATTCAGGCGTTTGGCTTGCCAAAACAGCGCAGCTAAAACACCTAACAGGCCACCATGGAACGACATACCGCCGGCCCATATTTTAAACAGATAGAGCGGATTGTCGAGAAACATGCCAAACTGATAGAACAGTACATACCCAATGCGACCACCGAGAATAACGCCAACGAAGCTCCAAAACAGCAAGTCGCTTAACTGGTCGCGGTTCCAATTTGTATTAGTTAGGCGTTTCTGAGCTAGTAGATAGGCGGCAATAAACCCCACTAAATACATAAGTCCGTACCAACGGACGCTCAAGGGTCCTAGGTCAAATATCACTGGGTCGATACTAGGGAAAACCAGATAACTGCTCTGTTCCATTCTATTACTCAATTCCTACAATCATTCTAATACTTACCAGTATCAGCAAACACGCTAACATGGCTTTTAACACTTTCACGTTGGCTTTTTGACTTAATTTGGCACCAATATTGGCGGTAAACACTGACGTTGTCACTATGCCAGCAGTAGCGGGTAAAAATACGTAGCCCACACTGTTTGGCGGTACATCAGACACGTTCCAACCTGCCACAATAAAACTGGCTGTGCCAAAAATGGCAATCACCAAACCACAAAACGCCGCACAACCGATTGCCGCGCGAATATTCACTTTAAACCATACCAATGCAGGCACCAATAGTGCGCCACCACCAATGCCCATTAAGGCACTGATAACGCCCGCTCCACTTCCCACCGCAATAAGCGCAGGTTGAGAGGCTTCGGTGTCAGAGGCTTTTTGTTTACCAAAAATCATCTGTGCCGCAATTAATATCACCAATATGGCAAATACGTCTTTTAATAATTCACCGGATATATGACTTGCCACCTGCGCGCCTAAAACAGCGCCCACCGCAATGCCAATTCCGGTGTACAGTACAATTTTTGGTTGAATATTACCCAAGCGATAATGCGCAAAGGCAGACGACATTCCAGTAAATATAATGGTAGAAAGCGACGTGGCTATGGCAACTGGCATCACGGTTTCTGTCGTCATACCAAGAAAATGTATAAGCAAATAAGATAATGCAGGCACAATAATTAGCCCACCACCTATGCCTAACATACCAGCGAGGATCCCAACTACTGAGCCTAACAAAAGGCAACACACTATCACTGCAACCAAGGGGTCCATTCGCTATTCCTTTCCAACTTTGCGCATAAGACTATCACACACAGCACACAAGCGCATATGTCCATTCGTCACTGGTTGTTTTGCACTACGCCCCTGCCCTGATAAGTCCGCCAAGCCCCTTAGTTTCAAGGTATTCATTGATATAGGTGAATACTTCATCTTGGCTCGCGGCGGTTAACGAAAGCGATAATAGTCGCTTGCACTCTTCAAGGGTTACTTTTCGAATTAACCAATTGATTTTGCGTACGTTAAATCCATTCATACTTAATCGTCGATAGCCCATACCCATCAATAGCAGCGCCCCTGCAGGCTCACCCGCAATTTCACCGCATATTGTTACCGGCACTTGGTTTTGATTGGCTTTTTGCACTACGTCGTATAGCGCTCCAAGCACGGCAGGGTGATAGCTATTGTACAGTCCAGCCACTCGCGTATTATTGCGATCTACGGCCAGTAAATACTGTGTTAAGTCATTACTACCCACGGAAAAAAAGTCGACGTGCTTGGCTAATTGAGGCAGTTGGTAAAGCACCGATGGCACCTCAAGCATGATACCGAGCTTTGGCTTGTGTATTGTTTGTTTTGTCGCAGAAATTTCATCTGAAATTTCGAAAAAGGCTTGGTTTATAAGTCTTTTAGCTTCTTGAACCTCAGACACCGTGGAGATCATGGGCAGCATAATTTGTAAGTTGCTTAGGCCCACACTGGCACGCAGCATAGCGCGAATTTGTACCAAAAAGATTTCCGGATGGTCGAGCGTAAGACGGATGCCTCGCCAGCCAAGAAACGGGTTTTCTTCATTAATGGGGAAATACGGTAACGGTTTGTCGCCACCCACATCCAAGGTTCGCATCGTAATAGGTAACGAAGGCGCTGACTCCAGCACGCGGCGATAAAGCATGACTTGTTCTTGTTCAGACGGAAAGCGCTCACGCAGCATAAAGGGGATCTCTGTGCGGTAAAGACCAATGCCCGCCCCCATTTGCTCGGCATTCAGTTCAATTTCTGCCGACAACCCTGCATTAATATACAGCGACATTCTGCAGCCATCCACGCTTTCACAGGGTTTATCTGCCTCTGCGTCAATCTTTTCAGCAATTGCCGACTCTTCTTCAACTAGTTGTATAAACTCTGCTTTAATATTGCGTTCCGGCGAGACAATAACTTCTCCCGAATAGCCATCTAAAAGGATCTCTTTGTCTTCCAAAAGTGCGGGAGATACGCTTTGACAGCCCATCACCGCAGGAACACCCATAGCACGTGCTAAAATGGCGGCATGGGAGTTGTTAGAGCCACGAACGGAAATAATGCCTTTAAGCTTGTCGCGAGGGAATTCGGCCAACATTGGCGCAGACACTTCGTTTGCCACCAAAATGCTATCGTCAGTGACAACCTTTTCGGTAACTTTATGACCGTTCGCTTCATGTAAAATATTGGCAAGAATACGATCAGACAGGTCAACAATGTCGATGGCACGCTCTTGCATGTAAGGGTCTTCCATAGCTTGGAAACGAGCTGCATAGTTCTCAACCACCATTTTGAGCGATGACGCAGCATCCCAGCCTTCTCGTATTTTTTCTTCGACCTCTCGACCCAAGCTATTTGCATCAAGTAAATGATGATAAAGCTGAAAAATAGATTTTACGTCTTCGGGAAGCCCATCGTCTAAGCGCTGAGATAAATCATTGACGTGCTCGCGAGTAACTTCCACTCCTTTGCGGTAAAGCTGAATTTGTTCAAGCGGTGACTGAGTGCGCCTCACCACCCAGTTTTTCAAATTTATCGACTTATCAGGAGAGACGCCTTTACCAATAGCCAAACCAGGCGAACCCGCAATACCGCGCACGTTTTTCTGCTGCAGCGCTGCATCACTTGAAGAAGACAAAGACAGTGCACCACGAATATCGGCATTAGTAATTTCAAGAGCAAGCTGAGTCGCAAGCGTAACAAGAAAGGCTTCTTCATCTTCACTGAAACGGCGCATTTGTGCTTGCTGAAGCGTGATAACGCCCAGAACACGTCGCTGATTGATAATAGGTGTACCTAGGAAGGCGTTGTAATTATCTTCTTTTACTTCGGGATAATGTTTGAATCTAGGGTGTTGGTGAGCATCAACAATGTTTAGCGGCTCTTCGCGTTGGCCTACTAACCCAATTAGGCCTTCAGAGAAGCCAATACGCACGTGTTCTACGGCTTCAGGGTGCAGGCCATCTGTGGCCTTCAAAACAAAGTGTTGTGCTTCGTAATCAGCAAGATAAATAGAGCAAGAGTCAACGTTTAAGGTTTGCTTAACACGCGTCGCAAGGCGAAATAACGCCGTGTCTAGCGCAGGAATGCGATTCATTTCCTGCACTATTCGTTTCAGTGTTGCCAGCATGGTGCCGGG
>ENA-OWNT01003212-OWNT01003212.1-seawater-metagenome-genome-assembly--contig:-NODE-3212-length-15720-cov-5.217861_pt1 | contig 15720 bp, 17 predicted proteins | sample MGYA00238136_ERZ651165 | MGnify/ENA primary metagenome ERZ651165 (study PRJEB26861, sample SAMN08777766) | seawater metagenome | isolation source: coastal seawater | place: USA: Florida | collected...
TGTCCTGTGGGTGCGTAGCACCCACGATGCGCAGGTCTAAGCCCAGGACCTCACCCCGCTCCCTGATGCAGCACCGACGGCAAGCGCCACCATGATGAAGGTGCACTTCGACTTCGACTTGCAGCACCAAACCCACCACAGCCGCTTCCAACACTGTGCATCGGTACGTGGGTGCATCAGCACCCACAGACTCGAGGTGGTGCAGCACCCACGACGTCCTGGACTTAAGGACTGTGCGCGTGGGCGCTACGCACCCACAGGACAGGTCTAAGCCCAGGACATAGTCCCGGTATCTAAAAATCTAAAAAATCTAAAAATCTGTCTTCTCTGTTCTCGTCCCAAGATCCGTTCCGCAAGCCCTCTAAGCTAAAATCTGTCTTCCTAACAAACCTCAACACACAACGAACGACCAACGACTCGACTCTACATATCCTCCACTGCTATTTTGCATTTCCCACTTCAGACACTGTGTGATTACGGTGTAATCTCAAATGTAGATACTACGGCGTTGCCCGATCGATCGAGTTCGTCGTGCAGTGTTCAGCCGAGCCTCTCTCTCTCCCTCTCAGTCAGTCAGTCAGGCCCAGTCACTCTGACCGAGTTCGTTCGTTGTGCACTCAGCAAACAGTCGCAAAAGTTGGACAAAGTCAGCCAAAGTTCGATCGTTCGTTCGATCGACGGCGTTGACGACGGACGACGGACGACGGACGACGGACGACGGACGACGGACGACGGACGACGGACGACGTTGTGGCACCATTTCGCTATTGCCAATGTGTGCTTTGCTGTGCTTTGTTGGGCTGGGCTGGGCTGGGCTAGGCTGTGCTGTGTTTTGCCATGCCTTGCTTCGATTCGATTCGCTAGGCTTTGGTACGCCTTGATTTGCTCGCTCGCTTGTTTGGTGTTATCGTGCATCCTTACGCCAGGAGAGTACACACGCCCTGTACCCTTACCAACCTTCTTTGCTTTGCTTGGTCGGGTGAACACTTGATGCAGTGGTTCGTTGGTGAATGATGATGGAGGGGCGGAGGGACGGAGGGACGGAAATGACGGATGGATGCCATGGTTGGCCAGTTGCCTTCTTGCTGACTTAAACACATGGCCACTTCAGCTGACACGCTCAGAGTATCTTTTTCTCGCGAACCATCGGCTCGAGTGTGCAAAGTGGTCCAAATCGTTGATTTTGTCGCTGTTGTAATTTCTGGATAAAATCGAACAGCTTGAGTGGGACACGTAGGCCACCATGGCCAGCGCGTTCTTCCAGGCTTATTGCCTGGATGACCAGTGGGCATTGATCGCAAACTACACCAACTCCTCAAATGGTGACCTGTTTGGTGAGAAGGCATTTGCGTTCGCAGACTACACGCCCTGTGTTGCTGACGGCGGCATCCTGTCTATATGCTACCTGTTGTTCATCCTGTTGGCATCTGTCCGATTGGGCCAGTTGTGCAGCCGTTCGAATCGAAAAGGCAAAGTGATGAACAAGGGTCGGATGTGGTACCGTTTCATCTTGACGCTGATCGTATGGGCCATCTTCGCATACCAATTGCTGAAAGATTATTTGTTTGGAGTTTCAGAAACCAATTCGTCAGTTCCAGCTTATTCTTCTTCTGGCGATGTGTATATGCTTCAGCCGATGGCCCCTTTTCAATTAGTATCGCGCGCCATGGCAGTCCTTGGATGGGGCCTGGCATTGATTGTTGCGGCGATTGAAACCAGCATTTTCACACCGTTCGGCAACTGGATGATGACATTCTTGGCGCTGATGGACCTTCTGTGCCAGTTTGTGAAGCTCTATGTCGTGTTAACGTTGTACCTGTCCGTGCCCGACGCGGTCGCTCAACGGTATGTCGGCAACGATCTGTGGGTATTTGTGGGGCAAATCGCTGTTACGGTTTTTTTGGCGCTTCTACCTATGTGCGGCCGTCCACGACTTTCTCGTGAGTTCGAAATCTCGCTGCAGCAAGAACGCACCCAACGAGGTAACCTCGTGCAAATGGAAGAGCCCCTTTTGGGAGAATCGGAAGAGGAAGCAGTGGAGCCGCCGGACGCCGGACCGTTTCCAGAATACAAGACGAATATTTTCAGCCGCGTGTGCTTTTGTTGGGTGTGCCCGATACTGTCGAAGGGAAAGAAGCATGCTTTGCAGTTCTCAGACATTTGGAGGCTGGACGGTGGTGACCTGACTGATGTGGCAGCGGTACGTTTTGTTTTATTCGAGTTGGTTTCTTCGATTTGCGCCAGTATTTATGTATTGTGCTGTTCTGTTCACCCGCACTAGGCCAAGTTCCGTACTCAGTGGGAATTGGAAAAGCAAAAGCCTCAACCGAGCCTCAACCGTGCCATCTTCAAGGCCAACTGTGGCCATATCATCCTTGGTGGCTTTCTTCAATCCTTGTCAATTGCATCCAGTCTGGTGTGCCCGATTTTTATCCAGCTATTTTCAACGTACCTGGATCCTGCGCCCGGAGAACCTGCGGTCGACGACGTGTTCCTGTACCTTTTAGGTTTGGCTTTCTTCTGTGCTCAAGTTGGCTTCTCCCTGGGAGCAGGACAGTACCAGATCACTATGGGACGTGTCGGGATGCGCATGCGATCTGCTCTGCTTTCCAGTGTGTTTACAAAGTCGTTGCGCATTTCCGCTGAGGCCAAAGTCTTGCCCTCGAACAGTGTGGGTAAACTCAACAACCTCATGCAGGGTGATACCGCCACGATGCAGTTTTTCACGAACAATGCCCACAGCTTGTGGTCAAATCCTGTTCAAATTATCATTGCGCTGGCATTGTTGTACACGCAGCTCGGATGGATATCATTTTTAGCGGTGGGTGTAATGGCTGCGGCTATTCCGGTGACGTTGTTTATCTCGAAACGAATGATGCTGGCTTTCTTCAGCATCAAAGTTCCGCAGGACATGCGCCTCAATGCTCTGGATGAGGCACTACAGGCGATGGATGTTGTGAAATTCTATTGCTGGGAAATTTCGGCAATCGATAAAATCATGAAACACCGCAAGGACGAGCTGGCGATGCGCTGGAAAGCGAGCGTGTACCAGGCGTGGTTTGGTGCCATTGCTCAGATTTTACCAGTTATCGTCTCGCTGGTGTCGTTTGGGGTGCTTGCGGTGGCCACTCCAGACGGAAAGACACTCGACGCTGGAACTTTGTTCACATCATTGTCATACTTCCAAGCTTTGAACATGCCGCTGGCAATGCTGCCGATTTACTTCTCGTTCTACGGACGTTACTTGATTGCCTCAGGACGAGTGGAGAAGTTTCTCCTGGCAGGTGAAAGGGACTCGTTGGCGCCGGCACCATCGAGTCCGGTGGAAGTCCCCATCTCAATCAAGGATGCCGACTTCCAATGGAAAGTGTACCGAAAACCTTCAGCCGCACCGTCTGCTGCGACCGAGACCTCAAAGGTCTCGGCGGCGGCGAAAGCAAGTGGTAAGAAGAAGAGCTCCAAAAAGTCGAAGAAGACAAAATCTGCGAAGCCGGTGGAAGCAGCCTCCGACGGTTGGGCGATCCGCGACATCAACCTCACCGTCAAACGAGGCGATCTCGTGTGTATTGTGGGTACGTGGTTTCTCCCGCACTTGACGCCACCACGTGTTTGCTGCTAACGCTCTTGTTTGGACTCGGCAGGTGAAACTGGAGACGGAAAATCATCGTTGCTTGCTGCTGTGACGGGTGATATGCCGCTCTCTCGTGGATACGCGAAAGTGGAAGCGAGCATGGCCTATGTGCCACAGGAATCTTGGGTGTTCAATGGTACGCATGATATTGTTTTCGTCAGCGCGGCGAACTGATGTCAAGTGACCAATTCGTGTGCATTGATCTCGTAGGAACTGTTCGCGACAACGTTCTGTTTGGCGAGCCATACGATGAGCAACGATATCTCCATGCACTTCGAGCTTCTTGCCTTCGCAAGGATATTGAGAATATGGACTTTGGTGACCAAACAGAGCTCGGAGCAAAGGGTGTCAACTTGTCCGGTGGTCAGCGCCAGCGTCTATCAATTGCACGAGCGTTGTACGCTGACGCTCAAGTATACCTACTTGACGACTGCCTTTCCGCATTGGATGCACATGTCGCTCGAGATGTGTATGAAAAGTGCATTTTGCAGTACCTCCGCGGACGAGGCAAAACTGTGTTGTTCGTGACCAATCGAATGGAGTTTGTGGAGGGTTCGGATCAAATTGTGTGCATGGATCACGGCCAAATTTCAGCTCAAGGGCAACTCGACGAAGTGAAAGCGTCGTCAGAAAAACTTCGCAAGATGCTTTCTTCGGTCAACAACATTGACGATGCAGAAGAGCACGAGGGCAAGGAAGATGACTATGGACCAAATGATATTTTGCCACCATTGATTGCGAAAGAAACCGGCGAGGGCTCCAAGTTGGTGCAGGCAGAGGGACGGGAAGAGGGGTCAATTTCTTGGGCTGTGATCAGGGCGTACTACAACGCTTTCGGTGGTGCAGGTACCGCTTTGTTCTTCACGGGGGTTCTGTTCTTATCTCAAGTAGTGATTACCACGAACAGCTTCTTCTTGTCTCAGTGGGGCGATGTCGCCGGTCTCAATAAAACCGACCTCGCGAATTCCACAAACTTGTTTGCACAGTGGACCATGGGTGATTTCATTGGGGGGTATGCAGCTCTCGGTGCTCTATCTGTTGTCGCAGCTCTCATCATCAACTTCTACAGCAAGGCATTGTCGTGGCGTGCTTCTGTCAAACTGCATGAGGATATGCTGCGCCGCATTCTCCGTGCACCGATGGCGTTTTTCCATGCAAATCCCGTTGGTCGTGTTACCAACAGATTTTCAAAGGACATTGCTGACGTGGACAAAAATTCCATGCCCAACATTCAAAAGTTCATCCAGTCAGTGTTTTCACTACTTGGTGCCCTGCTGCTCATGTGCACAACGACTGTGTACACCACTGCGCTGGTCGTCCCCATGTTCTTCGGGTTCTTCTTCGTTGTTCGCTATTTCCAGGCGTCTAACCTTGAATGCAAGCGACTCGACTCTCTGAGTCGTGGTCCCATTTTCTCCCAATTCAGCGAGTGCATTGGCGGGATTGAGTCCATTCGTGTCTACAGAAAAGAAAAGCACGAATTGGGCAAGTCTTCGAAGGCCATTGACAAGCACATCGCCCTCGATCTGCTTCAACAAGCTTTGAACCAGTGGCTCAATGTACAGCTGTCAATTTTGGGATCCTTGATGATCCTTGGTTGCTGTTGTTTCGGTGTTGCGGGGCGTCATGTCCTGGGTTCGGCATTGGCGATTATGGCTATTCAAACGTCTACTTCTGTGTCTCCGGTGTTGGCTTCTCTTCTCACCAATTGGGCAGTCGCAGAGCAGGGCCTGAATGCCGTTGAGCGCGTTGAAGAGTACACAAGAGTGGACTTGGAGAAATTCAAAGGAGACTCCGACCAAACTCGGCCAGAATTGGAGGGTTGGCCGTCGTCAGGAGCAATTGAGTACAAGAACGCTGTGGCGAGGTGTGTGTTACTTTTCGTGCATGACCCGGGAATGAGCGGGCTGCCAATGAGTCATAAAATGGTTGTAGGTACCGAGCGGATCTTAACCCAGTCTTGCAGGGTCTGAGTGTGTCCATCAAAGGTGGGGAAAAGGTCGGCATTTGCGGCCGAACTGGTGCCGGAAAGAGCACACTGTTCCTGACTCTCTTCCGCATTCTGGAGCTCGATTCTGGTCAATGCCTCATCGATGGGGAGGATATTTCAAAGCTTGATCTCACGTCAGTATTGTCGGAAACTCTGGTGCCCTGACCATTGGTGTGGGCTAGCGCGTATCACACTTAACGTGCGTGATGAACTTCTGCGTCATATCAGGTTTTTGAGATCGAAAATATCGATTATTCCTCAAGTTCCGATTTTGTTCAATGGCACGCTCCGCTCCAACCTGGACCCATACAACGACCACACAGACGAGGAGTTGTTGGACGTCCTTGAACAGGTAACGTGCCGCTGCGCACTTGTTCGTTGCATCCCTGAGGAAAGCTGTTGACAAACTGTTGTGGTGCTATTCAGGCGAACCTCGGCGACTACGTGCGTCGCGAGGGCCGCGGATTAAAGCTCGACGTCGCTGCTGGGGGCTCTAATTTCTCCGCCGGCCAGCGCCAATTGTTGTGTCTGGCACGAGCTCTGCTGCGTCGTTCAAAGATTTTGATCCTTGATGAGGTGCGTCTGTTTCGGCGCACGCAGTGTACGCATCGATTTTGTTGCGTTTTTGACATGGTTTGTGTCGACTTTTTGTGGTGTTAAAGGCGACAGCGTCCATCGATGTGTCCACCGACGAACTCATCCAGGCAACAATCAAGAAATCGTTTGCGTCATGCACATTGTTGGCAATCGCGCATCGTCTGAACACAATCATCGAATCGGACAAGATTCTCGTGCTTGATTTCGGTAAACTGAAAGAATTTGGCACACCGAAGGATTTGCTGGATGATCCCAACTCTCAGTTCTCTTCAATGGTAAATGAAACTGGAGCTGAAAACGCTGAAGTGTTGCGACGACGCGCGAATGGTTTGCCGATTGATGAAGAACTCATTTCGAGAGTTCGCGCTGCAAGTATGCAAAAGCCCGAAGACGAAGAAGCTGCGCTTGTGCTCGCCACCGTTGACATGGACGCGGCCAACGCGCAAAGTCCACGCAGCGGCGGCGGTGGAGCAGGTGGCGGTGGGGGTAACAAGTCCGACTCGCCATCTCCATCGAATCGTTGGGCAAAACTGAAGAAAATGCACAGCTCGTTGGGCGGGCGCGGCCTGGCGGCATCCTTGCGTGACAACAAGATCCAGGCTCTCGACGTGCCACTTAACCCGACACCGAGCGATGTCAGTTTGCGTTTGCGCGACCTCGACATTGCGCTGGACAACTTGTTGCAACTCGAAGAAGTGATGTCCTGCAAAGGCCACGTCAAAATTGAGTGGATACGCCGCATGCAAGAGGTGGCACACAATCTGAATGATCGAGCCAGCGAGCGATTGTTGGGCCTCGCTCATCAAGCTGAGGCAGATGGCATTATGAACCGCGACGGCACTGCGGAGGAATTTGGCCTTATGTAAGTAAAGTTTCCTTCTAATCGAGTGCATCAGACTCTTCTGTTGTAATGTAACTCAACGACGTCACTGCATGGATGTCCGCGTGCAACTGGTGCTTGTGCAACACACCTTGGAATGTCGAAGTGTATTCGCTGAAGTGAGGAAACCTGAAAACCGTTCTTTTCAACCCAGCAACATACCTCGCCAAGAGGTTTATTGTGTGCAAAAAGTACATTCCAACACCTTCGACTGTGTTGGTTATTGATACGCATTTACTTCGCCGTAGGAACCCGCGTGTCCTTGGACTATCGACTTCCATGTCCTTGGACTATCAATCACACACGACATTTGCATCCATCCCTCGAGGATCTGCTTGTTTCATCGCAAACTCGCATACGGGTAACTCCAATTCCCAATACAATAAAGTGAGTAAGCGTACACGTTGTGTACAGCGTGCAGTTCCCATCATCAATCAATCAGGGCGGAGGCAATGAAACGAACCAACCGTGCTTCTTCGTCAGTCATCAGTTCATAGCGAAGAAAGATTGAACACCAACCACAGCCAGACAGAACAAATAATGAAAAGATCCATTCGTTCAGGGCTTTCTCAATTCCGTACTGCTCACACACAATGACACCGAATCATCAACGACGTGACGACTCCGACACCGCTCCACCAGTATGGCATAACAACGACCAACCACACCCAGAGTTCAACAGTATGATACCATGCAAACACCACACACCACACAGCATCATCAACTCCGTCACCACTCACTCATCAACAAACAACCAACCACCAACCACTCAACAACATCATAACATTCACCAAACTCCACTCCACTCCACAAACTCGACCGACCGACTGACTGCGGCGAACGCAGCGACCATCTGCCATCCGCCGTTCATCTGCGATCATCCGCGATAGATAGATGGTATCCTCCGTGTCTCCGTGTCACCACATCACCACATACATCCAACCAATGCCAATGGCCACACTATCTTCCAGGGCCGTACGCACGCGTTGTTTGTGCCACGCGGAGGGACACGCAATGGGTGTGACGGCGTTTGTTTAGTTAGTGTGTTCGCAACGAAACAGGATGTCCTGCACCTGCTGTGCTGAAGGCTGAAGCCTTTGGTCCCGTCGTTCGAGGAGTGTGTACTGAATGCGAGGAGATGAGGTAATGCGGCAACGCATGCCATGCGCCGCGAAAGCAGAGTATTCTATTGGTGGTCTGATGCAAGGCGTATGGATTGCTTCTGTGAATAGTTGAGGATCTGGGCATTGTGACGGAAATTTGATGGGGTTTATTTATTTTTGTACGATATCGTTGCGCCATACAATGTGAGCACGACGTACGACCGCCAAGCTGAGCGTGTGGAACAATGATTTCACCACGATCACCGACGCAGGGATCAAATTCTGTCCTGGCTTACTTGAAGGGTCACCGGCAGCAATTTTTTGTCCTTTTCGTTCTATTGTTCATTTGCGGAGCTTTTGTTGCCATCAAGGATGCGAAAATATCATTGTATGATGTTGAAAGCACCGAGAGTTCGACGTTGCCGCACCTCGTCGCAAATCCCAGTGTGATTGTTGGCGGCGATCGATTCCGCACGGAGCTCCAGAAATTGCATGCAAACCTATCCGCTTCGCGGGCAGCATTTCGCGGTCGACAGAGGGCGGAGTTATTAGACTTCGTGCATCAGCAGGAGGATTACCGCAAATTTGCTGAGTCCGAGTTTTTGAGAGCAGCGAATGCTCTCTCCGTTGCCGCGCAACAGGCTCAGTTGAAAGGCTACCACGATCCGTTTGGCGTGTCGACAAAGTTGGATGGCGAAGATACGTGGGCTTTCATGATCCCTGTGATCAAGTCAAACCCTCGAAGGCAGAATCGGTTGGTGCGTAATCTGTGCGCTCTTTCGTGGCCTCCCAAGACTCTCTTCGGCATCAGTTTCTTGGTGGACAACACCTCTCGGCCGTTGGTGGAGAGCACACTTCCGATTCTGCGAGACTGCGGGATTGTGAAGTACACACTGTACAACGACCCGCCACAGAAGTATGTGCAGCCCTTAGGTGCTATTGAGAGGCATGCTCTTGAATCACAGGTGACGCGTCGTGCAGCCATCGCATCTGCGCGCAACTACTTGCTGCACAAAGCACTGCGGAACCGTCATACCGCTGTCGTTTGGATCGACTCAGATCTCAAAACGTTCCCTCACGATTCTCTGTTGTTGTTGCAACGCACTGGTACGTTCCGCGATATTGTTCACGTTATGGATAAGAGTAGCATATTGACTGCTTGCTTTGCTATGTAGGTGCTGACATCGCTGTCCCGAGGTGCGTAATGTTCGAGGATCAGACCGCAACTTACGACTTGAACAGCTGGAAAGAAAGTCCGGAAAGCCGAGCTCGAGTGGCCAAACTGCCGCAAAATTTGCCCCTCTTTGAAGGTTATGATGAAGAAGAGAACCCTCCTCGCTCGCGCGGCTACCTACGAGATGCCATTGTAGGCGAATGCCGGTGGCAACAAACTGGAGGATGTGATCCGGACGGGCTTCGAGAACGCGAGAATGACTTGGACTGCGATGATACTGTACCAGCTGGAGCGTCCGGATTTTGCCACTGCGCTGACGGCACAATTCAAGGTTCGCTTGCATGAGAGCGAAAATCCCGAGCCGTTGGTTTTCTCCATGTTGCGTTGACGATATGTTTCTCCTTCATTGAATCATAGCTAAATCGAATTGCAAGCACGAACAGTTTACGTGTCGAACAGTCTGCGGAGCTGCAGATGGGGCGACCGATGAAATGCTGAGCAGGTATCTTCCACCACGGCATGGCGAAAAGCTTGGCCGGTGGCATATGGGAGATCTGAGAAATACCTCGGCCGGACTGGTTCGTTCAAAGGAGAACAAGAGCATCAAAATCCATTCAACCACCCACCGACATCGAACACTTGTTTTTGTTCACTGTGCGCAGGATTTCGCTGTCACTCTCGACGCCGTCGGTGGCACAATGATTTACGCTCGCGCTGAAGTCTTTCAGAAGGGTGTTGTTTTTCCGACTGAGCTGGTCAATCATCAGGTTTGGGCTTGGTGATGGATCACTTTCTGTTGCTTTTGTTGAGATTGATTTTGAATGTCTTTGCACGCGCATGCACAGATTGAAACCGAAGGCTTTGCGCAGATGGCACTGCAGTACAACTTCACGGTGATGGGCCTTCCCAACCTCGTGATTGTCCATGCCTAAAATGTGGACTACAACCACCGCCAACCGCATGTGCCACCGCACAGCCAAATAGTCTATGTGGAGACATTACAATCCAACACAGATAGAGTGAAGTAGTGATTGTGATGCCCTCTCTCACGTATAATAAAAAAATGAATCACTGTATGATACCCATTGGACGACTAGAGTAGTGAACAGGGTGTATAGTTACCAAGTAGTACGCTGAAACGGTGCCTGCTGGGTTTTGTGGGTTTGTGGGTCCAGAACAGCAGACCTCATTCTCCATCGACCAAACCTGTTGGTTCCCGCTTCTGTCGACGGCGAAGATGTACGGCACACCTCGCAGGTAGGCGCATTCGATTCGCGACAAACATTTTGGCGCAAGAGGGCAGTCTAAATCGACAGTGACGTGTACTTTTCTACCAACTTGAAACTATGTGGCAATGTAGGTGACGCGTCGTGCCGCAGGCTCTGCAAACAGTTTCCACTATCGCAGCGTTTCCATGCCCACCAGAGTCCTTAATTTAAGGTGCCCGCAGAGAATGTCGAAACCAACAGTGACGCGAGGACACGACGTGTCTGACAATAAGTGATAGGAAGGCGGCAAGGCGTCGAAGGGATTTGAGCATTGCCGTGCCATAGTCCACCGGCGGCAAGGCGTCGAAGGGATTTGAGCATTGCCGTGCCATAGTCCACCGGTGCCCTGACGGTTAGCGAAGCTCCAAGCAGCAGCTATTGCACCATGCAAACTCTCCTTTGTGTCCAGAAAGCGTCACAACACTGCCCAACCACAATCTTCGGACTTCCATTCAACTCTGTCAGCTTCTACACTGGTCTTGCAGTGTCCTTCACCACCCACGATGCTGTTACCACACTCGAGTAGTCTTCTTGGTCCACAGTTTTTGTAAATTCGTAAGTTCATTAGCGGCGGTAGTCTACCGAGATCTAACAAAAACCTTCGGGAGGGAGGTACCCGGGTGAGTAGGTGAGTCATGTAAGCCGAGATGCGCCACAGTACACAGTGGCTGAGTGAGTCAGTGGGTGGATGGCTGGCTGGCTGCGCTTGTGACTGTGAGTGAGTGAGTGAGTGAGTGAGTGACAGTGACTGACGGTGAGTGAGTAACGGCTCCGCAGAAAGCCAGTTTGTTGTCGTTGTCGCCATGTTGTTGTTGTCGTTCGTTGTTGCGTTGTTGCGTTGTTGTCAACATCTGTTGCTGCTGTTGCTGCTGCTGTCGTTGCTGCTGTTGCTGCTGTTGTTGTTGCGTGCGTTGCGTGCGATGCGTTCGTTGTTTCAAGACGAATGAAGATGGTCGTGGAAGAGGAAGGTGTTCCTGGGCAAGGAGAGTTGTGTGGAGTGTCTCGTGTCTTTGGTTTCATAAGTGGTGAAATGCCGCTTGAGGTTATCACTTGAGGAAGACCGCGTGTTGCTGGTTGCAGTCTTGAAGGAGGACAGAGCCTTTTTCCAGGTTGTGCAGATTGCGGGGAGTCGTTGGGGCGTACGTTGATGGGTTATCGATACAGAGATACCCTTGTGAGAAATAACTTGTGCAATGGAAGTATTGTGCGTTGATGGCTTGGTTCAAGACGTTGAAGTTTGTAGTTTGCGACACAACCACAAAGACTGTGAACTTAGAGAATATTGGACAAAACTGTTCCGTTTTGTGAGATGACTCAACATCCGCTGCGTATTGGAAAATCGACTTGACATCTCATAAAAGAAGTTTCAAACAAAGGTACGGGTAGGTTTACTTCAAACCTGCTTACGCCCGATCATGGGCGCCGCTGCCAGCATCAATGGCGAGGCCAGTCCTGTTCAGCAGCGATTGGTCAGTGAGTATGGACACCCACCGCAACCGCTGAGTGCCGGGGAAGTTAGTTCTTTGCAGAATTTGTACACCCAACAACTCGAATCTAATGGAGGAGATGAATCAAAAGCCTTCCAGGCCCTGAGTTCACGTTACAAGACACTGATCGAGGCGGCACGTCGACCTTTGACCTCTGTCAGCGCTGAAGAATTGTACGAGTATTTGTCCAGCATAGATGGAATGAGCGAAATTGCTGCGCAGCTAGGTGCAGCCGGTGTTGATGGAGAAATGCTCTCACAGGCAGAAGCCAGTGATGTCAAGGAGCTGGTCGGCGCGGTCGAAGAAAGTGGTGGCGGAGCAGCCGAAGCGTTGGCGCAGTTCACGTTGCTAGTTCAAGATCTTCAACAAAATGGCTTACCGCCGTCAAGTGCGTCAAAAGCGCAAGCGGGCACCACCCCGTCACAATTAAGCGACCAGCGTGTGCCGCTAACCGCTCTTCAAGTGCATGACATATCTACGCTTCTTGCGACGTATGACCTGGGCGTGTTCATCGAAGCATTTCAAGCTGCTGAAATAGATGGAACAATGTTAGATCAGGCTGATGCCGAGGACGTGGCGGAGCTGACCGATGGCGCACCGTCCGAAGTGGTACGTACTGGCCCGTGTGCTCAGATTTGTTTGTGTGTCGCACCACCAACCGAAAGTCCCAATTCTCGAGCAAACTCACCAGGAGTTCCAACATCATGCACCTGCATAGGCCGACGCCTTCAAGGTTGTGTTAGCCGACGCAAAGGCAAACGGCGTGCCTGCCGCTATTTTGTCATCTTCACCTGCCCCTGAAGCACAGGTCCAAGAAACAAATCAAAATGAGACCAGAGACGAGGCGAACGACGGGTCCACAAATGAGCTCAACGGTGCCACGAGCACTCCGCAGGGTAATGTGCCTTTGAGCTCGTTGACACAACTGCAGGTAGGCAATGTTGAATGCGCTCTCGTAGGCGTCGCCCAGTCAGTTAAAGAGACAACCATTTTCCATCAATGTAGATGTGTGCTTTGTTGGAAGCGCGAAACTTGGAGCTCTTTGTGCCTAGTTTTCAGGTTTGATTCGTGTTCCTGTGTGCACAACCTCCTCTGTTGTCACAAGCTGGTCATTGGCGCAACAGGCGGCCGGTATAGACGGCGAGATGATGGCAAACGCTGATGCGGAGGACTTAACTGACCTTGTTGGTTCGTGCAAATCCACATCTCGACATTGTTATCGACAAAAATTTCAAGAATTCCCCTTGTGCATGAAACAGATGGCGCTCCTGTCGAAATTCAAGCTCAGCTCATTGGGGTATGTCCTTGTACGAATTCGACAACCTATGTGTGCGCACCATCGTGACGCCTTCGAATATACGTAACGCAGGTGATTCAAAGTGCCCAAACAAGTGGTGTACCACGCGAGATCGTGGCTGCGGCTAATACCAGCACCGAAGCTGCTGCCCCACAACCAGCACTAACGCCTTTGAGTAAACTTTCGCAAGAGGAGGTACGCCGTAGCTTCATTGATGCTGTTTTCCGATCTCTGGCGACTGGTGAACGCTCCCTCTTCCCGCCACGTGTGCAGGTTGGCATGTGTCTCGGCGCGGTGGGCTTGGAGCTGTTTGTGTCTGCCTTCCAGCAGGCGGGCATCGATGGCGCCATGTTAGCACAGGTGATCATGTGTTTGAATCGTATGTGCAGCAATGTACACAAGTGGGTGACCCGTGCTGTGCTGTGCTGTGGCGAAGGCCGAAGCAAGTGATGTTGCCGAGCTAGTGGAAGGTGCACCCCCAGAGTTGAGTGAACAGTTGCAGGTGTTTGTGCAGCACGCGCAGGTTCGTCGCTGTCGACCCTCCAAGTTGAAATTTTCTTGATCATTTTGCCTTCACAACATACCTGACTCTTTCCTTCGTGTGCAGGATGTCGGTGTCGTTGTCCCTGAGCCTTTCATGGGTCACCCAGTGCGCAACCCTGAGAACCCGCAAGTGTTCTTGGAAGTTGAGATTGCGAGCGGCGCCTCGAAGCGAGCGAAAGGACGAATTGTGTTTGAGCTGTTCGCGGACGTCACCCCGAAAACGGTGCGGCCGTCTCTGTTCGTCAGCAACTTTGAGGTTGGGTGTTGATGTGTGTTGTTGATGCGGTAGGCGAAGAACTATCTAGTGCTGTGCCGGGGCGACACCACGAGCAAGAAAACGAGACAGAAATTGGCTTTCAAAGGTTCCAAATTCCATCGGATTATTCCGGGATTCATGATTCAAGGAGGCGATTTCACGAAGGGAAATGGAACCGGAGGCGTTTCCATTTATGGTGCCAAATTCAAAGACGAGAATTTCAAGCTGGTTCATGATCGACCAGGTTGGTGTACCGAGTTTTTGTCACCAGGAATTCTTACCCGAGACGAATTCTTACCCGAGTAGCTTCATTTGATTCGCCTGCTCATTGACTTCACTGGTTTTGGTGTCACCTGCAGGACTCCTCTCGATGGCGAATGCGGGGCCAAATACTAATGGCTCGCAGTTCTTTATTACTGTCGCCCTCACGCCGTGGCTGGATGGAAAACATGTCGTGTTTGGTCAGTGCATCGCGGGCTACGATATGGTACGAAAACTGGAAAAGATAGGGAGTAAAAGTGGCAAGCTGAAAGGTGGGCGCACAGCCAAGATCATCAAGTGTGGGGAGCTGAAGCAAAAATTGTGAGGGGCAACTTGCAATCAATGCAAAGATAGCAGTGGGTCACTTGCTCTCCAGCAGTTCCGCTTGTTGGCAGTGGTTCCCGTGCACACACACTAAAAACATGCAACAAATACTCAGTTTCACTCTTGGCTCGACTGATTCGCGCGTGCGTGTGACCGTTGCGCGGCACTCGATTTGGGCACTGGTCACGTGGCGGTGCGATGTGTTGCAGCTGCAAGCGACGAGAGAAAAATATGTTGGATTCAATAATAAATAACATTAACAATGGAAGATCATTTTGAGTCTCCCAGTATTTTTTTGCGGCCGCGGCCCGCACGCAGAAACCAGTCCTGCGGGGCGTACGCGACGGCGGCGGTCTGCAGGCAGGTATGTGCCCGAATTCTATTGGTATGTGGACCGCGGAAAAATCTAACGACTCGCTTCGATGAACGAGAACTAACTACATTGCCAATTTTGGCAACTTAGCTAGCCCAGATCACGAGCTTGCGTCGGGGAGTGGAGCGCTGCTGCGCAGTTGCAGCGAACTTCCTCTTGCTTTCGCTTGCGGCCTGCGTTGGGACAGAACGCGCTTGGTTCTGAACGCCAGCGTACCACGCGGAGCGGTTCGCAGGTGCAGAGGCCGTCGCCTTAGTCGAAGCAGACATGGTGCGGGCAAAAGCCACGCGAGCAAATTTCTGAGTCATGCGAGAGAACATTGTGAAGGCTGGAGTCGTGTGCGGAAAGGCACTAAGAGAGTTGAGAAACGTTTTTGAGAGTTTTTGTGTTCAAAAGAAGTTTTTGTTTTGTTTAATTCACACAACCCTTATTGGTGACGACAACGCGCAGCCGCTGCTGGTCACCACACAGTGCGCAAGGTGACTATCGTTTGGGGCGTTGACTACAACAAATGTGCGTGTATGCGCGGTTGTGGG
>ENA-OWNT01003213-OWNT01003213.1-seawater-metagenome-genome-assembly--contig:-NODE-3213-length-15715-cov-4.287185_pt1 | contig 15715 bp, 20 predicted proteins | sample MGYA00238136_ERZ651165 | MGnify/ENA primary metagenome ERZ651165 (study PRJEB26861, sample SAMN08777766) | seawater metagenome | isolation source: coastal seawater | place: USA: Florida | collected...
CGTTCGTCGTTCGTCGTTCGTCGTTCGTCGTTCGTCGTTCGTCGTTCGTCGTTCGTCGTTGGTCGTTGGTCGTTCGTCGTTCGTCGTTCCTCGTTCCTCGTTCCTTTGTCTGTCGTCCTTCGTCGTTGCGTCGTTCAATTGACTGTTCGTCGTTCAATTGGTCGTTCGGTCGTTCGTTCAGCGATTGATGTGGAAGTTCGATGGGTTGATAGTTTTGGTTGTTGCGTTGACCTTTGGTGGTGCGGTTCATCTGCGTCGTCGTCATCGTCGTCGTTGTCATTGATGTTGTGGTGATTCGTTGGGTTGTCGTCGTCGTCGTCGTCGTCGTTGTCGTTGTTGTGGTTGTGGCGGTGGCTGAGAGTCGGTTGTGGTAGCACGGTTGATCGAGCAGTCGTTTAAGATCGCCGTTGTGCTGTCCCTCCTCCCGTCCTCCTCTTCATCAACGCCAGCAAAACGTTGACTTATGCGGTTGCCTGACGCTCCGTGACCAGCGACGCTGTAGCTCGTGCCAACAGGAAACACTACAAAAACGGTGGAGAAGGCACAGTTATCTTATCTTTCTCTCCTACTTTTTCTTTCACTCCTGGATTGAAGAAGCGGTTTGACATCTCCGGGTTACGTATTTGACGAGGACTCGCGCCGGCAGCATGTCCGCCACGGGCAAGCGCAAGAAAAGTGGCAGCCAGAGCTCTGAGAGGAAGAAGAAGGGCTTCGACGCGAAGTATGCGCTTCCATCTCGTGAGGAGCAGCAGGTCCTGCGCCAGATTGGGTTGGACACCCAGCGCAGCTCGGCACCCCGCCGCGGCGCGGGATCCACCAATGCCCAAGCTCTCAAGAATTCCATGATGGTCCAGGACGACGGCGCCGCTGCTCCGGCTTTGAAGTCTGGCCTCGAAGTGGCACACAACAACAACTTGTGGAACTTGCAGACCAAGGATCTCCTCAAAGACGCGGCGTTTGACTACGCTAAGGTCCAGCCGCTCACAGACGCGCTGTACACCATCAAACAAGCCATCGACGGCGTGGAGGGGCAGACTGTGACCCGCAACACCGCAGACTCGCGCTTCTTGAGCGCATTTCTCCGCGACTTCAAGCCCTCGCCCGTGGTGCTGGACTTCGCGCCCCCCAGCGCGGTGGACATCGTGGGCAGCTTCCTCATCCGCACGCAGCTCGCAGGATCGGCCACCAACGTCGACATGGCCGTGCAGATCCCCGACGAATGCTTGGACGCCAAGGACTACCTTAACAACCGATACTTCGAGAAACGCGCCCTCTACCTGGCAGTCATCGCCGCTCATCTCGACAAGACGGTGGGAGACAAGTTCTCCGTCGGCATCAGCTATTTCCGCGACGACGAGCGCAAGTCCATGATCGTCCTGCGCGCGAAAACGGCAGCAGATGAGCCCGCACAACTCCAGGATGGCACAAACACCAAAGGAAAGAAGCGCAAAAACAAGAGCAAGCGGAAGTCGTCGCGGCTCGCCGTTCCAGAGATCCGCATCTTGGCGACGACGTCACCCACATGCGGCACTCTGACGTTGAAGCGATTGCGACCAGGCCGCACCAACGTCCGCGTGCACGGCCACACCTATGGCGAGCCAGGCACCGGTACGGAAGCCTTGGCGACGCCCAACTACTCTGCCGCAGTGGCGGAGGACCTCGCGATGAAGACCCACTTGCAGTACCTGCACGCGGCCGCTCAAAAGTTCCCAGGTTTCACAGGTGCTGTTGTCCTCCTGAAAGTGTGGCTGGCTCGCCGGCGGTACCACTGCACCGGCTCTGTGGCCACGGGCAAAGCAGGATCGGCGGCCGACGACTCACGCGAGATCCAAGTCACCGACACAGACTGCGCCGCCGTCACCGGGTTCCACTTGTCGATGATTCTGCTTCACCTCGTGTGGCAGAACAAAATCCAGACCCACATGCAACCGCTACAGATGTTCAAAGTAGTGCTGCAGTTCCTGGGCCAGCAGACGAACGAGCGTCCCACAGTGCTGGAAACCGGCATCGTGATGTGCCCCCGAGACAAGCTTGGTTCGTGAACTGTCACCGTTGCTCCTTGTCTGTGTGCGTGCGTTTTTCGCCGTTTCTTTTCTGATGTCTTTTGGTTCGGTGCTGCAGCTGAAGCCGTGTTGCCTTCTGCCGACGAATTGAACGACCTCAAGTCTCAATACGACGTCCTGATGATCGAGTGCGCGTCACCATTGAACAAGCTTGTCCGTGTGAACATCATGGCTCGTGTGTCATATGAAGCGTTCGCCGATATCTCTTGGGAGGCTAGGCGCTCTTACACACTGTTGCAAAATGGTGACCCCATCCATGGTTTTGAGGTATGTATGTTGGTTCTGTCTGATCATGTGAGGATTTGACCACAATTCGGGGCTAACGCACTGCAAACACAACAATTGTCTAGGCGCTCTTCCTGCGTGACCACAACATCGGGGACCGATTTGATCAAGTCATGGTTGTGGACTTCCCCGCCGCGCCGCCTCGATTCTATGCTGAGGACACTCCGGCGCCGAAAGCGGTGGCTGGAGCGAAGCATCCCGTCAACGACACCCTTGCGCTCGTTGAATCCGCTTGCGACCTCGGTTGGCGTCGTGCCTGCGAAGTTCGACTCGCCAAGCTTGTTCGACGAGGCTTAGGCGACCGAGTGCAATGTTTCCGCATCGTGCGAGTGCACCCGCACCGACTGCCAAAGCACCAACGGCGCGTGAAAGCCGACGGCAGCGTTGACAACAAAGCTGTCAATGCCGGCCACACGGCCGTGTTGGCTCTGTTGCTCGATGAAGACGAAGCCTTCCGCCAACTGGATCGAGGTCCACCGTCCAGTGACGCGGCGGCCGTGAAGAAATTCCGTCTGTTCTGGGGATCCAAGGCCAAGCTGCGCCGTTTCAAGGACGGTTCCATCCTCGAGACCGTGATGTGGGGCGAGAACGAAGTTCCTCTGCGCCTCATTCACCGCCTGCCAAAAACTATTCTGGAGCACTTGCTGCGCCGCCACTTTCAGGGCTGCTCGAGCGAGTAAGTTCGCAGTTGTTACGGAACAAGGTCGTACTCAGTGTCTCGTGTGCTAACATGTTCCGTCACGTGTGTGTGTGTCTGTGTGTGCAATGTGAAGGTCAACTGTCGGTGCTTTGGATCATCTCATTCGCAGTGCAGAAATGGACATTCAAGCGCCTCCGGACATTGAGCTAGCGGCCAAGGACGCCTCTACTGCGGGTCAGAAAAAGTCCACCGCCGTCGTGACCAAGACCCGTGGCAGCGTCGAAAACGGGTGCGTGGTTGTGCAAAACAATATTTCTTGGTTGTTGCATGCACTTTACACTAATGTTTGTGTGTCATGCTCATGCATTTTGTAGCGACACCCTCGGCAACGGCGGTCGGCGTTCGCAGGAGCGACACGGCCGAGTTGCGGCCTTGCTGGTGGAGTTCCAGCGGCTCGAACAAGCGCTGAAGAACATGAAGGAGGTCGAACTCAAAGTGCAAAATGTGCGGCCAGCAGGTGGGGTTTAGCTGTTGGCTCGTCGAGTCTCGATGTTGATGTGGTTGATCGCTCACGTCTGTGCCATGTTGTCGTTTCTTTGTAGCACACGAGTTCGCATACGTCGCATTAATGCCTCCGCGCGGAACACCGACCACGATAGACACCAACACGCATGTGTTGGCCCACGCTATGATGAAACCACTGAAAGTTGTCGCAACTCTGGAAGCTAGCATGAGATGGTGCGTCGTATCCTCGGAAGCTATGGCGGCACAGTTCGCAAGGCTAATCTTCGCTGGGTGCTCTGCGTTGCTTGTCGATTCGCTGCAGGCCTGGTACCGATACGGCGGCTCTTGAAGCATACAAGACCGCATTTTACCTCAAGATGGCGTCTTCTTTGCAAAACTTCAAAAGTATTTCGCGTGCGCGTGCTCTCCCGGGTGCTTTGGAGGTTTGCTTCACCCGCTTCAATATACCGTTGGCTGGCCGATGTTGAACATCCAAGTGTTTGTTCGCAGGTGCAACTCAGCGGCACGAATCTTCTGTTCCACGTCGTCATTGGGCTGCAGCGGGTGAGTCGATGGCACTCGCACAGCTGCCAACGCTGTCACTTCCAACAACGTTCATAAACGCTTGTGCGTGCACTGGCTACGTTCGTTTGTTGCACCAGGCATGGGAATTTGCGGCGAACGAAGAGGAAGCCGCTGCTGTCGCAAAGGCGGCCAAAAAGGACTCAGCAGAAGGAAACGCCGCCTTAGCAGCGCTGGCGGCAAACAAGAGGGCGACACAACGACGCAAGGAGGTTCGTTGAAAGCATGTTGTTGGCATCAACGTCGACGCGCTCCCTCCCTAACGGAACTGCACGCATTTATCGCAGGCGGCTCTTGGCTTTCAAAAAATCCCCGCGATTGAGCGCGAGGAACACGTTCGCGTGTTCCATGTCGAAGTCTTGCACTCGCTCGCGATACAAAGCAGGGCATTCAGCCCTGCCGTGCGTTTGGTACGCAAACTTTTCGAGCTATGCTTTCCTTCGATGTTGTTGTCACACTCTGACTCCGGTACTGTGCTACTTCGTGGCCACTTCCTTCGGTAACCACAGGCAAAATTGTGGGTAGCACGCTCCATGTTGTCGGGACATGTGCCCGAGGAAGCGGTGGAGTTGCTCGTCGCCCACGTGTTCGCGTCGCCCGGCCCGTTCGACGAGCCACACGGCGCCATCACAGCGTTCTTGAGATTCTTGAAGTTGGTGGTAAGTGTAGTCGGAGCGCCATGGTAGTGGTGCTTGCTGCTACAAGACAAGCTCAACGCTCATCACGATGTGCTTTCGCTGCGCAGGCAACATTTGATTGGGCGGGAGAACCGCTGATCGTCGATGTTGAATCCGCAGCAACGGGGCGTGGTCATAGTAACAGCAGAAAAGCTAAGAATCGGTTTCTGTCGGTCGCGACGACCACTTCTACGTCGCTCGAGGTAACGAGGGTGCTGAAACGTTTGTCCAACGGTGGTTGCTTGGTGCTCAACATTTGCTGTGATGGTGATCCCAGGAACGCAGCGCCATCCGCGCAGCATTTTCGCGTATGCGCGAGCAGCAACCTCAGGTACGTCGTCTCCGAAAACACTTTGGCATTGCCGAGCGTGCGGGCTTGTGTGCGCTTGCGAAACTGTAACCCAATTAATTTGTCGTTCAGGCTGCGTCAATGTGCATTGTGGGGCCGACTCCAAGTCGACAAAGCGAAGGATCAGTCCTCAACACACCTCTCCTGGGATGCAAAGGTGCGTATACTAGCCCGTCCCCTGTTCAAACCGTTTCATCCTTTCGTTGCGATTAACCTTGTGTGGCGCGCATGGCATTCCTGCATTAGGCCCCGTGTGGACAATGCATGCGCCTGGCAAGATCATGTTGAACAGATTTGTCACACTGGCTCGCAGAACCGCGGAACAGTTGCAGGGTTTGGTTGCGTCCCCGCTTGGAAAACCGGAACGGCGCACTGCCCGCTGGAACGCGCTGTTCGCTGCTCCCGCGGTTGACTCTTTCGACGTTGTTGTCCACTTGCGCGACACCGCCGAGTTGCTGCAGGCATTGACGTATGTCCTTGTGTCCACACTGCTTTCCCGCGTGGGGAGCCATCAACTAATTTTCTGCGTGTCTCGATGCACGAATGTTTCATAGTTCATCGAAAGAACAAGCGGCCGCCGCTAAACGCCTGCGGAAGAAGTTCAAGAACGCTCCCAAGTCCCAGCTTGGACAGGCCGTCGCCGACGACAAGTGCGTTCCTCGTGTCTGGCCTTACAAACGCACCACAAACGTCTCACCACACCTTTGTTGATTCGCTTACAGATGGCCTGCAGGGTTCCATCCAATGCGCCGCTTCGTGGAAGAGCTGCAGTCTGCGCTCGGGCACTGGGCCGTCGTTTGCTACAACGACTTCGACTGGGACACAGTCGGCATCATCTGGCGCCCCGCGCGCTTCATGCCCGCACCCTTCAAGCTGTCGAGCGCGTCATGCACATTCCCCATCACCCTGAACGCAGCAGCCGACGCGTCGCCGAAGAAGAAACGTGTCCGCAAAGCGGACGCAAGAACGCACACTGTACCGGATGTTGCGCAGCTCCTGAGCACGGTCCGACAACTCGGGCAAGGTCTTGTGAAGCGAGTCGAGATCAGCGGCTGCAGCGACAACGACGAGTTGGGCGCAGGCGGCGGTGTCCTGTTGTTGTAAGTGTAGAGTGTATCGGCCGAAGAGGTATTAGCGACTATGTGTGCTACTAAAGAATATTACAAAGTTAGTTCATACATGTTTCGCCGCGTCGGCGTGCTTTGCGCGTTGTGCAACACTGCATCGCTATTACTCAAACAAAGTGTCTGCCCGAGAGCACAGAGTCCACCATGCCGTCGACATACCAAATAGCCGTGCCTTGTCCGCAAACGCGTCAATAACGCGGCGAGTTACGCGATCTCTGGGAGCGCGGGGCTGTGGAGCGGTAAGGGCTCTTTCCCGCGTCGACGACGGGCGAGTCGTAGAATATTCTGTTGTTGTCGTTCCCGTTCCCGTTCCGGCTCCCGCTCCTCTGCGATCGTCGAGTCGAGGCAGTTTTAATGGAACTGCCGTCGTCGCTGCGCTCAGATGGCCGGGCGGCATGGTGATCCGCATGCCGCCGCGACGAAGACGACGGCGACCTCGAGCTGTTTCGCGAAGAACGGCGGCTGTGCTTGTCCTCTAACGGCCGGCTACTCCCAGATTCGCTCCACGCCCGAGACGGCGAACGGTAGAACCTGTCCGGCGTTGCGACTCTGGCGTTGAAGGACTTGTGTATCATGGTGCCGGACACGTCGTAGCTGCCGGGCCCCCGCCTCATGTCTTCATGGACGTCTTGCGAGGAGCCGTTTTGCCCTTGCCGGAAACTCGCGGCGTCGCTGCATCCGGCGTACACGATGTTACCGTTCGGGGCCATGATGTGCGTGAGATACCCTGTTCTTTGAGAGATTTCTTTCTGTTGCACAGCACAGCATAGCACGCATGAATACACGCCGCATGCAGCGCCGGCAAGAGGCGAACGGCGACGACACACAAAGACGCACCTTTTGACCGCTTTCTCGCAAGCGACGCTGGACTATTGCTCGATTGGCTTCGGCGCGCGGGGAGTTATACACAAACAAAGTCTTGTCGGAGGCTACGGGGTGTGGATCATACGATCCGGGGCCGAGGTGGCTGGTCTCTTGTCGATCACGCTTCGAAGTCTGCAACACGTGATGGAAGACGACGAGGACGAACGCATTGTCAAACACCACTCTGCTGAATGAGCAAACAAGCCATGAACCGAGCAGGCGCGCTTACCTTGGTGTAAGAGCCGCCATATTTATTGTCGTAATCACCATGGAAGCCACGCGGCGTGGTGGAAAAGATGGACATGCCTGGACGCGCGAGGCTGGGCCACTGTGTCGCAAACTAATTCCTTGTCGCAGAGGCAAATGAGGTGGTCTTGTGACCTCTGCACGCGATCACCCTACAACGACGTGCCCCGACGACGACGCCGCGACACCGCGAAGAACCCCGATTTCGCAACGCAAGAAAACTTCTAACTTTTGCTTGATATTAAAATCTCTTGCGACGGCGTCAACGGGGCAAGGCTTTATGTTCCACGGCGATTTCAATGACACGAACAGCCGCAGTGACAGCGCGAACGAAAACGAACGACCTCGAACGGCAACAACAGTCGTACGAGCAGGTACATGCAAACGGTGCGGCAACAGCAGTCAAGCCACAAAGCCAGAGGTCGGCAGCTAACCAACCAATTCACGCCCCAACAACATCTACCTCACGCATCTGCATGGCATTCACGAGCATCAACTCCAACGACGAAAGGGCCAACGCTGTCATCAAAACAAGCTCGCACGCACACGCAGCAAACAACACGCATACATCATGCACGCCAACGCAACGCTGCGACGCCTCAAGAGTTAGGCCAACGACCGATGGAACGGCTGATGGGTTCGGTTCAACGGAACAACGACGGAGATGACTCAGTGACCATGAAATGCATTGCAGCGAAGTGCAATGCAATGCAACAACGACATCGTAATAAAGACGAAGAAACGACGAACGACGAACGGCGAACGACGAACGGCGAACGACGAACGACGAACGGCGAACGGCGAACGGCGAACGGCGAACGACGAACGACGCAACAACGAACGACGAACGACGAAACGCAAAGTCAGCAAACGCAACGCAAAGTCAATGAACGAACGACGAACGACGAACGACGAACGACGAACAATCGAACGAACGAACGATCGAACGATCGAACGAACGAACGACGAACGACGAACGAACGAACTTCGAAACTGTTCGCTGCGCTGCGCTGTCGCCGTTCGCCGTTCGTTCACTGTTCACTGTTCACTGTTCGCTCACTCAAACGAACGAACGAACGAACGGACGAACGGCAGTTTCATTCAAACCATTCGACGTTCGCCGTCGCCGCCGCCGTCGTTGTTGTCGAAAGACTTTGCTGCGACGAACGAACGCAGTGGACGAACGAAGTAGGTGGCAGGCGACGAAGACGACTACTGCGACGGGTTGGTTTGTTCGTTTGCTTGTATGTGGCATGCGGTGTTGAGATGGATTGAGTTTGAGTTTGGCGATCCCCATTTGCATCGTTGAAACCGAAACGAGAGTCTTCAAAGGCTTCAACGACTCCAACACACAAACACACACACACACATGCGACTGTGTCCATTGTTCCTGTCCATGACGACGGCACTGCACTGCACGCATGTGTGTGTGCGTCGTTGCTGTAGAGACGTGGTGCGCCTTGCGTTGTGTGCAGGCGTAGCCACTCGCATTTGGATCGCATACCTGCTGAGCAATGCTTTTGTGGTGGCGGTGGTTGGTGGTCGCTGCGCTGCGGGATGTTTCGTCGTTCCTTCGACCGTAGCAAGAGTGAAAAGGTACAACTAAAAAAACGAACAACAAAAGAAACAAAGAGAGGCGTGTGAGAGAGAGAGAGAGAGAGAGCTACGTAACTCCCCATCTATTGTCTCTGTTGGTAGCTTTCCGTCTCCTCCTACGCAATCGATTGTACCTGTGAGCCTCCCAGATGGCTCACGTCCCAGCGGTCCCGGCCGTGGCCGTTGAGCCTGACGAGGACGTGTCTGAGGTAAGCACAGAGTACGACGACGATTTCGATGACTTTGACGATGCCGACGACCTACCGCAGCCGCCTGGAGCACCCGAGACCGCAGCTCCGCTGCAGCCGCGGAGCGAGAGCGCTCCGAACGGCGGACGGCTTCCCGCGCACCGCAACAACAGAAGCCGAAGCAGCGGCGAGAGCAAGGAGCAGGCTGTGCGACACCGCAGCGCGATATCGGAGGCCGAAACGCAGGTGGAGATGATGATGCAGCAGATGGCCGCGATGCGCGCTCGACTGCGCAACTTGTCACAGGAGGTGCAGGAAACTGCTGCCGAGAAGGCGGCTTTGCTTGAAGTGCAGCAGACGTTCGCGTCGGTTACGCCGGAGGCAGCGGCCGCTGCCGCCGCGAAGGCTGCATTGGCACTTCCGACGTCAAACCCCTTCGTGAGCCACAGTCCTGTCAAAGGCAGCGGCGGAGGAGCGGCTTCGGACGGCGTGCACACGAGCTCGCCGTCGAAGTCTCCTTCACGTAAGGCTTCGTCTCCTTCGAAGTCGCCCAAGCGCAAGAAGCACTCGCACAAACGTCGCTCGCACAAGTCGTCTCGGTCACCGTCGTCCAAGCACAGTTCCAAGCGCAACAGGGACGTGGCACCAAAAATTCCGCGCAGCCACACCGCGTTTTCATGGAGGCACGCACAGCTCAAAGGCGAGCGCACGAGGATACCTGCGTCGCACACCGCGTTTTCGTGGACGCGCAACGCCGCGGCAGCTTCGCCGTCCAGGTCGAGCACCCACTCCGATAGAAGGTAAGTCCTCGTCGAAAAGCATTGAAACGTTGAAACGTTATTAATTCGTTGCTGTAGCCGTTTTGTGTCGCGGTTTAACATGTTTGCGCGACGTCCCTGTTGCCGTGTTTTAGCCACAGTCGGCACAAGCACGGCCGGCACCACCATCATCGCAATGGAGACCGCGGCCGCGGTCGGCGGGGACGTGGTCGCCACTCGCGGCGACGAGGCGAGCAGCACGATGGCAGTGATGCCGACAGCAACGAAGACGAGAAGGCAGACTACACGAGTGACTTTGATGATGACGACGACGATGAGGACAACTACAGCACCAACTTCGAAGAAGACTCCGACGACTTGGAGGCTGTTGCGCACCCGAGGAGGAAGGACAAGATCATCGCAAAGAAGCGGCACGAAAACGGGCATCACCGGCACCACAAAGCCGGGCATCACCACCGCCACCACCACCACCACCACCGGCATCACAAGCACGGGCACAGCAAGCACTCCAAGCACAAAGGTAAAGCCAAGAAGCCTATGACGCTAGCCGAAGTGGAGGCGGAGTTGTTTGCGCTGCGAAAGCGGAAACAGGAACTGCAGGTGCGCGTTAGCCATCGCGTTGACGCGGAGTGACACTTCGCGCATTTTAACAACATGCTCTTTGCATTTTGTTTGGCGGAAAACGTTGTGTAGTTGGAGCAAGTCGCGCAACAGGAGAGAATGGCGAAGCAGCGGGAAAGTTTACGGAGCAAAATGGACACAAACCGCTCGTTGCTGGTTCGTCAACACCGACTGTTTGGGAAGCGTCTCCATAAATTGACAAGCACTCGCTGTGCTTCCGCTTCTGCAATCACTTAAGTCGTTCGTATGATGGATGTGCCTTTGCTTTGCAGGCGCAGGTCCACGACATGATGGGAGTTGTATCGCCTTCCGCGAAAGACGCTGTCGCGGCGCTAATTGCGAAGGCTAGAGAGGATGAGGAGCATGGCTCAGACGACAAGTAGCCAAGTAAATGGGAGCCTATTGAGCATGTACCATTAGGTAGTCGCAACCTCGGCGCAATGCGCAGCCAGGAATGTTGCGGCAACAACAAGAGGTGCGGGCACAGTTGTATACAAAACGAATAATAAATTACTCTGCCCAACGTATTATGTGTCGCTGTGCGCTCTGTTTTCTGTTCCTTTCAGCTGTCCCCCCCGTACAATGGTGTTTGGTCGCTTTCAATTCTTCTTACTCGCCGTGGACTTGTCTCCGGCGCCCATGACCATCGCCTTGATTTGTTCCATTGTCGGTGGCTCGTGACCAGGAACGCACTGGTATTTGGCAAAGTCCGTGACGCCCTTCGACCTCAAGTACGGTTCGTCTAAGAGCATCTGGTTCGTGAACGTGTGCGGATCTTCTGAAGCAATGGAGAGGATGGCGTCGGACAAAATGTCGGCCTGGTGCAACAGCGGTATTGGGAACGCGGTAAAAGCGATGCCACGGAATAAGAAACTGAACGACGTCCTACGTACTTTGCGCCACAGTTTGGGGTTCCCGAGCTGGTGATTTGCCGTGGCAGCGCTCTCAATCAGCGTCCGCGGCCTGCAAAAAGAATTCATGATAAATTTCTGCATGCTCCCCATTCAAAACTCGAATGGGCTACGAGACGAACGCACCAGATGGAGTTTCCAGCTACGCCCAATCCCTTGTATTCCTGCGCGACGCCCAACGCCGTCAACGTCATCCCAAACTTTGAGATGTTGTACCTGCGTGGCACGCAGACGCACGAACGTTGATAGGACATGTTATAATCAGAGTCGCGAGTTTGACAACGGGCTGAGACGAGACTTCGGTGAGAACTTACGCAGTCATATCTTTCATGTTGTCCAGCTCGATCGGGGGACTCTGCGTGATGACGTGACCCCAGCCGCATCTACATGGTATGCAAAGCGTCGTTAGCGATCGGTGCAGCGCAGTTCCCGTGTGCGACAACGCAATACCTCGCGCAGGAACAGGAACGTACTCTCGCATGGTCGGCAAACACGCGGCGGTCATCGCAAAGGTGCCCCGCGAATTGATGGAGTTGATGAGATCGTAGCGCTTGATTGGCGTCTCCTCAATGCTCTTCCACCACAGAGCACTGGCATTGTTGATTAGGATCTGCACGGGACTACGGCAAACCAACAATATGTAGGTGACGCCACAAAGCTTGACGAGCGACTTCAACGCGTCAATCAGCACGCCGCACCCGAGTTCCTTGTTCGCTGTTGCAACGAGATCAGCCATGCGGTCCGTGTCCTGGACATCGAGCTGGAATGGAAGTGCTTTTACTCCGAGAGCCTCAACCTCGTCAGCCTAAACGAAAACAGAGGCACGATGCTCCCATCAGAGACGCCCACTTATATCAACCCATGGCGTGGCGACAGCACGTACCACCGAATAGATGGTTCCCGGCAGTCCTGGCGTTTCGGTGACGGTCTTGGCAGAGACAACGACATTGCAGCCAGCTTTGGCGAAGTCGAGCGCGAGCTGCCGCCCGATGCCTCGAGAAGCACCAGTGATCACCGCGACCTTCCCGGCGAGAACAGAAGACATTGTTGGAATTCGATACAAATAAATCTGTTGCGCAACAAAGAATACCGACGGGAAGTGCTCTTAAATTGATCGAAGGAGTTTAAACAACGGTGTGCTAGATGACCAGTTGGACACTTACTGAATTAATTGATGGTGCCGTGCTCCCGAACCGCAATTTTGTCGCTGCCCACCACACCCAACAGCCGGACTCCAACACCACACCACACCACACACAGTGAAGCAATGCCCATCCGCCGCTCACAAAGCCCCCTCGTCGTAGTAATACTGACAGTGAACACATTCCCTCTCTTCGTTCTCGCCCACTTCACCAACTTGTCATCAGCATCCAAATCCGCATCCACGTCGACAACACACAACAGCAAGAACATCAGAATCCGCATCCGCATCCCGATTGAAACGGCACGGCAACACTGCCGCCGCCAACAAACTGCGGAAAACTGCAACAGCATCACGACAGCGGCAGCAGCAGCAGCAGCAGCAGCGACGACGACGACGACAATGACATTGGGCGTCGCCACGTCGCCACGTCACCGCGTGGCGCGAAAAGCGCCAAAGCGCCAAAGCGCGCGCGCCGTTACCGTTCAAAATTTCAAACTCGTGTTCACCACAATGAATGTCTGCACCTCGTCTCGTCTCGTCTCGTCTCGTCGTCCCGCTTCGTGTGGACGGAAATACACAGGCAGGCGGTAGGTTCATCGGCGTGCTGCGCGTTCTGGTTGATGCCTGCGTGTGATGTCGTTGCGAGCGGCGGAAGCGTCATGCGACGATGTTGACTGTGAGGTGAATCGCGGAGTGCTGATGAGGTGCAGATGGATGGTATGCTCCACCACGGTTCACTCAGCTTAGTGGGCGGTGCTCCGGTTTTAAAATAAAAAGTGTAGGATACTAACTGTTGTGAAAAGAACTTAGGGCTTGTTTGTGTGGGCCAGGCACTTCCGATGAACTGTTTGAGGTAAATTGTTGTGGCAAGAACGGCTGACAGCTTGTAGTAGCCAAGTAGTTTCGCTCATTGGGCCGCAGTGGATAACCAAGCGTGCTTCAGAACATTCGCGCCGACGAGTCGCTGGTGCGGGTCATGCTCCAGCAGCCTGCGGATGATGTGTTTCGCGGATGGCGAGACGAGGGACTGCGATAACAACAGCAACCACAGAAGAGCGCACATCAACAGCGTCCAAACATCAACATCACCACCACCAACATTGAAAGTGAGCAGTCTCCGTACCCATATCTCGCCTCCTTCTTCGTCTTCGAACTGCAGCTTGGATGGCAACGGCGGGTACCTGTTCAATGCACACCGCAGGCCACAGTATGAGTACCAAAGACCTGACACGTGCTTGCAATTGCGGCAAGCTCGTCCACTATCTGATCGCCGCGTACCCGCATAACAAGATGTAGGCCACAACACCGAGGGACCAATAGTCGCAACGCCACGAGTAGCCGCGCTTCAACGCAGCGCGCACTTCTGGAGCTTGGTAGAGTGTTGTGCCCACCTGAGAGACAAGACAACACAGGTCAATCGTTGGCCGTCGACTTCAAACGGGACAACTACTGCCAAATGATGCGCGAGACGGTAACAACATCAACGACAGTAGTAGTAGCAGTGCAACACTTGGACGTACCTCCGTGAAAATGTTGGGAGTAGTCGGAGACATTGGCTCGTCGTCCTGAGTCAACTCCGCGGCGCTGCCGAACGATAGTCCGCTCAACGGATCGCCTTCGACGTCACCGCCGTCGCGGGCCGCGTCGTTGCCAACCTCATTTTCTACAACAATTGCTCGGTCTAATTCGTGGTCTACACTATGCTCATCGTCGTCGTCGTCGTCGTCGTCGTCGTCGCCGCTGCCGTCATTGTCGTTTATTGTTGCATTGTTACTATCACTTTTGCCGGCAGCTTTGCCGACAGCATCATATCCGAACTGCACTGCAGGAACCGCGGCTTTTGCATGAGCTGCGGTTTCAACTGGAGCAGCGGCGGATCGCTGCTGCTGCCTTTGCTGCTGCTGTTTGTTCCGCCGTCTCGACCGCGAAGACGAGAAGAAAGTGGAGAGGCCGAAGTCGCACAGCTTCACCTGCACGGCATCGTGCACATCCGAGACCTTGTTGACGATCAGAATATTCTCTGGCTTCACGTCGCGGTGCATGATGCCCTCGGTGTGCAAGTACATCAGCGCGGACGTGATCTGGAAAACGACGCGCTTCGCCTGCTCCTCGACCAGCGACGACGCGTGCACGGCGTCGGCATTCGCCAGAGCTGCTACAATGCTCCCGCCGGAGTCAGGCGATAGCTTCGGGTGCGGGTGCGGGTGCAACACGTTCTTGATGTACTGGAAGAGGTCGCCGCCGCTCGCCAGCTCCATGACTACGTACACGTTGTTGTGGGTTTCGAACACGTCGAAGAGTCCGATCACGTGTTGGTGCTCTATGGAGCGGAGGATCTCCACCTCCGCACGCAGCAACTCGAGCTGCGGGTCGTTGAAGCGGTGCCTGAATTGGCCCTTGTTGACTATCTTGACCGCGCAAGGCCGTTTCGACTTCTTGTATCGCGCGCGAATCACCTTGCCCGTGGCGCCGAACGAGAGCTTGCACTCAAAGTGCAGCTGCTTGCGAATGCGCCGAATGTTTGTGTGCCGAGTGAGCGCTCCGCCGTTGCTGTTGCGGTCATCGTCGCCCACAAACGAAGGCCCGCGATCGCGCAGTTTGTAGATGTACAGAGCTGAGACGGCCGCTGCTCCAAGCAAGCCAGACACAAGGGCCAGCGATGCCGCCGTGGTCTTGCTGCGCGGCATGACGCTGTGCAGTATTGCCGGTCGTTGGGTTGATCAGTCGTAAACGATCAGGACCCGCAACGTGGTCTTTGGCTTCCCGAACAGATCCTCATTGGCGACTGGCGAGCAGCGTGGCCCATGGATTGCCGTTGAACCTCCGCGGAGAATAGGCCTCTGCTTGCTCTTGCTAGGACGCTACAAGCAAGACGCGCCGGCAGTCATGGTCGCCATGTGCCGATCATCATCGTAACCGAACCAAACGCGTTGCGCATGGGCGAGACACTCCAAAATTTTGAAGCCAATAAAACGCAGGGACACTAATCTTGTGTCAATGAAAAAAAGAAAATATCGCTCCAACGTCGAAGTCTCACTCCAACGTCGAAGTCGTGATCGAACAACGACGAACGACGAACGACGAACGATGAACGACGAACGACGAACGACGAACGACGAACGACGAACGACGAACGACG
>ENA-OWNT01003215-OWNT01003215.1-seawater-metagenome-genome-assembly--contig:-NODE-3215-length-15699-cov-10.408526_pt1 | contig 15699 bp, 11 predicted proteins | sample MGYA00238136_ERZ651165 | MGnify/ENA primary metagenome ERZ651165 (study PRJEB26861, sample SAMN08777766) | seawater metagenome | isolation source: coastal seawater | place: USA: Florida | collected...
TCCTTCAGGGGGAGGTGGCCCGAAGGGCCGGAGGGGGCCCACCAGAGAGACCTCCACCGCGAAGTCCTCACCCGCCGGGCCCTCCAGGAGAAGACACTACTTGTCCGGATTGGAGCCCCCAGAATGGAGATGACATCTCCGTTCTCAAAGTCCTCCCCCTTCAGGGGGAGGTGGCCCGAAGGGCCGGAGGGGGCCCACCAGAGAGACCTCCACCGCGAAGTCCTCCCCCTCGCCGGGGGACGGAGGCGCCGCGGTAGTCATTGCGCAGCAGGGCCGCGACGCAGTCGGAGGGGCCCCGCCCAGAGTCCTCGCTCTACCCAGCAGGCCCCGCTTCAGCGCCTCCCGTCGCCCCAGCCATACGGAACACCACGTAAACCGGCGCAACACGCAACACCTGGCACCACGCCCGCAACACCCGCCCCCCTCACCCCGGCTCTCCCGGCACCCGCCACACCCAGTCCTCCCCCACCACCTCCGGCGTCCCCAGATCTGTGCTCACCCGCGCCACCAGCTCCGAGCACCCCTCCCCGCACATCGACCGATGCACCACCACAAAGCGGTACCCATGGCCATACAACCAGGCGAGGTCCCGCCGGTCCGCCCGCCGAGGGCTGCGCCGTGCCATCCACCGCCGCAGTGCGTCGTTGTCCACCCGCAGCAAGTCACCCGACACCTTGTTGCCGTAGGGAATCGGGCGCCCGTGGACCGCGTGCCAGTACAGGTACCGGCTGGTCTCCATCGTGCCGCCCTTGTCGGCTGGCAGGTCGATGACCGCCCCCGGTCCCTCCAAGGCGTCGTACACCAGGGGCACCGTGCCGTCGCTGGTGGGCAGAGGCCACACATTCGGCGCCACCGCCAGGTGCTCCACCGCCACCACGCCCGCGAGCAGCGCACTGAAGCGCAGCTTCGGCCCCACCGCAGCGCCCGCACACCCGGCCAGCACCACCAGTGCCATCGACACAAACCGCAACGGGTGGTCCATGCCCACCCCCGTCAAGCTCCACACCCACCCGAACGGCAGCCACACCACGTCACCCGACGCCCACCGCACGAAGTCGCCCCCAAAGTAGAGGACCGGCCCAAGAGCCAGCACCACGCCCACCAGCACCGGCAGCACCCACCCCGCCGCCACCCTCCTCCGAACCAACGCCACCACCGTCCCCACCAACACCGTGATGCCCAGGTACGGCGTGCGCTTGAACGGTGGCGCTCCATCCCCGTGGATACGAACCGACCAGAAGTCCCCTGGCTGGATGAACGCCCGGGGGTCGACCCCATTGATCCGCCAGGTGGGCCACCTCGGCCCCGGAGGCGGCTTGATGGCCAGCGACCGGGGGTCGTCAAAGCCCGCCGCCAGCCCCAGCGCCATCGGCAACGCCACCACCGCTCCGATGCCCCAGGTCCACGCGAGCAGCCGGTAGTTGCCCCGGGTCAGCAGCGCCACCCCGGCCACCACCGCCGCAGAGATGCCCAGGTAGGGCGTCGCCACGAAGGCCAGCCCCACCACCAGCCCAGCCAGCCGGCTCTCGCGCATCGCCAGAGCACCCGCCAGGGCCACCAGCCCCAGCCACCCCGCCTCGAGCACCCCGTTGGACCACGTGCACAGAAGAAAGGGTGTGGTCGCCAAGGCCACCGCCGCCGTGGGGCCCGCGCCACCCAACGACCGCTCCCAGAACCACCCCGACACCGCCGCCAACACCGACTGAGCCACCAGCACCAGGTTGTACCCGGCCACCATCGCGCCCATCGCCATCCAGGGTGTGGCAAGCAGTGCGCCGAGGACGTCGATGTACCAGAGCACACCCCCTTCGGGATGCCGCAACCCATCCGCAGTCCACGGCACCTGGAAGTGAACCAGCGAGTCCGCGAACCACGCCATGCCCCACACATGCGACCAGACGTCCACGCCCTCGTCGCCCACAAAGCCGCCCCGCAGCAGCGAGGGTCCCAACACAAGCACGGGAAGGCCGATGGCCAGGGCAGCCAACGCGTAGCGTTCCGTCCGCTTCATGGTGTGGCCCACACTGGGGGAAGCGCCGGCGAGACCACGTCTTCGCCGCTCGTGGGCAGGTGCCAGATCAGCCCCGTGCCGTCGTCGTAGACCGGTCGCCCGAATGCCGCCGTGAGCACCCGACGGGTCGCCGCCGCATTCCCACCCGGCGACCGCTGCACCAGGTCGAGGTCGGCCACCACCGTGCGAAAGCCCAGGTCGCGCACCGCCTGCAGGTCGGACTCCACCACCACCAGCCGGTCCAGCTGCCCCCGAGACACCAGCGCCAGCTGCGCCAGCAAGCTGTTCGATGCGATGCGGTCGGTCCACGTCGGCGGCCGCGCCCACACCAGCCCCTCCACCATCCCCCCCAACAGGGGCCGCTGGTGCAGATGCAGCGCCCGGATGGACTCGGCCGCGTGACCGATGGGCACCACGATGACCGCCCCCTGCGCCGCCACTCGGTCGAGGGCCTGCCAGTGCTCCGGGATGCGCTCGGCATGGTGCGGAAGCGGCGCCAGCCCTGCCCACCACAAGTGACCCACCACCCCCACCGGCACCACCACAGCCGCCCACGGACGCCACCGCGCCAGGCCATCCACGGCCAGCACCACCACGAACAGCCCGGCCACCCCCAGCCAACGCACCGGGTGGTTCAGCCGCGACAACATCGGCACCGTGCCCCACAACAGCTCATACGGCAGGTGCCAGTCCAAGCCCCCCACCCGCGTGGCCGGCCCCAGAGCGAACATCACCGACGTCAGCGCCAGCCCGGTCCACAGCACCCGGCGCTTCCCACGCACCCACGTCACCACCGCCCCACCCACCATCACGAGCGGCAGCCACGCACGCGCCGACCGAGGCTGGTCCCCCTCGAGCTTGAGCGCCATGTCGAACACCGCCGACGCCCCACCCCAGCCCCCACCGGGGTCGGGCACCCATGCCCCGGTCAGCCGCGGCCACAACGCCACCACCAACCACGGCAGCACCAGCACCAGCGCTCCACCGGCCACCCGGGCGAAGTCCCGCAGCACATCCCGCCGCGCTCGCTTCTCCAGAGCCACCGCCTGCACCAGAAACCAGGGCGTCAGCAGCGCCACAAACAGGCCATAGAACCAATACCCAAGCGCCGTGAGCGCCAGCCCCACCGCCCCGGCTCGCCAGCGGCCCGTCCCCATCTCCAGCAGCCCCACCACCGCCAAAGGAAGCCCCAGCAGCGCAACCTGGGTGAGTCGACCAGCCCCCAGCTCGCCCAGGTAGAAGGGCCACAACGACCACGCCAGCCCCCCCGCCAGCGCCGGCACCGGGTGGTCCCACAACCGCCGTCCCAAGGGCTGAAACGCCACCACCAACAGCGGCAGCCACAGCAGGTGCGCCCACGTGAACCAGGCCGGCCACGGCAGCACCGCATGGGTGAGCAGCGACAGCCACATCTCGAAGGTGTTGCCCCCGTGCAGCGCGGCGAGCGGCAGGCCATCGGGCACCATCTGACCGGGGTCGAAGCCCGGCCACGCACCACTCGCGATGCGCGCATGGTGGTGGTGGTGCAGGTAGATGGCCCCCCACTGGTCGGTGTTGTCGTACCCGGGCAGCTCGTTGTGCAGCCAGCTCGCGTCCGGCCCCACCGCCACAACGATGGCCAGAACCCCCACCACCAAAGCCATCACCGCGTGGACTGGTCGGCTCAGGGCGCCCATCCGAGCACCTCCGCCATGCAGTCGCCCAGCCGGGCATAGCCAGACCGGGTCAGGTGCACCCCATCCTGGTGCCAGTCGGACGGAGGCGTCCCCACAAAGCACAGCCGGGTGTCCGCCAGCCGCAGCCCCCGCGCAAGCGCCGCCTCCTCGAGCAGGGTGTCGAGGAACTGGTTGACCCGCTGCCCGGGAGAGTCGCGATGGGCCGGGAGGGGGTACGTGGCGATGACCAGCTCCGCATCCAGCGCCCGGGCCCGCGCCGCCAGAGCATCGACCCCCGCGGCCACCATGGTCCGACAGTGGTCAGACTGCCGGGTGCCATCCGCCGGGCGGGTCGTGGCCGGGACCGTGGCCTCGGACGGACGCACTCGGGCCACCACCTGGAGCAGCACCCGGTAGGTCGTGAGCGTTCGCAGTCCACGACGCACCCGGTCGGTCACCGTCGGCGCATCGGGCATGTGGATGCTGGCCAGGTCCGCCAGGTACGAACAGTCGTTGTGGCCCACCATCGCCACGATGATGTCGACCGACCCCAGCCCGGGACGTCGCCGGTCGAGGTCGTCCACCATCCAGCCCACCCCCCGGCCCGCCGCTCCCAGGTTGTGCACCGTAGCCCCCGTCGACGCCGCCAGACGCGCCGGCCAGCCATGGTCCCGTCCTTCCGGAATCCCCTGCGTGACCGAGTCCCCCACCGCCACCACCACCGGTCCGCCGGATCCGCTCACCCCCGCCGACCGGATGCTCTGGTGGGTTCCCAAGACCGCCCCCACCGCGCGGAAGCCACCCTCCACCACGGCGAGTCCCAGCGTCATCGCCACCAGGGAAAACGCCCAGCGGCGCGCAGTGGACGGACCCGTCACGTGGTCCACCGCAACCTCCGGGCTCCACGACAGCAGACGCTACCGCTGCCGGAAGGCCGGGGCAAGCCACCACATCCTCTGGACGACATCGGCCGCCTGTGGCATTAAGCGCTTCGGTCCGCCGACTCGGCTCGTCCCCGGCGGGATCGTCTCGCGCCCGAACCTTCCGCGGCGCCCCACATCGTCCCCCGATGTGAACAAGACGGTCCCTCCGCCCCACATCTCATACCTCCCGACACATCGGAGATGCGCCCATGCTCCTCGCTCTGCTCGCCGCCGCCGCGTTGGTGCCCGGAGTCGCCGACGCCGCCGACTACCCGAAGCCGAAGTACGAGCTCAAGCTCGACGACTACTACATCAACACGGCCGACTACCGCTTCCCCAGCGGCATCCGGATTCTCTTCCAGGAAGACCACACCCAGCCCATCGTGTCGGTCACCAACTGGATCGACCGCGGCTCCGTCTACGACGGCGTCAACGCCAAGGGCGAGTCGGTCGAGGGCATCGCGCACGTCGTGGAGCACCTGGCCTTCCGCGCCAAGCACGGCGACTTCCCCAAGAACTGGGACGTCATCAACCAGCTCGGCGGCATCCTCAACGCCTCCACCAGCACCGACTGGACCAACTACATGACCGTCGCGCCGGTCGATGCCGCCATCCCGCTGCTGCGCATCGAAGCCATGCGCCTGCACGACGGCGTGGCCGGGGTCACCGCCGAAGACGTCGAGGCCGAGAAGGCCATCGCCCGAAACGAGCTCCGCATGGGCTACGAGATGGGCTCCAACGGCGCACCCGCGGTCCGTACCGCCCTGGTCCACCTGCCCAAGCTCCTGTGGCCCGAAGACCACCCGTACCGCAACACCACCATCGGTACGCACGAAACCATCGCCAACATCGACCTCGAGAGCGTCCAGCGGTACGTCCGCGACAACTACCGCCCCGAGTTCTCCACCATCGCGATGGTGGGCGACCTCGACCTCGAGGGCGGCAAGGCGATGGACATGATCTTCCGGTCCTTCGCCGACGTCGAGCACCTGCTCATGGCGCCCGAAGACGCCGAGGCCTACCAGGAGCTCACCGACGACAACGCGAAGAACGAGTTCTTCAACAAGTGGGTCGACACCAAGCTGGTCCCGCACCTCAAGGAAGCGGCCAACCAGCGTCCCGCCCCGCGCGTCGACTGCACCAACCTCAAAGAGCCCCCGCCGCTGCAGTCCAATGAGCTCGTCAAGGTCTCCGGCATGGTGGACTACCCCACCGCTGTCGCCGCCTGGTCGATGCCCTCCGGCTACTGCCCCAGCGACATGAACATGCAGGCCGCCGCGTCGTTCCTGCAGAACTACATCATGCGCAGCCTCGACCCCAACTACGACCCCTTCGCGCAGGAGTCGGAGATCGAGGGCTTCGGCTGTGGTGCCTTCACCGACAAAGAAGGCTCGGTGCTGTTCTGCTTCGTCGAAAAGGGCGCCATCTCGAAGAAGTCTGCCGAAGACATCCTCGAGGACATCGAAGACGCCCTCTTCATGCAGACCGCCCCCGTCGACCAGATCTTCAAGAAGTTCATCGACAACAACCTCGCGTACAGCCGCCTGTACAACATGTCCAGCACGCTGAACATGACCGACAACATCGCGTCGCTGTACGGCCGGTCGTTCTTCGTCGCCAACCACACGCACTACACGGGGATGCCCACCTTCTTCTCCGACAACATCGCGTGGTCGCAGCAGCTCGACCTTCAGGAGATTCGTCGCCTGGGTGCCGAGTACATCACCCGCGACCGCATGGCGAAGATGATCATCGAGCCGATGGACGAAGAGGACCGCGAGCGCCTCGAAGCCAGCGCCGCCGAGGCCGATGAAGACAACAAGGTCGCCGACGAGCACCGCGCCAAAGACGACCGCAGCCGCCAGCTGTTCGACACCGCGCAGCTCACCCCCGAGGCCATCAAGCAGGTCACGGTGGTCCCCGACGTCGAGAAGATGAACGAGTTCACCCTCGACAACGGCCTGCACGTCGTCGTCATGAACCACGGTGAAGCACCGCTCGTCAAGATTGGCCTGCGGGTGGCCGGCTCCGACTCCGTCGCCGACCAATACGGCATGGACAAGCTGAGCGAGTACCTCTACTCCATCCACATCAGCGAATACACCGACCGCACCGTCAACCCCCTCCAGGTGGCCGGTGGCGGTGGTCGCACCGAGAACCAGATCTACACCTCTGGCAGCTCGGCCAACGTCGAAGCCCTCCTCCACAAGACCCGTCGCCTCGTCGACAACATCGACTGGGAGATGGCGAAGAAAGACCAACGCATCAAGAAGTTCGTGGGCACCTCGAAGACCGACGGCAAGAAGCCCGAGGTCTGGGCCAGCCGCCTGCGCTCCGAAGCCGTCTTCCCAAACCACCCCTACGGCAAGTGGTGGGCCCCCGGCGACTACGACGTCATGAAGGACTGGGGCAAGGCCGAGCTCGAGAAGTGGCAGACCACCAAGTGGCAGCCCGCCAACGCCTACCTCGTGGTCGTCGGCAAGGTCGACCCCGAAGGCACCGAGCGCATGGTCCGCGAGTACTTCTCCAGCTGGGAGTACGAAGGCTCTGGCAAGCCCGGCAAGGTGGCACCGCCCCCGCGCTCCACCGAGCTCCCCGAGCGCAAGGTCATGCTCTTCGACAAGCCCATCGCCACGCAGTCCAAGGTCACCCTGGCCTGCCCCCTCAAGAAGGAAGGCGACCACCACTACGCCCGCACCCAGGTCATCGGCGAGCTCTTCACCTTCTTCGCCTTCGAGCGGCTGCGTGAAGAAAAGGGCATCACCTACGGCGCCTACGCCTCGCCGCGCATGTACTGGGGCGACAGCTCCGAGCTGCTCATCTCGTCGGTCATCCAGAACTCGGGTGCCGGCTACGGTGTGAAGACCATGCTCGACATCGTCCAGGAAGGAGCCGACGGCGCCATCGAAGAAGGCCTCATCGCCACCAACAAGTGGAACGTGGCCCGCACGAGCGTCACGTCCATCCAGTCCGGCGACCAGATGCTCTTCAAGATTCTGTCCGCCGGTCGGGAGAACCTCGACTTCTTCCGCAACTACCCCGACCAGCTCGCCAACGTGAGCAAGGCCGACTTCACCGACGCCCTGTCCACCTGCAAGGGCCACGAGGTCGTCACCGTCATCGGCCCCGTCGACCAGATCAAGTCGCAGTTCGACGACTACGGCATCAAGTACGAAGTCGTCGACTGGGAAGGCCTGTACCTCGCTCAGCTCACCCCCAAGGAGCAGAAGAAGTACTTCAAGGCCAAGGCCAAGGAAGAAGAAGAGCGCAAGGCCAAGGCTGCTGAAGAGGCCGCCAACGCCGGCTGAGCCCCCTCACTGCCCATCGCCGCCCCGTCGCCACGTGCGTCGGGGCGGTCGTCGTTCTCCCCGTCTCCACAACCGCTCAGAACCCGGTGGCGCCCGGAGCCAGCAGCTTCCGAATCTCGTTGGGCTGGCTCTGCCCCACCGCCAGCGCTTCCTTGTCTGCCAGCCGCACGAAGCCCTGCGGCGTGTAGTCCACCACCACCGTCTCGAAGGTCTGGGAGGCTGTGGCCAGCAGTCGATCGGGCCGGCTCTCCGAGCGGTCCAGCAGGATGACCACCTCTCCCGCCGGATCCGCGTCCACCTGCACCAACATCACCGCCCCGATGCGGTCGGGTGCCGCCCCCGGAGCGTGCAGGTCGGGGAAGCGCATCAGCGTCCCGTCATGCACCACACCCGCATGAAACGCCCGCGGCTCCTTGTCGGCCCACACCGTGAGAAGGGCGTCGTCACCGAGACCTACATCGCCTCGCACCACCGAACGCGCCAGGATGGCCCCTTCCGGAAGCACCGGCTGCACATCCGTGGCGATGACTTCGTTGGGCACCACATGGAGCGCGAGGTCGGCCGAACCCGTGCCGCACCCCACCAAAGACAGAACAACAACCGCGCTGCGCACGGACACCTCTCATTCGAATCGAGGCCAACAGACGGCCGGAGGACCCCTCCGATATCGTCGGCAATTGGCACGTGTAGTGGCGCCAGAGTATCCCGCGTTCATGGCCACAATCACTCGACAGTCCGACGGAAGGTCGGTTCGCCTGGGCGGCACCACCACGGTGGGGCGCAACCCCGGCAACGACCTCTCCATTCCCGACCCCCTCGTCAGCGGCCTGCACGCGCGGATTTCGTTCCGGCGCGGTGTGTGGTCCATCGACGACCTCAACAGCCGCAACGGCACGCTCGTCAACGGCGAAGCGCTCCGACGCGACAAGCAGCGCACGCTGGCGAAGGGCGATGAGATCACCTTTGGCGTCAAGCGCGAGGTCTGGACCGTCGCCGACATCTCCGCCCCCGTGCTCTTCGCCCGGTCCACCGGCGGCGACGAAGTCGAAGGCGACGACCTCCTCGCCCTCCCCGACGAAAACGACCCCCTCGTCACCGTCTACCAGCGCGCCGACGGCCGGTGGGTGGCCGAACGAGCCGGCGAAGTCGTCGAAGTGAAAGACGGCAACGACCTCGCAGTGGGCGGCATCACCTGGCGCCTCCACATCCCCGACGCCGTGGCCGAGACAATGGAAAACATCGAGCTGGCCCCCGGCACCGACGAGCTCAGCCTGCACTTCTCCGTCAGCACCGACGAAGAACACGTCGAGCTCGAAGCTCGGATGGGCGACCGCTCCTTCGACCTCAAGAGCCGGGCCCACCACTACCTGCTGCTCACCCTGGCCCGCGCCCGGATGTCCGACGCACAGGACCCCGAGCTGCCGCCCACCGCCCACGGCTGGCTCTACCAAGACGACCTCGCCCGGATGCTGCGCCTCGACGACAACGCCATCTACCTGGCCGTCTTCCGGGCCCGCAAGCAGCTCAAGAAGGCCGGCATCGCCCGGTCCGCCGGACTCGTCGAGCGTCGGGCCGGCACCCGTCAGCTGCGCATCGGTGTGGCCGACCTCCACGTCCGCGTCATCTGACCGCCCCCCCCCCACACGCGCCCTTGACCAGCGGGTACCGACGGCCTGCGCTATTTTCGTGCCGACCCGGAGTCATGATGTCTGCACGCCTGGCGGTTCTCGCTGTCCCCTTCTTCGCGTTCGCCTGTGGCAGCGACAAGACGGTCATCCTCGACAGCGCCGAGCCTGTGGACAGCGGCGGCACCGGCACCACAGACACCACAGACACCGGCGGCAGCGGCTCGGGTTCCGGCAGCGGCTCGGGCTCCGGTAGCGGCTCCGGCTCCGGCTCCGACGACCCCCGCGACGTCGACGGCGACGGCTACAGCCCCGACGACCTCCTCGACTGCAACGACAACGACTCCGGCGTGAACGCAGGCGCGGCCGAGATTCTCGGCGACGGCATCGACCAGGACTGCGACGGCATCGCCGACGACCTCTCCTTCTCGGAAGTCCCCGGCTTCATCTCCTGCGACGGCGCGCGCTCCCCTCGCCTGTCCTCCAACAGCACCCACACCTTCGTCAGCGTGCTGTGCACCGAAGCCAAGGTCGTCCCCGACGGCGAGACCGAAGCCGACGACTACTTCGACTCCGCCCTCGCCTTCGGCTGGTCCCACGAACACCCCCAAGGCCCCGCCGCCGGCTTCTACGACTGGGTCCGCAACTCATCCGAGCCCCCGTCCACCCTCCTCAACGGCCAGGGCTTCGTCGCCACCGATGAGGCCTTCTACGGCTCCATCGCCGTCTCCACCGAGTCCGGCAGCATCTTCCGCATCGGCGGCTACGACCTCGAAGCCAACGGCCGCTTCTCCGTCACCTTCAACGGCTCGCCCGTCGAAGATGCCTTCGACTCCATCGAAGTCGCCGTCGACACCGTGGGCGGCGTGCACGCCATGGCCTGCGACGACGACTCCGGCGCCCCGCGGTACCTGGGCGGCACCACCGACGCCATCCGCGACAGCGACTACCAACACTCCGAGTCCCTCGGCGCCCTCGGCAGCCCCGGCACCTGCGGCATGCACTTCGCCACCCCCGGCGTCGGCACCTTCATCGCCCGCGACTCCCGCGACTACACCTGGGCCACCTTCGACCCCACCGCGCTGCCCCCCGACAGCCTGTCCGCCCAAGCCAACAGCGCGCTCGCCCCCTCCATCCTCCGCGTCGCCACCGGCCCCAGCGGCGACGTCACCCACGGCGCATGGGTCGTCTTCCAGAACCAGTCCACCGACAACATCGCCATCCAGGACGCCACCGCCGCCCCCGACATCGCGGCCGTGCACGAGTGGGACCTCCCCGACCCCGCCACCCTGTCCGCCTCCATGTCCGCCGACGGCACCGTTCTCGCCGTCGCCATGCTCGACAGCAGCGGCAGCCCCGTCCTCGCCGTCGGCGCCCCATCCGGCACCCCCACCACCTACACCCCCACCTTCCCCACCGGTGTCGGCAGCATCGACGAGCTCGAAGTCCAGCTCGACCCCACCGGCACCATGGTGTGGCTCGCCGCCACCAACGAACGGGCCCTCTACGTGGGCGCGGCCGTCCTCCCCTGATCCGGCTCCCCGTTCACCAGCACCAGCCCGGCGTCTTCCGCACACCCGGTTTCTTGCAGACCCCCTCCCAGAGGTCTATTCTGCGGAACGACCGACTTCGTGAGCCGGTCCCTCGTGCTGCAGGCCGCCTGGTCCTGCCCCACCGGCCCCACCCCGTCCGAAGGAACTCGCATGGCGCGCAAGTGGTCCCTCGCTCCCGAGCTGTACGCAACCGCCGACAAGCAAGGTGACGCCCACTGGATGGACGTCATGCGCAACCAAGACCGCTCGCCGGTCTCCACCGACTCCAGCAAGCCACGCTTCACGCTCGTCGTCGGCCCGTCGCCCTTCTCGATGCCCCGCGGCTGGGAGTTCTTCCTCACGGCCCCGTACGAAGGCGCCACGTACATCGCCACGGTGATGCACAACGCCGGGTACCCCACCCGCATCATCGACGTCCGCTACGACCCCACCCCCCTCGAGACCGCCTACCGCGAGATTCTCAAGGGCACCGATGTGCTGGGCATCGCCACCTTCGAGGACAACTTCCCGTGGGTGCGCGAGCTGATGGACCACGTCAAGTTCGCCCGCCCCGACATCCCCATCATCGCCGGTGGCTCGCTCGTCACGTCTGTCCCCCACATCTTCATGGGGCACACCAAGACCGACATCGCCGTCATCTCCGAAGGCGAGCTCACCATCCTCGAGCTGATGGAGAGCTACGCCAAGGGCACCTGGGCCGAAGACCTCGAGACCATCCGCGGCATCTGGTACCGCACCGAACAGGGCGAAGTGAAGAAGACCGCCCCCCGCGGCCAGATGCCCGACCTCGACAGCCTCCCCAAGATGCGCCTCGACCTCTGGCCCCAGTACCACAGCGAAAAGGGCCTCCAGCCGCAGATCATCGCCAGCTACAGCCGCGGCTGCAAGATGGACTGCTCGTTCTGCTACCGCACCACCCCCCAGGTCCGGTCCAAGAGCCCCGAGAAGTTCGAAGAAGACCTCAACTGGCTCAAGAGCGAGTACGGCACCGAATTCATCTTCTTCTCCGACCTCACCTTCACCTCGTCGAAGAAGCAAACGCTCCAGAACATGGACGTCCTCAAGGGCAAAGACATCCGCTGGACCTGCCTCACCCGCTGCGCCGACGTCGACGCCGAGCGCCTCACCGCCATGAAGGAAGCCGGCTGCGACATCGCCCTGTACGGCGTCGAGTCCCTCGGCAAGAACATCCTCAAGGAAGCCCGCAAGGGCAACTCCGAGAACATCACCATCCGGTCCATGCACCGCACCTGGGATGCCGGCATCCGCTTCGGCGCGCTGCTCATCGTGGGCCTGCCCGGCGAGACCGAAGAGTCCCTCGACCACGTCGCCCAGTGGGCCGAAGAGCACAACCACGTCACCCGCGTGAAGTACCTCTCCGCCATGCCCGGCACCACCGTCTACAGCCAGGGCGTCCGCGACGGCATCATCAAGTCCGAGATCGACCACCTCAACTGGCTGTCCATCGAACAGGCCCTCTACGAGGATGAGTTCCTCAACTACAACGGCCTGCCCGAACAGGTCTGCCGCGACGCCTACAAGCGCATGTACGACGCCTACCAGCCGGGCCCCGTCATGGACTTCGACCACTACCCCGAGCACTTCCTGTACCACCACCCCAACACCGATGATGGTCAGGCCCGCTCCACCGACTACGCCGGCGAAGAGTGGCGCAGCACGCACTCCAGCGCATCGCCCCACCTCATCCCCGGCTCCGAGCGCTTCACGCTGAAGAACACCGGCACCGAAGCCATGGCCAGCGCCGGCGCCACCTACCCCTCCGGCGCCCAGGTCCTCGGCCAGCACGTGGCCCACGCCAAGTGAGCCCCATCGCCCCCCGATGACGCCGAGCCCGCCGTGTGCGGGCTCGCTTGCTCTTGGAGGTCCCCATGTGGCCCGTCTGGTCCATCGCCATCGCCGCACAGGTCGACACCACCCCCACCGACCTCCGCGCCATCTGCAGCGTCCCCACCACCTGCGCGCCCTGCGCAGCCGCCGTCCTCGACTCCCCCCTGTGGGCACGGTCCGTCCAAAGCGCCCTCACGCCCGTGCTCACCGCCCCCGTCGCCACAGATCTGCTCGCCGCCCTCCCCCACACCACCCCCCGCGTGTGGCGCGCCCGAGTCGTCGAAGTCGCCCTCGAGCACGGCATCTCCAGCTGCCCCATCGCCGAGCCGGTCCCCGCGTCCGAGCCGTGGGCCCCCGCCACCGAAGCACAGCCCCCAGAGGGCCCCACCAGCCACACCCCCGACCTCCACGCCGCCACCCTCCGCGCCGTCATGGGCGCCAAGAACGGCCTCCGCGCCTGCACCACCCCCCACAGCCAGCGCTTCCAAGGCAGGCTCACCGTCGGCGTCACCGTCCATCCATCAGGCCACCGCACCACCGTGGTCAAGCCCATCCAGGGCACCCCTCCCGATGCCCTCACCGCCTGCATCATCGCCGCAATCGAAGCCGCCCGATTCCCCGTGCCCACCCACGACACCCTCGAGTGGGCCATTCCCCTCACCTTCGAGTAGCACGTCCGGGGGGCTGGCCCTGCGGGCCACCGGGTGCGCCCTGCGGGTCGCCGCCGAGAACCCGTCCAGCCGCCTCGTCCCTCGGCGTCTACCCGGGGCGGCTCCGTGGTCGCTGCGCGCCCACCGGCCCCCCGCTGCGCGGCGGCCCGCCTCCGGTTCCCCCCTGCCCCACCCACGCGACCCATCCGCTATCCTACGGCCAGCTTCTCCCAAGGCAGGCCCCCATGGTTGTCCCCGCCCCTCGCGTCACGCTGCTCGCAGCCTGCACCATCCTCGGTGCGTGCACCCCCGACACGGGCAACAAGGCCGCCGACTCCGGCATGGGCAGCACCACACCCTCCCCGCCGGACACCGCAGCTCCAGCCGACGACACCGGCTCCACCACCGACACCGCCGACACCGGTGAGCCCGTCCGAACCGACGCCGACGCCGACGGCTACTACGCCGAGGTCGACGACTGCGACGACACCAACCCCGAGGTCCATCCCGGAGCCACCGACACCGTCTGGACCGACCGCGACTGCACCCTCGGCAGCGCCCACAGCCTCATCGGCACCCACATCGTCCCGGCCGATGGCATGGAATTCCTCGGTGAGCGGGTCCGCGCCCTCCCCGACCTCGACGGCGACGGCATCGCCGAGCTCTGGGGCATCGCCGAGACCGCCTCCAACCACCAGGCCACCCTGATCTGGTCGGGCGCCACACTCATCGAGGGCGGCACCTACACCACCGCCGACGCCATCCTCCAGATCGACACCATCAGCGCCGACGCCGACGACCACACCATCATCGGCGACCCCATGGGCTGGGGCAGCCCGGCCGTGGCCATGATCTTCCCCATCGACCACATCTCCCGGCACAACATCTACATCGGCAACCTCGGCGCCATGGTGGCCGGCGAGGCCCCCGACTTCGACACCATGCCCGTGATTCAGGGCGACCACCTCGAAGACAGCACCCTGGCGTCCGCCGTGGTCATCGGCGACTACGACTACGACGGCGACGGCCTCAAGGACCTCGTGGTGGCGTCCCGGGAGATGCGCGTCAACGACCATGGCGACTACGGGCGCGTCGACATCCACCTGGCCGACGGCCTCCGCGCCTCCCCGCGCCGCGTCCCCGACGACGCCGACGTCTTCATCCAAGGGGAGTCCTACAACGACTTCGGACACACCGCAGCCTCTTGGGGCGACGTCGACGGCGACGGCCTCGCCGACCTCGCCGTGGGCGCGCCGTTCACCCGGGGCGCCACACTGCACTACGGCTCCGCAGGCGCAGTCTACGTCTTCACCGGCAGCACCACGCTGCCCGTGTGGTCGCTCGCCACCGACGACGCCCGCACCACCATCCGGCCCCCGGAGCCCGAGGGCGCGTACGTCCGGCTGGGCACGGAGGTCGGCGAATACGGCGACCTCACCGGCGACGGACAAGCCGAGGTCTTCATCGGCGCCCCATACTGGGGCCCCTCCGGCTCCGGCGGCGCCTGGCTGCTCGACCCCACCCAGCTCCCCGCCGGTGCAGCAGGCGTCGACGACACCCACCTCACCATCCACGGCGACCACCCGCTCCACCAGCTCGGCACGCGCACCTTCGGCGGCTTCGACTACGACGCAGACGGCCTCGCCGACGCCATCCTCACCGACCGCGACATGGGTGCCCGGCACGTGTACGTCCCCGGTTCGGCGCTCGTTCCGGGTGAAGCCAACCTCGTCGGCGACGGTGTCGGCGACCACACCTGGGCCCAGGTCCCCGACCACGGCGGCCTCGGCATCCCCTCCGCCGATGCCGTCGACCTCGACGGCGACGGCGACCTCGAGCTCATCCTCGGCGCGTCCCCCTTCAACTTCCCCGAGACCTACTTCGGCGGCATCCACTTGCTCTTCGAGCGCCCCTGACGCCCCCCTTCAGGGAGGTGGCCGTGGAACGGTCGGAGGGGGCCCCGCCCGCTGCGCAGGCACTGTGTCCTCGGTTGAGGTTGGCTCAGGGCTGACTGCTCGCGCATCAGCGGGGGACTCCGTCCCCCAGACACCCCCTGGTCTCCGGGGAGAACTCCGTCCTCCCCGGGCCCCTCCGGCCGGGGGACTACTCGCTTCGCTCCGTACGTC
>ENA-OWNT01003216-OWNT01003216.1-seawater-metagenome-genome-assembly--contig:-NODE-3216-length-15695-cov-4.832309_pt1 | contig 15695 bp, 10 predicted proteins | sample MGYA00238136_ERZ651165 | MGnify/ENA primary metagenome ERZ651165 (study PRJEB26861, sample SAMN08777766) | seawater metagenome | isolation source: coastal seawater | place: USA: Florida | collected...
ACAAACATACAAACAAACAAACAAACATACATACAAACAAACATACAAACATACAAACAAACATACAAACATACAAACATACAAACAAACGAACGAACATACAAACAAACATACGAACGAACAAACGAACTAAACGAACGAACCAACGAACCAACTGACTGACTGACTTGAATGCTTGAATGGCCACTGACTGACTGACCAACCGGCACTATTCAGCAAGCAACACTGGCTGACTGACTGAGGGACGTCGGTGACTGAGTGAGGTCGGTGTCCCGCATCGAATTCTTTCTGGTGAAAGCAGTGTCGCCCGCCTTCCTTCCTGCCAGCCAGCCAGCGCTGTGCATGATGACACAAAACACAAAAACACAAAAACACTTTTTCCTATTTGCTCACTTTTGCGTTTTTGCCTTTTGTTATGATATTCAGTTTGCACAAAATGGAGGCTTTCAAGTGCAATTTTGCTACGTCGACCCTCACCGTTACTACGTATTGCAGCGCGATTGTTCTAATTCAACGTCTCTGCGCTGTCGTCCATTTTATGATTTTCCATTGTTGGTGATTTTGTGACTTTGAGTTTCTTCTGAGTGTTCAATGTTCATTCAATGTCCATCTCTCAGTGAATTCACCACAATGTATTTGTAAGTATGGTTATGCTGTGCATCGTCGTTTACCAGAGCAAGCCACGGAGCGCGTGTTTATCACAGAATGTTGATCATTGTCGTTGTCGTGTTTTATTCTCTCTATCATTGTACGTGCAGTACTGTGTTTATGTACTGTGGTATCTTCCGTGCAGTGTTTCAGAGCTGCCACCAGGAATCTTTACATGCTGTGCCATATTTCCGCAACACATCGTCCTTTTTGTACACTGCCTGTACTTGTAGGTGTCAGCTTTGCGGTGTTTCAGCACTCCGTCTGCTTCGAGGCTGAGTGACCGCGGCAACTCTGTTCTTTGGTCTCCCCTTCTCCCCTTCTCCCCTTCTCCCCTTCCCTCTTCTCCTGTGTTCTTTTCTTTTCGTGCTGTCTGTGGTTGGTTGGTTGGTGCTTCTCAACGTGTTTACCACTCCGCCTCGCTTCGCTTGGCAGTCTGCCCACCGTCACCGCGAAAGTTGTGACGTGGTGGCTGGCTGCCCAGCCTCTCCCTTCCTCTCTCTCTCTCTCTCTCTCTGCCAGTCATGCTGACACACAAGTTCGTTGCCACACAGCAAAGTTGTTCATAGGTCGGTTGGCGGTTCCGTTTTTTTGTCATGACGCACAAAAGTTCATTCGCTGTCTGTACAAACCCCATAGAAATACTCCAATTGGGACTTTAAACCATGGCTTGTAAAGCGCGTCAATTGCCAATCAGGCCGCCTTGTTTCGGCATCTGTTTGGTTTGCGGGTGCGCATAGACCGCGGAGCCACCGTTGCGCGTTGAGCGTGACAACGAGAGCCCTCGTCGTTTGTGCGCGGTTGCGCGGGTGGACTGTCTCTATTCTTGCCAAAGTTTGGCCGCGCGGCCAAATCAGGGAGAGCTGGAAGTGTCCGCCTGCCTGGCTTCTTTCGCGCCGGCCCACGCCTTCTTTCTCGCCCACCCGCCCTCTTTGCCTGTGCGTGCCGTGGGCCGCTTTCCCAGAAACCTGGGTAACCTTCGATTCGAAGCGCATCATTCGAATCGATTGGCAGAATGCCATCCAAAAACCGAACAATTCGAAATCGAGATCATTCGACATGGCGTTGTTCGCTTGTGCGGCTCAACACGCGGACGGGACATTCAACAGAAGCCATGACAATCGTGCGAACGCATCCAAGCGAAAACACCTTTCTTGGATTGACATTCGTCAGTCAGTCGTCTGCCAACAATGAAAGTTGTGTGGCGTTTCCGTTTCGCCCTGCCTTTCGTCCTCCCTTTTCTTGCGCCTATAGCCGCGTCTAGGCCCCCGCTTTTACAACAGTGATTTCGTGATTTCGTGATTTCGAATCACCCAGTTATGTACTGTGCCCACCAAAGCAAGCGAGCCGCGGAAGTTGTTTCCAACCATAGCACCCCACGCGCGTTGTTCGGTGCACGACAGCACAGTACCCTTTTCCTTTTCGTGAAAACTCAAAAACTCAAAACCTCAAAAAGTCAAAAACTCCAATCAAGCCCCAACTTGGCGACGACACCGCGCGCCCCCACCCACCCCCCACCCACATACATCGTAACGCGTTTTCCGCGAGTCCTACAGAGGGAAACATAGCCGACCCACGGTCTCAACGAGCATAAGAAGTATGGCCATACCCGGCAGCTCTTTCTCGAGGTGGGGTTTGTGCGGCTGCGAACGAAGCCGAAAACAGACACAAAGCAACCACACAACAACGCAACAAAGCCACAAAGCAACGAACGACTTGGATAGATACATCGATAGACAGTCAGCGGGACTGGGCGCGCCTTCGTCGTGGACGCGGGCGGTACGATACGTCCGTACATGTGCCGTACACACGATGTACCGACAGTCCAAGGCAAGGGGAAGAAGAAGTGACGAAATTTGGTCGCACTTGTCCGTGAGTCACCAGTCACAGTTTTTTACTGCTTCGAGAGTTTCTGGCCCTTGAACACTATTATGGTACAAAACGTGTGCACATCGATCATCACGGACGTCACCCTTGCGTGTGCACACGCGCGCGCACAGCAACCAACGACAACAACGCCCACGGACCACAGTGAAGACCGACAAGCAACCGCGAACGGCCACACTGCGGTCGGTCGGTCGGTCGGTCACTGCGGGACTGCGGGCTTCGCTCGACGAACTTTGACTTCCCTCACTACTGACAAACTCCTCGTCTTGGAAGTCGTATTGCCACTGTCCTCGTGTCCTCGTGGTGGTGGGACGCAGGTCTGCGCGCGCGCACACACACACACACACACACACACAGTCAAAGTGCGAACGCGAGGTCGACGAAACGTCTGCACGTGGCCGCTTCCGCTTTGAGCCGCGCTGCGCGTTGGCTTGACTGCTCCTCTATCAATGCGTTGCTTGCTTCTTCCTTGTGTGTGTGGGCTATGGATAGGTTGTCGCCGGCGGCCCGCTGCCTCGTCCATCGTGGTGGCGCCAACGACCGACGCTGCACCCACACGCAGTACGTTGGAGGTGCAGGTGGCTGGCTTGTTGTGTGTAATGAATGCGGTTGGACGCGTGAACGACAGAACGCACACACCCACGCGCACACACCCGCACACACACGCACACACGCACACACACGCACGCACACGCACGCACACGCACGCACACGCGCCCGGAGGAGTTACTCGGAACGGAGAGTGTGCACGAGCGCACACGAGCGCACACATGCGCGCCCATGGGTGAGCCCGACCGTTTTTCGGGCAGCTGCTCGCGCAGTGGGTCAGTGGTAACGCGCCGATGGCTGCGACAACGTGGCATTGGCGTTGCGGCTAGTTTCGTCGCGACAACCACGACCATCGCTGCACATAGAAGGCAGGCAGCCTCGGTGACAACGTTGCACCGAGCAGTTGAGATAGTCAGCAGAACCGACGAAAGCTGCATCAACCGGCAGTAACGAACACTGCCGTGCGGGCAGTGGCAAAACACGGCGCCACAGTGCGTGACTGTCTGGCAGACACCGAAGCGTCTTGGTGGTTGACCACCACTGGACATTTTGGCTGTATGTCGACGTGGCAAACGGCCCTTCCGTGGTCGTGGATGTCGGCTGCAGCTCGAAGGCTTGGTCGGGCGTCGAACGTCACCGCTGCCACACAACTGCCACACAATTCCACGGGCAAACGTTCACACAGCTGCACAACAACAAAAAAAGGCCCAAAGTAGACAAGAAAGAAGAAGCAATTTTGTTCATTTCGACGGCTGTTCTTGGCTCCTACTATCATGGGCTTCTTCACAATCGCGGGTGCGGTTCTAGCACTGGCCGGTATTGTTATTTTGTCCCAGCAACATGCTGAAGCAACTAGCACAGCATCCACGCTGGGAACAGCAGCAGCGTCAATGGCTGTGAGGTCGCTGCTTTCAGCGCGTACCGCAGACGCGTGGCCGGAGTATCGTTACAATGTGCCAAACGGAAAGTTCAGTGGAGATCCATACTACGGTCACACAGCGAACGCCTTTCTTGGTACCAGTCCCAAAAACGGTGGTGACCAGTTCGGTCACAACGGTTACGGGCGCGACTACAACGCATACGGCAACTCCTGGAACAGATTCCTCTGTGCTTCCGACAGTGACCTCGACGGCAGCACCAACGCTCTCGAGCTCGGCGACCCTTGCTGCGGCTGGGGTATCGCGAACGGCAGCACGACCGGCTTCTCAGCGTCCGACATTGGCAACCCAGGCCTCGCATCACATGGCACTTCAAGAGTCGCACCGCTTTCTTGCCATGACCCTCGTCTTGGCGACTCCTGCGCGGCCTTCGGGTGGTCAGTAGCCAACACTGTCACTGGTACGGCGCCATCTTCACAGACCGAGGGATTGTCAGTCGTACACATTGACTCGTCTGGAAACCAGGACTCGTTCATTGTGCTAGGTCTCGATGTCGTGGGTGCCGGCTCCCTGGAAGCCCGCACTTGGTCATTGGACGTGGATCGGGTGACCGGCACCGCGGCGTGGACTCTCTTGCATAATACCAGCGATGCGTCCTCGAACTCTATGGCCGGTATTGTCGGACAGTTCACTGCAGCCACTTATGATAGTGACAACGGCCGCGTTGTCGCGTTTGGTGGCCTTGCCGCTGACGGCAGCGCGCTCGGTGTCACCGGAGTTTACGATATTTCTGGCAACACTTGGTCGGCCCTGTCTATTAAGAGTCCATCTGCGCGATACAAGGCATCCCATGGCGTTCTCGACACGTCTTTTTTGGTCATGGGTGGGCGCCAGCAAGGTGGAATTGCATTCCACGACGTGTGGGCATTCGACACCGTCGCTGATGTGTGGGAACAGAAAGCTCGGTACGCACCAGGCAGCATCACCGCGGACCTGGACCCCGCCGCTGTGCTGCCATGGTCCCGCCAAGTCCTTTATTCAAGTCCATCTCTGCAGCAACAATGGCTGTGGAATTTCGACGACGATTCTTGGGAGCGAACGTTCTTTGGACTGCTGCCAGCGCACAGGGGTGCGTCTCTTGTTGGCACCGCTGGTGCTGTGGTCAGCATCGGAGGTGCGGCGCTCCACGGTGCTGACGTGCATGTCAATGACTCTCTGGTGTGGGAAACCTCCAACCACAGTATTCGCGAAGATGGAGTTCCAGCGTGGTGGTCTGCGTCTAACTCCCGGTGGGAGATGCGCTTCGGTGACGCTCACTCGTTCACGAATCGCTCCGACATGGCGGTCACCCACATCACGAACAGCGGAGAAAGTTTAGCTGCTGGTGCTAGATTCGTTGCCATTGGCGGAGTTGACACCAATGGATTGACTCAAGACCTGAATGGCGATGGCCTTGTGGATGTCGCGATTTTGCGCGCGGACGCGACACACGGACCTTCCGAGTGCCATTATGCGCCCCCAAGCAACGGAGCGCCAACAAACTCCTCTTTGTCGGGATTGCTGATCCGCGGCTACGACGCGGCGGCTCTGCTGCAGGATGAAGATGGCAACTACAGGGCCAGCCTCGCATGGACACTGTTTAGCGACGGCACGGGCGCCCGATTCGCGCTCCGAGCGGAAACCGCGGGTTACATCTCGTTGGCCTTTGTCGATGCAGCGTGGCCAGTGACGGAGCCTGCTGAGTACGGAACAAACCCGTACAACGGTAAAATGTACGGTGCGGACGGTGTGATTGGCTGGTTCGATCGCTGGGATGCTGGGCACGTGGAATCCTACCTCATGCCGTCATACCTCCCGGAGGACATCCTTGCGAACAAGAAAGGTGGCCACTACATTTTTGAGCCATCCATCAGTTACGAAGACGGGTTCATGACGCTGGAGTTTGACCGGCGCTTCAACATGGATGCCACGGCGGATGTGGACATCAATGCCACTGGCTCGTGGATCATGTGGGCATTTGCTGAAGAGGGCTTGTTTCCTGATGGAGAGGCGGAGGGAGACACCATGGTCATCCACACTGAGCGCCATGAGGCATTTATTCAGTGGGCCAACATTGATGCGTACCAGACTGCCCACGCTGTGTCACGTGCTGAGGAACGTTGCAGCAGTGCTTTGGACGATGTGCTCGCTGCTGAGCTCGGGGCTCCTGCCGGGTCGTCCGTCACAAACTGCACGGGCCTCCGCGCTGGCGACACGTGCACTCTACAGTGCGCCAGTGGAGCGGCAACAGGGGTTGCGATATGTGATGTGGACGAATCCGGCTCCGCCAACTGGTGGGTTGACCCGTACTTTTTCTGCGACGCAACCAGTCCTGTTCCGACCAGCTGCCCTTCGGATTCTTCGTCACTGCCTGTGTACGACCACGCTCAATGGGTTTGTGACCCGTCAGCTTCAACGTGCCGATCACTCTGCGATGCCGGGTATCGAGGCTCGGCCGCGTTGCACCCCTTGTACAACGACGCGTTCCCTGGCGAACCTGACGACCACAGCATCAACGCGCTTGCACATTGCTCGAATGGCGGCGACTGGATTCTTCTGGATGAAGTCAGTGCAAACTGCACTGTCGATGAGAGTGTGTGTCATGAACGCCCGCCTTCGGTCGACGGCGCTTTTTGGGCCAACTGTGAGGGTTCGGCCGCTGGCGATAGTTGTCAAGCCTACTGCCTTCCTGGATTCACTTACTCATCGGATGCGCTCTTCGGTGAGGCTTCAACTTGCAATGGCACAACTGGGACATGGTCCGAGGTGCAGTTGCAATGCCACATCGATGAATCTTACTGTTCGCCGACACTGAGCAACGCTGATTTAGGCATCACCGCGAATTTCTACAACTATTCGGTCGACGATAGCGGCGACCATGTCGTTGTTTGCCCCAGCCGATCCGTTCACGCAGACTGCAGGGTTCATTGTGCAAGTGGATACCTGTATGAGGAAGCGTATGCCGTGTGCGCTCCGGATTATGGTGCTACTACGGCCGCGTCCGAACAATACCGTTTCCCTGCAAGTGGTGTCTGGTTGCTCCCGGAGAACCCATCAGAAATTGAGTGTCTGCCGCCGCTCGCCCAAAATGAACTGCACGTCACAAACTTGTCCAATTACTTTACCATTTCAGGCTCCGGATATCGCGTCCTCGGCTTGAGTTGGGACTTTATTCCTGGCGACGACGACCACGCTGATGGCTATCTTGACGTGGCGATTCGAACTCGACAGGACGGTGGGTACCTCGGGATTGCATTTGGCGAGGAACCGGAGTTGATGATTCCTGGGGACGGCACGTGGGCTTGGGTTGACGATGAAGGCGACTCAAACATGGTCGTTTACCGGATGGAGTCGTACATTAGCAGCTACATTGAAACTGCCGCCTTGGACGAAGAAGAATACATTGTCGACGGCTCTGTAACCAGGGAGGACGGCTTGCAGGTATTGTGCGGATGAACCTGCTTCGCTCACAACAATTTGTGGTGACTTGCTAACGCTATTGCTTGTTCATGGTGAACTGCAGACTGTTCGCTGGAAACTGCGCTTGAACCACACTGGCCCAGAGGGTACTTGGGTTCCTATTCAGTACAACGACCTCACCCACTTCCAGTGGGCATTGAGTGATTTGGAGGGTGTCGAAATGCACACCGAATGGGGTGCACTCGACATGAACTTTTCCGCTGACTACTCGAACTTGGTGTCAGCCCCGCACGACGAGTTGGAGAGTGTCGCAGTCGAGTACATTTTTGTCACGTTTGGAATCTACATCCTTCTTCTCGTCATTCCAGCTGTGATTGCCTGCGCTGCACCCGACAAACTGAGGTGCTGCAACAACTCGCTGGGGCAGCTGCGATGCTGCCGGGGTGCCAAGGGACAGCAGTTTTGCTGGTCCAACAGTTGGTTGGCATCCGCTTCATGGCCCGACTGGCTGCGGCAAGTTACGGTTGACTTCGTTCAAGTCGCCCTCAATTGGTCACTGTTCGTGTGGGGATTCTTCGTTTTGACCATTGGATTGCTACTTGCCTTCTTCTTTGCAGCCACTATGACTGGCGTTGAGCCAGCGCGCGTGACCGGTTGGATGTCCGTGATGGCGTTTGCTCTGACACTTTTCCCGATCTCGCGAGATTCTTTTGTCTTAAAGTTGTTCCGGATCCCCTTCGACCGCGCTATCGCGCATCACCGTGCATTAGGACGCGTGTTTTTCGCCGCACAATTCGCCCACCTCGGCGTTGTTGTTCGCGATTGGGGACTGGAGGTGTCGACAGTCAACGAAGCATTCGGTGCCGGGAATGTCATCCCTGTTTGGGGTTGGGTGGCGTTCGCCATGTCCATGGCTATTATGATCCTCTCATTTGAACCAGTTCGCCGAAAGGCGTTCGAAGTATTCCTCTACACGCACATCATCTTTTTCTTCCTTCAGTTGTGGTTCACGGCCGTGCATGTCAATGTTATGCCGTTTTTGCCACTGTTTGAGTTGGACCAAAAATTTGACAACACCCCAACGGAATCGTACCTCGGGTTGTACATCGGCCTCGGGATTCCTGTGGTTGGTTACGTGATCGACCGCATTGTCCGTGGCGTAAAAGCGGATGGATGCTGTGGCAAGAAGGCCGGGTATACCGTTGTGTAAGTCATTTGCTGTTCGTCACGTCATTCGATGATTTGGCTTGTTTTTAGAAAGCTCACTTTATTTGGTTGTCCCTTTTTCACGTTCAGGCGTGCCAGTGTTCACAAAGCCGGCGAAAATGGAGAAGAAATTGTCCACCTTGTTGTCAAGCAGCCGCACGCGCGCTCAGCCACGAACCAAGTTGGGCCTCCCGGCAGTGCGCACGTTGGCAAGCCCCGCATCATGTACCACACGGGACAGTACTGCTTCGTGTCGTTTCCGGAAATTTCGACAGTGGAGTCTCATCCATACACAATTTCATCCGTTCCTGGTTCCACTGGATCCGACACTGACTACAATTTGGGCTTCCACATCAAGGCACTTGGAGACCACTCCAAAAAGTTGGCTGACTTGGTGCGCAGGAAGGGTGCTACACCAGAGTTGATCGACGTGCGCATTCAAGGCCCATATGGCAACGTGTCGTTCAACCCATTCAAGTACGAGAACATGATCCTTGTCGCGGGCGGCATTGGTGTCACTCCTTTGATTGGATTGGTGGAGGATGCCTTACGACGTCGCGCAGACGGCGAAAAACGGAATGTGTTGCTGATATGGGCAACTCGTTCTGCCCATGAGGCGAATATGTTCAACAACGTGCTTGCTCAGACGTCAAATGCATCTCAAAACCCCGGAGCAGTGATTGAGACACGCGTTTTCATCACGGGCAAGCAGCCGACAAATAATGAAAAATCCCCAGTGGACGAATCATCCACCACGAACGACAAATCTCTGGAGACACACCCAAGTTGCGCTTCCACGCGAAATGTTGACACGAAGCACGAACAGCCCAAAACCGACGAAGATCGTGAATCCAAACAAGGTGCACCCTCCGCGAGCAAACTGGATCCAGAGGCCGGAGAACCCAGCGGTGTCGACGCCACTTCCGTCGCGTCCGGCCGCCCCAACATCGACGCAGAAATTGAGTCTTTCTTGGCCAAGCATGCCACAAAGTCTGACACCTCTGCTACTCCGTCTTGCAGTGGTTCATTCAAGTACAACCCGGACGCATCCTGCGTTTTGGCGTGCGGCCCTTGGAAAATGATCGTGTCCACTCAAGTTGCCGCCCATCGCCGCGCATTCATTTTCCACAAAGAAGTTTTCGACCTGTGAGTCGATCTCAAAGCATTGGTTTTCCATTGAGCATTTGCTCGAGAAAGAAAACTGAGTAAACTTACAAGTTACGTTTTACTTCTGGTGTGCACGCACCATTCAAACCATCCATTTTGATGGTGCAAAAAAATTGATCCCACAACATCTTCCGCGCATGCATGGTTCAGCACACCGTTTTTCGTGGCTATCAACGTGAGGCAAGCTAGTCGCGCACAACACTACTTTCCATGGCGCTGGTTAATCGTTCTTGAGTTTTTTCGCGAGTATCTTGTGTGTTGCGTGAGCGCGCGCAATGCGGGCACGTCGTTGCTGCGCCTGCCGTTCGTTGGCCTCCGCCAGAACTGTTTTGTAGCTGCGCCATGCTCTCGAAACGCTGGTGGTTCCTAAACACGCATACAAAACTTTTAATAAATCGAAACGTGCAACGGCACCTTTCGAAAGAGGCGAAAGCAAACAAATGGCACTTGCCAAGCGTGAAAACGGCCGTCTGAATGGCAGAGAGCGTCAAACTCTCTTGCAATGATGCCACCGTGGCCAGGTGGTACTCGTATTGTGAGCGATACGCAATCACCGTGAATGCCAACAGCAGAGTAACGGAAATTAACTGGAATACCACCAGCCTGAACACCAGACACAACTCGATGAACGCTGCGGACGGTAGAACTACTGATGTACGTGAGAGTTCATACCGTTCCGAATACTCTTGGTTGTAAGCAGTCAACGTGTTCATCATCCCTGAGAAATTTGTGAAATCAGAATCAAATTGGGATGGCTCTTTGTCTTGTGCTTGACGTTCGGCCTCTCGCTCCTCATCCGTCTCAAACCATGCCTACGCAGAGCCAGTTTGTGGCGCGTGATCACAATGGGCTAAGACATGAATGATGTCCGATTGTGCAATCAACCACCTTGTCTCGTGTTGGTGGAAGTGGGTTGCGGCGAATGAATCGAATCAGCTTGACGCTAAACAGAGCAAAAGCGGCACTAGGCCTTAGTAAAGAAAGCAAAGAGCAATCGTCGCTGATACTAACGAACCATTGGTAGACGAGAATCATGATGTACACCATTCCGGCGATGAGGGGCACGACCTTTGAGAAGTGCGTCATGAAAGCGACCAGCACCCACCTGCAGCAACGCGAATGGCAGATCAGTAAGCAAAGCAAGCATCGACTTCTTGAGCCACGCTGCAAACGTACATGAAATTTATCGCCACGAGAGCCACCACGAACGCGATGTAAGTGTAAAATCTGCGCGAGCACGAGCAGTGGTTGGGGGTCAAACAAAGCGGCAGCAGTGACTCAAACGACGAAGTCTGTTGCTACGGACATTCCCATCGACATTCTTCGGCACACGAAAGCAAAACTCGTCCGACGCGTAATTTGATGAGGGGACGCGCATTGCGCAGCAGCGCTCTGGGGTGGCTTGAATTGTTCACCTCCGACAACACTGCAGCAAGCTCCGTAAATTGCCATGAATCCAACGTAAATAAAAGTAATCAAGAGCAACAAAACGACCACAACCCCCGTTTCCTGACCCAACTACAACACGGAGGTTCATGATGTTACGTGTCAACAGAGGGACGCTTCACGCCTTGCAGTTCGAATCACCACATGAACTTACGAATTCGAAAGTTCGCGTCAAGGAGTCTGAATCGGAGGCTAAACGTTCAAAGAACACTTGGAACGTCCAGGGATCGATCTGGCACATACAAATGTCGGCACCAATCAGTGTGTGGTGCAAAAACCACATGTTTTAACAAGAACGCACTGCATGGCGGATCGTCCAGAGCCACACTGGAAGAGTGGGCACGAGCACCATCATCGTGTAGTGCCCAAACGTTGCCTGCAGCACACATAAGAAGTTCACGGTGGCAAAGCACCACGTGGTAAACCCAATCATTATGTGTTGCTGACGTACGCAAGAGCCAGATTGCCGAAGTCCTGTGTTGCCCTTCGTCGCAAAGTCGGCTTCATAGTTGAGTTTCATGTTGTACCTGCAATTGTACGGTGTGGGCGGGGGTCAATTCTGAGTCCACACGGCTACTGACAAAACGTTCAGGTCCATTCTTACGAAAGAGCTGCTGTGACGACGTTATATGGTTCTGAAGATGCACCCACAGTGGCATCTCGGAAGAGTGTGTCAGTGAGGCCGTCAACCTTCGACTCCGAAAACGGCCGCAGTCCAACCGTGTATCGATGGAAAGCCTCCGACGTCATGTCTAGCGGTTTATACATCTCTTCAATCGCATTGTGCTGAGAACGCAGGGTCAAAACTTCGTGAACAGTGCGATCTAGAATGCAGCATTCATGATGTTCCACAAAATACCTCAGTGTGCACGTCTTCAAGGCGCCTGCGTAAGCCTGACTGAAACAAAATGAGGACTTGCAAACGAAATTCCTCCCAGTTTAGGTGGTCAACGTTCAATTGTTGCAGCGTTGCCGCATTCAAGAGCGCAACTTTTGCTTTTTCACGCGTTGGGTCATTCTCCACCACCGCTTTCGCGACAGCGATGACGGCTTGCACTGACGGCAATTGGAGCAGCGCGAGAACCTACATTGACCAGCCGAGCGTTGGAGCAGTAGAAGAACTCAAGTTTCTCGTGGAACATGCTGTGGCTTGGGGACGTCAGCGTACCTCAGGCGATGCTGCAGCTTTGGGGTTGGATCGTAACCATACCTCGACTCCCTGCAACGTCGACTTTATGTCAGCGATACTGTGGCTCTTCTTCAAAGCGGGCACGCACGCGTTTCACCACACACCTGGGCCAGGCGCAACGCCTCATCAACAACAGTGGCAGATCTCGTCACTGCTGCATTAGCAGCTTCGGAAGCCGCCGCAATTTTGGCAGTTTGACGAGCCTAAAAAAGTGAGAGTGCAGTCGACGGCGTTAGCGCAAGCTTGACAGTGACGTCGTTGAAGAGGCAACATAGCTCACCAGCGCAAACTTGAGCTTGCCGGTTCCGGTTCCTGCAGTGGCTTCCGTCAAACGAGCTTCTGTTTGCTTCATGGCATCGACTTCGTCGTCTGCTTGCGCAGCGCTCTCTGTTATAGCGATGGCCCGCTGAGCAGCGTCGACCACGGCGGCAACTTTGGAAATAAACATATCTGCGTACGTATGTTTCGCCTACACGATCAATTCAGCAAACACTCGACGTGAATATCTGCAGCACGTAGTCAGAAAAGATCGATGCCCACTCTGCATTCACAACGTACAGGTTCGGCACTCGCGGCCATGCTGCGCAACGCTGCACACACGTGCCATCGGAACGGTCGCAGAAATTGCCAATCCTCCCATACAAACCGATGCTTGAACGCTGCGAACAATGTGTTATCGTTCGAAGCGACGGCGGAAAATAAAAACAGACCACAATCATTGGTGTCTCGTTCGGCATCATTCAGCAGGCGTGTACAGCCGCTGTGTGCTTTTGCATTGGCAGGGGGTCGTCCTGCGACCTCGTTCTGCATGTCACGCAGCGCATACGGAAATCCGCGCAAGTGGTAGAAACGGAAGATCTCGTTGCCTAGCAATTCCTGTACTTCCTCTGACGCCCAAACAGCAACGTAAAGACCGACGCTGCAGGCGCACAACACCATCATGACCAACATCACAACGAGTGTTGGATCTTGAGCGATGTCAATGGTCTTGAGCTCGCGTGCTTGTGTGTGCGGAGAATCAAGGTAGGTTTGATAGACGCCTGCGGACTCATTCTTGAACATGACTGTGTAGTCACCGTCGGCGATAACGGACAACTGCTCAAATATGGCAGCCGGGAGTCGCTCGTACTCTTCTAGACTGGTTGGACTCGGACACATGCCGACTGGAGCGGGCAGGAACGCCCGATAAGTTTTCGGTGATAATGTGCCAACACTCAGCAGATCCAACACGGGGGGACTGATTTTGGACCCGAAAAAGTCGTCCGACGGCACCAACGCCCACTTGTAGAACTCGTTACCGGGCACTGACACTTCGATAAACTCATACCCGAATGACACTGCGTCCGCGATGTTGCTCATCAAATCGGCGTCGAATGACAGTTGTGGATACGATGTGGTTCTCCACACCTCGTCTACGGTCCCAGCGTTAGAGTCTTGCACCCATCGAATGTGTGGCGCTTGGTCGTAAGGATGAACGATGGCCTCCAGTTCATCTTGCTGCGTCCAAGTCACCGTGGCATCAATTGGTGGGAGCGTGTCGTTCTTGGCATTGACGATCTCGTACGAGGTGCAGTCATCACCTGAAGTCGCGTTCGTCGTAGCACAGGACACGCCGGAACCACTTACGCACGCGTAACTGCCATCGTACTGCAAAATATTCGATTCGTCGACCAAGTCGAGATCAAGCACCGCGCTGTTGGCAACAGCGACGGACACCGACCCTGACGCCAAGGCCAAATTCAATGATGCTGAAGAACCGGTGAACGCGAAGCCTTCGGCGTGAAAGTGCAAGAGTGATGCATCGACATTGAGGTGGTCCGCTGTGATCTGTGAGCTGTATATTTCGAAGCTCACCTCGCCATCGGACACGACATCGACGTTGGACAGCTGTGCGCCGAAGGCCATGATACGATTGACCGAGGTCCCGAAGTCTGGTCGAGCTTGAGAGAAGTTGAAGTGAAGGTCTGGGAATTTCGTATCCGGCGCCACAACTAACATCACATAGCATTCTTGTCCAATGTGCTTGAGCTCAGCGACGGAATATGCCCGACTGACACGTCGTATCGTGACGTGGTTGGCATCTTCGTCGGCGACTACTTGCGATGACCCGAGAACCGTGAGCAACGACATTCCCTCCATTGTGGGTTCGTCACTGGTCAAGACAGTGTAGGCACAGCTCACATCGCTGTCGATGTACAGCGGCGTGGTTACGTCGAGGGCGAATGCCACTGATTGCCACGACATCGACAGAAATGTCAACAACGCAACAACACAAATCGGCACTATTGCGAATGCGCAGCATAGTCCTGACACAGGCTGCGCGTGCTTGCTGTGATTTAGCCACCCACTACATACATCAATCCACGCAAACAAAGGCACGAGAACCACCACAACAACAGTAAGATACTGGACTGTTGCAGGACACACGGCGGAAGACACTTACGGGTAGTCGCCGAAGAAATCCGGCCGCTGCCGATGGATCAGCTTCTGGGATCTCAGCGTTGGCGAAGAGTCGCCGTGCGCCATGGTTGGGTTCTCTGCATCATGCTTCGCTTCGGATCCCGCGCTCATCGGCGCCACAGCCGCCTTGGAATTGCCCATATTTCGCGTATAAACCCAGCAGGGCAGCAATACTTGTCCATACACGAGGAGAAATTTGAGATGCTTTGTTGCCACCAAGGGAAACATTTAATGCCATGCTAGCTGGACACTGGTAGCAGCCGCCAGCCATTTATTTGCAGCTGCCACTGCGACTGCGGCCACTCGTCCGTCCAACATCGAAAGTTGCCACCACCAAAGCCGACGACGACACGTTCAACGTTCAATTTTTCCGCCTACGGGTGATGGGCGATGATTCAAACGAACGCGACAAAGACGGTGGCGCACAGCTGTGAACTACGGCGACGACGAATACGTCGACGGGGACGATGACCCGCAAAGAAAGTGGCGGACGAAAGCTCGCGGACGACGACAACGACGATATCAACGATGACGAAAACGACAATGCAAAGACGACGAAGACGACGACGGCAATGACAATGACGACGACGACATGAACAACGACGACGACGACGACGACGACGACACTGAGAACGACGACGACGACGACGACGACACTGAGAACGACGACGACGACGTCGACGACGTTAAATAAATGTAACAGCCCAGCCGAAAGTGTGTGTGTGTGTGCGTGTGTGTGTGTGTGTGTGTGTGTGTGTGTGTGTGTGTGTGTGTGTGTGTGTGTGTGTGTGTGTGTGTGTGTGTGT
>ENA-OWNT01003218-OWNT01003218.1-seawater-metagenome-genome-assembly--contig:-NODE-3218-length-15694-cov-4.259461_pt1 | contig 15694 bp, 16 predicted proteins | sample MGYA00238136_ERZ651165 | MGnify/ENA primary metagenome ERZ651165 (study PRJEB26861, sample SAMN08777766) | seawater metagenome | isolation source: coastal seawater | place: USA: Florida | collected...
GTTCCTTCGTTCCTTCGTTCCTTCGTTCCTTCGTTCCTTCGTTCCTTCGTTCCTTCGTTCCTTCGTTCCTTCGTTGCGTCGACGTAGTTGGCTTTTACGACACATGGGAAAGACCTCGAGGCCCGGAGTTCGGTAGTTACTGCTGTTGGTCTACAATCTTAGTTCGTGACCCACGCAGTGCCTGTGCCTGGTCTTGTTGTCGGTAGTTGATATTGGGTTGAAAAGTGGTTGCACTCTATGCTGCTGGTTGTCTGAGAGGCCGTTGATGGTTGGTGCGTTGTCAACCACCATCGCTTATGTTACAACGACTTCCCGATTCACCGTTGGTTGTGGATTGTTTGTTGCGGGTGGGAGACGGTTGGTTCGTTCGTGGTTGCAGTGTGGCAAGAAAAAAAGAAGCCAAGTGCCCGAGCAACATAGACGCAGATAATGCCCGCGCCAAAAGGTGCTGTGGTTGTGGATAGGGAGGCAAACGTGTGTTCGACGCAGCAAAGTGAGTGGGATCAAAACTCAGGAAAATTCTGAATGAATGAGAAGAAACTACGCCAACGAACCGAGCACGAAAGTTGATTCGGTATGTTATCCATCAGTCAGTCCCCCGCCTGTGAAATTGTCAAGAGGATCGTTGCGGTCCTTTGGGGAGCATATGTCTTCGCTTCCATTCTCCAGGAATCAGCGCGTCACTTGGGACCACCACCCCCGGGGATGAGGGGAGGCATGCATGGGATGACCACAGGCACAATAGCTCATGAGCAAGGAACTGTCTCTCTCGGATCTTCACAACAGCACAAGGGGCACGGCGGAAACTGGGATCGCAATGGTGGTGGCCCCCACGAGAATTCCTTGGGATCGCAGGCACATGGTGGGAGGTCCGGAGGAGGGTCGCAAAAGCCACAATATTCCCGAGGACCTTCATGGGGTGGGAGACCAGGTTCACGTGATTTGAGCGACGTGGACGATAGTGTTGACAACACCCAGTATGAACGCACGACCTCGTTGGAAGTACATTTGCTTGGTAGTCCACGGTTACGGGGCGGCAGTGGAGCGGACAGGGCAGGCAGCAACTGGAACACACTCGACACACATAGCCATGAATGGAGTCTTCCGATTATTGACTCCGTCCGTGTGGAAGACAGGAACGATTGAAATATGTGCCCCAAGCGCTGCCGTGCGAAGATGAATGCCTGTTTCAGACAGCCTTGATTGCTTCACTTATTGTATTGCCATAGATTGAGTTTGCTTCCGTGAATATTTATAAACCTTTGTCAGCGAACTGTTGTAGAAATCTTTGTACTGATGCTTTGCTTATCTTATCAGTCATTGACAAACACAAGCATGCGTACGTATCTCACAAGAAGGGTGTGGTCAGCCTGGTCGCTGTTGCCACGCCGTACAAAAACTGGACTGCCGAGAGATTTGTCGGTGACGATTTGTTCGTAGAATGGATCTAAAACCAGACGTTGCTTCGAACTTTTGGACGCTGCGCTTCGAAGGCAGAAACTTTCTGGTCTTTGGCGGTTTCACGGATGTGCGACTCGGGGACGAATCGACTCACGAATTTCACAACGTCCAATGTTGGAGGTCCTTGATCTTGATCTTGCTCATTGTCAGTGTCGGGGACTTTAGCATATTTCATGAACAGTGCCGATATGTCCACCGGCGCAACCAAAAATTTGAGTTCCTGTGCAACATCCACGCAAAGCGTCGAAGGAAGTGAGGACAGCAACCACAACAACCACAACACAAGGAGTGTCGCAATTACCTTGAAGATCTTCTGGAAGTCCTGCTCTTGAATTCGAGAATTCGTCGACCGATCGAAGTTTTGGCAAACTCTTTCTAGGTGCTGGCGTGACTTTTTGCTGCCAAGCATCCTGTCTTGAATATTTTTTTCAAGCCGTTCCACACCGATTACTGGCATTCCGCCGCTACCGGAGAGGGGAACCTCCAACATTTTGACCCCCGCTCGGAAGCGTGAGGCGAATTTGCTGGCTGTCTTCGGAGCCTCGAACGGACCACTCTTGCCTCCCAAGAACTCACCGCCACCATCTCCCAATGCTGCATTTGGATTCTGGGCCCGCGGATCCGTGGTGCTGTTGTAGCCGTAATAGTTGTCGGGTCGCTGCTTCGTCGAGGAATAGTCGTATGTCGGGCGGAAAAATCGCTTGCCCTTTGATCTTGAGGCGAATTCAGGATACACTCCCAAAACTGGATTTCGACTCGGGCGGATATTTGCTTTGATGAAAGCCTCGTCGGTCTTTTTACGGCTCTTCGGTTTTTCTGGCCTGCTGCCGACTATGGCGTCGGTTGAAGGTGTGTATCGCGCGGGGTCCAGTTTCTTCAGAAATCCTGGGAAATACAACCGGCGCTACACACAAACAATTGTTGCTCGTGTCAGGACAAGGACGATGGGTACATTCGCCAGACTAAGCACTGATGACACGCACCTCTGCAGTGACCTCACCAGGCTGAGGGAAGCGGTTGCTGTCGTCAACAGTGAGACCCCAAGTTCGCTGCACCATGCCAGCTTTGGGTTGATTTAACACATTTTCCTCCTCCGCGTACTTGTCAAACAGATCGTCGAAATCTGCCTGAACTCCGTTGAACTCGAATTCACGAAGGCTGTCGCAAAATTCGTCCTTCGTCAAGTAGGGCTGTCGATTAATGCAAGCTCGCCGCATGATTTGCTCCAACTTGAATGAGCCCCGGCGGAAGAGTTTCTCCCTGAGAGCTGTTTCAAACCGCTGCAATCCCAATCGTTGGGCGTCCAGCTGGTCGGCAGAATACCCAGAGTGTTTCGCTATCGCTTGTGCGTACCTCTTGTCTTGCAGTCCGAGCTGTGCAATCTTGCTCGCGCTTTCCACGTTGCCGCGATGTGCGTCGAGAGGACCACTATACTTTTGCATGTCTGTCAAAAACGATCTGTAATCGAATCCTTCTGGATCCATGAATGTCCTCAACTTCTGTGGGAACCGCTTCCGGTACTTGTCGAAAAGGTCAGCCATGTCGCTATCTGCAGCTTGCACACCCATTTCAGCCAAAGCCCGGGCGAGGTTGGCCCGACTGATGATTCCACATCCAAACTCATCGAGACCTCTGAAAATGGGGTCAAATTGATGGTCTCGTCGGGAATTAAATCTTTCTTTCAACGTTTGAAGCAGTTGGTGCAACCCAACAACCTTTATCTGTGATTCAACATGTGCATCTGGTCCAACCATGGCCTTTCCTTTCGGCTTTTCTTTCCAAACCCCAACCTGCGTGCGATAATGCTGGCGAAGAATTGGTGCGTCACGGTTCTTTTCAAAATGCCCAGTTTCGTCATAGTGACTCAAAAACTTGAACCAATTGAAAAGTACTTCTGTATCAGGCTCCGCTGGAGCTTGATACGATGGTTGTCGATGACGGCGCCTGCGTCCACAGAAGATACATCAGTTTGGTTGGACAGGCAAACTCAGACGTTGTCTCTCGGAAACCCACCTTCGGTTACGCTGGCGAAGTTGCTGACGTCGATGTGGCGCAACAGGGACGACTTCTGAAAATCGATCGAACACCCACTTAGCATCGGCAATGTGCAGCTGCAATTGAATTTCTTGTAGCATGATCTTGAACTGTGCATATGTAAGATATCCGTCGTTGTCGTCATCAACCTGACGAACTATTCGCTCAAACTTCGCTGTCGTTTTCGTGAACACAACTTCGCGAAGAATCCCGTCCAGTCTTTGTGGACCGAGACGTCGCGCCTGATGCCATTGTCCGGGCCGTAACTTGTAGCGTCCACGGTCGTCGTCGTCCTCGATTTGCGCGTCGCTCTCAGGCTCAATGTGGTCTCTATGATCATCCCGGTTCAAGCGAGCTTTCACCGCGGCGCGTTGCCTCTCTTCTTCTTGCGCCTTCCAAGTCCTTTCAAACAATGAGTCGCCCCCGTAATCGAATCGTAGCGGACGAAGAGTATCAAGAAATTTCATGTAGTCAACTGTTGTTTCCTCTGTGTCCTTGAACACTTGCATGTGCCTGCAAATCTCGAGCAAGTCATTGCGAGCAATTTCCATCTTAAATTCTTGCAGTGCGAGGCTGAACTCCTCCAGTGACATCGATCCCGACTACAAACATACACACCAGTCAATGAGATGCGAATCAATCGTACCCTCCACAACTGAGTGCTTACCTTGTCTGCGTCGCGACGTCGCAAGATTTTGTACAGCGTGAGGTTGTCAGGCATCTCACGGTATTTCTTCACCAATGTCTCTCGTGCTCTTGTGACGCCAACTTCTGGAATTTGAGACGCAAAGGTCATGTCTCGATGATACGGATTCATAATGTACGATTTCAGATAGGCGAAGTGTTCATCGGTGTACTGGTTGAAGTTTTTGATGAAACTTTTCAGGTGGATGACCTTGCCAGCCCCGTATCCTGTGGGGCTCACAGAGCTGGGGCTCGCACCAGCGGCCGACCGCGCGACGGCAAAACTGTCAAACAAGGCCTCGATATCGGCTGCAGCAAGACGCAGATTTGTGATATCTTGCACGAAATCCTTGAATTCCTCGTATGTCAAGTGAGCTTCCAATATCAAACGATCTTGCTCCTCTGGATCATCTGGCATTTCCTTGAGATTTCGTCTCTTGAGCGTCTTCAAAAACTGTTGCCGGAAGAACTCCAAAAACTTTTTGTCGTTCTGATTGCGGAATGCATTTTCAACCACTTCACGGCACCGCTTGGCACCAAGGCGCGGAAGGCTTTTGCCTCTCTCTGCAAACAACTGAGTCTTCTCAAAGGCAGAGCCTGGGAGAGATCGAAGGTTCGCGTTGTATGCGAAACGGTCACGACAGAAGTTCCGAAGAAACTCGTCCAAATCTAGTCGGTGGTCCTGATCGTCGTCTGTTCGGCCAAACACTGCTTCTAGATCGGAGCGAGCAAATCGGAACCCGGCATTTTCCACTAGCTGCACAAACGCTTCAAAAGAAATAGCAGCCTGTTGGTTGATGTCCGCAGCTAAAAACGAGAGCAGGAAGTCATCGCTCTTGTCCATGTGCTTCTGCAACGCTTCTTGTACATGACGGAAGCCTTGGGCTCGCGGCTTGGCATTGTCCTTTTTGGATTGAGAGGCATGCTCAATCGAGGCGTCGTGTGCAAACATTTCGTCAAACAGCGGTTGACCGCCTGTCTTATCGCGTCCGAGCGCATCCAGAAACACGTGATAGTCGACTTTGCCTCTTGGTGGAGGTCGAGCAGAGCGGGGCTGTCGGAAATTCGACGGATTCAAGTAAAAGTCAAGCAACTGCTTCAAGTCGTCGTCGTGGTAGTTGAGATTAAAGTCCTTCAACGCTTGCGTCAATTCGCTTCTCCCGACCACAGGACCCCGATTGCGACAAATTCTGAGGAAAACTCGCCGAAGTTGTTCACCTTTCGATTGGTATTTTTGGCGCAAGAGTTCATCCGCGCGCTCGAATCCAAGTCGGGGCAAAATTGCCAGCGAAGCCTCGTTCATTATTTTCCGATGGTTGTCTCGGCTGAGTTGGTAGCGTTTTTCGTCGTCGGGGGCAACCTGTAGCGTCGTCGTCGGGTGCACCTTGGAAATACCTTGGTCCACGGGGTCGTTTGTGATTCTTGCGATAAGCTTGGAGAAGGGAACCATTCCGTCTCGATCGTCATCCGCGTAATCAAATACTGCAGCGACATCGTCAGGATGCAACTCAACTCCTGCGTTGACGACTGCACTGGCAAATTCACTTTTTCCGATGAAGGTGGGTTGCCCGTTCGCGTGCTTGGCCTGGGTTTGGAGATTGTGGCGCAGACGAGACGAGTGCCTGAGCTTGTTTTGTAGCAACACAATTGCGGCCTCCAGACCCATTTTCGCAAGCGGTGCTGTGTGCACCTCCTTGGCGCCGGGAGCTAGATTCCGTCCGCGTTGTCGTTGCTGCTGTGTGATACGCTGGCGCTCGTGTTGAGCCTTTTGACGTTCTTCTTCTTTCATTTTTGCAAGAATTTCGGGCGTCCACTTTCGGCGAGCATCTGCTTTGGCGTTTGCAGCAGAACGAGGACTCAACAGCTTGCCAGTAGCTGGATCTAAGCGATAGACTTTGCCGCCGAAGCGCACGGCCGCAGGGCCGATGGCGGCCGCATGCTGCTGCAAGGTGCTCTGGTTCCGCGGCGCGGGAGCACTGCTAGGAATGGCCGAGTGCCGACTACTGCGGCGGGAGTCCGGAACATACGCTTGCGGGTTGCGAGGGGCGACGCCGTATGGGTTCGGATTTGAGTTTTGTGCGTTGGATGCTTTACGTAAACTCTGGATGCCGCGCACACCCGCTCCAGTCACAGGGCGGCCACGGGAGGAGCCGGTAGCTCGCTGGGACCCGTAGCTCGATCCAGTGATTCCAAGCATGGCTCCAACTAGGTACAGCGGAATTACTGCGGTACCATGTTGAGTGCTACGGGAAAAAAATCCAGGTTGCGGCAAACGCAGTAAAATTTCCCATGTTTCAGCAAATCCGGTCGGTACCCGAGCAAGGCGCGCAAACACCAGCACGCCAAAACCGCTCGCTGGAATAGCATTCACGCAACGAGAACGACTTGTGGCTTCTCTTCATCCCACCACATTCGTCCAAAAGCTTGGGCCGTTCCACATTCCTCGCGACCAGTCGTCACTTATGACCTTATCGCCACGTATGTCACCACCACCCTCCCCCGCTCGTGTCTGTTCACTTACGTGAGCAACAGCAACATTTGTGCAGCAGCTCAAATCAAAACGCACAACATCTGTCCAACTTTGCATGACCTTCGGCCCCCTCCTTCCAATTCCCTCCTTCTCCCAACACGTCAATCATCCGTCTATCAGCGTACATTGCTTCAACGACCGAACGAAAGCGACCGACCGAACGACCAAACGACAGCAAACGAACGAACGAACGAACGAACGAACGAACGAACGAACGAACGAACGAACGAACGAACGAACGAACGAAAGCGAACGAACGAACGAACGAAAGCGAACGAACGAACGAACAAACGAACGAACGAACAAACGAACGAACGAACGAACGAACAAACGGACGAACGAATGAACTGTCACTCACTCACTCACTCACTCACTCACTCACTGTCACTCACTCGCTCACTATCTCCGCTTGCGCGAGCGAAATTCAACCGTTGCCTTCTCTCTCAATATTCCCAATGCAGGACAACATATTCTCCCCTGTACACTACCAACATAAGAATATCTGCAACTGGGATAACTCCATGATAGCGTCAGAATGCAAAGCGATCCTTGAGAAAACAACTTATTCCCGTACAAAGATATAATGACAGTGTGAATCAAAGTGAAGGTAGCGGGGAGTATGTATCCACTAATGGGAGTTAAGTGGGAATCGCAAACAGTTGGAGGACAGACAGAAGACTGATCGATCGATCGCGCACTCCTGTGCCACTTTGTCACGCTGCAGTGAAACTGTAAATTTGAAGTTATGGGTCAGTGATATTGAGTGTTATGGTTGTGAATATTTAGTACTGTACAGTGGTATACAGTTTAGAAAAGAGAAATGGCGAAAGGGGCGAAATGGCAGCAGCGCTGGAAATGCCGTGCACTGCGTACTGAAACAAATTAAGTACGTTGTTTTCACAATAAAAATTGGATAAGTTTAAAGCGTATATGAGTGCACAGAGGAGTCACTGTTTATGCAAGTTTTAAAGGTACTTGGAGTACACCAGTATTGCATTTTCTGATTTACTGAGTGTTGGAGCGTCGTAGTCGTTGTCGTCGTCGTCGTCGTCGAACTTCGAATTCGAATTCGATGGCCTTCGATCGATCGATCGTTCGACGAGCGACGAGCGACGATTGACGAGCGCCCTCACGGAAGCTGCCTGGAGCCTCGAGCAGGTCGGCCGGTGGTCGGTCCATGTCCCGATACCACTTCGTTTCCCACGCGCGTTTCAATCAAGCCGCCTATTCCCCTCTTCTTCATCTGTGTGTGTGTGTGTGTGTGTGTGTGTGTATGTATGAACTAGACTACTACAAAGTTGGTGCATGAACGAAGGACCACCCTGACTTGCAGATGACCAGGCCGTCGTCAGGCTGGCGAGGGAACCAGCCCGGGGAAGGATTGCATTGGGACGGTGACAACAGTAGCAGGATACTTGCGATGTTGAGTGATCGTGGGCGCTCTTTTTTTGTGTTTTTCGGGCGCGAAGGCAATGTGCTTTTCTGCCGAATGGACTCGATTGGGACATAATCGAGCAATTGCCGCCAACTCCACCGAGTTCTGAGCTGGTGAAGCAATGTCGACCACGGACGGCGTCACGGCACCAAAGATATCGGTGCAGAGCGTGTGTCAAATTACTGCACTGGAAAATGTGAGCGAAAGAACTTGCCAAAACGGACAGTATGTTGTTGTGGAGCGGCTTGTCAAAAAGGGGAAACTGAAGGGCCGCTACAAAGTCCGTGTGGTCGGATCGCAAAAGGTATTCGCTATTAAGGAAGAAAACTTGGTTCCGTGCACCCACGTCCCGTCAATACTACTGCAATGTCCGTCAGCACCTGGGGCAAGGACATCGAAATCAGTCAGCCCGGATTTTCCTTTGGTAGGTGATGCTGGCGCCGTACTGTCCTCATGTCAAAGTCTCTTGAGCTTCGTCGGCAACGCGTACGCCGTCATTGATCATGACAAAGTCGCGTCCTTTGCTGCGGATTTGTCGGATGCACTGCGAGAGGGAGGGAAGGTCGGCCAAACCCTGAAAAAGGGAGGAACGGGGGCATGTCGTCGGTTGCCGTTGCAATTTGCAACCACCGACCATCAAATCAACTTTTGGGTGGTGAAGAACCTCCTTCATTTCGGTAGTGGTTTTGTGGGGACTGCCAGTGAATTAGCGGATGTTGTGGACAGAGGTTGCCTGAGCATCTTCTTGAGTCGCTCGCCAAAGTTCGATGCAGAGTTCATGAGCACGTTCAAGTTGCACGATGTTCAAGAATTCTTCGGTTTGAAAGTGGAAGAAGACGTCAACGTTATAGGGTCTGCTGTCAAGCAGACCAAGTTAGGAGGAGCTAAATTGCCGTTGGCTCAGTTGATTGTGAGCACAATGAACAAGTGTGGCGAAAAGCTGCGCAGGCTTGGGTGCAGGGACTTTGCGGCTCTGCTGACGTCTGTCCGAACTATAATGCTTCGCCCACCACTCTCTGGTGACGTCTCAGCCGAGCCCAGTCGCGCTGCAGCTCCTGCCATTGCGTCCATTGTCAAAGAGATAGTCGCCGCGCGGCCATCGTTGGATGCGGCTGGAGTCATGGTCGCGACGTTAGCATACTGTTTTGATTCGTTTCGAGATTTCTCTGTGTTCCAAGCGATCGAAGACAATGGCGACGCCAGTAACGCCGATGCCGACGGCGACGCAGCAACGTGGCGCCTCCATCCTGTTTACTTCTTTTGCAACGCCCAAGCTGCAGTACTTGACGTCATCCGGGTTTTGGGCGACGCGAAGGTCGACAGCTGGGATTCGATAGATGCTGGCTCTTTCCATCTGGGTGCAGACGCCGGCAGTGTTTCTCATTTTCTCGCCACTGGCCTGATTCGAGCTGGTCCAGCGTTGGTGGAAGAACAGCAGAAGGTTTTAGCCTCTGAAAAAGTTGTTCCTCTGTTTAAGCCGGACACTCACGCTACGAACGCATTGCGGGCTGCTAGTGTGGTGGTGTCCGCCGCAGTTTGCGAACGCGCGGGACTAAAGTCTTCCGAACTGCAATACTACTTAGAAGCCACCCATGCATCGCAAAATGAAGCGAATGTCGACGGCTCAAGCGCGGGTACAGATACTGCGAGCGCGAATACCTCGATCCAATTCGCCGTGCAAGGCACGCCTTACTTTTGAGCTGCAGCACTCCATTCGTCTAGTATGTAACATGTTATCAATTTCGAAGAAAAACTCTATTCAAAGGTCAGTCCAAGCTTGGCAGCAACATAATTCCACCATTGCACACGCATCCATCTATGTTTTGAGATGTGTGCCAAGGCCCAACACCGTCACGGTGATCACGAAGAAATAGCGGCATCCATCAACTGGATAAAACATGTGTGCTGCGGTTTGGACACCATGCACATTGGCAGGTCACCATGGCCACACCCGTTCACGAGGAACGCTTTCAAAGGAACTTGGTTGTCTTGCAGGCAGCCGATGATGTCGTCGACTTGCTCAGCGTATGGATCTTTATCTCCATGGAAGATGACGAAGTTGCTTTTGGCAGCAGCACCCGCCTGTAAGGAGTTCGCAACTGTGCACCTACGAGAGGGAGTGAAAGACACAATAATCCATGAAACAATGTGCGGAGGTAAGCTATCGAACGATCGGCAAGCTACTTACAAGTCATACGAATCGTAGCTTGCTTCGTCGAACACGTATTTCAGCAAGAAGTCTCGGCTGGAGAAGGACGTTTGTTTGGGGCCTTCGTTGGAAATCAATTCCTCCCATTCGACGAATCGTGGGTAGCGACCAGGCGACTGAACAACGACGTTAGGAAAAATCTACGCGAAGAACGGAGAGAACATGCATGTCAGATCAGTCGGCGTCGTAAGCGATTGGCACAGTATGAGTGTCGCACCTGTGGGTACTTGAGACCGAACAGTATGCAGCCATAGGCTCCCATCGACATCCCGAAACAAACATTGTTTTCAGTGGCGGCATTGTAGTTTTTGAGAACGTAGGGCACGACGTCCTTCACGACGTTGTCCTCAGCCATGCTAGTCACTCCGTCCATTGAGTTTACGTAGCAACGGTCTCCCCCGCTGGGGTACACAAGGATGTAATCATTCGACGGCACTTGCATGAAAGAGCACATGGACGCGTCCAATCGCCACTTCATAAGTTGGAAAAACGACTGCATTGAGGTCTCAGATTTCTTTTCTGCCGGGTGCAGTGAGAAGACAACTTTGTATGGTTTGGCACGGTTGCGGTCGTATCCCTGTGGCAGCACAACAAATGTGTCGATGGAGTTGCCCGTCGACTCGCCCGTGAAAGTCAATGTTTCGTAAGTGAAGGCACTCGTAACATCACAATGCTCGTCCGGAGCGCTAATGGGGTTTTGCTCGCCAGCCGTACAAGTTTCTTCTTTGTGAGTGAACTTCGACCCCGGCCCCTGTCCACGGAAGTTGCCCTGACTGTTGAAATTGTTTTGGGAAGGACCGTCATTGCCGTTGCGTGTGATGCTGGGCGGGCCGTTGCGGCTGGACGGCTGTCCGGGAGGTTTTGCAGTTTCCGAAAGCACAGCCGAGATCACATACAGAGCCCACAGTATGATCACAGCCTTTCGCACGAGAGCCCATGTAGACGCCTGGTCTTTGCCCAGCATTGTGTTCGGCGCTACAAACACGCTAAAACGCGAAGTGACGGCACCAACACGCACGGATTTGCGCGCTTTTCCAGCACTAAAAAGTTCTCTCGGTTCCAATGTCAATCAACTTCATTTGACTCGTGGCTCCGGCGTGGACTCGCACCAAAGAATTGATTCGTTCGAACGACAACGAACAACGATAACGAACGACGATGGCGAACGATGGCGATGGCGAACGGCAATGACAACGGCTTTGTTGTACGAACGACGACGCACGGTGATGACGAATGACGATGACAAACGACGACGAACGACAACGAACGACGACGACGAACGACGACAACGAACGACGGCGAACGACAACGAACGACAACGAACGACGACGGGCGGCGACGAACGACGACAAACGACAAACGACAAACGACAAACGACAAACGATGACAAACAACGACGAAAGACGACGAACAACGACGAAAGACTAACGACAAACAACGATGACAAACAACGACGACAAAGACGACGAACGATGACGAAAGACTAACGACAAACAACGACAAACAACGACGACAAAGACGACGAACAACGACGAAAGACTAACGACAAACAACGACGACAAACAACGACGACAAACAACGACGACAAAGACGACGAACAACGACGAAAGACTAACGACAAACAACGACGACAAACAACGAACGACAAACAACGACAACGACAACGAACGACAAACGACGACAAACAACGACGACAAACAACGAACGACAAACAACGAACGACCAACGACGACAAACAACGACAACGACAACGAACGACAAACGACGACAAAGATGACAACGACTTCGTTGGACTTTGTTGAGTGACAACGCAGACAGCGACTGACGAACGAAGTGAGTGAGTGAATGAGTGAGTGAATGAGTGAATAAGTGAGTGACCGACTGCAGATGCCAACTAACTCTCCTTCCCTCACAGTCACTCACAGTCACTCCAGTCAGTCAAGCCACTTACGACTGACTGACTGACTATCTATGTAGATCTACAATGTATCTATCCATCATCATGAATGCATGCATGCATGCTCAGTTTGATTGAGTGAGCGCTGAAAGATCTTGTCACGGAATGGGATTCCCACGCACGCGTTTGGAGGATGTATGCTGCATGCTGCATGCTGTAGGCTGTAGGCCATCATGTCATACGCCTCATACTTCGCGGGCTTAGCTGCAGTGGCAACGAACAATGGCATTATGGCAGGTGGCAGGCAAGACTCGTGGTGGATGCCGTTTGCGCTTGCATTGTTGACTGGCACCAATTCACTTGAATAAGTGATTTCGTCAGGCTTTCTACCCACCCACCATGTACCTCATACAACGCAACAAGTTGGTGCGGATCATCGTGTAGATCTCAGCGAGCGATGTGCCAACTACTAAAAGTTGGACAAGACGTACTTCCGCTCCTGTTCTCAGAAAGCACTAGCGAGGGGTGGATACAAACGCTCAGACAGGCATACTACCCAGAAGGTAGTGCAAGTGAATTGCTTATTATTTTGGAGTGTGTGGAGTGTGAGTAGATAGATGGCCAAAGCCCGTGAACATTTTGCGGACGCCGCAGCGTATTGCGGGCGCCCAGCGTATTGTGCTCTCACGAAAGCTGCGTATGATAGAAGAAGATGCACTCCAGCAATCGCAGGATGCGGGACGATGCCCGCGAATACTTGGCTTGCAACATCGTCCACGACGCGTCATTTAGACGTACCTTATTATGTTTCCAATCGATATATTTTTTTTCATTCACAATCAACTTTGGGTTATCCGGCTATCCACGCGCTTTTTCGCCGCTGGCTGCTGCGTAGAGGTGAAGGAAAAACCGTGTTGATTCCTGTGAGCTAGGATTCCAGCAGATCAAGCAGATGGAAATTGTAGCAAACTACTATTGTGTAAAAATAAAATGGGAATGGCCAGTTGTGAAGGCCCCATATTCTAATTGTCGACTTCTGATGAGCACATCAAGACCGCGGCTTCGGAACATCCGGGTGATACGCTGATATTTCTTGAAGAATGAGGTCCTTAACCTGATCTATTGTGAGTTCGACATTACGCCCATCGACGGTCATGTCGGGTTCAAAGTGAAAAGGTTTATCACAGTCTATCTCTTCCTCTGGATATCTCTGCGGAACACACATCCACATGTGACCATAGTAATAACAAAAAAAACACACAGAGTCAGCTTGGGGTCAACAGCAGGTGTGTCGGGCGAATGACGAGAGAGGAGTGGACGGCGTGCGTACCACTGTCTCAAAGTAAGGATGTGCTAGCGCGTCGTTGACCGAAATGCGGTTGTTGGGGTTGAATTGGAGCATTTTGTCTAACAGGTCCAGTCCATCTGGATTCCCCTTGGGGTACAGAGTCGAAAAAGCCATGTGTTCGTGGGTGGGCATTCCCTTGATGAACGCAAGGGCTTTCTCAGACGTGATGAAATCGAGATCTTTACCAGCAGGGGTCCCGACTGTTTCGGCAATGATTCGCAGTTGATGGATGTAGTCAGTGCCGGGGAATAAAGGCTTGCGTCCAAAGAGCTCCGCCATGATGCAACCGCAGGCCCAAATGTCGATCGCGTTTGAGTAACGAGAGCACGCTAACATAATCTCCGGCGCTCGATACCATCGAGTCACGACATATTCTGTCAATGTGTGCTCGTCTTGCTCGATCCCTCGAGCGAGGCCGAAATCGCAAATCTTCAGATCGCAATCGGAGTTCAGCAGCAGATTGGATGGCTTCAAGTCCCTGTGCAACACCCCGGCACTGTGTAAATACTTCAGCGCGCAGAGAGTCTGATAAATAAAGAACTTGATATGCTCATCGGACAAGATTTGCTTGGAGTAGATCACCCTGTGCAGGTCGGTCTCCATCAAGTCCGTCACAATGTAAACGTCGGCGAAGTTTTCGTAGTTTGGTGGGCAGATCAAGTCCTGAATGCCAATGATGTTTTCGTGGGAAAAGTGTCGCAGAAGCTTGATCTCACGAAGAATTCGTCTGGCATCCACGATATCGTCAAATGCATGGGGGACTTTTTTGATTGCCACCTTGGTGTTGTCGCGCACGTTGCGGGCTGAGATTACGACACCGTACGCACCGTGTCCGATTGACTTGATGAGCTCGTAATGTCGGTCGACGACGAATTTTGCGCCTTGCGCAACTAACACATGAAACCTGGAATCGGGGGGGAGTGCGGGCAGAATCGATGTGTTCGCAGGTGCTGGTGCCGCCGTGTCGGAGTCGGCCTGCCCAGTTGCGGCCTGTCCTGAAGCAGCCTGTCCGGAAGCCGCCTCGGGATTGCAGCCCAAAGCCTTCTCTTGTTTGCTCAATTCCTCTTGCGACTGCTTCACCACGTTTGCGATGTTTGCCACCCATTGCCTGGCTTCGTCCTCGCTGCCAGCTTGCAAGAAAACAGCGACGCTTGGGCTTTCAAGTTCAAGACAACGGTCCAAGCGCGAAGACATCTTCACCTTGGTGTCGAACGTCACTTGAATGACGCCTCGCGGACGCCTCTTCGTTGCAGCATCTTTCTCACGAAGATGATAGAATAGTAAGTTTCCAGTCAATTCAAAGAATCTCTTTTTCCACTTCCCACTTTTGACGGAGCACTTGTTGAGCCAGCCCTTTTGCACGGGGGGTGACGGCGACGCAGGAGCGCCGTCTGGGCCGGTGGCATCCATCCTAGGCGTTGCGGAACGAAGTGCCTCTGTGCACGGCGATGCTGTAACGGTGGGCTGTGACTTATTTTTGTGTTTGTTTGGAGTTGGTATTTTTTCAGCACGTGGTGTGCCGCACTCGGCGACGGCGCATCCGTTACACAGCGCATCAAACTCGCAACGCGCTTCCGCTTGCAGCACGTGCAGGCGTCACTCAGCACAATCCTTCAGTTGTCGTCCCCGCCGAAGCGCTCGAATACGAGTGCCGCGTTGGCGTCCCGTGTGCGCCTTGTTGGCAAAGTCCGTTGGTTGAGGCCTTCACCACCACCACCACCACCACCAGCACTACCGCCACAACGAACGACTGACCAAATGAACGCCGAACAACACCACCACACCAAAGCGAAGTAAGTGAAGCGTTGCAGCGTTGCAGCCGCTGTCTGAGCGTTGCAGTGAGTCAGTGTTCGTTCGTTCGTTGTTGCGTGCGAACGAACAAACGAACGAACAAACGAAGGAACAAGAACAAACGAAGGAACGAACAAACGAAGGAAGGAAGGAACGGACGAACGAACGGACGGACGAACGAACGAACAAAAACGAACAAACAAACAAACGAACGCACCCACGACCGAAGGAAGGAACGAACGAAGGAACGAAGGAACGAAGGAACGAAGGAACGAAGGAACGAAGGAACGAAGGAACGAACGAAG
>ENA-OWNT01003219-OWNT01003219.1-seawater-metagenome-genome-assembly--contig:-NODE-3219-length-15681-cov-5.555691_pt1 | contig 15681 bp, 12 predicted proteins | sample MGYA00238136_ERZ651165 | MGnify/ENA primary metagenome ERZ651165 (study PRJEB26861, sample SAMN08777766) | seawater metagenome | isolation source: coastal seawater | place: USA: Florida | collected...
GCTGCCGGACACAGGCTGGGGGTCGCCGCTGCGGAAGTTGTTGTGCAGGGGCCAGTTGGACTGGGCCGGGGCAGGCACCGACAGGTCGTCGTTGATGTTGGTGAGGCTGAAGGCGTGCTGGTTCCACACCTGGCGACCGGGCAGCCAGTCGAGGTTGGCGGACCCCAGAATGGTGAGGCCGGTGAGGTTCTCGGACTGGTGGCCGCCGCCGTTGGGGATGATGACCTCGGGAAGGCCATCGCCATCGACATCGGCGACGGTGGGGAACTCGTGGAGCGTGCGGCTTGCGTGGTCGGCGCTCTCGTAGCGGACATCGCCCGTGAGGCCGTCGAAGATCCAGAAACGCGACTCGTCGGCGTAGACGATTTCGGCGCGTCCGTCGCCTTCGAAGTCGTAGACCGCAGACCCGGTGGAGGCGCTCGACTCGTCGGACACGATGGCCGACCACAGCATCGAACCGTCCGCCTCGTAGATGGCGTAGCGGGTGCCCGATGCGATTCCAATCTCGGGCTCCGCGTCGCCGTCGAAGTCGGCGATGGTGGGGGGGCCCCCGTTGCCGCTGCCGGCGATGGGCCAGCTCGCCGTGGCCAGGCAGTCCATGCCGAACACGCGTGCGAGGCCGTTGCCGACGCTCACGACCTCTCCCTCTCCGTCCATGTCGAGGTCGGCGACCGCGACGTAGCCGTCCTCCTCCTCCGAGCCCGCATCACACAACACATTGCCGCGGTAGTCGTAGATCGAGCGCCCTGTGACGACCTCCATGAAGCCGTCGCCGTCGAGGTCGGCGGGGACAGGATGGTAGCCCGTCTCGGGATGCCACTTGTAGGCGCCCACCCCGCGGTCGCCTTGCCAGCGAACGCCACCGTCGGAGCCGCTCAGGACATAGGCCCCGACAATGACCTCAGGGTCGCCGTCTGCGTCGAGGTCGGCGATGGCGGGCGCGTGTCCGCCGCAGTCGAGCTCGGCCGCGTTGCTCACCCAGTCGAGGGTGAGGTCGGGCGCGAAGGCGGCCACGTAGCAGGGGCCGTCGTCTCCTTCGGGTGGCGGCGGCAGGTCGGGGAGGATGGGCGGGGTGTCGTCTTCGCCGGAATCCCCGGGGAGCGGGGCGGTGTCCTCCGCCGGTGGGGCGGTGTCCTCGGCGGTGTCGGCGGTGTCCTCTCCGCCTGGACCGGCCTGCACCTGCACCACCACGACAATCTCGGCCTCGCCGTCGTCGTCGATGTCCCCAAGAGCCGCGTTCGAGTAGCGGTAGGGATAGACCTGCAGTGTGCCGCCCTCGACCTCCACGTCGACCCGTTGAATGGCGCGTCCGCCGGTGAGTCCGTCGCCGGGCACGACGCGCAGGATGCCCTTCTTGTGGCGGTGGGCTCCCTCATCGTCGGTGACGACCACGATGTCGGGGACGTCGTCGCGGTCCACCACCCCGTCGCCATTGTCGTCGTCGAGCTGGCCAACCACAGGCGCCATCACGATCTGGCTGTACTCGCCGTAGTTGGACCATTGCGGGATGTTCCACTCCACCACAGCGTCGATGGTGCCGGTGACGGCCTCCTTGTCGCAGGTCTCGTTGATGCCCGCGGCGTCGGGGAGGTCGTCGTCTTCGGGGCACCAGGCGGCGTACATCTCGCCGGAGCCGGTGGGGTGGAGCGTGACTCCACCGGTGTCCCCGGGTGGCGAGTAGTCGGGCTGCGCCTTCACTCCGTACTCCTGGCCACAAGCAGGCAGCAGGAGGAGCAGGATGGATGCGCGCCAGGGGTGGGGGGACATGCGGACTCCGAGCGCGGATTCTACCCCCTCGACGCCCTGCTGGCGGAACCGTCGTGCGATCACCCGCCGGACTGGCGCCCTCGGCGAACCCCGGGGGTGTCCGAAGCGCGCGAGGTGTCTACTCACGCGCGGCGGCCAGCTCGCTGCCCCGACGGCAAGCGCGACCCCGGCAGGCCTCAGGTGGTGACCCATGGGTGGTATGGGCGGAATGTTGGATGCAGTCGGTGCCCTGGCGCAGATGCTGGGCATCGAGCTCACGCCCACCCGGGTGATGGCGGCCATCATCGGCATTGTAGTGGTGCTTTCCCCCGCCATCCTGCGAAACATGCGCACGAGCCACGCCCGCACGGTGCTCAAGGAGTCGCGCTTTGTCGAAGGCGACGCACGCGCGGCCCTCGATGACCGCGTGCTCGAGATGGTGAAGGGCCGCAAGGAAGGCCTGGTGGCCGTCATCGAGGAGGCTCACCGCATGCGCCGAAACGACCTCGCACGGCGCGCTCTGGTGGAGCTGCGGGCCCTCACGGGCGCCACCTCGGAGGTCAAGCGCCTGGCCCGTCTCACCGACCCCAACCCGCTGCCGGCAAGCCCTGCAGAGCTGGGCCTGCAGGTGGAGAAGTTGCGCGACGCCGGTCTGCACGACAAGGCTGCCGACCGACTGCGGCGGGGACTCAACCGCTGGCCCCACGACGCCTGGCTTCAGGAGCTCGCAGCTTCTGCGCCCTCGGTCTCGGCTGAAGCCGTCTCGAGCGCCTGAGACCGGCGCCGCACAGCCACCCAGGCGAGAGCGACCGAGCCGAAAACGACCACTGCACCACCATAGAAGGGCGCTGCCGGACCGATGGTGGTGTAGATGGCCCCGCCTGCCGCCGGACCCACCACCCGCGCCAGGGCGCTGAGCGACTGGTTGGTGCCCAGCACGAAGCCCTGCTCGTGTTCGGGGGTGCCGCGGGAGATGAGGGCCTGGAGGCTCGGGTTGGAGATGCCCTGTCCCACGGCCATCAGGCAGAACACCGCGACCATGGGGACCGTCGGCGGAGCCAGAGGCAGCAGCGCCAGGGCGATGGCGAGCAGCACGAGCCCCGACAGCAGCAGGGCCGCCTCTCCGTAGCGCCTGACCAGCCGCCCGATGAGGCCGCCTTGCACGAGAATCATCACCACACCGGTCACCCCGAACATGCGGCCGACATGGGCGGCGGAGAGGTGGCGCTCGTGCTCGGCGAAGAGAGTGAATGTGCTCTCCATCATCCCGAATGCCATGGTGAGCACGAAAGTGAGGGCCACGCACAGGCCGACGATGGGATGGCGCAGCACCCGCAGAAAGGCGTCGGGACGGATGCTTCGCTTTCGGAAGGGCTGGCCGCTCGGGTTGGCTGGACGGGTCTCGGGAAGCAGGAAGACCGCCAGCACGAAGTTGAGGGCGCTGAGGCCGGCGGCGGCCCAGATGGGGGCGGCATAGCCGAAGGCGGACAGCTCCCCGCCGATGAGGGGACCCACGGTGAAGCCGACCCCGAAGGCGGCGCCGATGAGGCCCATGCCCATCGCGCGCTTGTCTGGCGGGGTGAGGTCGGCGACGCAGGCCTGGGCGGTGGAGATGTTCGCTGTGGCCATGCCGTGGAGCGTGCGGAACAAGAACAGCTGCCACAGGGTGGTTGCGCTGGCGAAGCCCGCGAGGCCGAGGGCCGTGGCCGCGATGCTGAACAGCATGATGGGACGGCGCCCGAAGCGGTCGGACAGGGCGCCCCACACCGGGGCGAACAGGAACTGGGCCAGCGAGTAGCAGGCCATCAGCAGCGTCACCTCCATCGCCGTGGCCCCGAAGGTCTCGGCGTAGAAGGTGAGCAGGGGGATGACGATGCCGAAGCCCACCAGGTCGAGGAAGACGGCGAGCAGCACAGGCAGCAAGGGGCGAATCACGTCCGGGACTCCGGCATCACGCGGCGCAGGTCATGGGCGCACCGGGAGGGCGAGCGGCAGGCGCCGTTAACGGATGTCTGCGGCCCCACGCGGGCGGATTGCCAGACCGTCAGCCGGGCTGGCGGCGGTGGATGAGGAGCAGATCGCCCACACCGTCGCCATCGGCATCGCCCACGCCGAGGGTGCCCCCGGTCTCCAGATACTGGCGGCTCGCGCGCCACACGATGTCGGCATCCCGCACGGTGAGCTGTGGCCGCAGGCCATCGTGGCCGGGGCGTCCGCGGAAGATGTAGAGGGCTCCGGCGTCGAAGGCACCATCGTATTCGAGGCGGGGCGCGCCCAGCAGCATGTCTGGAGAGTCGTCGCCGTCGGCATCTTGCACGGACACGGTGCGGCCCAGGCTCTCACCGTCGGTGCGGCCGGTGATGCGGAAGCGCGGCGACTCGTGCACGCCGTCGCGGAGGTCCTGGCCGTCCCACACCCACACCTGGCCTTCGGGGCGGTCCTGGTTGGCGCCCGCGAGTCGCGCGTAGCCGGGAACGCCTGCGATGAGCTCGTTCTGGCCGTCTCCGTCGAGGTCGCCGGTGGTGATGTCCCAGCCGAGCCAGGCGTTGTCCAGCGGACCCCGGAAGGTGCGGTCGGCGACGAGCGACAGGTCGCCTTCCAGGGTGCTGGTGCCGTCGATGATGTAGACGGCACCTTCAGCCTCGTGGTCGCCGTCGGTGAATGGGGCGCCGATGATGATGTCTGCGGTGTCGTCGCCGATGAGGTCTGCGCAGGCGATGCTGGTGCCGGCCCGTGCGCCTACGGTCGCGCCAGTCCAGAGCAGCGCGCCTTCGACGCCCGCGGACACGCCCGAGCCCTGACCCGGCAGGTCGGCGCTGTGGAGCAGAGTGACGCCGCCGGCAAGCGGTGTCCGCACCGTGCGTCCGTCTGCCCGGAGCAGGTCGTACCAGGGCATGGACACGAGCAGCTCGGGAAGACCGTCGCCGTCGAGATCGGGACACACCGCGACCGAGTCCCCCAGGTGCGCGCCGGTCTGAGGACCGGTGATGCGTCGGAGGTCGGGGTGGTCGGTGAGCACGCCGCTGTCGTCGAAGAAACCCTCCGACACGATGAAGACAGCGCCCGCCTCGCGTCCGAGGTCGCCGATGGTGCGGGTGGGGGCAGTGATGAGGAGGTCGGTGAGGCCGTCCCCATCGAGGTCACCCGCCGGGACCACCGAGTCGCCCAGACCGTCGCCCGTGAGATCGGACTCCCAGCCGCCGACGTCATCGGTTGCGGGCTGCCGAACGCCGGCCTCCACCTGGTAGGCGCGCACGGCACCGGGGCCTGGCATGCCCACCACGACGCGCTTGTTGAAGACGGTCACCGACCAGTCGATGCCGTGTTCGCGTTCCCCCACGATGGCAGCATCCTGCCGGCGTGGGTTGCGCTCGCGGGAAGGGTCGAGGCGGTCGGTGATGTGGATGCCCACGAAGGACGCCCCGAACTCCGACGCGCAGCCCACCCCCTGGCAGGTCTGGCCGCAGCCCGTGGAGGTGGCGGGCAGGGCCGCCAGCAGCCACAGCAGACGGGAGCTGAGAACGCGACGAGCCCCGTGCCCGGAAGGAGGGCAGGGGACTCGTGTGGACTCGATGCCGCTGAGCACGGCTATTGGTCGCCCGCGCCCTCACCCTCGGCGCCAGGACGCTCGATCTCGAGCTTGGGACGCTGCTGGGTCACATGGAACTCCACACGGCGGTTGGCTGCGTGGACCTCGGGGCTGTCGCCTTCGACCAGCGGCTGGGACTGCCCGAAGCCCTTGGAGTCGAGGCGGCTGGCGTCGATGCCCTTGGAGATGAGGTAGTCCTTCACCGCGGCGGCGCGCTTGGTGCTGAGCTGCCGGTTGGTGGTGGGGTCGCCCTGGCTGTCGGTGTGGCCCTGAATCTCGACCTTCTCGACTGTGGGGTTGTCGGCGAGCACCTTGGCCACATCGTCGAGCAAGCCGTGGCTGGCCGACTCGATATCGGCGCTGTTCAGGGCGAACATGACCTTGTCGTCGATCTCGATGCGGGCACCGACAAGACGCACGCGGGGCTTGAACTCGATCTTCGGGGCGGGAGCCTCGATGATCACGTAGCCGCGCTCGGGGGTGGCGGCCCAGGACGGCACGTAGCCGCTCTCCAGCGCCGCCTGAACGCCCTTGCCACCGGGAATGATGGCTTCATCGAGGTGCAGGGTGGCCACCGTTCGAGTCTCTTCGTAGCCGTTCTGCAGCCCGAAGGTGATCTCGTAGAGCCCCGGGGGGACGTCGTGGATGGCGCCGTTCTGGAGCGCGTCGATAACGCCGATCTTGACGCCGTTGACGCTGATCTCGGCGTAGCTGGACGTCTCGTTGACGATGGGGATGCTCGCGCTCTTGCCACGCGGGTTGTTCATGCGAGCGACGGGACCCAGCTTGCCCTTGGGCTTGAGGGACTCACCGATCTGCGCCGGGTTGACGTAGAGCTCGCGGAAGTTCTCGATGCGACCGGTGGAGATGCGGTCGTCGAGAATGTGCGTGGTGGGCTTGTTCGGCAGGCGGGGGTCCGCCATCACCATCTTCAGCTCAGGCTTGGCCGCAGTGGCTTCCAGCGCGGTCAGCATGAGGAGGGTCGAGAGGTACACAGATCGCTCGCGGGTGGGGCCGGGGAGAGGAGGCCGGGATGCTACTCGATGATGGAGAGCCCGGTGTAGCTGATGAGGTCCTTCGTGAGGACGGGGTCGGGCTTGGCGTCGTCGATGTTGACCTCTTTGACCAGCCCGAGGCCCTTCACGTACCACTGCTCGATGTAGCCGGACTCGGGCATGGGCGCGCCGAAGGGAGCCATGCCGTTGCGCACGAAGGTGTTGACGAGCTTGTAGGCCATCACCGACTCGCCGCTCTCGAGCACCATGCTGGACACGCCGGCCTCCGCGAAGGTGCCCTCGTAGTTGAGGGAGGAGACCTGGGGCTCACCGCCGCCGCCGCCGCCGCCGCCGCCGCCGTCCATCACGGTGGTCATGGTGGTGGTGTAGTTGTAGTTCCAGTTGCCCGACGCACCGACGGCGTACTCGGGGGGCAGGAACCGGCGGTGGGGGCTCAGCGAGGCCTCGACCGTGCCGCCGACCGGGAAGCCGAAGATCACGTAGGTCCAGTCGCCGGCGTAGTCGTAGAGGAACATGCCCTCGCCGTCGGTGTCGCAGCCGATGGACTCGATGATGTTGTAGGTCCACTCGGAGGTCTCGATGAGCACGTTGATGCCGTAGACATCGCCGTCGGCGGACATCTCGTGGTCGGTGATCGGACCGTAGCCGGTCTCGGTGCCCGTGCCCTCGGCGCCACCGAAGGTGACCCGGTAGGTCTTGGTCCAGCCGGCCTGGTCGATGGGAAGCCAGGCGTTGGTGCAGTTTTCGGGGCCGCCGTCGTCGCCGCCCTCGTCGCCGCCGCCTTCGTCGCCACCCTCATCGCCGCCGCCTTCGTCGCCGCCGCCGTCGTCGCCACCATCATCGCCGGTGCCGTCGTCGCCGCCGGAACCATCGGGGCCCGTGTCGGTGAACTTCTCGTTGCCCTGGTTGTAGGAGCCGCCCGCACAGGCGACCAGCAGCAGACTGGCCAGCAGAGGTGTGGTTCGCAGATTCATCAGGTCCTCCTCGAGCGGGCTCACCGAGGCCACCACGGGGTGGAGGCGGCGTGGTTGCGCGTTAATCGGGCACCTGTTGTCAGGGGCCGGTTCAAGCGCGCCACCCCCACAATAGGGGTGGTGGGTCGTGGAAGGCCGGAAGTGGGCTCGGGTGGCCGCAGACCGGTCGTCGACAACCGCAAAGCGGTGGGCTCGCCACGTCCCGGCACAGGTAGCACACGAACCGGGAGACCGGCAATGACCGAGCGACGCCGTGATGACATCGTGACGGACCGCACGCCAGATGCTGGCTGGAGCGACGTCCACACTCCCCTCGAAGAGGTCCGCTCGGCCCTTCGGCGGTTCAATTCCGAGCGCGACTGGGCCCGTTACCACTCGCCCCGCAACCTCGCGATGGCGCTCAGCGTGGAGGCCGGCGAGCTGCTGGAGCTCTACCTGTGGAGTGCCGATGACGGGCCCCAGCCACCTGTGGCCAGCCGCGAGGCCAAGGTCGCCGATGAAGCCGCTGACGTCCTCATCTGCCTGCTCAACCTGTGCGAGGCGGCCGGTGTCGACCTCTCCGCCGCCGTCCACGACAAGCTGGCCCGCAATGCCCGCAAGTACCCGGTCGACCGGGCCCGGGGTCGGCTGGAGAAGTCCACCGAGCTGTAGGTGGCCCTACCAGCTCCTGGCCTGGAGCCAGTCCACCAGCTCCGCGTGCAGGTGCGTCTCCACCGTGTCCGCGAGAACCAGGTCGAGGTGACCATACTCGTGGGGATAGCCCCGGCCCTTGCCCGCGACCCACCAGGTCTCGTCGGAGCCCCCAGCTGCGTCGATCCAGGTGACCACCCGGTCTGGGGGCGCCACCCGGTCTGTGCGTCCGGCCACGACGAGCAGGGGAGGGGTCCAGCTCCCGAGGCTGTCGACGTAGTCGACCTCACCGTCGAGGGACACCAACCGGCCCGACTGGATGATGCGCTTGAGGTGGTCCATCTCACCCGAGCTCATCGGGCTCACGACCCGTCGGTACATCGCGCGGCGGGTGGGGGCGTCCATGCCCTCTGGGTCGGTCACCATGGCGTCGATGCGCCGCATCTTGGGGAACAGGGCGGCGGTCCAGGTGGCGGCCCGGGTGGGAATGCGCGGGATGGTCTCGCCTACGCTCATCGTACGCAGGCTGGCCTTCACCATGGGGTCGGGGTGGGTGAACTGGATGGGGCTGCCGAGGATGACCACCGGGCCCACCTGGTCGTCGCCGTGCCAGTGGTGGTGCACGGCCATCACCATGCCGCCCATCGAGTGGCCGACGACGGCGACGCGGTCGTGCCCGGACTGCGCGCTGACATGGGAGATGGCGGCGTGAACGTCGTAGCGACCGTAGTCGTCGAGGGTCCAGCCGCCTCGCTGGCCCTGGGGAGGCGCGCTGCCGAGGCGTCCGCGGAGGTCGAGCAGCCACACGTCGTAGCCGGCGTCTTGCAGGGTGTGGGCAAGGCCGCGGTCGCGGAGGTCCCAGGTGCGGTGGTTGGCGGACAGGCCGTGGATGAGGAGGACGGGCGCGCCGCGTCCTTCGTGGTGGATGAGCTGGACCGTCGCGCCGTCGGCGGTGTCCACAGGCACTGAAGTGGGCTCTGCAGCAAGGGCGAGAGCGGCGAGCAGGGCGGCAACTTGCATCGAGAGGTGGACTCCGGACAGCGACGGGCGGCGCTATCGCTTCGGGTCGCCGGCCGCGAGCAGACGCTCGATCTTGCCCTGCAGCCGCTTGAACACGATGGGCTTCGGCTCCCAGTCGTCGCAGCCGGCCGCCAGGGACGCATCGCGGTTGCCGATGTGCACATGGGCGGTGACGGCGATGATGGGGAGGTGGGCCGTGGTGGCGGTGCCCCGGAGGATGCGGGCGACCATGTTGCCGTCGATGTCAGGGAGGCCGATGTCGGTGAGCACGAGGTCGAGACTGGGGTCGCTGCGGGCGGCGTCGACCCCCGACAGGCCATCGGGCACCGCCGTCACCCGGTAGCCCACCCGTTGGAGCAGCCGGCGCAGGTTGTCGCGGGCCTGGTCGTTGTCTTCGATGACGAGGAGGTGGGCGGACATGGGTTCAGCGGGTGCAGTGACGGCGGGACCAGCGCGCGAGGTGGGCGGCGGGCCGAGGGTCGGTGAGGAGCTGGGTGTAGGTGGCGTCGGACGACCAGCCACGCAGCATGCCCCAGCGGGTGAGCTTGAGGTGGTCAGGCAGCTCGCCGAGGCTCTCCGGCGGTGCGAGCTCGTCGAGGGGCGCCACGCCCACCCAGGTGGGGCCAGGCGGCATCGGGGGTGGGGCGGCCTCCAGGCTGTCCTGCAGATGGGCGACCCACGCGCCGGGAAGGCGTCCGAGCCAGTCGCGGGGGAGGTCGGCGAGGGGCGCAGGGACGGCCGCATGGGACCGGCGGAGGTCCACGCCGGACACGGGCACCTCGGCTGCCAGGAAGTCGGTGTGCCAGGGGGCGGGACGGGGATGACGGGGGACGCCCAGGAGGGCGGTGGCGCAGACGCCTTCGGGTGGACCCGCTTCAAGCAGGGCGCGGGCCCCCTGCCCGTGGGCGACGAGCAACACCGGGCGGTCGCTGGAGCGGGCGCTCTCGACCAGCTGTGCGACCGCCTCGGTCTGTGCGGCGGGGGTGGGGCTCCGTCGCATCAAGACGGCGTCGTATCCGTTGTTCTCAAGGTTCTCGGCGAGTGCCACATAGGCGACGGGACGAAGGCCAGGCTGGGGGACGACCAAGGCGAGAGGGCCCTGTCCGTCATCGGGGATGCCAAGGTCGACCAGGGAAGGACCGCCAGCGAACAGGCTGAGCAGAACGACAGCTGTGCCAATCACCTGTCGGACCCGTCGAGGCCAGCCTCGGCCAGTCCGTCGACAAGGTCTTCGAGCTGGCGTCGGGTGAGGTCGAAGGGCGCCTCGGTGCGCTCGCCCGACTCCGGGTCGACCTGGAGCCGCCGCACATCGGCCTCCCCGCCCGGGCGGATGCCCACCTCGAAGTAGCGTCCGCCTCGGATGTCGTCGGGGGTGGTGCGCAACACGCCTCCGCCGAGCCCGGGGTCGACCTCGACGGCATCCAGCCGCTCACCTCCGGGGCGCACCCGGCTGGCGATGCCGGCGGCCCGCTCGTGCAGATCGACGGGGCCTTCGACCGAGGGACGCACGCGCAGACGGTCGAGGCGCACCCCCACGGGACCGGCCTCCGCCACTTCGGCCTCGACTTCGGTGCCATCGCACTCCACCGAGACCGTGCCCGGGGCGGTGGCCGCCTGCCCGAGGGCATCTCCTGCCGACGTTGGCGCGGTTGGTTGCGCAGACACGGACATGCAGGGGCTCCAACATGGGGCCGAACGCGGGTGGACGCACGGCGACCGCAGCAGTCTACCTCGGACGCTTCGTCGCGTCCTTGACGCCGGTCTGGACACACCTGAGGTGCGTCAGGCCCGCCGACGCCCCCGCTTCTTCTGGATTCCCTCGGTGGTGAAGGTGGTGCCGTCGTGGTGCAGCACGGCCCGCTTGTCGTCGACCTGGGTGATGAGGTGCACGGGGCGTCCCCAGAGGCGGGCGATGTTGGTGAGCGTCTGCTCGGCCCACTGCACCTGGATGTCCATGCCTTCGTGTTGGTGGGTGAGCTCCAGCTCGCCGCGGTTGGCGTGGTTGCCGTCGGTGACGAAGATGCGCGGGTTGCCGCGGTTCGACAGCATGAACAGCAGCTTCTCCTTGACCGCCTTGAACTCTCGGCTGTCGATCTCGTAGTGGCCGGCCCGCTTGTTGTACTTGTAGGTGAACAGGCCCTGCTCGCGCACGAAGTCCTCGGTGAGGAACTCGTCGATGAAGGTGATGTCGTTGTGGCTGCGACGCACCTCGAACAGTTTTTCGCGGCCGAGCCCCGCCCCGGTGTCCCAGTCGCGCTTGTGGACGACATCGTCGCAGTCGAGCCACGCCTTGCCGAAGCGACCCTTGTTCCAGCGGTCCTCGATGTGGCGGTACAGCTCGATGCCGATCTTGTAGGGGTTGATGGAGCCCGGACGCATGGCGACGGTGCCGCTGTGGTGGTCGGCGTAGTCGATGACCTCGCTGTCATCGAGCAGGTCGCGGGTCATCATCGTGGTGTGCCAGTAGCTGGCCCAGCCCTCGTTCATGATCTTGGTCTGCGCCTGGGGCGAAAAGTAGATGGCCTCGTCGCGCACGATGGACATCACGTCTTGTTGCCAGCGGGACAGCTGCCCGTTCTGGATGATGAACAGCATCACATCGCGCAGGGGGCTCTCCGGGAAGCGGCGCATCTGCACCACTTCTTCGGCCTTCTTGCGGCGCTGCTCGGCGATGTACTCGGGCGGGTTGATGTACTTGTCCATGTAGGAGCGGGCCGGCAGCTTCACGACACCCGGCTCCAGGCTGGCGCGCTCGATGTCCGACTCGCTGCGTGGACGGGTGCGCCGGATGTGGTGCAGGTAGGGGTCGATGAGGTTCTCGATGCACAGGCAGGCATCGATGAACTGCTCCACGGTGGACACGCCCTGGGCGTCGATGTGGCGGCGCACGCGGGCAGCGTGGTTGGCCATCTGGTCGAGCATCTTGCGGTTGGTGTGTTGGAACCAGCTCGAGTTGGTGAAGAAGTCGACGTGACCCATGACATGGGCCATGACGAGCTTCTGGTCCATGAAGGTGTTGTTGTCGAGGAGGTAGGCGTACGAGGGGACCGTGTTGATGACCATCTCGTAGATCTTCTGCAGGCCGTACTCGTAGCCCTTCCGCATCTGCAGAAAGTCCATGCCCCACCGCCAGTGGGGGTAGCGCGTGGGAAAGCCGCCATACGACGCAATCATGTTGATTTCGTCGTAGTCGCACATCTCGAAGATGATCTCGCAGAACTCGAGGCCGTAGCCCCGGGCGAGCTCCTCGACCCGAAGCTGGGCCTCGGCAAGCTCGGCAGGCAGGCCTCGGCGCGACCGGAAGAAGTAGCCTTCGTTCGCCATGGGGTGCTCCTACGGGGTCAGTTGCCCTGGCCCAGGAACTCCTTGATGGAGCCCATGATGGCGTCGCGACGGGGGATGCGGGAGGTGACGACACGGGCGTCGTCGCCGAAGCGTTCGTTGAGGTCCTTGAAGAACTGGCCAGAGCCGTACTCGGAGTCGACCTGTCCGTAGGAGAACTGGTTGCTGACGGGCAGGATGTGGTCCTCCAGCAGCTTCATGCAGGTCTTGGTGTCGTTGCCCGACCAGTTGTCCCCATCGGAGAAGTGGAAGGGGTAGATGTTCCAGTCTGCGGCCGGGTAGTCCTCCTCGAGAATCTTCACGGCCAGCTTGTATGCGCTGCTGATGAGCGTTCCGCCCGACTCTTTGGTGCGGAAGAAGACATCCCGGGGGACCTCCTTCGCTGCGGCGTCGTGGATGATGAAGCGGGCTTCCACGTTCTTGTAGTTGTGGCGCAGCCAGGTATCGATCCAGAAGGCCTCGAGACGCACAATCTCCTTCTGTTCGTTCCCCATCGAGCCGGACACGTCCATCATGTAGAGGATGACGGCGGCGGACTGGGGCTCGGTCTTCGTCTTCCAGGTGCGGAAGCGTTTGTCGTCCTTGATGGGCACGATGACGGGCTTTGCTGGCGCGTAGGACCCGCTGGCGATCTGACGCTTCAGGGCCTCGCGGAAGGTGCGCTTGTTGTGTCGCAGGGCCTCTGGACCAATCTTGGAGATGCCCGTGTACTTGTCGCGCTTGCTGCTGATCTGTTTGTCGCCGCGGGGCTCGATTCGGGGCAGAGCCAGCTCGTCGCCCATGATCTCGGCGAGCTCCTCGAGCGTGATCTCGGCCTCGATGGTGTGTTCGCCGGGTTGGTTTCCAGCCTCGCCCTGTCCGTCGCCTGGCTTGCCGTCGACCGCCTCGCCCTGCTCGCCGTCGCCTTGCCCCACACCGCCCGTGTCGTTCTTTCCGTAGCGAAAGCGGGGGATTCCAATCTGCGGCAGCGGGATGGAGACCTTCTTGTTGCCCTGCTTGCCGATCATCTCGCCCGACGACATGTACCTCTTGAGGTCCTTGCGCACCCGGCCCTTCACGATCTCCTTGAAGCGGTCGAGGTCGTTTTCGATGTTGAGAATCATGGGGGCTCCAACACACGGGCGGGCGGTGGACAGGCACCGTCACCTGCAGCGGGCGACGGCGCCTGCGTCTGTCGACTGCGGGGCTTGCTCGGCTACTTGCGGTCCTTGGCATCCCCGCGGGCGAAGATGCTGGCGACGTAGTTGAGGACGTCGGTGGCCGACTGGTCGTCGTAGCCGTAGTTGTCGATGAGGCGCTGCTTTACGATGTCGATCTTGGCCTGGGTGTCCTTGTCGACGACCTGGCTGACGAGGCTCGTGAGCTTGATGCTGTCCTTCTGGTCTTCGAACAGCTTGAGCTCCAGCGCCTTGTGCAGGCGTTCGTTGGAGCGGTAGTCGAAGACACGTCCGTCGATGGCCAATGCACCGATGTAGTTCATCAGCTCTCGGCGGAAGTCGTCCTTGCGGGTGTCGGGGATGTCGATCTTCTCCTCGACCGCGCGCATCAGGCGCTCGCTGGGCTCCTCGTAGGCGCCCGTGAAGCTGTTCTTCACCTTCTCCTTCATGCAGTAGGCCCGCACGTTGTCGATGTAGTTGCTGCACATGCGCCCGATGGCGGCCTCGTCGGCTGCGATGGCCTTCTGGACCTCGTTCTTGACGATGTCCTCGTACTCCTTCTTCACGGTGCCGAGGATGGCGCGGTAGCGCTTCTTGAGGTCCTCGTCGTTGATGAGAGAGTGGTTGTCGAGGCCGCTTTCGAGCTCGTTGATGACCATGAAGGGGTTGATGCACGCCGAGTCGGGGTCTCGCACCAGTGCGTTGGAGATCTTGTCTTGGACGTAGCGGGGGCTGATGCCCTCCAGCCCCTCGCGCTTGGCGGCCTTTCGCAGCTCCTTCACGTTGTCTTCGGTGTAGCCGGGCAGCGACTTGCCATCGTAGAGCTTGAGCTTCTGCACATTGGTGAGGTTGTGCTTCTTGGGGTCCTCGAGGCGGGTGAGCACCGCCCACATGGCCGCCATCTCGAGGGTGTGGGGAGCGATGTGCTTGCGGACACGCTTCTTGTTGAAGTCTTTGGCGTAGATCCGGGCCTCGGCGTGCCACTTGGTGATGTAGGGCACGTCGATCTTGATTGTGCGGTCGCGCAGAGCCTCCATGAACTCGTTGGACTGCAGCTTTCGGTACTCCGGCTCGTTGGTGTGGCCGAGGATGACCTGGTCGATGGACGTCTGGGCGAACTTCTTGGGCTTGACGACGTGCTCCTGGCTCGCGCCCAGCAGGTCGTAGAGGAAGGCGACGTCGAGCTTGAGAACCTCCACGAACTCGATGAGACCGCGGTTGGCCACGCAGAACTCGCCGTCGAAGTTGAAGGCCCGGGGGTCGGAGTCGGAGCCGTATTCGGCGATCTTGCGGTAGTTGATGTCGCCTGTGAGCTCCGTGCTGTCCTGGTTCTTTTCATCCTTGGGCTGGAAGGTGCCGATGCCGACGCGGTCCTTTTCAGACAGCACCAGTCGGCGCACGCGGATGCGAGACGCGAGGCGTGTCCAGTCTCCGCCGACCTCCTTCATGGTCTCCCGGTACAAGAACCGGCTCACGGGGTCGAGGTCGCCTTCGAGACGCAGCGGGTAGCGGGCCCGGCCTTCCTTCTCGATGGTCTCGAGAATGTTGGGACGGATGTCGATGGGGATGAGCTTGAGTGGGTCTTCGTTGAGCGGCGAAGCGGTGAAGTCATTATCGTTCGCCAAAATTGTGGGAGGGCTTATCACAACCGTAGCTGTCGCTGGGTCGCAATTTGTTGGATTGAGAACTTCGCAGATCTGGTAGCCAACGACATAGGTTCCTGCTGGCGTTGCACCTGGAACTGTCAGTGTGCCGTCGGGATTAATCGACACGCCCGTCAGACCACCATCATTGGTGAGCGTTGGGATCACATCGCTATCGGCAAAGCCTGCGCCGTTCAGTGTATCATCAGGGAACACACTCGGTGTGTCGCCACCATCTGATCCATTCAGCGGAGTACTCGTGAAGTCATTGTCGTTGGCTTCGATCGCAGGCGGTGCAATGACGATTGTCGCCGTTGCTGTGTCGCAATTGGTTGGGTTCAGGACTTCACAAATCTGATAGCCCACAACGTAAGTTCCAGCTGGCGTGGCGCCAGGAACTGTTAGTGTCCCGTCGGGATTTATGGTCACACCAGTGAGGCCACCATCTGAGGTGACTGTCGGCGTGACCGAACCGTCGGCAAACCCAGCGCCATTGAGAGTATCATCAGGGAATACGCTAGGCGTATTGCCACCATTTGCTCCATTTATAGTTGTCGCTGTAAA
>ENA-OWNT01003220-OWNT01003220.1-seawater-metagenome-genome-assembly--contig:-NODE-3220-length-15680-cov-3.529065_pt1 | contig 15680 bp, 21 predicted proteins | sample MGYA00238136_ERZ651165 | MGnify/ENA primary metagenome ERZ651165 (study PRJEB26861, sample SAMN08777766) | seawater metagenome | isolation source: coastal seawater | place: USA: Florida | collected...
TTCGTTCGTTCGTTCGTTCGTTCGTTCGTTCGTTCGTTCGTTCGTTCGTTCGTTCGTTCGTTCGTTCGTTCGTTGTGGTGACAACGACGACGACGACGACGACGACGGACGAAGCGAAGCGACGATGAACGAAGCGACGACGACAACGCACTGGTGAACTATTGTGCCCAAGTCGAGTCGTGAGCAAGAGACGCACTCGGACAAAGAGCGAACGAAGTGATTGATGGACTGATGTTGGACGTAGATGGATGGACATAGGACAGAGATGAAAAGGTGATGGGGCGGTGATGGAATGGACCAAGTACGTAAGTTTTGTTGTTGATGCGTGGCTGCCATCGACCGAACGTGTAGAAGGTTGGAGTTGGAACGGGGGTGGGGCTTCGCTCTTCGATGCACGCGGTGTCCGGACTCGATGCACGTGTGTTGTGACGGCAAATTCCCACAGTGCAGAAGAAGTTTCGTTGGCTCGCTTCTGGTTGTTGTTTTGTCGTCGCGTTTTTCGTTTTGCGCCTCCGTTTTCGCGTGCTTGTGTCCGCGCTCTCTGTCGCGTCGCGCGAACCTGAATCACGACGCCGATCCCGACAGTACCGTGGGAACGGGGGGCGGGACACCGTTGCTTCAATACGCCACAGGCGCGCTCCTGCAGCTACCAAACTCGCTCCAGCACGCGTGCTCGAGGCCTCCACTAATTTTTATCCTCCTCGGAGCGGACGTTTGCGCAAGATGGCGGTCTCGCCGGCCCAAGCAGCCATTGATTCGGAGGCCGCCACAGCTGCAACGGCCGCGTTGCTCTTGACGCTGACGCCCGCCGAACGGCAACTGTCCGCCGAATTCGATGTGTGCGCTCGCAAGATCAAGTTCGTCATTGCGAAGGCACGGCAGAGTGACGCGCTCCTTGGTCACTTCGCGCAGAAATTGGAAGACATGAAGAACACGGCACTCGAAATGGCCGTCGCCAACGTTCCTAGCAGTAGCAATTCGCCCCAGCTCGCCGGCACCCAGTCTGCGCGGTCTCCCGCGAGTGCGGCTAGTTCGCAACGTAGCTCGCCGGCTGCGGTGACTCGAAATGCCGGCCCCGGGCAAGGTGCTGTCGGCGACGGTGCCTCTGCCGCAGCTAACACCGCCGCTGCCACAACACCGCCGATTCCAAAGAGCAAGTTTGCTGGGATGACTCGCCGCGAGCGACGACTGCGCGCTGCAGAGGAGCGGAAAGTCCGGCGCGACTTGGCATTCGCGGAGAGGAAGGCGAAGGAGAAGCACCTTCGATTGCTCAAGCAACAGAAAGTCAAGGAGAGTGCCATGAAAGTTGCGGCTGAGCAACAACGCCGCGAGCTAGAACAGTCCCTGGCGAAGGCAGTTGCCGAAGGCAAGGGAGCCGCTAGGGCCGCCTTGCGAAAGAAAACTGCGCGGCGATCGACCGGCTCCCCGCGAGCGATGCTTGCATCCCCTTCGAACTCTACCTCGCCGCGCGGGTCAGCGTCGCCAACCAACACTGTCGCGGCAAAAACCCTCGAGAGACTCAACCACCTCGGGAAGTTGAAAAAGAAAGTAATGGCCGAGCACCAAGAAGCACTCGATCAGCGTGAACGGGACAAGCAGCAGAAGGCACGCGAGAAGGCGGAGGCTGAGAAGCTGGCACAAGAGCGAGCGGCGACGGATCTCGCCGCTGCCGTGCAAAAAGCTGCGGCACAGCAGGCGGCCAGCAAGAGTGAGACGTTCAACGAACCCAGCCGCGCGCGGTCGCCCCCTTCCCAGAAGGAGTCCCCGATTATCCGCCGCCCACAGGCGCAGCAGCAGCAGCAACAACAACAACAGCGACAACAACCACCGACCTCTGCACGCATCCACCGTCCCGTTCCTAGAGTGGCTGCACAGTCCAACCAAGCAGTGTCTGCTGAGGTGCCGGCCTCCGAATCTGTGTCACCGTCAACAACGACAGAAGCCGAGATCGCGGAACCAGCAAACACAAAGCAAGAAGATGATCATGAAGATGAGGTCACGCCGCGACAACGATTGGCCACGGAAGACCTCTCCGCCTTAGGCATCGACCTTCCTCCTCGGAGGGAGCGAAACGAGGAACCGTCAACCAGCTCCAACGACAGTAGCGCGGAAGAAGCTGCTCGGCTGCGCGCGGAGCAGCAGCAGGAGGAGGCAGATGCTGCAGCACGGCGCAGAGAAGCGGAAGCCAAGGCCACAGCCGACAGGGAAGCTGCAGAAACCGCCGCTGCTGAAAAGGCAGCCGCCGAAAAGGCAGCCAGAGAAGAAGCAGCAAGAGCACAAGCAGCAAGAGAAGAAGCAGCAAGGGCAGCGGAAGCCGAAAGGCAGCGCCTGGAGCAGCAACGTGCCGAAGCAGCCCGAGAAGAAGAACGATTGCGGAAAGAAGCCGAGCGCGTTGCCGCTGAGAAAGTGCGTTCGACCGACGCGTGCCGAACGATTACGATTGTTGATGTGTTGCCTTGCCTTCACCTGTAATTTGTATGCTGCTGTCTCGCAGGAAACCGCGCGTATTGCCGCGGAACAGGCTCAAAGAGACGCAGCCGCGGCGGCTGCTGCTGCTGAAGCACAGCGTGTTGAGCAAGAGGCCGCTCGTAAAGCTGCGGCAGCTGCTGCAGCAGAACGACAGCGTCGCGAGATCGAAGCAGCCGCAGCCGCCGCCGCTGCGGCGGTGGCCCCGAAGTACCCAAGGTGGTATTGCATCACTGTCTTCATGTTCTTTGTGTTGCAACGCAGTTTAGAATGTGTGTGGAAATCTTGTCTCAGGCCGTTCGAGTCGCCGACATACCGGGCCGCGATGCAGAACTTTTACAGAAAGTTCAATCCCACCAAAACAGCCAATGATGTTCGTTGCCATTTTTGATTCGCGATTATACGCTGGTGAAAGAAACCCCTCGACTTCACGCGCGCGTGTGTATGCCGGTTCGGTGACAGGTCCGCCACATCATGCAAACGTACCTGGGCAAGGAAAAGCTGTTGTTCAAAAAGTTAGCTGAAATATATGGCACACCGCCGGTAAGCCGTGGATCCAGTCGTCCAGTTCTTGTGCGTCGTTCATTCTTGATTGTGGCTCGATGCATCGATTGCGTGTACTTTGTGACAGGCATACAACTTCGATGACCTGGAGGGTCAAGAACCCGCAACAAGTCCAGTCGGCGTTCCGGCCCCTGCTCCAGCACCAGCACCAGCACCTGTGCCAGCGCCTGTGCCAGCACCTGTGCCTGCACCTGTGCCTGCACCAGTAGCAGCCCCAGCGCCCGCACCTCGTAAGCCCACGGAGGAAGAGGTGGATCTTGCCACATTGCTTAACAATGGCGTCGCGATTGCGGATGAATCGACCATGCTCGAAGACTTACTCAGTACGTCACTGAAACTACTGTCTCGCGTCACTCAGCAAGTCGCTGTGTCTCTTGCATTCCGTGGAGACTAACTGTTGTCTGTGGTGTGTATTCGTTCATTGCATGGTGCAGACGTCAAAGTCGACACTGGGAGCGGAGACGAAACTGAAGAGAGTGAAGACCTCGACTCTAAGTTCCAAGCGGGTCGGTTGGAATTCTGATCCATCAACGCAATCGCAACGTCAGTAAAAACAAAATTTCAAAAAGTCTTCTCTTATCTTTCTTTGGGCCGTCGCTCATCTGTAAATTCACTTTCCAATCGGACAGTGTTTGCATCGCACTCGGATAGCATTTGCATCGCATTCAGCATGTGCATTGTTCCCGGATAGCGTTTGCATTGCATTGACAGCGTTTGCACAGCACTCGCATGGTGTTGGCCAAATAAACGACAACCCGGTGGCTACGGCCACTCCACTAACTGATAGCACGGAAGCGGCTCCAATTGCGACGCACGGTCGTTATATTCTAAACACCAGCAGCACCAACAATGAAGAATGCTACGACGGAATCAAATCAGACACTGCGATGATGCGGAAGAATGATAACGGGAGATGCCGGAGGAGCTATCATAGCTGCCGACTGCTGTGCTTCGTCGATTTCTCGTAAGCTTTTCCGTCCATTTTTCAATTTTCAATTTTCAACGAAATTCCATCGAAAAAAGTGGTCAAATCGACAAAGACAGTTTTTTAGACGTTTATTTCGTCGATTTTCGTCGATTTTCACACAACATTCGACGAAATTCGACGCAAATTCATCGAAAAAGGCGACGAAATCGACGACGAGAGGTTTTTCGACGTTTTTTCGTCCATTTTCGTCCATTTCGTCCATTTTTCGAGTGTTTGAATTTTTAGAGGTCTCTGTTTTTCGACGTTTCGTTCGTTGTCTTTTGTCTTTTGTCTTCAGTCTTTGTCGTCGTTCGTCGCTCGTCGTTCGTCGTTCGTTGGCCAAAGCAAAAAAGTTTGACATTTGACACAAAGTCGTCGAAAGGTTCGTCGAAGGCGTCGGCGGTCGTCACCACGCCGCCTTCCTTTGGTGGTCTCGGAAGCAGCAGTTTCAGTCGACAGGCGCACGCCGCGGATCTATACTGGCATCTGACATCGTGGCTGCGTGAAGAAAGAGAGAAATGGTGGAGGTGGTGGAGTGGATGCGAGCAAGATGGTTGGATTTCAAACCACGAGTTTCACCAGCGCGAGATTTGAAATGTGGCCCGGCCTCGTAGGCGGTCAAGAATCGAACAAACGACCACCGTCACTGCAGAGAACACCGCGCAGCGGTTTGGTGGGCAGCTGTCAGGTACCAAAGGAATCCGGTTGCTGAAGTTCTTGAGGAGAAAAAGTAACGCGTAAGTTCGTGGCGGTGCTCATCATCGTTTTGGCCGCGGGCATTGGTGTCGCGGACGAATTTGTGGCGACACGAAAAACAAAAACAAAACGTTTTCCGTGAGTGAACTTTCCCTCGCCGCCACAGACGTGGTGATTGTTGAGAGTGCGAGAACGCCATGAATCGCGCAATAGCGTGGCTACGTGGGAAGCGCCCGCTCAAGAGTCAGCAAACGTATGGGCGCAAGAAGTCGCGCCATAGCTCCCCGGAGCAGGCTGGCAGTGATGGCGAAGCAACCCCGGATTCCGCGGCGGCAAAAGAGGTGGCGACGGAAAAGCGTAAACAAGTTTCTACGAGCAGCGACAACACGCCGGCATGGTTAAAGGCAACGTTCCACTCCACACTGACCAGCAAAAAGAAGGCAGCGACGTCTAGTGCTGCTCCGACCAACGCGACCGGCGCTGCTGCGGCAGCGAACAAGTCTCCCGGCTCACCCGCTGCTAACACCACTAAGCAGCGACGCCATCTCGGAAGCCCGAACGCTCACAAACGTTGCAATGGACCGAATTGTACTGCTACCCCAGCGAAGGCATGCGACAAAGGCATGTGCGGCAACTGCTGCAAGGCCAAGACAGAGACGGCTTGCCAAAGACACGGCGTCGTTGCGCTGGCCGCGAAGCAAAAACACCTCAAAGCGGAGCAATCGCCTCAAACCGTGATTGGATGCGCCTTGCCCCCACACATGCAAAACATGGGCAACAATGGCGGTGCAGTTGGAAACGGCCACGGTAATGCCAAGCACTCGGAAGCAGCTCCACAGAAACGTGGGGCGAATGCTAAACTGCAAGCCATGACAGCGGACAACCCCTTGTTTTGGCTGGACAAGTGCCTGAACTGCCCTGTGCGCCTGAGGTACGAACCAAAAGTTCCACGTCGACGATTTTGTCTGTGTACTTTTTTCTCCTTCTGCTATTGTAACATGCTTGTGGCACTGTACACCCTGTCTAGACCTAACGAACGCAAGCTCCTTGGCATGCTGCAAGGTGCACTAGATATCAGCGAGTGAGTTTATGTCGCCGTCCTATGTGGCATAGTCGTTGGTGCCAGTGGTCTCACCATCATTGTGGTTCTGGTTTAATTTTCGACAGGTACACTGACAACATTGACGTATATGGCCACGGCGGCATGAAATTCGTATGTCTCTTGAGCACAATTGCTGCAACGGCCGTTGTTCGCCCAATCCTAACTGTGCATATGTGGTTCCGTAGGTCAAGATTGAGTCTGAGTTCGACGATTTTATCCGGTGTCTTGCTGGTATTGCAACAGCGTCAGGTGAGATCGCATTCGATGTCGCCGGCACACCATCGCTTCGTACACCAACGTTTCGTGGCCTGCACAGGAGCTCGGCACCCACATTTCGACTCCAAAAACATTTACAAGTCAGCTAGGTTTTACCAAGAAGTGAGTGATATCGGCGAAAGTGCTGTTGATTTGGTGCAGTCGCATTGGTCACTGGTTGTTTGCTGGATAGGTCTTCGAGATCGGCCGAAGATATAAGATTCTCAACCCAGAGAAAATGCGTTCCAGCTACGGAAAGCTTCTTCACATTCTGCAAGATGCTCGCTCGTAAGTGTTCCTCCAAGTGATGCTGGCTTTTGTCCACGGCGAAGCGAACTCGTTGTCTTGTTCCACTGCCGCCTTCAATGCCGCGGTCATGAATCACACCGTGTTGAGCGCGTGCGGTTGCTTCGCTTGTTGCAGACCTGGTGGGCAGGAACGCATTCGCTTCGATCCACGAATTGAGATCGTGACAATCAAGGCAGCCTTGAGCAAAGCGATACGGCTCCAGAAATCGGTCAATCCCGAATACGATGGGTCAGTCCAATCGTTTTTGCATGACCCCCAACTCGTAGAAGCCACAGCGGTTTGTTTGCACGAGCGCAACCTTCCTGAAGGAACTACGATGCAAGACTTTCAGGTGAGCCAACTGTCTCATTGCTGGCGTTTCCGCTCCTTGTGTCAGATGTTCAACGACAGCACCATACATGTCATCACATTTTCCATGCGTTCGCAGATGAGGAAATCGGAAGCCAGAAGTGCAATTCTTCGGAGATACGGCGGGGAACGTCCACAGCAGCCGACGGTCGGTCCCCAGCCACCTAAGCAGCAGCACACAGCAGAGGCCTACGGCCTGTTCGAAACCGTCCTCGACTCGCTTACGGACTCCGTATGCACGCTCCGCATGACAACGTCTGCTGTTGACAGCATGATCAACATGATCGCCAAGAGATTTCGACCACAGCCCCCAGATAGTGGGCCGACGCTGGCAATTGAAAGCTATCGGGGCGGGTGAGTGTGCACCGTTTGCTTTGTCGACTTCGTCCTTCAGCGGCCCCCATCGTGCTCGAGTCATTCCTCTTTCTTGTTTGTCGTTTTCGCAGGTCAAGACTGAGTCACTCCCACACACAGCAGTTTTACTTTGTGATGCAAACAATGCTGTTGTGGCGAGAAGTTCTGTCCAACATTTTCACTCTGTGGAACCTCGCTGAGGATGACTTCATCAACGGTGCGTGCTGTTTCGAGATATTTGTTGGGTGGACACAGTCGTTCATCACCAGTGGTGTGTCGTGTCGCGAAGGTCAATACTACCGTCTCCAAAACACTGGACAAGGTTTGCACCGCGTTCAACCGGTAAGTGGCCTACCTGACCTTCAAAATGGTATCTCTGGTGTCGCCACGTTTACTTTTGCGGTTTTGTTGCAGGCACCTGGGTTGGCGGATGCTATGTCGCGAATTTTGAGCAAAGTCAAGAAAGATTTGAGGGTACGTGCGTGGCGACGAGCACACTCCGTTCGAGCCCAATGACCTCCGTCCCTATGTGTCTGGCAGGCTCCACGACGCAAACCTGCTCCAAGTGCCTACAGTTGGAACCGCTACGGCCGTTCGTACTACCAACAGGGAGACGCAGGTCCGGATCAATACGGAGTGAGACCCGCTCTATTGCCTGCTGGTGATCTGTTTCGTGTCCATTTGTTCAGGTCAAGGATGGGTTGGATTGAGTGTCGTCCACCTTGGAGACAGAGACGTGCCCAACGCGCTAGTTTTCATTGACAAGTACGTCAGCCTGGGAAGTGTGGACACGAGGGCACCTCTTTGACCTAGACTGCGCTTGTGTTTGAATGTCTTTGTGCAGATACACACAAATCATTCGGATCCTCGCCCCGATTGTGAACATTATCAGGCTTTTGGAAGATATTCATGAAAAAGGGTGCGTTACTGATGCAAAGTCCTATTTATTTTGCGAGCTTGTGCTTTCTGAACGCGCTTCTCTTCTTCAATTTGAACAGCCCCGACGCATTCCCAGAGCATGCTGCACTTGTGTCGCTGGTACGTACCAGTGGCGGCAATGTAGCACCATGCAGCGTGAATGACAGGCAACTTCTTTGTCAATCTTTGGTAGGCTGTGTCGACGTACGGCAGTTGTGATCGCGCGGCCCATGTGATTCTTCGAGATTTCGTGCGCCACGGCTTTAATGGGAGTGGCGACGATGGTGGCTCGTGCATTGATGGACGCTTGACGAGGTACACGTTGTTGTGTTGCATGCCGCGCCGCCGACTGCTCCAAGCGTCAATTGCGCACTATTGTGTTTTGCAGTGCGTGGAACTGGTGCTCAAGAATTGAAAAGAAAGCGTACTACCCATTGTTTATGCTCGGTGGATTCCACGGTTTTGATGGAGACTGGCGCTCATAAGTGGACCTCGACGCCCCAGACGCACTTGTCACCACCAAGATCAGCCAGCGGCGTCGTAGCGTTTAACTCGCATTGAAGTTATTTATTTGCAGCTGAAATCACTGGCGACTGTACTTTACGTGGCACAACCGTCATTCACACAACGCGAGTATTCGTGAGCATTCACGTTGTGTCCGCCCCCCTTAACTTTGCTTTGGAATCCGTCCATCCTTTCTTGTTGACGTGTTGGATTCTCACACACAATGCCTGAAAACATTAGTCGACGCGTTAACCCTCTGCACAACTCGCCACTACAAGAGCGTCAATCGCCGCGCTTCAAGACCAATCGCAACAGTGACGAACCCGCCAAGCTAGCTGAGACAATACCACGACTTGCTCGACGAGACCAAAATTTTGTCCTACAGATAAAATACAAACGTATCACGCCGAAATGTTGCCCAGGAGCACAGTGCATGGAACTTTGCGAGGGCGAACCGTCGTTGTGTCGCCCAGAGCATGTGTGGCCTTGGGCTGGATCTATTAGTTGTACTCCGGTATTATTCGGGCATTGGCAGTGCTGGGCATGTGTGAAACCCGCTAAAGCCTTCCCTGCGGCAACAAGCGTCAAGAGCGCGGCGCGACGACCCGGGCACTGCCGTGGCCCGCTCCCGAACACCGCCCACCCGCACGTTACAGATGAATATCGAGCAGCATTACTGCTTGTTGTTGAAACGTCACTCCAGTCATCGTTGTTCACGACGTATTGCACGCCGTCCACGAAACGTTCGAATATTGGAAACGGTGGTCGCCGAGCCAAGGCTGCGTACGCATTGTCCTCGGTGAAAAACAACTTCCCTGCATCACCAATTTCCGCAGATGTCTTAACGGCATTGCTAGCGACAGCATCGTCCATCAATGATATCAGTCCCTCGTGAAGGTTGATGAGTGGAGACACCATTAAAGCCTATAAACAATAGTCACAACGACGCAACGATCACACTTAGACAGCTCAATGTAGTTGTGCTCTCTGGGACTGCGGCACACCTGAAGCGAGCACGTTGCTTCCCAATGTGACAAGCCTAATTCTTGTGCCCGACTTACGGCACGCCGTATGAGGGCGCGGTCCATTTTCGGCCTTCTGGCGGACAAACTGTACGCAAACGCCTCGGCAAGCTCTGCCCATAACCGAACGTCTTCAGCCAGCGCTGATGAAACCACTGCCTTCGACTTTGAACTGGTAGACGTATCGCAGAAGAGTAGCTCGTGGAATGTTGCAGCCAGGCATCGTCTGACAGCAGTGGACCCATCGCAGCCGAGGTAATATGACGAAAGGCGCTGGGTTGTGGCCGTTGACGCGCACTGGCATCGGCTTGTCAACGACACGCCTGATTTCACGCAAGTCCACCAAGCCGCTAAGTCGGCAAAATGCTTTGTCGCAATCCCAGCACACCGCAATAAATACCTAACAATGGGGAAGAAAGAAGACGCGACCGTGTCATCGTGGTATGACTTGCGAACCACTCTGCACACGCCCCAACGTACTGCTTCTGCGTAAACACCGACATGAACGTGTTGCGACTGGCAACCCAATCCGGCCCGCTCACGGACTCCACGGACAACAGCGGCCACCACACCGGCCTGTCACAGCATGAAGAGGCAGGCAGCAGTTAGCGATGGCAGAATATATCAGTGTCTTAGACAGCGTAACTGAACAGAAATGGGCACGGACATTGCATGCATGTGCTCCAGGAATGTCCCCTTGTCCCGGGAGCGGAAAATACGCCGCACCAATGCGTCGTTGTCTTTCGAAGGTCGAATGATGTGCACCGGAGTGCCCTACAGGGATCAACAACGAACCATGAGTGAGCAAACGTTGAGACGCTGCGCGTACACCAAAGTGCGGACACACAAACATACCTGCATTGCGCCCATCAAATGAAACACAACATCTCGCAAACCTATCACGAAGAATCATGTCCAAAGCGTGGCCGTCGTCATTGCAAGCGACAACAAATCCAGACAATGTACCTCGCGCTTACCTCCGATCACCATCGTTGGTCGATAATTGTGCATGCACTCATCGCTGATCAGGGCGACAACGTGCATTCCTCCCAACAGATGGGCGCTGACAAACGCCCAGTGACTCGCGGAAGACACCTCGTAGTGGTCTGATGCCGTGAACCATAAATGGACAGCGGGAACGCACACAACGTGCACGAGAATCACGAGCGACACCGCTAGCGCATGTCTCAGATCATTCTGCCCACTTCGATAACTCGTGGTCGAATGCAGAAACGTGCGACTTGCCACATCAACAAACAAGAGAATGTTTACGGCACGACTCGGCGTGCCTTGGCTGTTCAACAACGTGGACTCCCGCTGTGCAGAGTTGAAAATAAATATGGCCAGTATCCATAGCAGCTCCAGCGTAGCAGCGATGGCCGCATTGCGACGCGTGGTTCGCCTTCCACTCAACGTAGTGCTCGAAACAAGCTGCAGTAAACTTGCGATCCCCGCATAGACGTGGTAAAGGGTGTGGCAATACAGATTGAGGGCACTCGTTGCCCATCCAAAGATCTCGGACGCCGCGAGGATGCTCGCATAGAGCGCAAGAAAAGCGCTCGGGTCGGAGAAGCCCCGCACGCCCGTTACTCCCGACGGCATGCCGGTATCTGTCGTCGACGCCGCTCCGTGCCTACACGTCATTCTGATAAAGTGAATCCATTTGCCGCGCCATTGTACGCCCTTGCTTTCCACCAATGATCGGCAACACCACGACCGCGTCCAATTGGTTTCCTGGCCAGATTGTTTGAGTGGACGCGGAATGCCTGGTCTCCCTCTCCAGCGCTGCGACGCACGCTTCCACGCAAGGTGATGTCAGCACAATGTTGACACACAACAACGGATTCTTTTCCAAAAAGCACTGTCGGTTCATTGGCTAACTCATACAATTTGTGCACCCAACAAGTCACGATTGGTCCGTGGCTGGTGACTGGATGTGTTGTCAGTCGTCAACGATTTCCGACATGACGTTCGATTCCGCATCCAAACAGTATCCACACGCCACATGCCCCACGCCCACTCATGCCCACACCACCACCACCACGACTCCGCAACACGCACCCACAGACGACACGGTCAGAAAGAAGGCAGTCTACGAACGCATCTGGATGACGCGGTGTCCAACAACGAGCAATACACCGGCAGACAGACGACAGACAGACAGACTGACTGAATGATTGGATGGATCCAAGATGGATGACGACGGCAGGCTGCCGTGCCACGTGGCACGTGGCACAACAACTGAACTCACTGTCACACACTCACCACCTGACCACACACCTATTGTACGCAGTCCCCGCCACACTTCGTCACACCAACCATCGAAACGTCTCCGCGGTTGCAGTTCGTTACAGACGCGTCCAAAACACCGTACTCACGCATTCGCTTGTGGATTACATCGTGTATAGCCATATGTGCTTGGCATGCATGTTGGGCTGTGCGGGGGGATCGGCTTGGGTCTGGTGCAGTTTTCGTGGTGGCTGTTGGGTGGATGCGCAATGGATGTGCACCGCGGCGCACGCGTGTTTGAGAGACAAGCTAGCAGTGTGTAGACTGCAAAGAAGAGGGTGTGCATCGTAAGTACGGGTTCTCACAGGAAACAGGCAACGGTGGAAATGTCACAGCTGTTGTTGGAGACTAAACATGGCGCAAAATGCCTTCCTTGACGGCACAGAGTTTGTCCGATGAGCAAAACGGCTGAGTAGCTGATCTGATGGGCAAGCAACCTCTTGTAACACTTCGCACAAGAAGGAAAAGATGTTGTAATACTTAGAAAAGACCGACGCGTGCCACGCGGCACTGTGGTGTTCACGATGGGAGGTCAAAGACATTGACGACCGAGACGAGGATAAAGACGATGAGCGTTCCCAGAGCGGCGCCCACCTGACCGACGGTGCCTGCGGCACCTGCTAGCAAGTTCGCTGAGTCCGAATCGTAGTCAGCCTTAATGCGCACGTACGTGTTGGTGACCACGTAGCCTCGAAGGAAATAATAACAGAACTGTATTGCCACGAGGCAGTACCCAAATCCCTGCAAAACAAACGACACAATATCAGTGAAATGGATCCGTGTGACGCTGGCAAACGCACGTGTGGAGCAGATGCATGCACGAGAGACACTGCGCACCTCGTAAGTGTCGTTGTTGATCAACGACGGCGGTTGGAGGGAGGGGTCGTCCAGCGAAGCGCAGAGACTCTTCCAGAATACAGCAGCCAATATCTGCACGATGAAAAGCCCGAAAACTACTATTGTGAGCACTTGCAACGTCGCCCTGAAACCACGCAACAACACCAAAAATGGTCAGCAACGTCACGAGTCGCACCCCGGGTCCATGTGTGCAGTGCGCGGTGGCGGTGACTGCAGCACGTCCACGGCAACGCACCAGCCAGGAATGCACGGTAGCACGGTCACCATGCGTCCCATGAAGTCACCAACGGTGTAGCCAAAGTTCACCAGAATATAAAGGCTCTTGTAGTTGTGGAAGCGGTGAATGATGATGGGAATCAATGCTGGAAGAGAGTATGTACAAAAGTACAATACGGCCACTATCAATGTGGGCAGAACATCCGTGTAATTGCACTTGCCACTGGCGGGATACTTCTTCTTCCTCTTCTTGGGTCTTGGTGCCCGTTCATCGGGATTTGTGCCCATGGAGAGCAAGTGTTCCCTCTTCTGTGACTCGTCTTGCATCTGCAACTGCGGCCACAGGAAAAGGTGAGCAGGCAGATCTCGCCGGCATACTTGGGCGTTGACACAGACAACGTCGTCGACGTACATCGAACACTGGATCGAACACACTATCATCGTCATCATCATCAGCAGCAGCAGCGTGCAGCCCATCGGCACCACGCGTCGACGGCGTCTGAGCAATGAAGTGAAGGGCAACATGGACAAAGATGTTTTGAGCGATGAGCACAGAAAGCTGTAATGTGCACTGAGCACTTGTGCCTCAACAGGTGGGATCCTTACCGCCACTGGGTCCACCATTTCGCCAGCGACTGCATCACCAAGCAGCGCCTCCTCGAGAGATCCTCGGTGGCTGCGACAAAGCAACAGTACCGCAAAGAGTCAATTGCGAATGACACTGGCTGCTGGGTGTGTCGTTGCGCAGCGTGCGGCTTACCTGGACGACACGCTGTTGGACCTGGAGCTGCGGCTCCCCTTCCGTTTTGACTGGTACGTAGCCTTGGGTGAAGGATCAGGAGAAGGGTCGGGACCGAACACAACTGCCATGGAAGATGGTGTGTGCACGAGCTTGTTCTTTGCCCTCTTTTTGGGCGGTCTGGGCGGTCTCTGGGTTGGCCGCTTCATCACTTTTTCGCCACCGAGACCATCGTCGGTACCACCGCCGCCGGCGCCGCCGTCGGAATCCGTGGCTCTGCTCCACTCATCCGTTGCGCGCGAGTCCGTGCTGGGGCGGGCACCCGAAGCCCCCAAGCCTCCAGCCGCGCCGACGGCAGCTTGCATATCTTGCTCCTTCTTGTTGGTGCACCAAATGAACAAAAAAAGTCCGATGAAAAGCAATTGGACTCCGCCCGATATCCACAACATCACAGTCGGCGAGAAGTAGGCATCCTGCAGGTTGGGCCACAGTTCGCTGAGATTCTGCAGCACGGCCAAAATGCAAGGGAACAATCCGCCGGCGGCCATGCCAATGCTGAGTGCCTTCGTGGCACCAATGCCGTGAGAGTACCTGCACACGGGCAATTGACAAGCAGAGTCAGACAATCCGAAACGACGCTGCCGAGCTGTCAAGGCGGCAACAAAATGCGCGAGCACAAGGGTGGGAGCACGTACATGGATGCGAACTGCCAGTATATGATGCTGCTCATGCACCCGAGGCCGCCGGACAAAAAGCAGCACAAGAGCAACACCAGGCTGTGCTCCTCGCCGAAAACGTATGTGCCGGTCTGCCACTCGAAGCTCGCGAGGATCGCGGCGAACAGCCCCGTCAGCATGGAGGCCAAGATCACGACAGGGACTCGGAGAGAGCGCGCGCAGGTGCACAACTTGCGCTTCCCCCCCGCCGCCACGTCTTCCTTCGCGGAGCAGCAGTACTTCACGATGCCGCGATACAACAACGGCACGATGTTGCCGAGCTGACTCGTGACACTGATCTGGCTAGCTAGCGCTGGACCTTCTGGAAGCGTGCAATTCACATTGGCACTCGAGTTGTCGGCGGTCAATCCCGTCGGCAGCGTGGTGTTGCACGCCGTGAAGATGGGCTGCTCGGCCGAGAGCGTGTTGTACACCCACCACCCGGACATGCCGAACAAAAAGTACATGGCCCATTCGACGGAGCCGTGCATGGTGGCACTCGGCACCACCGGCCTGGCAGTCGACCGACTCACAACTCGCCACCCGCCGCAGCGACACACACCCTCGGAGACTAGGCGCGGTGTGCAACGCCCGGTGCCAGTGCCTGGCCAACCCAGATTCGACTGCCTGGGCGTCGGCAGAGGTGTCCGCTGCTGTTTTTCCAGGAAATCTTTTTTTACTTGAAGTTCGAAACACTCTTTCTGCATTCTATGGGAGGGCGGCAGCCCCCCCGCCGATGCATCAATATGTTCCGACGCCGGCTCGTCCGCCTTCTCGAACAACAGCACCGACAAGAAGCCACTCGAAGCCTACACGCCACAACAATCTCCCATCCAGCGAGAACGCCAATCCCAACACCAACACCAACACCAACTCAACGACTTCAACTCCAACTCCAAATCAGCAAACTCGTCCAGCAAGAAGTACACTACGCACCAATCACCATCTCCAACCTCCACTCAGTCAAACGAGCAACCACAACCACCAACAACACCTCACTACTCACGTCAACACGCCGAAGCGCTCAAAGCATTCGAGCAAGCAACCCGTCAAACAGCAAACTCCTACGACTGTGCTTTCGTTGGTCCACCTCCACTGCGCCACTACTCCCAGTCTTCACCACTGCATGACGATTGAACGACAGAAGCGAACCAAGCAAATGAAGCAAAACACCACCCAACCACCAACCAACCACCAACCACCAACCACCGACCAATTGACCGACCAACCGACCGACCGACCGACCGACCGACCAAACTCACGACGCGCACGAACACCGCTTCGTACGTTCCGACGCTCCGATACTAAATAAATCGGGCAAGCAGACCGACGACCGACGACCACCGACGACGACCTA
>ENA-OWNT01003221-OWNT01003221.1-seawater-metagenome-genome-assembly--contig:-NODE-3221-length-15670-cov-6.261720_pt1 | contig 15670 bp, 11 predicted proteins | sample MGYA00238136_ERZ651165 | MGnify/ENA primary metagenome ERZ651165 (study PRJEB26861, sample SAMN08777766) | seawater metagenome | isolation source: coastal seawater | place: USA: Florida | collected...
GGCCCTACTCGCCGCGGCCTTGTCCGTCCTGGGTGTCCCGGCGGCGACCGCGGCAGGGCCATGCACCGCCCCGATTGCGAGCAAAGTAGCCTGCGAAAACACCCAGCCGGGCAACCCGGCCTCGGAGTGGCAGGTCACGGGCGCGGGCAGCAGCACGATCCAGGGCTATGCCACGTCCATGAGCGTCAATATCGGCAACTCGATCAAGTTCAAGATCAAGACTCCTGCCACCTCCTACCACATCGATGTCTATCGCCTTGGCTACTACCAGGGGCTGGGCGCCCGTAAAGTCGCGGCGAACGTATTGCCGAGCGCCGCCCTTCCGCAGACCCAGCCGGCGTGCGCGACCTTCTCCGCCACGGGGCTCATTGACTGCGGCAACTGGGCAGTGTCAGCCACGTGGCAGGTGCCGGATACAGCGGTATCCGGGGTGTACCTGGCCCGGCTCGTGCGCAACGACAACAACGAGGCAAGCGTTGTGCCCTTCATCGTCCGCGATGATGCTGCGCACTCCGCCATGCTCTTCCAAACTTCTGATTCGACGTGGCAGGCGTACAACACCTATGGCGGCAACAGCCTGTACACCTGCACCGTGTCTTGCCCGGCGGGGGAACCGCTGTCCTACAAGTCCGCTTTCAAAGTCTCGTACAACCGGCCCTTCAACTCGGCAGCGGATGACCAAGGCAGAAGCTGGCTGATGTACGCCGAGTACCCGATGATCCGCTTCATGGAAGCCAACGGATACGACGTGAGCTACATGAGCGGGATCGATGTCTCCACCCGGGCACCGCTGCTGCTCAACCACAAGGTCTTCATGTCAGTGGGGCACGACGAGTACTGGACAGCCGATCAGAGGGCCAACGTGGAGGCCGCCCGCGACGCCGGCGTGAACCTGGCGTTCTTCAGCGGCAACGAAATGTTCTGGAAGACGCGGCTGGAGCCGAGTTCCGATGGAACGAACACAGCGGACAGGACTCTGGTGTCCTACAAGGACACACACTTTGACGGGCCCACGGACCCGGTCGCGTGGACCGGCACCTGGCGGGACCCGCGCTACGGGACAGCCAGCGGGGGAGGCAACCCGGAGAATTCCCTGACAGGCCAGTACTTCATCGTCAATTCCGGAACCACCGACATCGAGGTCCCCGCGGCCTACAAACAGCTCAGGCTATGGCGCGGGACCTCAATTGCGAACTTGGCCGCCGGCGCCTCGGCCACCCTGGGCGCCGGACTCGGCACGCTGGGCTACGAGTGGGACATCGACGCTGACAACGGGTTCCGGCCGCCCGGCGCCTTCAGGCTTTCCAACACCGTCAGTTCCTCGGCGGAAGTCTTCACGGACTATGGATCCAGGACCATGGGCGGCCAGGCGGCGACACACAACATGACCATGTACAAGGCTCCGAGCGGAGCCCTGGTCTTCGGCTCGGGCACGGTGCAGTGGTCCTGGGGGCTGGACGGCTTCACCACAGGAAAAGCAGCCGACAAGAACATGCAGCAGGCCACGGTCAATCTCTTTGCCGACATGGGCACGCAGCCCACGACCATCACTGCCGGCCTGGTGGCCGCCGTGGCGTCGACGGATTCGACGGCTCCGACCTCAACGATCGTGTCACCCGCGGCAGGATCAACGGTTTCGGACAGCACGATCGTGACCGTGACGGGCACGGCCGCCGATATCGGCGGTGTGGTTGCCGGCGTCGAGGTCTCGACCGACGGCGGTGCAAGCTGGCGTCCGGCAACGGGCACCTCGAGCTGGACCTACAGCTGGAATGCGCACGGTAGCCCGACGTCGACGCTGCGTTCCAGGGCAGTTGATGACAGTGGCAATATCGAATCGCCCTCTGCCGGCAGAGTCACGAATGTGTCTTGCCCGTGTTCCATGATCGGAGTCAACGTCAGTCCGGCCGTTCCTGACGCTGGTGATATCGGTGGGACCGAGGTCGGGGCCAAGTTCTATTCCGACGTCGCGGGAACTATCAGCGCCTTGCGGTTCTACAAGTCAGCCAAGAACACCGGGACGCACGTGGGCAACGTCTGGAGCGAATCCGGGCAAAGGCTTGCCACAGTCACCTTCAGCGGGGAATCCGCGACCGGCTGGCAGAGTGCCACCCTGTCTCCGCCCCTCGCAGTCACTGCCAATACAAAATACGTGGTGTCCTACTTCGCTCCGGCCGGCCACTACGCCCAGGACGCTGCGTACTTCTACAACCATCCCTCGCCGGCACCCGCCGGGAACGGCAGCACGGGCGGCGCCCCGCTCCACTTCACGCGGAGCCTGCCCGGCAGCCCGAACGGCTTCTACAAGTACGGCGCGTCGTCGTCGTTCCCTGATCAGGTGTACGACGCAGAGTATTACTGGGTGGATGCCGTCTTCACCCCGTCCAGCAGCCCTGCGCCGGCACTTTCCTCCGTATCGCCGTCGGACAACGCGACAGGCGTCGACGTGGCGGTGAAGCCTTCCGCGACCTTCAACCAGGCGGTTACGGCCGGGTCGGTCGGATTCGTCGTGAAGAACGCGGCCAATACTACGGTTCAGGGAGCGGTGACTTACGACTCGGCCACGAACACAGCGACGTTCACCCCCGGGTCGCCCCTGGCCTTCAGCACGAGCTACACGGCCACGGTCAGTGGTGCCGCGAATGCCGCGGGCCAGTCCATGGCGGCACCGTATTCATGGACGTTCACGACGGCCGCGCCGCCGGCCGCGCCGACGATCGCGGCCGTGTCGCCGACCAACAACACTGCCGGCGTCGACACGGCGGTGAAACCGTCCGCAACGTTCAATCAGGCGGTGACGGCCGCTTCGGTGGTGTTCTCGCTCAAGGACGCGGCCAATGCGGCGGTGGCCGGCACGGTCGGCTACGACTCGGCGGCCAGGACCGCGACGTTCACTCCCGGGACGGCCTTGAGCCCGGGGACTACCTACACGGCCACGGTCAGCGGTGCGACGAATGCGACGGGACAGACCATGGCGGCGCCATATTCGTGGGCCTTCACAACCGCCGCTGCCGTCAGCTGCCCGTGCAATGTCTTCAGATCAAATTCGGTGCCAACAACTGTTTCCGCCGATGACCCGAATGCCGTGGAACTGGGGATGAAGTTCCGTGCGGATGTGGCCGGGACGGTGACGGGTGTCCGGTTCTATAAGGCCAGTTCGAACACCGGAACCCACACGGGGCATTTGTGGTCGGCCACGGGGACGCTCCTGGCGTCGGTGACGTTCACGGGGGAGACGGCCTCGGGCTGGCAGCAGGCGACGTTCTCCACGCCGGTGCCGATCGCGGCGAACACCACCTATGTGGTGTCCTACTACGCCCCGAACGGGTCCTACTCGGCCAACAGCGGCTACTTCACCTCCGCCGCGGACAAGGCGCCATTGCATGGCCTCGCGTCCGGCACGGACGGATCCAACGGCGTGTACCGGTACGGCACCTCGACGGCGTTCCCCACGGACAGCTACAACAACACCAACTACTGGGTCGACGTCGTTCTCGTCAGTCCATAGCCGTGAACGGGAAGAGTGGGACACAGATGACACCCGTCAAACGCTTTGCGGCCGCAGGGCTCGCCGGGTGCATGGCGCTGATCACCGCGTGTTCCGGCAGCCCCGCGGGCGATCGGCGGGAAAGTGCGCCCCAACCCGCGTCCAGCGGCCCTGCCGTGTCCGATGCCCCCAGCCCCGACGGTCCGGAGCGTTTCCAGACGGTCTCGGGACTGGGGGTGAACGCCAACGTCCACAGCTGGGACAACGGCCGGCTCCGGCCCGCGATCGACATGATTGCCGATCTGGGCGAGGTCAACTGGCGCGTGATCATCGACAAGGCCGACTGGGAGGCGGAAAAGGACCCGTCCGACCCCGCCACCATTGACTGGACCCGCTACACGCCCATCTACGAACGCGGCAAGATGGCCGATCTGTGGAACACCATTGAGTACATCTCGTCCAAGCCTGGACAACAGGTCATGGTCAATGTCATGGGCGGCGTGCCGGAGTGGATGGGCGGCAACCACATCGACACGGCCGCCGAAGACCAGTGGGTGCGCATGATTGCTTCCATGGTCGCCTACGGCCGGAACGTCCGGAAGCTGGACTTCACCCTGCTCAGCCCCATGAACGAAACAGACTGGAACGGGATCGAAGGACCCCAGGTGGCGCCGGAACAGTACGTACGGCTCCTGCACAAACTTGTGGTCCGCCTGGACGGGCTGGGACTTCCCGATATGCGGCTCGTCGGACCGGACACGGCGTCCGCTGCCAAGGCCAGTTCCGAGTATCTTCAGGCACTGAACGCCGATTCCCTGGTCATGTCCCGGATGGCGCATTTCGGGATCCACAGCTACGACGGAAGCTCCGGCGGCGCGGCGGAGGCGCTGGCCAAATCCTCCCATCCGGAGCTGGACTACTGGGTGACGGAGTTCTCCGGGCCCTGTCCGGGCTGCGACACGGGCTCACCGAACCCCGCCGACTGGTCATCCGCCGCGCAGACGGCCTCCCTGGCGATCAAGCTCCTCCAGGAGGGCGCGGCAGGGCTCATGCAATACGACGCGTGGGACGGCTATTACGAGCACCATGAGAGCGTGGGCTACTGGGGCCTGCTCGCCTACGACCCCGCCCGGCATACGTACAGCCCACGCAAGGCGTACTACGTCCTCCGGCAATTGATCCGCTACACGCCGCGTAATGCCGTCCGCATCGCGGCTACGTCCAGTGACGAAAGCGTCGACGTAGTGGCCTTCCAGGACCCCGCGTCAGGACGGGTGTCGGTCTTCGGGCGGAACACGTCCGACTCGCCGGTGACGGCAACCGTGCGACTCGCCGGACTGGGCGGGAAGACGCCGCTCGCCATGTTCATCACCGATTCCGAGCGCGACATGAAGCCCGTCGACGACGCTCTGCTGGCCGAAGGGACAACAAACCTGACGGCCGGACCGAACTCGGTCTTCACACTGACCGGAAGTGCAACGAAAGGATGAATGGCATGTCTGTGTCTGGTTCTCTGGGATTCGATGTGGATCATGTACTGCTGACCCGCTTCAACCTGCCGACTGCGGGCAGGGAGAGCCAGGTCCGCGCACAGGAGGGCTGGCTCAGAAACAGGGTTGACCTCTTCGAGCGGTTCTGCCTGCCGTCCGTCCGGGCCCAGACTTCCGGGGACTTCCACTGGATTATCTATTTCGATCCCGAGAGTCCGTCATGGCTGAAGGAGAGGATCCCCCGGCTGGCCGGCGACGGCGGCTTTGTGCCGATCTTCAGGGCAAGCGTCAACCACGACGAGCTGGTGGCGGATCTGATCAAGGTTGTGGGCAAACCGCGGAAACGACTGGTAACGACAAATCTTGACAATGATGACGGAATCGCCGTGGATTTTGCCGAAAGACTTCAAATGCAGGCCAGTATCCCGACCGTCCGGACGGCGATTTACTTTTCTCACGGCCTGATACTGACCGGGAAAGACCTCTACTCGCGAATAGACCGCCGAAATGCGTTTTGTTCAGTGGCCGAATCCTGGGACGATCCGGTCACGTGCTGGGCGGACTGGCACAATCTCCTCGGCAAAAGCATGCCGGTCCGGGAAATTGCCGGATCCCCCGCCTGGTTGCAGGTAGTTCATGGCGGAAATGTGAGCAATCGGGTTCGCGGAAGAATGGTTTCATCCCTGCTTCATTTGAAAAATTTTCCGGTTATTCCACCCGATACGGGCTATCCTTCTGACAGAGCACTGCGCTGGGAAAACTTAGTGGTGGCTCCCGCCCGATATCTGGGCGAGCGTGGCAGGTCGGCAGTTAAATGGCTCATGATAACGGTCTTGGGCAAGGATGGTCTCAGCAGGGTCAAGGAAGTGCTGTCTGCCGGAAAGGCGGGCCCTGTGAGGGGGGAAGCAGATGCAACTGAAGGAACTTATTAAGAGCCTCGCAAGACGCTGGTACGTGGTGCTGGCCGGCCTCGCCCTGACCGCAGGGGTGTGTGCTGTGGTCTATGAGAAGGTTCCTGCGACATATGAAGCCAGCGGCAGCCTCGTGCTCATGCCTCCATCCGCGACGGTGGGGACCACCGGTAACCCTTACCTCTACCTCGTCGGAATGTCGCAGGCACTTGACGTCCTGACACGACGGGCGAATGCAGCAGAGGTGCGCGGGCCCATCCTGGATAATTTTCCAGCCATGACCTACAGCGTCGACGCCGACCGGTCCACCAGCGGGGCAGTTGTTGTTGTCAAGGTCTCCAGCCCTAGTCCCAGCGAGACGATGGGCGGGCTGAAGGCCGCATTGGCCACAGTGCCGGTCACACTCAAAGCCATGCAGGACGAACTGTCCGTCCCGGACTTCTCGAGGATCAACCTGAAGACAATCGTGGTGGCTCCCGAATCCACCATGGACAACAAGGCTCAGCTGCAGCTCATCATCGTCACCGCAGGAGCCGGAGTCGTAGGCACTGTGCTGTTGGCCAGAATGTTGGACGGGTTGCTGCTTACTAGGCGAATGACACGTGGAAACCTGGAACGGCCGGCCCCTGGCAGTTCGGAAACGCCGGATCCGGCCCGGGGGCGGAAGCAGCGCCGGCCGGGACGGTCGAAGTCAACGGAGTCCCGGCCGCTCCTCCCGGACACCGGGGAAGAGGAGTCCGCGGAACCAGCCCATAAGGCCGACGTTCGCGCCACGATCCCATGACCATGGCGCAGCTGCTCTCCCTGCTGGTACGACGCTGGTACGTCGTCGCAGCAGGGGTTGCCTGCACGTGGCTCGTCTGTACCGCCCTCATGCTCACTCCCCGCGTCTATGCGGCGCAGATGGATGTTGTTTTTGTTGTGCCAGGCGGGGTGGCGTCGTCGAGAACGGACGATGCGTTTGCCGAACCCCTAATCAATTTCACCAGCGTGGTGGCAGTAAGGGTCAACGCGGTAAGGCCCTCCGTGAAGCTTTCCTCGCCGACGGCCGAGCTGTACGGCCTCGGTGTCCGGGAAGGAGTTTCCGTCACGATGGCTGATGCCGGTGGACAGTGGGAACGCATTTTCAACGCGCCCGTCATCCGAATCCAGGCGGTCGATTCAAGCCCCGAACGCGTGTCTTCTGCCCTGAAGGAAGTCGTTGCCGACATATCTTCGGCATCGACTGCCATTCAGGATGAAAGCGGGGTCGCACCGGGTGCAAGGATTGACATGCAGACTGTGCCTCTGCGGCCGGAGGTCTTCGCCTACACCCGCAATCGAACGAGTGAAGCCAAAGCCACCGCCGCCGCTTGGGTATTGGGCCTGAGTCTCACGGTATCCGCAGCGGCCCTCTCTGACAGATGGGCGCGAACACGTCGCCGCCCGGAAAGGACGAGGCACCGTGCCACTGAAATTGCGCCGCAGCCCGCGACCACAGCCTGAAACTATCCCGGTGCAGCGTCCCGGATGGGACGCTGCATCATTCCTGACGGTTTACCTGGTGCTTGTCTGCGCCCTCCCCTCATATCTGACTATTCCGGTGCTGGGGTCGGCAGGGCGGCCCTCCACACTCTGGGGCCTGGTGGGCCTTCTCTGGTGGATCTGGAACAGGGTGGGGGTAGTCGTTCCTTACAAGCGGGGTTCCGGAGTCATCCGGACGGCCTTGCTGGTGTTCGTCGGGTGTGTTCTGGCCAGCTATGCCTTTGCAGGCTTCCGCGGCCTGCCCGGTGCGGAATCGAGTCCGGCCGACAGCGGAATGCTGCGGCTGGCGGGATGGGTCGGCATTGCCCTCATTGCCGCCGACGGAATTGAGACACGGGAACGCCTGCAAACCCTACTCCGGCGCATCGTGCTTGCCGGCACCCTGATGGCCTCGCTGGGACTCGCCCAGTTCTGGACAGGACAATCGCTCATTGACTGGATCTCACTGCCAGGGTTTGCCGTGGATTCTTCCCTTTCCGGAGTCGAGGGCCGGGGAGGGTTCATCCGGCCGCAAGGAACGGCGGCCCACCCGCTGGAATACGGGGTAGTGCTATGCATGACACTGCCGATCGCGATCTCTTTGGCCATGGCCGAAACCCAGCGCGGCATGTTGCTTCGATGGCTTCCGGCGTCGGTGATCATGTTCGCCTCCATGCTTTCGGTTTCCCGTTCGGCACTTCTTGGCGTTCTCGCCGGCGTTCTGGTTCTTTCACCCCGCTGGCCACCGCGAGTCCGCCTGTACGCCGTTTTTGCGGCAGCCGGGTTGGGCGCCATCATGTATTCGGTTGTCCCCGGCATGGCGGGAACGCTGAAGGGAATGTTCCTTGGCGTGGCCGACGATTCGAGCACGGTGTCGCGAACGAATTCCTATACCGCCGCTTTTGAAATCGCTCAACGGAGCCCGTTCGTGGGCCGGGGATTCAGCACTTTCCTGCCGCAGTATTTGATTCTTGACAACCAGTTTTTGGGCTTGTTGATCGAGGTCGGCGTGCTGGGTCTTGGCGCGTTCCTGGTCGTTGTGGTGATGTCAATCATCATTCCGTGGACTGCTACGCGCCGATCCACGGATGCCGGCCTCCGCCAGCTAGGCGCGGCGGTCTCCGCGTCCGTGGCGGCCATTGCCCTGACGTTCGCATTCTTCGACGGTCTGGGCTTCCCCATGTCCGCCGGACTGCTGTTCATGATGGTGGGGATATCAGCTTCACTGGTGCGATCGGCGCGGTAGGCTCAGCTCCGGCTGATTCTCTTGGCGAACGTCGCCCGCCACAGCTCGGTGACCCTGGCCGGCTTTCGTGCAAAACGCCAAAGAATACGGGCCGCGCCCTTGGACGTTTCCGCGAACAAGTCGACGAAACTGTCATTGAAGTCGAGACCGCAGTTAAAGAAGCGGGCAATTCGATGCCCGGGGACCCGGAGTCCGACAATTTCATTGAGAACATTCCCGCCATGGATGACCTGGAGCCACATGGGATGGGCGGTACGAATATTCCGCACCGGGCCGCGTTCATCGACGCGGTAATGGTGTTCTACGAACACTGTCTCCGGCGCGGCCGTTCCTGCCGCTTCGACGAGGGACAGGAAAGGATTCTTGGTGTAAGGGCGCAAATATGCCCTTCCGTCGGCATACTGGGCGCCGTTTACGAGGTTGATGAATTCGAAGTCCTGACGCTGGAAGCAGCTCTGGATCGTTTGAACGAAGTCCCGTGCGACGGCGTCGTCGTTGTCCACCCTGGTGGTCAGGACGTAGGGGGCATCCGTTCGGGCCGCCACGGCTTCAGAGACGGTCTCAGCGGTGAATGCTCCGGCGACGTAAACTGGTTCGAATCTTCCCCGGGCATCCTTTTCGATTTCGTGACGGAACCACTGAGGGCTTTGATCATCCACGAAGACCAGCCACAGAAACTGTGCGGACGACTGATCGGCCAATGCGGGCAAACAGTACTGGCGGAAAAGCCGCAACCGCTCGCGGAGCCATTCATCAGTCGGTTCGGACGCATGGTAGAAAGAGCGCACGTTGAAGCGGGTAAGGACGAAGTGTGACGCTTCGCCGCCGGCTATTTTGGGCGCTGTAGTGACGTCACCGTTCAAGATGTTCACCTGCTCCTACTGGTTTTGAATGCGGCGAACCGGAGCCGTAGCAGGCGCGTTCAAGGTCGTCCGCGACAACATGCTGCGCCGGTTCCCACCCGGAGCGCACACTCGCCGCGATCATCGCCAGACGGTGCGCCGACGGCGGTTCTTCCACCGCGCTACACAGGGCGGCGGCGAGCCCGGCGGGTGTCGGATTGGCCCAGCTCACGTGAGAATTGCTCAGGCCCATCCGGGCCAGCGGCGAATCATTGACGACCGGGGTCATGCCGGCCGCGAGCATTTCCTCCGGAACCAGGGAAACGTTGGTGAAGGAGAGCGCGAGTCCGGCAGCGGACTGGTTGTAAAGCCTGTTGAGATCCGACGGCGAGAGCCTCCCTGCATGGACGTGGGGGACATCCCAATTTTCCGGGCGGTCCCCGTAGCTCGTGATCAACTGCTCGGGATGTCTGGCGTGAAATTCCTCCAGCGCCAACTTGGCCAGCAGGAATCCTCGCCGGTCCACGTCCGGGCGCGCGAAGAACACGACTCCGGTGCGTGGACCGGTATTCTCCAGGCGATACACGCCGGTGTCGCAGCCAAAGGGGGCGACGACGGATGCCGCCCCGGTTTCGTCGTTGATCAGGTGCTGGACCATGTGTCCGACAGCGATGTGACGGAAGCCGAACCTGTAGGTGTCCTCGGCCAGCGCGTAGAGACTGCCGCGCGGGTAGAAGTAGGGCTCGAAGTCCTGCACGAAGTAGAACCTGTGCTGCGCGGCCGTCCCCCTCGTGGCCAGTACGTGGGCCGTCTCCCAGGAGCTGGCCACGGTCACGTCATATCCCTCGATTTCGGGGGGTACGTAGCGAATGTCTGCGCGGAGCCAGGGCCAGTGCTCGCGTATCACGGCGGTGTGATGCGCCAGCTCGGCTCCATGGCGGTTGTAGAGCAACAGGGTGCAGATGTGGCCGCGCCGTTCCAGTTCCTGCACCATGCGGAAGAGCGTCGTGTGGCCTCCGCTCCCGGGCCCGGGCGGGGTGCACAGCCAGGCAATCCGGAGGGGCTCCTCCGACGGGAGCGATTGAGGGGTCGGCAACTGCAAAACCGTCGAGTCGGCGATATCGGCGTACAGCAGCGGGAAGTCCAGCTCTGAGGTCCGGAACGTCGTCGAAATTGTCCTGGCCGTGCGTTTCGCCAGCCGCCGGGCGACGTCCCTGGCGCCGTTGGTCCGCAACCGGGCACCCAAGCGTTGAATGGAGGTCCATTGCTGCCGCACGTTAGAACACCCCGTTTCTGTGCCATTTGCGCCAATTCATCGTTGTGCGGATGTGGCCCCTGATGCGGCGAAGGAAAGGCAGCACCCGGGCGCCCCCGGCGGGAGCGGGGCTGTTGATCCTTCGGGACAGTGTTTCCCACACGGCCGATCCCTCGATCTCGGGATCCAAATCTTTCGCGAACGCACGGTACGCCGCGAACAGGGCCGGATCGGGGAGGCCGCGATCGAGTTCCAAGCCCGCCGTGTAGAGTGCCTCGTTGACCAGCGCCGCGCGGGCTTCGCGGAAGAGCTCATCGGCCCCGGGTATCTCCCCGGCTGGGCCCCCGAAGAGGGTTTCGAAGACCTCATACCGCTCGCGAAGATCCAGGCAGCCGTCCACTTCCTTGGCGGACATGCTGTTCGGATGATCCCGGTGCCAGGCCTGGTCTGCCCCGTGGATGTAGGCAATGTCCGCGAAGGCGGAAATACGAAACCACAACTCCATATCCGGCGTATGGCGCAGCGGCGCCTGATACCCGATGCGTTCAACAACGGAACGGCGCATGAGCACCTCCGGCGAGGTGATGACGTTCTGCGCCGAGCGGCACCGGCCCCTCAGCCAGTCGTGCCCGGGCCAGATGGTCCACGCCGACGCCTGGCTTCGGGACTCCGGCAGGCTCTCGGTGGAAAAGTGGATCGGATGACCGTAGACGAGCCCGACGGACGGGTACGCCCGGGCCAGCTGCGTTGCACGGGCAAGGGACCCGGGAGTGAGCAGATCGTCCGCGTCGAGCCGCACCAGGAACTCTCCCGTTGCTATTTCGGCTCCGTCATTGAATGTCGCCACCATCCCCTTGTTCCTGTCGTGCGCCAGCACAGAGACATTCGGGTTCGTTGCGGCGAGGTCTTTGGCGACTGACAGGCTGGAGTCCGTGGAGGCGTCGTCGACGATGATCACGTCGACCTCAACCTCCTCCTGGGCCAGGCAGCTGTGCACGGCTTGGGGAAGGAAATTCGCGTAGTTGTAGCAGGGAACCACCACCGTCACAGTTGCCGGCGGCTCCGGCACGACCCGGGGCTTGACCCGGATCCGTCGATCAACGCTTTGCACCGTATTCTCCATTTTTCTCACTTCTCCAAGGACGTACGCAGTTGCTCCGCGACGAATTCCTGCTGGGACGCCGTGATTCCCGGGTAGAGGGGAAGGGACAGTATCTGCTGTGAGTGCTTCTCTGCCTCGGGAAAGGATCCCCGGCGGTGGCCCAGGAACTCATAGGCCGGCAGCAGATGGATGGGCAGGGGATAGTGGACCCCGGCTCCAACGCCGCTGGCGTTCAGCCGGGCGACAAGACGGTCGCGGTCGCGCCCTGGGACACGGACGACGTACAGGTGGAACACGTGTTCGTTGCCCGGCGCCGTCGCCGGCAGCACGACGTCGTCAAGACCCTCCAGTAGCGTGGCGTAGAGTTCCGCAGCCTCCGCCCGCTGCTGGTTCCATTGATCCAGGAGTGCGAGCTTGGCAGACAGGACCACCGCCTGCAGGGTATCCATCCGCGAGTTGAAGCCGATGTCGCCATGTTCATAGCGGGTTGTTCCGCCGTGGTTGCGCAGCTTGCGGAGTTGATCGGCAATTGCGGCCGAACTCGTCATAACCGCCCCGGCATCCCCGTATGCTCCGAGATTCTTTCCTGGATAGAAGCTGGTGGCGGCGACGTCGCCCAACGTTCCTGCGCGGGCGCCGAAGCGTTGTGCGCCCTGGGCCTGGGCCATGTCTTCAACGAGAGTCACGTCGGCGTTCGTGGCAAGGCGAAGCAGTTCCATGGGAGCCGCCTGGCCGAACAAGTGAACGCCTATGACAGCTTTGGTCCGCGGTGTCAGCTTTTCCGCGACGCTCCCGGGCTCCACCAGGAAGTCGGCGTCGCAGTCGGCCAGGACAAGGTCGGCGCCCGCACGCATGACGGCGCCGGCCGTGGCAACGAACGTATTGGCCGGCACAATCACTTCATCTCCGGGCCCGACGCCGGTCGCCCGGAGCGCGAGCTCGATGGCGTCGGTCCCGTTTCCCACGCCGACGGCGAACTGCGTGCCGCAGTACCTTGCCCAGGCCTCTTCGAACTCCCCGACCTGGGGTCCGAGGACGAAGCTGCTTTCCGCGATGACCCGGTTGAAGCCCTCACGAATTGTGTCGTTGATCTGCCGCTGCTGTTGGGCCAAGTCGACCAGTGGCACGCGATGAGTAGTCATGATGTTCCTTTTCAGCTCGTCGATGCTGGAGTTTCCGATACTTCTTTGCCGCGGTCCGGTGTTTCGGTGTCTGCTACCCACCGGGCCGCGGCACGGACTTGCCTGCTGAACCACCGGGCCAGCAGCAGAATGTAGACACCTGCGCCGGCGGCGCCCCCGGCAAGAAGTTGGGCCAGCGGCGTCGGCAGGAGGGAAATCGTGAACATTGCGGCGGCGGCCGCCGGGACGGCCGCGGCCAGGGGCGGCCAGAGCCGGGAGGCCACGGCCCGCAGGTCGGCCCCGCTGCGGCCCAGGGACACGGCGTAGGCCGGACACACTACAAGAAGTGCTGTTGCGAGGTGGGCTGCGGCCACTCCGGCCGTCCCGTCCAGGCTGATGCCGAGCAGGACGGCGGGTATGAGTCCGGCGATCCAGGCAACCTGAACGAACAGCGTGACCCGGGCTGCTCCCCGTGCGAGGAGATACGAAGCCGAGAGGTCGAAGAGGGTCCGCAGTGCCCCGAAGATTCCGAGCCAGCCCAGGATCAGTGACGCCGGCAGCCATTTGGGCCCGTAGACGAGTTCGACCACGGGTCCGGCCAACACCGCCAACATGAGTCCGGCCAGCAAGGAGACGGCCCACACCGGGCCAAGCATCGCCGCGAAGCTCGTATCCGACCGTCCCCGCGCCAGCCTGGCGAACGCCGGAATCGAAACGGAACGAACCACCTGGCCGAGCGCGCTCATCGGCCAGTTCGAGATATTGAACGCCAGGAAATAGAACCCGAGCGCCACGGGCCCGGCAAGTCGTGAGATGGCGACGGTGTCAACGTTCAGCAGCGCCCAGGACAACATATTGGCACCTGCCACAGGCAAGCCGTAGTCCAGGACGCCAGGGGCCACATGCCGGTCAAAACCGAATCGCGGGCGCTCCCCGGACAGGACGAATTGAAGGACCACTGAAACCGCCTGGGAGCAGATCCGGGCAACGGCCAGGCCCATGACCCCCCACCCGGCAAGCACGAGCGCGATCGTCAGGGAGGTCCCAACAACGAATTCAACGCACGAGATGCCAAACAGCTTCTTCTGCGCGAACTGCCGCTGCAGGGCCGCGTACGGCACCACACCGAGACTGGCGAACAACAGGGAGAGGGACATGACCGCGATGACGGGTCCGGCGTCGTGGCTGCCCAGAAGATCCGCCAGCCCCTGGGCCGACGCCGCCATCGTCACCGTCAGCACGGTTCCGGAGACGGCGGCAAGGGTGGCGACGGTAGGCGCCTTCCGGGCCGGATCCTCTGAGCGGACGAGGTCTGCGCTCATTCCGAGATCGGCGAGTGAAATCAACACCGCCTGGACGCTTAGGGCCACGGCAAAAACCCCGAATTGAGCAGGCGCCAGGAGCCACGCAAGGATGATGCCCACGGCAAAACTGCTCAGGCGGAGGACGAGGCTGTTGACGCTGCTCCAGGCGAGTCCGTGACCGATGCGTTGCCTGAGTCCGGGGGATGCGGTTGCCGTCATACGCCAAATCGCCTCCAGCGGCGCCACCGCAAGGACCAGCGCCAGTAGTCCGCTTTGCCGGAGAGCCGACGCCGATAGGCGGACATGCGGCCCTTCTCGCGAATGCGGTAGGCCCGCCACGGCGCGGAGCCGGTAATGCCGGGGTCAGTTTCTACCGCGAACTTGGCCAGCTCCCCTGCGATGCCCGCGTTCATGCCGCCGTTGTCGAGGGCTTGGTTGGCAGCGCGCACTGCCTCAACTGCCAGCGCGTGCCGGGCCATGCGCAACAGCGCGGGTTGCCGGTTCAGGGCCGAGCCCGGCACGCCGGCCAGATCCTCGAACACATGACGCCGCGCCTGGATGTCCGCGAGGCCGCCACCGAAATCCGTCAGGTGCATGTTCAGTCCATGGACCCGGTAGAACGCTTGAACGTTTCCGTTGACCCGTCCGACTGAACCGAGTTCCGCGGCGCGCAGCCAAAGCTCCATGTCCGCCGAATGCGGCATGTCGGGCCGGTAGCCGCGGAGCCGGTCCATGACGGAACGGCGCAGCACCGCCTCTGGATTCACGATGATGTTGGACCCCCGCCTGCACATGACCCGGGTCCACTCGTCGCCGGTCCAGAGCGACCACGACGGCCCCCTCTCCGCAGTCGGCGGTACCGTGTCCCGAAATTCCTGGGCATAGCCGTAGACCAGCCCGACGTCGGGGTGGGTTTCCATCAGGGCCGTGGACCGCGCCAGCGATCCGGGTGCCAGCAGGTCATCCGCCGACAGGAGGACAACATACTCGCCTTGGACCCGCGACAGGCCGTCGTTGTAGCTCGCAATGTGTCCCAGGTTTTGATCGTGCAAGACCACCCTGATTCGTTTGTCCCCGGCCGCAAGCTCCCTCGCAACCTGCGGACTTGCATCGGTGGAGGCGTCATCGACAATGATGACGTCCAGCTCGACGCCCTCCTGGCTCGTGACCGATGCCACCGCCTCCGGGAGGTAGCGGGCGTAGTTGTAACAGGGGATGACGACCGAAACCAACGGACGGCGCATCAGCTTCTTTGGTCTTTCACGGTTTCCGAACCCGAGCCCGAACCCGGCTGCCGCGCGGCTCACAGCTCGGCCGCCGCTGCGTTGAAGACCCCGTCACGGACCGGGTGCGCCGGCACACCCACCCACGTTTCGCCGTCGGGGACGTCCCCGAGCACCGCGGCGCCC
>ENA-OWNT01003222-OWNT01003222.1-seawater-metagenome-genome-assembly--contig:-NODE-3222-length-15670-cov-3.623741_pt1 | contig 15670 bp, 13 predicted proteins | sample MGYA00238136_ERZ651165 | MGnify/ENA primary metagenome ERZ651165 (study PRJEB26861, sample SAMN08777766) | seawater metagenome | isolation source: coastal seawater | place: USA: Florida | collected...
TCTTCAGCCAGCGGGCGATGAACACAGAGGTGATGGACTCGCCGATCTGGGGGATCATCACGTCGACCATGGGTCGGTCTCCTCGGGGGACGGGACGGTGGGACGCAGCCAGCTAGGCCTGGAGTGCGCCATCGATGACGGCCTGCTGCTCGCGGCCATGCTTACTGTGGGAGCCGGTGGCTGGCGAGGCCGCCTCTGGCCGGCCGACGTACCGCGGCAGTCGCTCCGCGGGGAGCTCGTCGAAGAACCAGTGCAGGGCCCGCGGCCACGCCCCCATGTTCTTCGGCTCTTCCTGGCACCAGACGATCTCCGCCTGTGGGTAGCGCTCGTAGATCGCCTTCAGCTCTGCCGCGGGGAACGGGTAGATCTGCTCCAGCCGCACCAGCGCGATGTCGTCGATCTCCCGCTGCCGGCGGGCGTTCACCAGCTCGTAGAACACCTTGCCGCTGCACAGGACCACTCGGCGGACCTTGGTGGGGTCGAGGTCGTCGATGTCGTCGAGGACGGGCTGGAAGGACCCATCGGCGAGGTCGTCGAGGGTGGACGTGGCCAGCGGATGGCGCAGCCCGCTCTTGGGGGTCATGACGATGAGGGGCTTGCGGATGTTCCGCACCATCTGGCGGCGCAGCAGGTGGAAGAAGCTCGCCGGCGTGGTGCAGTTGGCGACCTGCACGTTGTCTTCGGCGCACAGGTTGAGGTAGCGCTCGAGCCGGGCCGAGCTGTGCTCCGGCCCCTGCCCCTCGTAGCCGTGGGGCAGCAGCATCACGACGCCGCAGTAGCGATTCCACTTCTGCTCACAGGACGTGAGGAACTGGTCGACGATCATCTGGGCGCCGTTGGCGAAGTCGCCGAACTGGGCCTCCCACAAGACCAAGCCATCGGGCGTGTCGAAGGCGTAGCCCACCTCGAAGCCCAGAACGGCCAGCTCGGACAGGGAGCTGTCGATGGCATCGAAGCTGGCGTCGGAGATGTGATCGAGGGCGTAGTACTCGGCCCCGTTGGACACGTCGGCGATGACCGCGTGGCGATGGGAGAAGGTGCCGCGGCCGGAGTCCTGGCCACTGATGCGCACGCCGAAGCCCTGATCGAGCAAGGTGGCCCAGGCCGCCTGCTCGCCGATGGCCCAGTCGACCGGGCGTTCCCCTCGCACGATCTGCATGCGCTGCTTGAAGAGGCGCTTGATCTTGGCGTGGGCCTGGAATCCCTCGGGGATGGTGTTGGCCAGGGTGAGCAGCTCCACGAGGCGGTCGCGATCGACCCCCGTGTCGACCACATCGGACGTAGAGCCGGTGGAGTACTGGACCCAGAGGTCCTTCAGCGGGCTCGCCCGCACGGGCACGGGGCGCTCGGCCTCCATGGTGATCTCACGAGGCTCGTCGTAGGCCGCGAGGTCGGGGTCGTCGCCCTTGGTGTCGAGGGTCTCGTGCCGCTCCACCACCTCGCGCACCACAGGCTCGGAGGCGGCCTCCTGCATGTCGGCGTAGGAGTCGTTGTAGATCTGGTGGCACTCCTCCTCGGTGAGGGTGCCGATGCGCACGAGGTGCTTGGCGTAGACCTCGCGTGGCGTGGGGCGGCTCCGGATGTTCTCGTACATCATGGGCTGCGTGAAGCTCGGCTCGTCGCCTTCGTTGTGGCCGTGCTTGCGGTAGCAGTACATGTCGACGATGACATCGCGGTGGAAGCGCGTGCGGTAGTCGACCGCCATCTGGATGACGGCGGCGACCGCGCGGGGGTCTTCCCCGTTCACGTGGAAGATCGGCACGGCCAGCATCCGCGCGACATCGGTGGCGTACTCGGTCGAGCGCCCCTCCTTCGGGGCCGTGGTGAAGCCGATCTGGTTGTTGACGATGATGTGCACCGTGCCGCCGGTGGTGTAGCCCTTGAGCTCCGACAGGTTGAGCACCTCCGTCACCGACCCCTGCCCGGCGAAGGCGGCGTCTCCGTGGAGGAGCACGGCCAAGGTGCGCTCACCGTTCGGGTCGCCGTCGCGGTCTTGCTTGGCCCGCACGCGACCCTCGACGACGGGGTTCACCGCCTCGAGATGGGAGGGGTTCGGGGTGACGGAGATGTGCACACGGTCGCCGCGCACCGTGACCAGGTCGGCCGAGTAGCCGAGGTGGTACTTCACGTCGCCGGAGCCTTGGGTCTCGCCGCGGACGTCTTCGAACTCACGCACCACGTTGAGGGCAGGCTTCTCGAGGATGTTCACCAGGGTGTTGAGCCGCCCGCGGTGGGCCATGCCCATCACGACTTCCTTCACGCCGCTCTGGCCCACCCGCTCGACCAGCAGGTCGAGGAGCGGGATGAGGGTCTCGCCTCCCTCGAGGCTGAAGCGCTTCGTGCCCGGGAAGCGGGTGTGCAGCATGCGCTCGAAGTTCTCGGCATCGCACAGCTTGCGGAACACGCGCCGCTCTTCGGTGGGGTCGAGCACGCCGCGGTTGGGGAGCGTCTCGAGCTGCTCTTGGACCCAGAACTTCTGGGGGTTGTCCATGATGTTCATGAACTCGGCGCCGATGGAGCCGCAGTAGGCCTTGTGCAGGTGCTCCACGATGCGCCGCAGCGTGGCGCGGGGCGGGAGCCCATAGGCGGGGTGGGTGTCGAACTCGGCATCGAGGTCGGCGTCGGAGAGGCCGTAGTACTCGAGAGCGAGCTCGTCGTGCACGAGCTTCTCGCGGGTGCCCAGCGGATCGATGTTGGCCGAGAGGTGCGCCCGCACCCGGTAGGCGTTGATCAGCTGAACGACCTTCGCTTGGCGGTCGTCGCCAGCGACGACGCCCCCCGCCGGCGCGAAGATGGACCGCGGCTCGAACGAAGGCCCCAGACCCGTGCGGCCGTTGGGTGCGTCGTCGAGGGTGGAGAAGAGCTCGCGGAGGGTGGGCTCGACAGCGCTCGGGTCGTCGAGCCACGCCCGGTATTGCTGGTCGAGGAAGGCCGCGTTTTCGCCGCTCAGCAGGCTGTCAGGAATCACCGGTGATGCTCCCCAGCGCTTGTTCAGACCGCGCTGTGCAAGGTCGTGAACCCTAACACCCCCAGGGAGTGGCGCAGCTGCTTATCAGCGAAGGGCGCGGAGGTCGTCGTCGGCGTCGATCAACGCCTCGACCTCGGCACGGACCTCCTCGGGCCAACCGTCCCGAACGTCCGCGAGAATCGCACGGGCTTCGTCCGGATCGCCGAGCTGCACGAGGGCCGCCAGCACGTTCCCTACGTTCTCGGCCGAGCGGTGCCGCGCCAAGGCTCGCGCGAACCAGTCGAGGGCTACCGCGGGGTGACCCATCAGGAAGGCGACCACGCCTCGATGGCGGTCGGCGCTCGCCATGTAGGCGTCGACGTGGGGACCGCCCTCTTCCAAGGCCACCAGCTCTTGCTGGCCGGCGAGCCGAGCGGCCTCGGCGTAGTCACGCACCCTGGGAGATGCCGCGAGCACGCCCAGGGCCGACAGCTTCATCGGGCGGTCGAGTCGGCCAGAGCCATGCAGCTGCTGGATGCGGCGCCGGACCGTGTCGGCCGGCACGTACGGGTCGTTCAGCAGCGACGCGACCTCGGCCATCGCCTCCTGCTGACCCGCGGGAACACCGCGGGTGGGCATGAGGTAGCGGTTACCGGCCACGGTCGACCGGATGCGGCCGAGGATGTGCTCGTAGCTCATGGCGCCTCCGCCCTGCCCAGTGCCATCGCGGGGCCACCCGTAAACGCCGCCCCCCGAGCCTACGAGGTGGCGCGCTCCAGCAGGACTTCACGCGCCGTGCGCGACATCCACACCTCGTGGGCCATGCGCTCCTGCTGCCCGAGCTCCGCCACGCGCAGCTTGATGCGCTGCACCCGCTGCGTGACCGCCGCACGGGACACACCACACTGGCGGGCCAGCTCGGCCTTGGAGCCGGCGCGGAGTAGCTCGCGCAGGTAGGCCTGGTCTTTCTCCGCCAGGGGAGAGTCGGGGGCGCGCTCGGCACCGGCATCCGGGCGCGGGAGCGACGCCATCCAGCGCTCCACCACCTCGGCGCCTTCGCCCTGGAGGGTCTCGGCCTCCCGCTCCTTGCGCCGGATGACCCGCCAGGTGGTGCGGTCGGCGATGGTGCGAACGAAGGCGTACATCTCGGGCACGGTGTGACCACGGAAGGACGCGAGGGAGCCCTGCATGAGCTGGAGCAGCACGTCGGCCACCACCTCTTCCTGCTCGCTGGCCGTGAGCGCGTTGCCGCAGTGCCGGGACACCGACACCGTGCGCTTGTGCACGTAGGCCATGAGCAGCTGGAAGAACTGTGCCGCCATGGCCGAGTGGCGGTCGGCGATCAGCAAGCGCAGACGGCGCTGCAGATCCCCCTCATCGAAGATGTCGTGAAGATCCGCCATGCTCAGAACCCGTTGCTGATGCGCTGGGGAGACCGACCGCGGACGTTGTGCTTGCTGTCGTCCTTGGGGGGAGGCGGCGGCGGCGACACCTCGGACACGCCGGCGTCGTAGGTCGCGAAGGCGCAGACCGCGAGGTCACCGTCGACATCGGCGCCCGTGCACTCCGAGGAGACGCCGAAGAACGACGAGATGAGGAGCATCAGGTAGGTGGCTGCCGTGGTCATCAGGGTACCTCCGGGCGCAGGAGCGCGAGATCAGGGTCTTCGAGGATGGCCGTCCGCACCTGCTCGGCGATGCCGGCGGGGAACGAGGTCTGGATGGAGTGCAGCAGCTCGTGCGCTTCGTCTTCGTCGCCGAGGCGGAGCAGGGTGCACAGGATGTTCGTGAGGTTCTCGGCGCTGCGCTCACGCTCGAGGGCACGCGCGAAGTAGTCGAGGGCCACCTCGTAGTGCCCACGCAGGAAGGCCAGCACCCCACGATGGCGGTCGACCGAGGCGAGGTTGGCCTGAAGCCGTGGCCCCCCCTGCTCGAGGGCGGCGAACTCCTGCTCCCCCACGAGCCGAGCGGCCTCTTCCCACTCCCCTACCCGCGGATGAGCAGCCACGATGTGCAGGGCAGAGAGGCGGAGGACGGCATCGAGGTGGCCGCCCGCGGCCAGGTCTTCCACGAGGGCGCGAACCGCGTCGGGGTCGAAGTTGGGCTGCGACAGCGCCTCCCGCACGGCCGCCACCCCAGCCCGGTGCCGCTCGTCGACCTGGCTGACCGGCGTGAAGTACGCCTCACGGTCGACCGTGTCGAGAATGCGCTGGAAGATGGCCTGATAGTCCATGGAGAGAACTCCGCTCGGCGCCGGGACGAGGCGCTCGGCATGGATGGTGTCAGCCTGCCCGGAGCCGTTAACGGCCGGGGTAGAAAAAAAGACAAGTCGTCGGTTGCGTCGGTCGTTCCGGACATCTGGTAACCCGACCCTCCACCACATCGCGGCCCCCCTCCCCGCACGATCCGCCGGCGCCCCGCGGGAGGTCGCACGAGCAAAGCCCCCATCTTGGCGTAATGACTTTGTAATTACGCCGATATCCACCATTGTAGCAACATTATGACAATCGAGACAGTCAGCGAATGGCCCGAATTCGCGATTCCAGAGGGGCCATGGACCTTTCGACGACCTCGCTGTCATCGACGTAGCCGCCGCCTCCTACCTGTGGCATCCTGAGACCAGGTTCGAGGATGCCGGCCTGCCCCCAGCGCCCCCTCCCCGAGCCCACGACGAACTGAAGCTCGAGGCCGATGACATCGGCGTCGTCGCCGTTGTCGTGCTTTGCCCAGAGACTCCGACGCCCCATTCAATACGGTCACCTACTATCCAACAATTTTCACTATTCCACCATCCGCGAGGTTCGACTTGACTATCTCCAACGTCGTCATGCTGGAAGCTGCTCTGTTTGGTTCCGAAGGCCCTACCGAAGCCCCCAGCCCCGAGCTCGTCGCCCGCGCCCAGCAGCGGCGGCCGGCCTTGCTCCGGCAAGCCCTTCGCTCCGGTCGGCGGGACGCGGTGGATCTCCTGCTGGCCCACGGCTGGCAGCCCGACCTCCACGATTGCGCAGCCCTTGGCGATGTCTCGGGTCTTCAGGCGCACCTCGCGGATGGTGACCCGGAGAGCCGAGACGAGCATGGGGCCCACGCCCTGCACCTTGCCGTGGCCCACGGCCATCTCCCCGCGACCCGGCTGCTCCTGGCTGCCGGCGCCAGCCCGCGGGCCAGCTACGCCGGGGCCCTCGAGCCGCTGCACCTGGCGGCTGCCGACGGCGACCTCGACCTCGTGGCCTGCCTGCTGAGCGCAGGCGCCGACGTGGACGCCCGCGACGAGGCGGGCTTCACGCCCCTGCATCTCGCCGCCGCCGCCGGCCACCCCGACGCCGTCCGCCGACTCCTCCTGGCGGGCGCCGACCCAGATGCGCGCATCGGCACGGGCGACGTGGCCTCCCTCGCGCGCCAGTCCGGCTGTCAGCGCACCCTCGGGCTGGTCCGCCAGCTGGCACGCCCCCGCTGCTGCTTCAGCTGATGGTGAAGCCGCCGTCGACCGTCATCACCTGGCCGGTGACGTAGCTCGACGCATCGCTCGCCAAGAACGCGATGAGCCCGGCCACCTCGCTGGGCTGCCCGATCCGCCCCATCGCCGTGTGCGGCAGCACGTACTGTTCCAGCATCGCCGGGTTGCTGTGCAGCGCCTCGGCCAGCTTCGTCTCGATGACCCCGGGCGCCACGGCGTTGACACGGATGCCCGTGGCTCCGAGCTCGACTGCGAGGGTCTTGGTCATCGAGATCATGGCGGCCTTGGTCATGCCGTAGGCGCCCTGGAGCTTGGCTCCCATCATCCCCAGCACGCTGCTCACGTTGATGATCCGAGCCGGCCCGACTCCCCCCTCGACCGCCATGTGCCGCTGCACCAGCTGCCGAGACATCTCGAAGGGGCCCTTCAGGTTCACATCGAAGGTCTTGTCCCAGGCCCGCCACTCGGTGCCGAGCATGGGCCCGAAGTAGGGGTTCGTGCCTGCGTTGTTGACGAGGATGGTGGGGCGACCGACCTCGGCACAGACCTCGTCCCAGAAGGTCGGGATGGTCTCCACCTGGCCCACGTGCAGGACCTTCGCCACGATCCGCCCCGACACATCCCGCCCCAGCTCCTCGGCCGCCGCCTGGAGCGGGCCCTCCTTCCGGGAGCAGATCACCACGGTGGCCCCCATCGCCGCGAGCTGCTGGGCCGTGGCGGCACCGATGCCCCGGCTACCGCCCGTGACCACGGCCACGCGGCCCTCGAGTGCTCCATCCTGCTTCGTCATGCTTCCTCCGTCGGGCGCCACGACGCCCGGTCGAACTCGGGGGCCAGCAGCGACTGCCGGACCATGTCATGCCAGGCACCACGGTGGAAGTACTCGTCCCGGAGGACCCCCTCCTGCACGAAGCCGTGCTTGCCACAGAGGTGGGCCATGCGTCGATTGCTGGCGAAGTGCACGATCCACACCTTGTGCAGGCCGAGCTCGGTGAAGGCGCGCGCGACGAGCAGCCGCAGGGCCTCCTGCCCGAGCCCTTTTCCATGGGACGCCCGGTCGCCGAGCACGAGCCCCAGCCGGCCGTTCTTGGCGGGCCAGTAGATCTTGTGGACGCCCGCGTTGCCCAAGTAGCGGCCCTCGCGATCTTCGATCGCGTAGAGGCGGTCGGTCTCGGAGGCCATGACCTGGTCGAGGAAGGCCAGCTCCTGCTCCCGGGTGATCTTCTGGGACATGCCGGCAAAGTTGCGGGTGACCGACTCGTCGTTGATCCACTCCATGATCGCGTCGACGTCGTCGCGACGGATGGGCCTGAGCTGTACGCGATACCCGGGATAGCTGAACGCCATGGCGCCCTCAGAGGGTGTTCGACACCCTGGTAGAAGGGGGGGGAGGTTCGACAATGTGGCTCGTAGCCTGGCTTGCGTGCAGTGACCCTGCCCCGCCGCCCGCCCGTTCTCAGCCGATGGAGCCCCTCGTCGAGCTCGAGCAAGTCAAGGAGCCCGCCCCCGCGTGGAGCGAGCTCAAGGGCTTCTTTCCCCCCGAGCCGGGCCTGCCGGCTCCCGTGCGGGCCTTGCCCGTCGGCAGCGGGCTCCAGCAAGCCCACCAGGTGCTCACCGCGATCGGCACCGAGGGCGACGAGGTGAAGGGCCAGATCGTAGGGGGGCGCCGGGTGATGCACGTCATTCAGCTCCGCGACTTCCCTGCGGTCGCAGCCAGCGTCGTGTTCGACGCCTCGGGTGAGGCCGTCGAGTCCATCCAGCTCACCCTCCCCTCGACCGACGGCGAGACGGCCCTGATCCGGGCCTGGGGGGAGGCGGCAGGCCTGGTGATGGGGGCCAACGGGGCCGACACCTACGCCTGGCAGGGTCCCCGCCACCAGTATCTGTGGAGCACCAAGCCCGGCGACGCGCACGGCCGCCTGCTCATCGAGGCCCTACCCGACGACCCGAAGTAGGTCGCCGAGCACACCGGCCGCCGTCACCTCGGCACCGGCACCAGGACCACGCACCACCAGCGGGTAGCGGTCGTAGCGCCGCGTCGTGAAGACGAGGATGTTGTCGGGCCCGTTCAGGCTTCCGATGGGCCCGGTCGCCGGGACAGCCTCGAGCGCCACACGGGCCCCGCCGTCGGCCACCCGCGCCACGTAGCGCAAGCGCTGCCGAGCGGCGTGGGCCTCGCTCAACCGCTCCCGAAGGGCACTCTCATAGGCCTCCACCGCGGCCTCGAGCCCGTCCTCCAGGCCGGGAACGAACGGCTCCACCTCGACGTCGTCCGGCTCCAGCGCGAACCCGAGGGCTCGGGCGATGATCAGCGCCTTGCGCCCCACGTCGCGCCCGGAGAGGTCTTCACGGGGGTCGGGCTCGGTGTAGCCGAGGGCCCGGGCCTCACCGATGGCCTCGGCGAGAGAGGCCCCCTCCTCCAGGCGGGTACAGAGGAAGCCCAACGTGCCCGAGAAGCACCCCTCCACCACGCGGAGCTCATCCCCCGTGGCGACGAGCTCCTTGAGCGTGTGGAGGACCGGAAGCCCCGCCCCGAAGGTGGTCTCGTAGCCATACCGCACCCGGGCGCGGTCCCGTGCGGCGACGAGCTCACGGTAGGAGGCGAGGGAGCCAGCCAGCGGCACCTTGTTGGCCGTCACCACATGGAAGCCAGCCTGGAGCGCGGCCCGGTGCAAGGACTGCAGGGGCGCCGCCGACACGTCGACGAGCACCACGTCGGTGAGCCGCTCGGCCGCGACCGTGGCGATGAGGTCGGCGTCGGAGGGACGCTCGGCACCCGAGTCGACCCTGGTGACCGCCTGGTCGAGGGGCATCCCGGCCGGGTCGAAGGCCCAGCGTTCACGCCCGGAGACCGCCACCAGCCGGAAGGACAGATCGCGCTCGTCGAACCGTTCGCGCTGCGCCGCCAGCATGCCGAGCAGCTCCCCGCCGACGCGCCCGCGACCGACCAGGATCAGGTGCACCGTTCGAGTGAGGCCGAAGGCGGTGTGCACCGCACGCACGGCCCGCGCAGCGTGGGCCTGGTTCAGCGCCACCGAGATGGACAACTCGCTGCCTCCCTGGGCAATCGCGAGCACGTTGACCCCGGCGCCCCCCAGAGCGCCGAACAGGTCACCGGCGATGCCCGGTCGGCCAGCCATGCCCGCCCCGATGACCGACAGAACGGCCACCTCGTCGGTGCACACCACGTCGCCCACCAGGCCCGCCTCGATCTCCAGCTGGAGGGTGTCCCGGAGCTGCCGCTGCAGCGCCTCGCCCTGCCCCGCCTCCACCACGACCGACACGGTCTGCTCGGAGCTGGCCTGGCTGATCATCAGGATGCTGACGCCGGCTCGCTCCGAGGCCTCGAAGATGCGTCGGGCCACGCCGGGCAAGCCTGCCATGCCCCGCCCGGCGACCGTGACCAGGGACAGGTCCTTCACGGTCGTGACGGTCTTCACGCCGTGAGGCACGTCGGCCGTGCGGTCGCACACGACCGTGCCCCCTCGCTCCGGATGGAAGGTCGACCGGATGCGGATCGGGATGCCCACCGTCTCGCACGGAAGCATCGTCTTCGGGTGCAGCACCTTGGCCCCGAAGTAGCTCATCTCGGCTGCCTCCCGGTACGACACCACCGGCAGCGTGCGAGCCTCGGGCACCACGCGGGGGTCCGCCGTGAGGATCCCGTCGACGTCGGTCCAGATGACGACCTCTTCCGCGTCGAGCACGGCCCCGACCAGGGCGGCCGTGTAGTCGGAGCCACTTCGACCCAACACGGTCGTCACGCCCTCCGCCGTGCTCCCGAGGAAGCCGGTGATCACGGGCACGAACCCCTCATCGAGCACCGGCAGCAGCAGCTCGCGGCCCTGAGCGCGGGTCACGGCCCGGTCGACCCGCCCGGCCTCCCACTGGTCGTCGGTGCGCACGAACGCCCGCGCGTCGACCCAGCGGGCGCTCCGCCCGGCCTCCCGCAAGACCGCCGCCGCCAGCGGGGCGCTCAGCCGCTCGCCGAAGGACGCGAGGAGCGCCCGAGAACGTGGCGTCTGCTCCCGCAGGAGAGCCACACCGTGCAGCAAGGCGCGCAGCTCCTCCGCTCGGCCGGTGACCTCGGCGCGGAGCTCCTCGTCGTCGCTCACCGCCAGGTGCGCTCGCTCCACGTGGTCGATCTGGGCCCGCGCGCCGTCTTCGTCGCCTTCCGACGCCAGCACCCCGGCGAGAAGCAGACGATCCGTGGTGTCGCCCATCGCCGAGACCACGACCGCGACCGGACGCTCTTCGGCTCGCACCAGGCGGGCCATTCGCTCGAGGCGGGTGCGGTCGGCCAGCGACGTCCCGCCGAACTTCATGACGATCATGGGGTCCTCCGGAGCCCCGTTGTAGCCGCTCCCCGCGAAGCCAGGGGCCTACCGGGCCGAAGCCAGCTTCCGCTCGGTGATCTTGGCCCGCGCCGGATCGACGGTGTTCTGCAGGCCGAGCGCGAGCTTCCATGCCTTCCGGGCCGGGCTGCTCCGGGAGCCACTGGCCGCGAGATCCCCGGCCAGCTCGAGGGCCCAGGCGAGATCGGGCTCCAGCACCTCGATGCGGGACAGCCCCTCGCGCACCCGCTCCAGATGGAGGTCGAGGTCGGACCATCGCCCCGCCCCCGCCGCCGCCGTGGCCAACGCCGCGTGGGTGCTGACCAGCCGAGCGCTGTGCCCTTGCCAGCCCACCCACTCCAGCACCTCGGAGGCCGTCGACCAGGCCTCGTTCCACTCCTTGGCCACCAGCGCCACCCGGGCCAGCTCGAGCTGGGGATGGACCACCTGCGGAGACCCGGCCTGCCGGTACAGAACCAGGGCCTTGCCGAGGAGCGTGCGCGCTTCGTCGTCGTCGCCACGCAGGCGCGCCACCATCCCGAGGCTGGTCCAGCACTCGGCGACGCCGAGGGTGTCACCGTCGCGCTCGTGCAGCCGCACCGCCCGCCACAAGAAGCGCTCGGCTTCGTCGAGCTCTCGGTCGAGCAGGCTCGAGGTGCCGAGCACCATCCACCCCCGCGCCAGGCCGGTCTGGTCTTGGGCACGGGTGAGGTACTGGGCCGCCACCAGCGCGTGGGCGCGAGCCCGGGTGGGCTCCTGCATCAGGCGCGCGCAGAGGGAGCGGCAGTAGTTCACCTCGCCGTGGAGGTCGGGGGGGTCGACGTCGCGTAGCAGGGCCTCGGCCCGGGCGAAGGAGCGGTCGGCCACCTTGGCGTCGCGCTCGGCCATCTGCACCTTGCCCACCTCGGTGACCGCTCGGGCCTCCAGCACCCGGTGCTTGCCGGTGACCGCGGCCTGCTCGGCGCGGTCGGCCCAGTGCCGGGCGTCGTCGAGGCGCTCCAGGCCGTTGAAGATGTTGGCCCGGTCGACATAGAGCTGCACCCACGTGGGGTCGGCCTCCGGCACGCCCGCCTCTCGCAAGGCCCTCTCCAGCAGCGCCAGCACGGGGAGCGCCGCTCGAGGGCCTCCCTGGCGCCGCACCATCACCACGCCCTGCTGGAGGAAGGGGATGGCCTCGGTGGGATAGCGGCCGTCGACCAGGTGGCGCCCGATGCGCACCGCGTGGCGCTCGGCGTCCATGTGGAGGAGGGTCCGGGCGCAGGCCCGATGGTTCTTCCCCAGCCGCCCCGCCTCGCGGGCCATGGCGAAGAGCACCTCTCGAATCATCTCCTGGGCGAAGCCGAAGCCCTCCTCGGTGGCGTCGGCGAGCCGCGCCGCGATGAGCCGGTCGATGAGCTCTTGTCGCCAGGCTCCGTGCTCCGGGCGGAACATCACCCGCCCGGCGGCTGCGTACTTGCCCTTGGGGTCGTCACCTACGCGCTGCCACTCCTGCTCGTCGACGGAGAGCCCCAGCACCGCGGCCAGCTCCAGCAACCACTGGGCGTCGTCGGGGAGCCCCTCCAGCACCCGGTCGACCCGCTTGCGCCACACATCCTCGACGGTGGCCGTGATCGGCCCCGGCTGCTTGAGCTCGAAGCCAGAGGCGCCCTCCACCAGGAGGTCGTCGCGCACCCAGTCACGCACCAGCTGCGCCGCGAACAGCGGATTGCCCGCCACCCGCTCCTCGACCTGGGCCGCCAGCGAACGCTCCAGGGGGAGGAGTTCCTGGACCATGCGGGCCATGTCGCGGTCGGACAGGGGCGTGACCGGCACCAGGTTCACCGCGTCCAGGTCGTGCAGGGACTCGACCTCCCGGAGCAGGTCGGGGTCTTCCGCCACGGCCTCGTCGCGCCACGTGAGGACGATGAGCACCGGCGAGGGGCGGACGGCCTGGGCCTCGGCGAAGTGACGCGCGAAGGCCAGCCCGTCGGCGTTCAGATGCACGTCGTCGAGGACCACCACGACCGGGCGGTCCTCAGCCAGTGCCTCGAGGGTCCGCCGAACGACGGCATGACGGGCCGCGCCCTCCACCCGCTGCCCGAACGCCTCACCCGTGGGGGACAGGAGCGACGACAGCGTGCGGCCGAGGGCCATGTCGCCCGAGCTCGGCAGATCGAGCTCGTGCTTCACCCGGGAGAGACGCTCGTCGTGGTCGAGACGTGGGGTGTGCAGCTCGCGATGGAGCATGCGCACCAGCAGGTTCTGGGGTGCCTCCCCGACCCGCGCCGTGGCCTTCAGGTAGCGGCACCCGGCCAGCTCGTGGCCCGTCTCGCCGATCCACTGGCCCAGACGGGACTTCCCCACGCCGCTCGGCCCATGCAAGCACACGACCCGGCCTCGGGCCCCCTTGTGGACCGCCCGGAGGCTCCGCCACAGCTGGTCGCGCTCTCGGTGGCGCCCCGTGAGCGGAATGGAGCGAAGGTCGAACAGACCGAGACCGGCGCCGATGAGACGTGGAGGCGGACGAGGGGCCTCGGAACGCCGCCAGGACAGCGGGAGCAGCACGGCATCGTCGTGCTTGCCCCCACGGGGAAGCTGCGGCTGCTGCACGTTCCGGGCGGTGGGGACCTCATCGGGGCTCATGGGCGCCGTGGCGATCTCATCTTCCTCACGCACCTCGATGGGGACGAGGGCCTCGGTGCTCACCGGGCCTCCGAGCTGCGACAGCGCCAGGGCCGCATCGGCCGCGCTGCGGAACCGGTCGCGTGGGTCCTTCTCGAGGAGCTTGGCCATCCACTCGTCGAGGCCTTGGGGCACGGCGATCTGGGGCTCGAGCGGGATGGGCTTCTTGTTGAGCTGGGCGATCATGAGCGCCGTGCCCTTGGTCTCCCGGAAGGCACGGTGCCCGCCGACGACCCGGTAGAGCATGCAGCCCAGGGCGTAGAGGTCCGTCCACGGGCCATAGTCGCGCCAGGTCGCCCGGATCTGCTCGGGGGACATGTACGCGAGGGTGCCGATGATGCCCTGATTGATGGACTCCTCGACGGTCTGGTCGAGCAGGGTCGCGATGCCGAAGTCCACCAGCTTCCAGCCCGGGCGGACGTCGCCCGCGGCGCATCGCAGCACATTGGGCGGCTTCAGGTCGCGATGCAGCACCCCGCGCGCATGGGCGTGCCCGAGGGCATCGAGCACCTGCAGGATCATCTCCCGGGCGGCGTCCCAGTGGGGGGGCGTCCACCCATGGAGCGTTCCGCCAGAGGCGTGCTCCATGGCCAGGTAGGGCCCCCCGGCCACCAGCTTGCCATCACTGGCCCGAGCCGCGGCGAGGTCGACCTCGCCGAAGTCGAAGACCCACACGATGCCCGGGTGATCGAGCCCGGCCACCGCCTTCACCTCGTTGCGGAAGGACTCGCGAATTCGGTCGTCGATGAGCGCGGCCCGGGTGATGACCTTGACCGCCACAGGCACGCCCGTGTCGCGGTGCACGCCACGCCACACGACCCCCATCCCACCGTGGCCGAGGGGGGCATGCAGATCGAAAGGACCGAGGGGGACTCGCCGCACGGGGGCAGTCTACAGCGGGCACCTCGGGACTGCACCACGGGGAACCGAGGGCCGCCCCGAATCAGCGCCTCAGGAGCTGGCCTCGTCGCCTTCGTCGCCCTGCTTGGCCCGGAGCTTGTGCCGGTAGCGGGCGTTCTTGTTGGAGCAGGCGCGAGAGCAGTACTTGGAGTTCTTGCGGCGCGCATTGTCGCAGGACGGCCACGCGCAGGTCTCGGCGCCCACGGCGGGCTCGGCCGCCTTGGCCGGCACCTTCTTGGCGGTGGAAGCCTTCGTGGGGGACGCGGCCTTCGCCGCCTTGGCCGGAGCCTTCTTGGCCGGAGCGGGCTTCGGGGCGGCCTTGGCCTGCTCCTGTGCCTGCTTGGCCTCGAACACCTGCTCGATCTGCTCGCGGGCCTCCCGCTGGGAGCGCCGCTCGGGGACGTCGTCGGCGGCGGGGTCGCGGGTGGAGTCGGCCTCCCAGGCCTTCTTCTGCTCCTCGTATTCCTTGAGGATCTGCTCCCCGAACATCTGCTTGCCGCAGCGACAGTGGAACACGAGCTCGAAGGCTTGGGCGACCGCGCCGAAGGTGCGGTTGTCGCGCTCGATGCTGTAGTCCAGACCCTTGCACTTGGGACAACGCATCTTGAAGGACATGCCGGGGACTCCCTCGGAGTAGTGGTTCGCAGGTGGTGTTGGGGCGCGATGCCCACGCTGTCAGCGTCGCCCCCGTCGGGGACGGTCGGTCGAACAGCCGACAGACGGCGATAGTGCCGTCATAGTGCATCCCCCTCGCGAACGCTCATTTTCGGGCCTAAAGTCGGCATTCTAACGACACTACATCCACCGACCGTCCCAGACACGAGCCCAGCCGAGCCCTACCGGTCGTGGTAGACCCCCGTCTCTGCTCTGGAGGGCCCCATGGCCGACCTCGTGCTCGCCATCGATCAAGGAACCACCGGCACCACGGCACTGCTGCTCGACGCACACGTGCGCGTCGTGGCCGCCGTCAACGTGGAGTTCCCGAACCACTACCCTGCCCCTGGCCACGTCGAGCACGACGTGAACCAGATCTGGGAGAGCGTCGGGGCCGCCGTGAGCGGGGCGCTGGCCAAGGCGGGGGTCGACGGCTCCGCCATTGCCGCCATCGGCCTCACCAACCAGCGGGAGACGAGCCTCTTCTGGGACCGCCACACGGGGGAGCCCATCCACCGGGCCCTGGTGTGGCAAGACCGTCGCACGGCCGACCGGTGCGAGGCGCTGAAGGAGGCCGGCCACGAGCCGCTCTTCCGGCAGCGCACGGGCCTCGTCCTCGACCCCTACTTCTCCGGGACCAAGGCCGCCTGGCTCCTCGACCACGTCGACGGCGCCCGCGCCAAGGCCACGGCCGGCGACCTGGCCTTCGGCACCATCGACA
>ENA-OWNT01003224-OWNT01003224.1-seawater-metagenome-genome-assembly--contig:-NODE-3224-length-15663-cov-3.413576_pt1 | contig 15663 bp, 14 predicted proteins | sample MGYA00238136_ERZ651165 | MGnify/ENA primary metagenome ERZ651165 (study PRJEB26861, sample SAMN08777766) | seawater metagenome | isolation source: coastal seawater | place: USA: Florida | collected...
GCACGGCGTGCACGATGTGCGCATGCCCGTGCCAGTCGTCGGGCAGCTCCCCCGCCAGCAGGTTCAGCGAAACGTCGAGCTCGGCGCGGTCGGCCGTGGTGAGCGAACGGGGCACGCGGGCGGTGAGGGCGGGCCCGAGGTCGATGCCCGCCGACGACCCTCCAGTGGTCGGGGTGGACGGGATGCTCGCGGTGTCGTCGGGCGAGTGGGTGGGGTCGCCGACCGACGAGCCCTCCCCTTCGCCGCCACCGCAGGCCGCCATCAGCGCAGCACTACCCAGCAGGAACTGCCGACGCGGAACCCTGTCGTCCATGGGAGACCTCTCGAAGACAGTCGACTATGCCTCCACGATGTGGCCGTCCACCGAGGCTGTCGGCGTCGTCAGCGACGCGACGGCCGGTCACCCCAGGTGGAAGGTCCACTCGTGGAAGGTGGCGTGGTCTACGAAGCCCAGCGCCCGGTAGCAGGCGCGCGCGGCCCCGTTGTCGGCCCGAACGTTCAGCGCCAGGGTGTCGACGCGCGAGGCCAGCGAGCGGCACAGGGCCGCGGTGAGCCGACGGCCGAGCCCCTGTCGGCGACAGGTGGGATCGACCGCGATGTTGCCCAGGCTCGCCACCCGCTGGGCGTCGGAGAGCACGTGCACGCCGGCGGCAGCGACGAGGCGACCGTCCCGTCGTGCGCCGACGGCGCCGCCGAGCTGCAGGGTGCGCGGGTCGAAGAAGTGCTCGGGGTAGACCCGATCGTAGAAAGCGACGGCCTCGCCTTCGTCTCCGGGCGTCAGAGCCACCACCTCGTCGTCGCTCACCGGGTCGACCGCCTCGGGACGCGCCCAGCGCATCTTCACGTAGGGACCATGGTCCTCGCCCGTCCATGGACCGAGGGCGTGGGCCACGCCCGGCGCCAGGTGGGCATGGAAGCGGCGCGGCAGCACGGGGTGCAGCGCCTCGAGCAGGGCCACCACCGCCGGCTCGCCCGGCGCGCCCAGGGCGAGCAGCGCTGGCTCGGCGTAGCCCAGGTAGAGCATGGCCACCGCGTCGCCGTGGCCGAAGAACACCGCCCGCTCGACGAAGAACTGGTCGAGGTCGCCGAGCTCGTAGAGGTGGAGGACCGGGTCGCGCCGCAGCCAGCGCTCCACCGCCCCCAGATCGTGAAGGACCCTCATGCCAGCACCCTACCGCCGGGTGACTCGCCGATCCGAGCGAGATACCGACGATCCCCACCCTGGAGTCAGCATGGGCCACCTCCCCGCCGCCCCCTTCGGCCGCGTCCTCACCGCCATGGTCACCCCCTTCCACGACGACGGCCGCATCGACCTCGACGGCGCCCAGCGCCTCGCGAAGTGGCTCGTCGCCAACGGTAGCGAAGGGCTGGTGGTCAACGGAACCACCGGCGAGGCGCCCGCCCTGACCAACGAAGAGACGCTCGACATGTTCCGCGCCGTGCGCGACGCCGTCGACGTGCCCATCGTGGCTGGCTCGGGCTCGAACAACACCCAGCACGCCATCCGTCAGTCGCAGCAGGCTGCCGATATCGGCTGCGACGCGCTCCTGGTGGTCACCCCCTACTACAACCGCCCCAGCCAGGCCGGGCTGAAGCGGCACTTCCAGATGGTGTGCGAGGCGGTCGACAAGCCCGTCGTGCTCTACGACATCCCCGCCCGCTCCGGCCGCAAGATCGACACCGACCTGCTCATCGAGCTGGCCCACGAGGTGCCCAACGTGGTCGGCCTCAAGGATGCCGCCGGCCAGCCCGCGGAGACGGCCCGGGTCATCGCCGAGGCGCCCAGCGACTTCGCGGTGTACTCCGGCGACGACAGCCTCACCCTCCCCCTGCTGGGCTTCGGCGCCGTGGGCGTCATCGGGGTGGCCACCCACTGGGCCGGTCCGGAGATGGCGGCCATGATCGACGCGGTCGACCAGGGCCACGTGGCAGAGGCCCGGGCCATCAACCAGCGCCTGCTGGCCAGCTACGCCTTCGAGAGCACGCTCACCGCACCGAACCCCGTGCCTGCCAAGGCCATGATGCGGGTGCTGGGACAGCCAGCCGGCCCCTGTCGCCCCCCCCTGGGCCCCTGCCCTGCCGGCCTGGAAGGCGAGGCCCGGGCGCTGATGGCCGCCCTGCGCGGATGACCCTCCGGGTCCTGCACGACCACGGCGCCGTGGAGCGTCGACTCCGCCGCGACCCCGTGCTGCACCTGTACGAGCTGGGCGACCTCGACCCGTTCTTCGTCGAGCATGCCGTCTTCTTCGGCCTCGACGACGCGGTGGCGCTCCTGTACCTGGGCTACGCGACACCGGCCCTGCTCTGTCACGGTTCCCCGGGCGACGACGCCGTCGTGGCCTTGCTCCGCGCCCTGCACCCGGTCCTGCCACGGCGCTTCCACGCCCACCTGCCCCCCGGGGTCGCCCACGCCCTGGCGCCATGGCATGGCGACGATCACGGCCCCTACCAGAAGATGCGATGGGCCCACCCCGCGGCCGTGACGGACGTCCACGACCACGAGGTCGTTCCCCTGAGCGCCACCGACGAGGCCGAGACCCAGGCCTTCTACGACCGCGTCTACCCCGAGCACTTCTTCGCCCCCCGGACCCTGGCCCTCGGAGGCGCGGTCGGGGTGCGTCGCCACGGGCGGCTGGTCGCGGCGGCCGGCGTGCACGTGCTGTCGGACGCACAGCGCGTGGCCAGCCTGGGCAACATCGCGGTCGACCCTGCCCACCGGCGCCAGGGCCTCGGCCGCCGCATCACCGCGGCGCTGTGCCGTCAGCTGGCCCCCCGAGTCGACACGCTGGCCCTGAATGTGCGGGCCGACAACGACGCCGCCCGAGCCTGCTACCGCCAGCTCGGGTTCGTCGACCACGCCCACTTCCACGAGTGGACCTTCGCCCACCCATGACGAGCAAGTCTTACTTTGCCAGCTTCCGCAGCACCGTGTGGAGGATGCCGCCGTTGCGGTAGTAGTCCACCTCCACCGGCGTATCGATGCGCACGGTCGTGGTGAACCGCACCTGCGTCCCGTCGGCCCGAGTGGCCGTCACCTCGATGTCCGACAGCGGGGTCACGTCGTCGCGAATGGCGATGTCGAACGACTCCGTGCCGTCGAGGCCGAGCTCGGTGGCCCCCTCTCCGTCACGGAACTGAAGCGGCAGCACGCCCATCCCCACGAGGTTCGAGCGATGGATGCGCTCGTAGCTCTTGGCGATGACCGCCTTGATGCCGAGGAGGAAGGTGCCCTTCGCGGCCCAGTCGCGGCTGGATCCCATGCCGTAGTCGTTGCCGGCGAGCACCACGAGCGGGATGCGATTCTTCTGGTACTTCACCGAGGCGTCGTAGATGCTGACCACGTCGCCGTTCTTCGGGTCGACGTCGCTGGCGTAGTGCAGCTCGGGGGCGTCGGCCGGGATGTCGTCGGGGCCCATATAGGTGGTGACGCCTCCCTCCGTGCCGGGCGCGAGCTCGTTCCGGATGCGGATGTTGCCGAAGGTACCTCGGCACATCACCTGGTCGTTGCCGCGTCGGCTGCCGAAGCTGTTCCAGTCGCGGCGGGCCACGCCATGGGCCTCGAGGTACCGCGCCGCCGGGCTCCCGGCGGGGATGGCCCCCGCCGGTGAGATGTGGTCGGTCGTGACCGACACGCCCAGCTTGGCGATGCACTGGGCACCGGCGATGGGCTGGATGGGCGAGACGGCCTTGTCCATGAAGAAGAAGGGCGGCTCCTGGATGTAGGTGGAGTCCGCGTCCCAGGCGTAGGCATCGCCGGTGGGCGCGTCGAGGGCCTGCCACTCTGCGGGGCCCGTCATGTTCTGGTAGCGATCGAGGAACTGCTCGCGCCGCACCGCCTGCATCGCTTCCTGGATCTCCGCCGTCGTGGGCCAGATGTCGGCCAGGTACACGGGCGCACCGCTGGCATCGTGGGCGAGCACGTCGGTGTGGAGATCGATGTCGACGGTGCCCGCGATGGCGTACGCCACCACCATGGGCGGGCTGGCCAGGTAGTTGCCGCGGGTGTGCGGACTGACCCGCCCCTCGAAGTTCCGGTTGCCGGACAGCACGCTGGTGACCAGCAGCTCGCCCTTCTCGATGCTCTCCACGATCGGCGGCGAGAGCGGGCCGGAGTTGCCGATACAGGTCGTGCAGCCGTAGCCGACCGTGTAGAAGCCCGTGGCCTCCAGCGCCTCGGTGAGCCCGGCCAGATCGAGGTAGTCGGTCACCACCCGAGACCCGGGCGCGAGGCTGGTCTTCACCCAGGGCTTGGCCTTCAGCCCGCGAGCCGCCGCCTTCTGTGCCACGAGCCCGGCGGCGACCATCACGGCCGGGTTCGAGGTGTTGGTGCAGCTGGTGATGGCGGCGATCACGACCGCGCCGTCGTCGAGCTCGAAGGTCTCGCCCTTGTACTCGGTAGGTACGCCCGGGTTCTTCGCCTCACGCCCGAAGTCCGCCATGGTGCCGTGCCAGCTGCGCTTCATCTCGGTGAGGAGGATGCGGTCTTGGGGGCGCTTGGGGCCAGCGAGGCTGGGCACCACCGTGGACATGTCCAGCGACAGCTTGGACGAGTAGGTGATCTCGGCGCTCGGGTCCCGCCACAGCAGGTTCGCCTTGGCGTAGGCCTCCACCAGCTCGATCTGCTCCTCGGAGCGGCCCGAGAGTCGCAGGTAGTCGAGGGTGCGCTGGTCGACCGGGAAGAAGCCCATCGTGGCGCCGTACTCCGGCGCCATGTTGGCGATGGTGGCGCGGTCGGCCAGGGTGAGGTGGTCGAGCCCGTCGCCGGTGAACTCTACGAACTTGCCCACGCACCCGTGCTGGCGGAGCATGTCGGTCACGGTGAGCACGAGGTCGGTGGCGGTGGTGCCCTCCACGAGAGCCCCGGTGAGCTCGAAGCCCACCACCTCGGGGATGAGCATGTAGATGGGCTGCCCGAGCATGGCCGCCTCGGCCTCGATGCCCCCCACCCCCCAGCCGACGACGCCGAGGCCGTTGATCATGGTGGTGTGGGAGTCGGTGCCCACCAGGCTGTCGGGGAGCAGCGTGGTGCCGCCCTCGCCGGCCTGGAGCACGACCCCCGCCAGGTACTCGAGGTTCACCTGATGCACGATGCCCGTGCTGGGGGGCACGACCCCGAAGTTGTCGAAGGCCTGCTTGCCCCACTTGAGGAACTTGTAGCGCTCCTCGTTGCGCTCGAACTCCCGCGCGACGTTGCGCCCCATGGCCAGCGGCCCGCCGTAGGCATCGATCTGGACCGAGTGATCGATGACCAGGTCGGCACGGATGAGCGGATTCACCTTGGCGATGTCGCCCCCCCATCGCTCCATGGCCGACCGCAAGGCGGCGAAGTCGACCACCGCTGGCACGCCGGTGAAGTCCTGCAGCACCACGCGACCGACGTTGAACGCGATCTCCTGCTCCCCCACATCGGTGGCGTCGTAGTTGGCCAGCGCCTCGACGTGGGCGCGGGTCACCACGAAGTCGTCGCAGTTGCGCAGGCAGGACTCGAGCAGGACACGAATGCTGTAGGGCAGCTTGTCGACGTGGCCGATGCCGGCCTCGGTGAGCGCGCCGAGGCGCACGTAGTCGTAGGTGGTGCCCCTCACCTCGAGGGACGCGTTCGCTCCGAACAGATCAGCCATCAGGACCTCCTTCGCACCCATGGTGTAGCGAAGTGAGCTCGATAGCGGAAATGGATGGCGCCTATCCACATCATCACGTGACGTGATGACACAGACGATGAGCCTCAGATCTCCAAGGGGACCCAGATCCTGGCCTGGCCTGGTGCTTCCTCGTCTTGCCGCGCAAAGTATGTCTTCCCGACATCTGGTGTGTCTTGCTGGCCCAGCAACCGGATGTGCCCCCGGTGGTGGTAGCGGAAGCCGCGGAGGAGGTTGGGGGAGCTGGCGGTGAGGCCCGCGTCCATGGTCCACACCCGCTCGGACATGATGCCGGTGTCGGGGTCGAAGATGGCCACACCGGACATCGTCGCCTCGTAGCTGTCGACCGGGGGGTCACGGATGCTCACGGTGCCGTCCTCGGCCTCCTCGTGGCCGTCGACCCCGACCACGGGCCGCATGATGCCCTCCCCCGTGCTCTGCACGAGCAGGTGGCCGTCGTAGGCGTTCATGAAGTGCGCGATGCGGGTGCTGCCACCGGAGCCATAGGCCGAGGGCATGGTCATGAGGCGGGAGTTGTACTCGTACCACTTGGCGCCGTCGCGGATGACCTTGGGCAGCCCCATGTGGAAGGGCAGGATGACCCGGCTGAGCACCTGGCGGTACAGCTCGATGCGGTCGCGGTCGCGCTGGTTCCGCGGCACCAGCCCCTCCACGTCGACGTCCACCACGCCGCCCTCGGGCGACACCTGGAGCTGGAGTCGAGCCCCGGTGAGCGCGGCGTCGACCTCCTCGATGACGTCTTGATCGTGGAAGCCCGGGCGGAAGACGAGGCCGACGAGGCCGAGGTCTTCCAGGGTGCAGTTCACCTCCCAGTTCGCCCCCAGGAGCTTCACGTCCTTGTCGCAGTCCAGCACCGCGCGGATCTGGAGGGACTTCACCCGGGCCTGGTGGTTTCGCTCGGCGAGCAGCTCGAAGGGCCCCGCGAAGTGCACCTCGGTCTCGACCAGCCAGCGGCGCTCCCAGCGGAGGAAGCGGTCGCCCCACACGATGATCTCGTCGGTGGGGACATCGACCTCGTCTTGTTCGACGGAGGGAGGCGACTGGGCGAGCGCTGCCGCGACGAACAAAGAGAGCATCGAACCTCCGGATGGTCATCCCCATGGTGCCACGGACATCGAGGTTGTTCACCATGTACGTCCGTCGTACCTCGGATCCCGTGAAACGAAACGGCCTGGAACCGCCACCCCCACCCGGTCGCCCCTCCGGCGACTACGGTACGATGTGCCGAAGGGGAAAGAACATGACGCTGAGTCGGGACGCCGTCGCGCGCCTGGCCGCTGCCGGCGAGCGCTACCGTCTCGCCTTCGTGCGGGTCCAGGAGATCCTCCTCAACTTGGACCTGGGCACCGTGCCCAGCTGGGTCTTCGCCATCGATCGGCACGACATGAAGACCATCAAGGCCTGGAACGAGGAGCTCTACCAGGCCGAGCTCCACCGGCGCCGGTGCCAGGTGGCCCTCCACTCCCAGATGGAGCTCATCGCCCTCGACGACCCCGGCCGGCACCTCCCCGCCTCCGCCGCCGAGAGCGACGACATGAGCGGCCTCGACACGGCCGACGCCTCGGATCTGGCTCGGCTCGATCGCTTCATCTCGGTGATGCACGCCGCCCGCGCCGGCGGTGCCCTCTACATGAACGGCGCCTTCGAGCCCGTCGGCAGCGTGCCCGAGCCCGACGCCAAGGCCACGGCCGCCGTCCCGCCCGAACGGCCATCGTAGGACGCCGCCCATGTCCCCTCCCCTCGCCCTGGTCACCGGTGCCTCGCGCGGCATCGGCGCGGCCATCGCCGATCGCCTCGCCAGCGACGGGTACGACCTCCTCCGCGTGAGTCGCTCCGAGGGCCTCGCGGCCGACGTGTCCACCGAGGCGGGCCGAGACGCCATCGTCTCCGCCGTCGCCGACCGCGGGCGCCTCGACGTGCTCGTGCACAACGTGGGCACCAATGTGCGCCAGCCCACGGTCGACACCACCCCGGCAGACCTCGACCACCTGCTGGCCACCAACACCCGACCGGTGTTCGAGCTCTCGCGGCGGCTGCACCCCTTCCTCCGCGCAGCCCCTCACCCCAGCATCGTCACGATCTCGAGCGTCGCGGCCCAGCGCACGGTCCGCACGAGCTCCGCGGCCTACGCCCTGACCAAGGGCGCCGTCGAGGCGCTCACCCGCTTCCTCGCGGTGGAGTGGGGGCCGCTGGGCATCCGGGTGAACGCCGTGGCCCCCTGGTATGTCCGCACCCCCCTGGTGGCGGACGTCCTGGGCGACGAGGCCAAGCGTCGCTCGGTGCTCGAGCGCACGCCCCTCGGGCGCGTGGGCGAACCAGAGGAGGTCGCCGACGCCGTGGCCTTCCTGGTCGGCGCCCGCTGGATCACCGGCATCGTGCTCCCCGTCGACGGCGGCTTCTCCGCGATGGGGTCCTGATGTCGCCCGCCCGTCAGGCCGCCGCCGTCGTGGCCATCTCCGGCATCATGGCCATCGTGCTCGGCAGCTTCGGGCAGCCCCTGTGGTGCGCGTGCGGCTCGCTCGTGCCGTGGTCCCTGGATGTGTGGACCTCTCACAACTCCCAGCACTTCTTCGACCCCTACGCGCTGTCCCACGTGCTGCACGGGGTGGTGATGTTCCCCGTGCTGGCGCTCCTGCTCCGTGGCGAGCGCGCCTCGTGGCGCTTCCCGGTAGCGGCGGCGCTGGAGGCCGGCTGGGAGGTTCTCGAGAACACCCCGATGGTGATCAACCGCTACCGGGAGAACACGGCCAGCCTCGACTACAGCGGCGACAGCATCGCCAACAGCTTCGCCGACCTCGCCGCCTGCCTGGTGGGCTTCGCAGCGACGGCCGCCGTCCCCTGGTGGGGTGGGGTCACTCTCTTCGTCGCCTTCGAGCTGATCAGCGTGCTGTGGATCCGCGACAGCCTGATGCTCAACGTGCTCATGCTGACGTACCCGGTCGAGGCCGTGAAGGAGTGGCAGTCGCCCGCTCCCCCCACCGACGCTCAGAAGTAGCGACGCGGGCTGCCGTCCCCCGGCCCACAGTCGACATTGCTGTAGAGCAGCTCCTGGCCGGGATGGTCTGCCTGCACGGCGGCGTGCCAGGCCCGCCGGTACAGGGCGTTGGCCACGATCTGGTTCCCCCGACGGTTGTGCAGCCAGACCGCGTGGTTGTTCAGCGCAGAGTGGACGATGCCGTAGGCCTGGGAGCGCTGCACCTCCCCACCGATGCACACGATGTCGTCGTAGGCCCGCAGCACCCGACACCAGGCCACCACCTCGTCGGCCATGGGGAGGGGGTCCCGCTCGTCGGAGCGACGCTGGAGCTCGTCGGCCAAGGCCCGCGCCGCGTCCCGCAGATCGCCCAGCACCCGGGCCCGCACGAGGCCCCCTTCGTCGGCCCCCAGCGCCACCCGATGCCGCTGCACCAGGTCGGCCAGGGCCTGCTCGACCTCCTCGCGGACCGACGGCGCGACCCCCACGCCGCCCAGCTCGGCCAGTCGTGCCGCCACCCGGGGACGCAGCGCCGGCAGATGCTCCTGCCAGGTGGCCACGGCATGGCGTACGGCGTCGGGGGCGCCGGTCCGCTCGGCCACCCACAGGGCCACCACCGGGCTCGAGGGCCAGGGTACCGGCTCCGTCGGCCGCGGACGGCGAGCCTGCTCGACCAAGCTCCGGGTCCGCCACCAGGCCCCGGCGAAGGCCCACATCCCCCACACCCCGGGGCCGGCCCCCCCTTGCACGGCCGCCACCGCCAGGCTGCAGCGCAGGCTCCACGCGGCGCGAGGATGCCGGCGCCACCCCTCTGCGGCCCCGACGTCCCCCCGCTCGAGGGCCTCGCACACCAGCCACTCCGTCGCCCAGCGCGGCAGGGGACGGGTCTGCAGGCTCGTGTCGACGTACAGCACCAGATGCATGAGGTCGCGAGCCTCCACCGGCCGCCCCGCGTGCCAGGCCTGGAGGGCCATGGCGAAGAGGTGCCCCGGCCCCAGGACCCGGCGGTCCCGCACGGCCTGGTCGACCTCCTCCCACAGGGCCGGCCGCCGCACCGCCTCGAGGGCCGCCAGGGCCGGCCACACCGACCCACGGTGCCGATACCAGCGGAGGTTGCCCATCCAGCCCAGGAAGGCGGCCACCTTCCAGGCGCCGATGCCCACCAGAACGGCCTCGGCGGCCCCCGGCCACACGACGCCCACCCACAGCGCGAGCCACAGCGGGGTGCCCCAGGGCAGGAAGACCGTGAGCAGGAGCACGACGAGGAGGCCCACCAGCCAGCCCAGCAGCCCCCACAGGACGAGGTCGTTGAGCCAGCGGTGGAGGAGCCACTCGTCGGATGGGTCGCGCTTCAACGTCGCCAGCCCAGCCAACGGAACAGATCGGGACCGGGGGCTGGTGCCGGCACGCCCTCGAGCGCGTCCGCTGGTGCCCACCACACCTCCCACCGCGCGCGCCGCGCCGGGTCGCGCAGCTCGGCCATCGCCCAGCGCACGTCGGCCTCCTCACGCTGGGCTCGACCTCCCGGGTGGGCGTAGCCGGCGGCGGCCTCGAGCCCCACGCCCAGCATCGCGAGCAGCTTCTGCCCGGCGCGCTCCACCTCGACGGCCGACGCCTCCGGGGTCAGCTCGAGCACATGAAAGGGATTGCGTTCGTAGGGTGCGCTCATCGGTGTCGCTGATCCGCTATCGTGGGCCATGTCCCCTTGCCCTCGCTGCGGCGGCGCGCTTCCCGTGCGGGCCACCCTCTGCCCCCACTGTGGCGCGCCCGCGCCCGGCGTCACCGCCCTCGGCCACACCGACGCCCCTCCCACCCCGCCGACCAGCCCAAAGGCCGGAGGGCACACGGCGGTCCTCGCCCAGCTGGGCACCGCGCCGCCCCCCCGCTTGCTCGGGCCCGGCACCCAGGTCGGCCCCTACCGCATCGACGGCGTGCTCGGCGAGGGCGGCATGAGTGCCGTGTACGCCGCCACCGACCTCACCCTCCAGCGTGAGGTCGCCTTCAAGGCCCTCCACCCCTTCCTCGTGGGCGACGCGGGGATCGCCGCGCGGTTTCGTCGGGAGGGCCGCATCGGTCGCGGCTGGACCCACCCCCACGTCGGCACGGTCTACGACGTGGTGGAGACCGACGACGTCCTGGCCCTGGTCATGGAGCGCATCGACGGCATCACGCTCACCCAGCTCATCGCTCGCTGGCAGGGCGGGCTGCCCCTGCGGGAGCTCCTCCAGGTGGCCCACGGCGTCACCGATGCCCTGGTGGCCGCCCACGCCCGCGGCATCGTCCACCGCGACGTGAAGCCCGGCAATGTGATGGTCGAGGAGCACGACGGCCACCTCCACCCCCGGGTGATCGACTTCGGCATCGCCCGCGTGCTGGAGGGCACCACCTACACCCTCTCGGGCGCCGTGATGGGTACCTGCCGCTACATGGCCCCCGAGCAAGTGCGCGGCGAGGCGGTAGGGCCAGAGGCCGATGTCTACGCGCTCGGAGCCGTTCTGTACGAGGCGGCCACCGGCGAGCCGCCGTTCGACGACACCAACCCCTTCGCCCTGATGATGGCCCACGCCACCCAGGCGCCGCCGCCCCTGTCCGACCACCGCGACGACCTCCCCGACGGCCTCCAGTCCCTCATCATGGACATGCTCGCGAAGCCTGCCGGGGAACGTCCCGCCCTCGAGGTCGTGGCTGCCCGGCTCGAGGCCGTGGCCCCGCGCGACCACCAGGTGCGTCACGTGGCCGGCGGCCCTGCACCCAATGGGCACCTGCTCCAGTCCGTGGCGGGGGGCCCCTTCGCGTACGGCCCCACCCGTCGCCGCGTGCACCTCGACGCCTTCGCCATCGACCGCTTTCCGGTCACGAACCGGCAGTTCCACACGTTCCTGGAGGCCACCGGCTACACCCCCGACGACCCCCGCGCCTTCCTGCGCCACTGGCACCGCGGCCCCCCCCGGGAGCTCCTCGACCACCCCGTCGTCTTCGTCGACCATCGCGACGCCCTGGCGTACGCCTCCTGGCTGGGCCTGCGGCTGCCCACCGAGGCCGAGTGGGAGAAGGCGGCCCGCGGCACCGACGGCCGCCGCTACCCCTGGGGCCGGCGACAGCCGACCGCGGACTGCGCCAACTTCGGGCGGCATCACAAGGGCACCACGCCGGTCTCGGCCCACCCGGAGGGGCGCGGCCCGTACGGCACGGAGGACATGGCCGGCAATGTGTGGGAGTGGACCGCCGACGCCGACCGCGACGGCTTCGTCACCGACGGCCCCGCCTCCAACCCTCGCCGCCCGGTGGCCGAGCACGGGGGCCTGGCGGTGGTGCGGGGCGGCTGCTGGTGGCTCGACGACACCAAGGCGCTGCGCACCACGGCGCGTCAGAGCTACCCACGGACCGAGCGCAGCCACCTCATCGGCTTCCGCTGCGCCCGGTAGCCGGGGCTACTTGGCCGGGGCGGCCAGCTGCTCCATCAGGTCGTCGCGGAACTCCGGCGCCGCGATGGACACCAGCAGACGGGCCCGCTCTCGCAGGGACCGGCCGTACAGGTTGACCGCGCCGTGCTCGGTCACCACCCAGTGAACGTCGGCCCGGGAGGTCACCACTCCGGAGCCCGTGGCCAGGGTGGGCACGATGCGGCTGATGGTGCCCTTCTTCGCGGTGCTGGGCAGGGCCAGGATGGGCACACCGCCCTCGGACAGCGAGGCAGCCCGGATGAAGTCCACCTGCCCCCCGAAGCCGCTGTAGATGCGCGTGCCCATGGAGTCGCTGCACACCTGACCGGTGAGGTCGACGGACACGGCGGAGTTGAGGGCCACCAGGTTCGGGTTCGCGCTGGCCACCTTGATGTGGTTGGTGTGGTCGCAGGGATGGGCCTCGACCCGGGAGTTGTCGTGCACCCAGTCGTAGAGCTGGCGACTGCCCAGCACGAAGGTGGTGACCACCTTGCGATGGTGCTTCTTCTTCATGGAGCCGGTGATCAGCCCCCGCTCCACCGCGTTCATCACGCCGTCGGAGATCATCTCCGAGTGAATCCCCAGGTTGAGGTTGGCGTCCTGCTCGCAGAGCAAGGCGATGACGGCGTCGGGGACCCCGCCGATGCCCAGCTGCATGGTGGCGCCCCGGGGAACGAGGGGCACGATGTGCTCGGCGATGCGCTTCTCGACCTCGGTGGGCTCGCGGGGAGCCAGCTCGGCCAGCGGCTCGTCACACTCGACGATGGCGTCGACCTGGTCGACGTGGATGAAGCTATTGCCCAGCACCCGGGGCATGTGGCGGTTGACCTGCACCACCACCTTCTTGGCCGCGTCGACCGCCGCCAAGGAGGCGATGACCTCGGTGCCCAGCGACAAGAAGCCGTGCTGATCGGGCGGCGAGACGGTGAGCAGGGCCATGTCGAGGTCGTCGGTCCGGCGGATCAGGCGCGGGATCTCCGACAGGTGGCAGGGCACGTAGTCGGCCTGCCCGTTGTTCACCTGCTCGCGGTCGGCTGGGCCCACGAACCAGGCGTGGTGCCGCACATGAGGGTGATGCCGGGTGGCGACCGGGTCGGTGCCCAGCAGGAGCACGTGGCCCAGGGAGACCGCGCCTTCGGTGGGGGCGACCTCGGCCAGCACCTCCGCCAGGTGGCGGGGCGTGGCGGAGTTGCCGCTGATGTAGAGCTTGGCCCCTGGACGCAGGCCGGCGAGGGCCTGGTGGGCAGAGGTCAGCTTGCTTCGGTACTCTTGCTGCCAGCGCATGGTTCGCGCCTCCTTTCAGAGGTACCCATCGAACCATGACTGAGGGTCTTGACGTCAACCGACCGACGAATACGTCGACCCAGGTTGAAACAGAACCCTCAGCGGTCGCTGCACTGGAGCCAGTAGGTGACCAGCTCGCGGTCGTCGGCGGTGAGGCCCCCCTGAGGCGGCATGTCGGCCAGATCCACCACCCGGGACAGGATCCTCGGGGCCCAGGCGAGGGCGTCGTCCTCGGTGTCGAACACGACCTCGACCGGCGCACCGTAGCGGTCGGGGGCGTCGGTGGCGTGACAGGCCTGGCAGTTCTGCGTGATGAAGCCGGCGCCGAAGTTGTCCCAGGTGGTGATGGGCACCTCGGCACAGGGGTCGACGGTGCCGGTGTCGGTGAGGGAGCCGGTGTCGAGCGCGGTGCTGTCCAGCGGCGTGGTCTCGGTGCCCGGCGGAGGGGTCGTCGTCGCCTCGCCGTCGTCGCCGCCGCAAGCGACCAGGAGCAGCGAGGCCCACAAGAGCCGGCTCATGTGAGCACGCCGGTGAGCGGTACGACGCCAGAGACGAACGGCTCGGGGTCGATGTCGGCCATCTGCAGCAGCGTGGCGCCGACCATCTCGGCCGACAGGACCTCGCCCTTGTCGGTGACGTCGCCGCTGATGGGGTCGACCAGACGGCCGTAGTAGGTGTCGTCGAAGCCGCCCACGACGCGCCCGCCGGTGACGTGGGGGCCGATCATCAGCACCGAGGTGTAGGGCCAGTGGTCCTTGCCGAGCACCTCGTTGAGCAGCGGGGTGCGCCCCATCTCGGACAGCACCACCACGGTGGTCTCCTCGGCCAGGGTGGGGGCGGAGGTGCCAGGGGTGCCCTGCAGGGCCGCCATGAGCGCCAGCAGGCCGGAGAAGAGGTCTTCGAAGAGCGGGGACTGGCCGTTGTCGTTGTCGGCGTGGGTGTCCCAGCCGAAGGCCGCGCCGCCGGTGCCGTGGGACAAGGTGACCGTGCGGCTCACCCCGAGGGACAGGGCCTGCGCGGCGACCTGCGCCTGCTGGGTGAGGGTGCCGTCCGTGGAGAAGTCCATCACGTAGCGGAGGTCCTTGAGGTCCATGACCTCGTCCATCGCCGCCGAGAGGTCCCCCGTGAGCTCGGCCTCGAGCGTAGAGCGGCTGCCGAGGGCCCGGGCCGCGGCCCGCCGCTGGAGGTAGCGGTCGATGACGTTCTCGGCCGGGCGGCTGGGACCGTCGACCTGGATGTCGCTGGCGTCGAGCGCCGACCCGGAGGGGAGCGCCTCGAGCTGCCCGTTGTTGCCCGTACGGGCCACGGCGACACCGAGGTCGCCGGGGTAGCTCGGCCCCCCCAGCACCAGCGACGGCAGGGTGGTGCGGGCCCGGTCGGCGTGGCCGAGGATGGCGGGCCAGTCCGGCGACAGGCCGGAGGAGCTGCCCGTCATCATGATCATGGTGCAGATCTCGTGGGCGATGCTGCGGACCATGACCCCGTTCAGCACGGCGGTCCGGGCGTGGTGGCGGTCCAGGAAGGCGCTCACGCTGGGGCGGTCGGGGTGGTCGATGTAGGCGATGTTCCCCGCCGTGGCCCGGTCGGCCAGGGGCTCCATCTCGACCCCGGCGATGTCGAAGCCGTCGGCGAAGACCCGGGTGGGGTCCCAGCCCCCCTGGTTGAAGACGAAGATGAACTTCCGCGGGGCGGTGCCGGTGGCCTGGGCCCGGAGGGGGAGCCCGAGGGCGCCCAGGCCGGCGGCGGCGGCGGAGGCGGACAGGAACTGGCGTCGGTGCAGGTTCATGGGTCCGTCCTAGTAGAAGAGGATGTCGGGGTCGCGGAGGAGGGCGGAGAGCACGCCGGCCCAGGCCTCGGCGCCGTCCTTCTCGACGGCGTACAGGTCGGACCAGAGGTCGAGGTTGGCCTCGACCTCGGGGCCGTCGGCGGCCACGCTGGTGCCGAAGACGGCGCGGTGCAGGTGCTGCACCTGCGCGACCATGGCGTCGCGGTCGGTCTCGGGGGTTCGGGTGGGGTCGAAGTCGGGCAGCGAGGCGAGTGCGATGACCTCGCCGGTATAGATATCCACCATCACACCGGCGGCTGCGATCGCCGAATAGCGTGTCATCGCGTCCAGCAACTGCTCGTGCATCACGTGCTGCACGCGCATGTCGATGCTGAGCTCGACCGGCGCCAGCGCATTGCCGCGCGCTAGGCCGATATCCTGCAGCAGCGCCACGTCTTCGCCGTCCATGTGCCGCTCGATGCCGGCGATGCCCTGGTTGTCGATATTGGTCGACCCCAGGACGTGCGAGGCCTCGCT
>ENA-OWNT01003225-OWNT01003225.1-seawater-metagenome-genome-assembly--contig:-NODE-3225-length-15661-cov-4.098691_pt1 | contig 15661 bp, 14 predicted proteins | sample MGYA00238136_ERZ651165 | MGnify/ENA primary metagenome ERZ651165 (study PRJEB26861, sample SAMN08777766) | seawater metagenome | isolation source: coastal seawater | place: USA: Florida | collected...
CTCCTCCGACGTTTCTTTCACTCACTCACTCACTGTCACTCACCACCGCTCTCACCCACTCACTCACTCTCGCACTCACTCACTGTTCACCACTGACTTCCTGCCTTCCTTCCTTCCTTCCTTCCTTCCTTCCTTCCTTCCTTCCTTCAGTGAGTGGGGGGTGGGGGGCACCTCACTGAGTCATCATGCACACACAGCCTCAAGTCACAAGTCACTCACCGCAGTCTATCTGTCCGTCGGTCAGTCAGCCGGGTCATGTCCGGAACATCTACATTCCTAGTTATGGGTACATTTGCTCTCCCACTATATAATTCCTGAAAACAGCCGGGTTCTCGTCCTTTACTGGGAATTCACACAATTCACTGCAGACTTTTGACTGCCATTGTGGCTCTCGTGCGTGCATGCACAATCACAGTCACAGTCCTGTCCGATACCATAACACCTCAATTTTCCATTCATTAGCACACGTCAACGCATTGAAGTCACAATGATCAACAACACACGAACAACGAACGAGGGACATTGTATTGCATTAATACTAGTTGAAAAATTTACTACAACGCACTTTTATACAACGTAATGACTTTGTGGGATGAAGTGAGGCCACAACGCGAAAAACGGTCAGCTCGACGAACGATGTCTGTCTTCGCAGCACACGTCGGTGGGGTGACGGGTGACCGGTGACGGGTGACGGCATGGCCGCGGCTCGTTTGCCGTTTGTCGTTGTTTTGTCGTTTTGTCGTTTTGTCGTTTTGTCGCTTGTTGGTGCAGTGGCCTTGCAGTCGGTGGCGTTCGCCCGCCGCTGCTAACTTGCCCGACATGGTGGAATGAAACACAGTCAAAGCCGGAAGCACGCGTCGATTTGTGAACTGGCAGCACAAAGTCACGAGACAAATTCGCATCCTCGCAAACGCCCCCGCTTGCACGGGCGTGCTACAGTACTGCTTAATTTTCTTGTTCGTCCTGGGGAAAACTCTTCAAACACTGTAACGGACACCTAGGAAGTGACGCGTTTTTTATGACGCCATGTAGGAGTCGGAATGCATCGCGTTGGTTGATGGAAAACTGACGGCATGCCTCTCAAGCCGCCGCGCTTCCGCAAAGGCTATGCGACAGTGGACAAGGCCATGGAGTTGACAGAGCTAGCCAATTCAAGCAGAGTAGTGACAGTCGACGCCGAAAATGAGTTCAGTGACAGTAGTGATGACTCTCCAACAACAGGAAGGGCTCGGCAGAGTGACCGGGATGCCTCCGAACCACAGCGCGCTGGCGGAACCGTCGGACGCCCTGCCACACGGATCCTGACTGAGCGAGACGAGTCATGCCCAAACGTGCACCAAGACGGAGCTCCATCACTGCTCTCTGCCACAATTTCCCTGTCCGTCAAAGTGATGGGTGTTGGCCTTGGCGTGCTACTGATTCTGTGGTTGTCAACGACCAGTCGCATCGTGCCCGTCCCAACTCCCAATCGCAGGAATGTTCTGATGGTGATTTTTGATGACATGCGCCCAGTGCACACGGCATATGGCCAAAATGAACTTGGGCCGTGGCCAGTGTCTTTTACTCCAAATTTGGACACCTTTTCGGAAGAAGCCTTGACGTTCACTAGAGCATATGCGCAGGTGAGCTGGTCATGTCGTTCCCGTGTCCAGCAGCTTTCCCTCTGTTGTGAGCTTTGGGGTTTTCCGTGGCTTGATGGCGTTTTACTTTCTCGCTTTACAGGTATCACTCTGCAGCCCGTCGCGGTCGAGCTTCTTGACAGGTTTAAGACCAGATAAAACGAAGGTGTGGAATCTGGTTGACGATATTCGCACCGTCAACACAGTGGATGGAAAGTTTTATGACAAGCCCATCGTCACGCTTCCAGAGTATTTGAAGTTCGCTGGTATGACCACCAACTCCTTTGGCAAAGTGTTTCACGCCGCCAAACCACTGAACAACGATTATCCTGTGTCTTGGAGCGATTACAAGCATGTTATGACCACTGTGACTTGCAAAGAGTCATGCGGTGGGAAAAACTGGGGCACCGGAACAAGACGCCAGCTAACCTTTCACTCAATTGAAGAGTGCCTGTTGTGTCCGTCACACGACGCCGAAGATACGTTCGAGGACAATGACGCACTCCACAAAGCAGTAACTTCCCTGAAAAACCACGTGAGTGAACATGGCCAGGACGCCCCATTCTTCTATGTGCTGGGTATTTGCAAGCCGCATACACCGTTCCGGTATCCAGCGCGATTCGCGGACCGGTTTCCGACGTCAAACGTTTCCGACCTCCCGCTGCCATTTACAGCCGCATTCCCAGAAGGGGCGTCAAAATGGGAGTGGATATACGCAAACGAAATAATGACCCAAATCAATCTTGACTCTGCCGACACCCGAATTGATAACGAGACCATTTGGAAAATTCGTGCTGGATACTACAATGCCGCAGCGTTCGCAGATGAAGTACGCCTACTTGATGTCTGCAACAACAACAACAACAACAACAACAACAACAAACTCGTGCTCATGCGGCGCGTTCTCTCTGTGTGTTTTCTGATCAATTAGGTGTTTGGCTCAATGCTGTCCGTGCTGACGGAACTTGGTGTGCGGAATAACACTGCAGTCATTGTTTTCAGTGATCATGGCTTCCACCTTGGCGAACAAAATATGTTTGTTTCCACCTCTCCATGTGCTCGTTGCCTTAGCGGTCGTTGACCAGTCGCACAAATGTTGCAGGTTTGCGAAGCGGACTTTGTTTGAGAGAGGAACCCAAGTACCGTTTATGATCAGTAGCCCTTGGCATCCGCGCACTGCGAATATGTCAACTGCCGCTGTCATTGAACTTCTTGGTATGGTAACACTTTGCCTCAACAATGCTCGATGCAATTCACTTTGATTGTACGATATGTGGATCCATTGTGCAGATGTGGCTCCGACAATATTGGATTTGGTTGGCGTGCTGGAACATGCAGCTGGTGAGCTCTTGATGAGCTCAATGGTAACGTGTGTTGCAACAACTTCGAATATTCATTGTGTGCTCATAGATCCGGACCATGGCCCAATGGACTTGGATGGGCACAGTCTTGTGCCATTTATGGACAAAATTCAAGCGGGACCCGATGATTTGACGGGTGTGCATGTTTATGAAATCCATGCCAATGACAGGGCCATGGCTTAAATCGTTTACCCTTTGCTTGGACAGGGTACGTCAAGGAAATTGAATCAGCAGAAGACGAAGCTGCTTGGACAAAAGGTGAATTGCAGTGTTTGACGCACTGACTTCAACCGCGATCAGGAATAACAAGTGCTCTTTGCGTCGGTAGGCGGGGTCAGCGATTTTGGGACAGGCGTTGCTTTTTCTCAATACGCCCGATGTGGTCAAGGAGGTTGTGACTACCCCGTTTCGGTTGATGCCGTGCAAATACTCACAGCAAACAAATGATTGCACTTTTCCAGGAACTGTTGACTGCGACAAAACACAACGGAGTCACTTTACTTACATGGGGTATGCCGTTCGGACGAGCAAATGGCGTTACTGTGAATGGTACGCCGAAATACGTCACGTGCAGGTGTTGGCGCAGATTATCACGAAAATCCCGCGTGTTTGGAAGGTATCTATGGAATCGTAGCAGTCTCACACCCAACTTGGAACGAGGTCCACAAGGGGCGGACCTGTTTAATCATTCCTTGTCGGTGCGTGATACACATTCGCGCGTTGACTTCACCCCGCGGTCACTACGACGCCCTGCTATAGGTACATGAGAACGTTGCAACTGACACGGAAATTAGAAGTGTTATGGTAAGTTGTGAGGGTGTTCGTGGCAATTGCTCGTCAATGGTATTTCTAAATTGTGCGTGAACTGTGACAAAAACTATGTCAAGGACGACGTTGGTTCCGACTCTAAGGTTGTCATGACTTTGTCACAGCTGCTCGCCGATAACTTCGACTTAGTACCACCAATGGAGCGTGGCAATACGGGCTCCAGACTGTGAGTGGCGGCGGCATTTCAACTGTGCGTGCAACAAAGCGTGGGCGGAAGATAGAAATTACCGCTTTAGAGACTAAGATTAACGTTTCAAACTGCCACCATTTCGTCAGAATCTCGCTCCAGACCATTCCAACGCCAACTAGGCAGTGAAAGTCGGGGTCAGCGGTCCGTGAGAGCAGCCATCGCACACCTCCTGTTGAGGTGCATGAAAGCCACATAAATATTGCTTGTGCATGTCGTCTATGACCTCATTCGCTGTGAAAGATACCCACGCAGTCGGTTTCGGCGAGGCTCTTGTTGCGACACCATGTCATAATGGCGACCTTCAGCACGGTTTTGCTGCAGGAGCGGCACATCGTCGACGGTTTCGTTGGAGTCCGTCTCCACGCGACCATCCGGATGGCGGATTGTTGTTTTCGTGATGGTTCGACGTTTGCCATCAGGGCCAATGACGGATGACGTTGAGACAGATTTCGAATAGCCTCCACCTCCCATGGAAGATGACGAAAAGGATGAGGACGAGAAGCTAGATCCCAAGTCCCCGCCATGTCTCATGTCATCAAGCAAGCTATCGACACGCCCGGGGCCACCAAAACCGCCAAAGAAACTGCTGCCACCAAACCCGGAGGAAAAAAAGGGATCGTCGAACGGGTCTGAAAAGAAGGACCGACGTCCGCGGTTCGAGGTCGTTTTGCTTGAAGGTCGTCCACCGAAGGCAGCATCCCCGAAGGCAGCTCGCATCCGTCTCTCGTGCAGGTCGTGGAATTCTGCAAACGGATCCTGTCCTCCAAAAAAGTCGCGGAACACGCTGAATGGGTCAAACGAGTCGCGCCGGCCGAAGGCATTCCCGCGGCGGAAATCTGCACCGCTGTGACGAAAGCCGTTGTCATCGCGCCCAAATCTGCCTCTGTCATACTGTGCTCTGGACGAGGCGTCGCTGAGGCACTGATACGCTTCGTTGATCACTTTGAACTTCTCTGAAGCTTCTTCGTGATTGTCCGGATTTTTGTCCGGATGCCACTTTATGGCCAACTTCCGATAGGCTTTCTTAATTTGAATGTCTGTGGCGTCGGGGGACAATCCCAGTGCCTTGTAGTAGTTCCTTGGATCCATCGTTATGTTGTCGTTTGTTTCGAAAGTGCGACGGGTTGCCCCGCACAGAGGCGGCTCGTTGGGGGATTGTCAACAACACAAAACAAAAACGTGAAAACTTCTCAGAATCAATTCAACATCAAAGCGATAACACCACCCTCCACGCACGCTTGCAGCAGCAAAGTTGGTCGTAGATGATCGTACCACCACACCTCCCACGCCTTTATCGTCCGGCGGGCATACCGTCATCAATGGAAGCGAGTCAAGTCACAAGTCACCCATGCGGAGACTGCCAATGCGCTATGCGCTGCCGCGCTAGCTGCGCGTTCTCGCTACTTCCACGGCGTCCAGCTTGCCCTTCGTCTTCGCCTTAGCGCGCATGTGTGGTGTGGCCACGTTCCGCGTTCCATGTTCCGTGTTCCTTCCGTGCTGCGTGTTGCTGTACACTGTTTATGCATGTGTGCTTGCAGTTCGTTCGTCGGCACTTCCTGGAACGACCTTCGCTGGTGGCTGGTTGAATGATCGATGCATCGATGCCGATGGATCGACGATGGTGAGTGAGTGAGTGAGTGAGGGCGTGAGTGAGGGCGCTGAAGGTGGGGGTGCAACGACAGTGCCACGGAATTCGCTGGCGTCGTCGGTCGACAGCTCGGACAGTGACAGCATGACAGCGCAGACCGACAGACAAACACAGAAAGCTGAGTGAGTGACTGTGAGTGACTGTGAGCGACTGTGAGTGAATGTGATGAAGCAGTGAAGGTGTGAGTGAGTGAGTGAGTGAGTGGGTGAGTGGGTGGGTGAGTGTGGGCGGGCACAGTGGAGATAATCGTTCGGATGGTGCGCATGTACATGCAAATGGACTACGGACTACGCCTTGAGTTGGTTGATTGTCAGCTTGGTTGGTTGGCTGGTGGTTGGTTGGCTGGTTGCGTGGTTGGTTGGTCGAGTTGCTCCTTGTTTGATTGATCCATCCGAATTGACTGATTGTTGAGTGACTGACTGACGTCATGGATAGATTGTCTGTTTGTTCAGATTGTCAGCTTGTTTGCGCGTTTGCGTGCTTGCGCCGTGCTTGATCGCTTAGCTGATTCTACTATACCGCGTTGTAGTGAATTTGCGATGTTGCAGACTTGATGCGGATTGCGGAATTCTTTCTTGCAGACACGACACGTGTGACATGGATGAATGGTAAATCTTACATGCTGTGGATTGTGGATCTGGTGGCCGGCAGGCCTCGTCGCACTAATAAAACCGAGGAGACTGTTGCCCATGCTGCGTGCTGATCGCACGAGTTGCTGGAGGTTTTGACAAGTCATCCACTTATATTGTTATGTTTATGGGCCATGGATTTCAGTTTCGTCTTCTTCCGTTTGGCCCGCGATTTTGGCACCAGCGGACTCGCGGTCGAGGTTCTCAAAGTACTCACGTTGGCTTTCCGCTTGCAAGTGACATGTTGTAGTTCGCTGCATTCGCTCGACTGCTTTGCTGACTACAATACTTTGCGTGAGTGGGTCGTACTGTGGGAAAAACGGCCGATTCAGGGAATCACAGAACTTGTCCATGCGTTTCTTGGCGTCGTTCAGACTGTGCGAAAAAACATAAAGACCGTCAACATCAAAAGGTGAGGCAAAGTGAGCACTCTTCGCAAACACACACAACGACATTGTGCATTCAACGTGTACCTTTCGGCGCAGAACAACACAGGCTGGTATGTTGTGATCGGGAACGGCTGCACAGCCGCATCTTCAGGAATAAATGGTTTCAATTCCGGATTCTCCAGGTGGGCATGATGAGTCATCATGCCACCACTTTCACGGCACTCCAGGGATGGCTTGTCCGCACATGCCCACTCCATTTCACCAAAACTTGAGAGAAGTCCGGCGCCGTATGCTTTAATGGCACCTTCTTCTTTGAGTACGCCAAATTCAACCGTAAACCAGTAGCACGACGCCAGCCGGTTGATGTCCTCGTCGCTGGCAGCTAGTGACGCCAATCCAATCTTGTGGGAGAACTCCGCAAAATCTGGATCAGCGAACATGGGGGCGTGTCCGATGAGCTCGTGGCAGATGTCGGGTTCTGGGGTGTAAAACGGATTTCCATGATGGCGGATGTACTGCACAAAACATACGCGCAGTTACAACAAAGGTCAGCGCTGGTGAACCAGAAGACAACTGCCGAAGAAAAGCGCGTTAACCAAGAAACTTACTTGGGTGGAGAAAAACACACGGAAGGCCAGTGCATTGAGGAAGTCGCGTGCACTGAGCAGACCCTGCACCGGGCGGATCGTGAAACCCGTCGTTTGTGCGAGGTAGTCAGAAATGTCTTGCAGTTGGGGAATGTTGTCCGGAGCGTAACCGCAGTACTTTTCGAAGTTGGGAATGAGCTCACGATACTCTTTGCAAGCATATTTTTCACTCAACTCCATGAGGCGTGAGTACACAGCACCCCAAGTCTTCGTTTCTTGGTCGGTGTAGTCGATGCGAGGGATTTGTGATCTAAGGTGTAGTCATTGCACAACAGTTGTGCAAGATTGTCACAACGTGGGTACGCATGCACGCACAACTGTCAACAAACGACCAACTCACCCGTGGCGGTATGTTTGCGCCACTTCAGTAAGTTCTGCTCTCCGCTTTCGGTAAACTTTGTCGTTGAAGCCAGGATGGTCTTCGTTGATCAAGTCATTCTACAGATCGCCAACATGTCGTGAGCGCGCCACCCAGCAAGGACAGGGTCGCGGCATAACACACGGAACATGTACCTCCGCGTCAAGGGTTTCGCGTGTGAGATCGAGATCTCGGATGTTGACAGGGAACCATGGCACCACGCGCGGGGGCAATATGTCAGCCTTCGCACCAACGGCGCGCAAGCTGTCCACAGTCTTGAGAATGGCGTCACTGTCTGCTTCGCCTTCGACATCAATCTCAAAAATGGGGCTATCGTGTGCAAAGGTGTTCAGCTTGGACTCAATGGAGGTGAGGTTCACACTGTTGTCAGCGAAATGACCCAGTAACTCACGCAATTGACCCTGAGTATCAAGAAACATAGAGTCAGAGTCGAAACTTGTTGTTCATTCGGACGCGTGACGGCGTCCAGTAAACCGCACCGGTCGTCGCTTCAGCAACAACGCATCGCCGACAAGTAAAGATCAAGGTCCAGGCCAACATCAACAGAGCATACAACAGATGCAGACAGGCACGCAGTCACGTCAAGCATATGTTGGCCGAGCAGCAATTCGCAAAAGGGCAAGTTCTCCTTGACTGACCGGGCTGTTCTTCATGTACAACGTCTCAACACGGATCAGCGTCCGTGGCCGCGTGTAAGTTCTTTGGTGATCGAAAACGCTGTCAACATTGGAAAAGCTGCGGGTAAAGCTCGTGGCAGCGTCAGTTACCGTCTTGCGTCGGAGAAAGCGCGAGGCGGAAATCAGCATTTTGAAGAAGCCTTGAAAACACCCTCGACAATTTTTCAGAGTAAGTTGCTCTTTGTCCTTCGGAGTTTGTATCTTTTGTTTAGCAGCACGAACAGTACATGTTGTGGTGCTTCAGCTGAACAACGATGTATTAACTGCCACGCCCATCACGGACGTACAAGAATCTGACTCGCATACCGCCCGAAGAGCTTGTGCCGATCTCTGTAGATGCCACTCGTTGGATTCACCAATTATTCGCGGCAACAGCACATGCAAGTTCTACTCTCCTTCAGTTGAGTGCCATGCAGTTGCAAAGCGCATCGGCAACGAGCCATAGTTCCGCAACAAAGGGCTGCTATTGGGTGCAGCAGTGTCATTCACCGCACCGTCACAAAAGTCAAAGAAAAGTAACGCAGCACGAGCAAGGAAGGAAGGAGGCGAGCCTGCATGCAAGCGGGCAAGCAAGCAAGCAAGCAAGCAAGCAAGCACGGCAGGAAGGAAGGAAGTCCGCGGCGGAAGCGGAGCAGCGGATCCACCACCAACAACCAACACCGCGACTGCGACTGCGACTGCGACACTGCGACCGCGAACGCTGTCGTGAATCGACCGACCGACGCCGCGCACTTTTTGACGTGCTCACTCACCCACCCACCCACTCACTCACCCACTCACTCACTCACTCAGCCAGCCAGTCCAAGAGGCCAGCCAGCGCCAGTGTGAGTGAGTGAGTGAGTGAGTGAGTGAGTGGGCGGATGAGGAGCGACCGAATTGCATCGCATCGCATCGATCGAATCCAAAACAAGCCGAGCTGATGTATCTACAATTGGTATTCCCACGGTTTCATACTACACTGTAGGCTGAAATACTGCATAATGTCAAAAGAAGAAAGATATATTTTGCATCCTGACAGTGTCGACATATCCTCTAATGGGATTATACGCATTCGCTGTGAGCAGAGTGTGGATTTTCACTGCTGTGTCAAATGAAGATAACATCGCTGTTCACCACTCACCGTCCAGTCACTGACCGGCGGTGAGGCAGTGAGGCAGTGAGTGAGTGACAGTGAGTGTGAGTGACAGTGAGTGAGTGAGTGAGTGAGTGACTGTGAGCCACCGCCGTCGCCGTCCACTTTCACTTGGAGTCAGTGACTGACAGTTGAGTTTTCCTTTCCCGCGCTCATTCGTTCGTTCGTTCGTTCGTTCGTTCGTTCGCGCGTTCGCGCGTTTGCGCCTTCGTGCGCTCTGCCCCACCCTCGTTGTGGTGCGTGGGTGTGTTCGTTTGTGTGTGTACCTGTGTCGTGTGGTCGTGTGGCGCGTGTGGTCGTGTGGCGCGTGTGGTCGTGTGGCGCGTGTTGTTGTGTGGACACCGAACGCCAAGGCAAGACTCAGAAGTCATGGCAATGAGGCACGTGTTCTAGGCAGCACGGAAGAAAATACAGAGTTTTGCCCCCAATGCACGGAGAGCGTGTACAAGGCTGAGAGATCGGATTGTGTGCACGTACTTGTATTTCGCCGACAACTGTTTCAACACAAATGTTGACTCGCTTGAAACGGTGGCTCGAAAAAATCTCCCAAGACTTGTTTTTCTACATCGAAAACTGATTTTTTATTTGGAGACCCTGCGCAAGAAAAAGCAATCATGGCGACGATTACCTTTTTTTCCAACATGCGGGCATTTGCCAGCTCGGTGAGCAAGAAGAGCGACCAAATTCGCGACGCAATCGAAAACGGCTCTGAAGACACTGCACGAGGCACGAGCCGACCGCCTTTGATTGAAAAGATGATGGACAACATGGACAACATCGAGGAAGTTGGCTCCACTCTCGCAAAGAAGACCATTCACAACGCAAACTGCGTCCACTCAACCACGATTAGCGATGTTGCGTCGCGCCTCCAATCTCGCTGCAGTAGTGAAATGGCTTCCATCGAAAAGTTCCTCGCACAATACGGCTACCAGCGAAACTTTGCCGCCTTGGAGCAAACACTCACCGTCGCCGAGGAATCTACCGACTGTGACAACGCCGAGCAGGAACAGATCGAAGATGGCTCCGAAACAACATCGAACGATGCTAGCAACGACGAGGCAAGTTCAGCAATCGATTTTGATGAGGCCGTTCAGGGAGCAGTGGGAACGGCCTGCGCGGACGAGAAGGTGCCTGCGACCAGCACTCCGGCTGTTTCTGAGGCGAAGCGCACCGGCATGGTAATTGGATTTAAGGATGAACCCGAGGGCTCTGGAACGCCCTCCTTCGACGATGTTGGATTCTCTGCTTTGACGATGGAGATGATGCAGAAAACAGCCAATGACACCGGCATTCAGAACGACAGCTTCAGCAGTCAAATGTGAGTGGTCGCTCTTGAAGATTGCATCTACCTATCCAACCCTCACTTTCTTACACTTTTGTAACGGTAGGTTTGAGATGTCTGGGCGTAAGCTGTCTCTGGGTGCCCAGAGTGAGGGCAGCCCTGTTGCTCCGGAGATGAAGTCTGTTCACTTCTCTCGAAACATTGCCCTGACTCGTGAATCCCCTGCAGTGAACGCCGACTCGGACCGTGAACCAGCGGCAACAAGTGAGGGCAACGCTGCACCCAGCCCGAAGGTACGTCGAATTTCGGATCCGCTTGAGCTGCACGTCGCATGTTGCACGAACAGAAAATGAACCAACTTTATTTGTTAACCATGACAGGTGAACCTTGACTTCAGTATGGAGGCCGACGAAGAAGAAACTCGCATTGCGACCCCACCCGCCAAGGCCGCGCACGGTACACCCGCGCCGGCCAAAGACAGTGTGGCAAAAAGTACCCCTGCGAAGCGAACACCAGCTCGGTTCACACCGAAACGGGCAGTTCGAACTCCCATTGCGAGTGTGGAAGACAGTCCTAAGGAGCAACAGGCGCAGTCTGCATCACCACAGACTCCCGGAACGCCCGTTCCCGCAGACGGAACTCCACAGTTCGCGACCTCTTCGCCATCTGCCGCCCCAAAATCCATCGATTTGTCACACATGATGCAGTTTGCACCAAAAGGAAGCGACTCAACCTCATCGGACCACATTGCTGCAGTGACGTCGGCTGAGCTCAGTAAAGTTCCAAGCTACTTACGATCTCAGTTTGACCTTGAAACTCTCAATGAAAAACTCTGCTCAGTGAATGAATTCATCACCACGGTCCGTTTGTATTGTCGTGTTTGTTGCCGAATTTACCGGGCTCACCACACTTGTGATTCATGTCTGCCTTCAATTCACAGACTTCCATTGCTAACGGCGACGATCCCAGTGATCTTATTGTTACCGAGGAGCAAATTCGCGAGCACATCTCTATTCCTGCATCCAAAGGCAAGGCCTTCGTTTTGCTCCTGGTGAAGTTGAAGCGATTGCGGATTGTTGCAAAGGATCGCTACACGCTTCCGAAGTGATGTCACAGCTTTGCACCATTGTCATTGTCTGGGTATCGTTCACTGTTGGCCAGTTGAACGCCTTGTCCCAGAATTGGCCCTGTGTCTTTCATCGCGTCTTGTTTTTGTTGAAAAGATAAGCATATAATATAAAACAGCAATCCAATTACCTAGACCTGTGCATTTGTAGTGGTCCGTTCTGAGAAAAACAGACAGCTACTGTTGCTATGGTGTGGTGTGTCCCGACTTCGGATTCCTATGTGTGGACGACTCCATGACGAGCAGCACAACAACACAACCGATGCTGCAGTCGATCCGTCGATCCCCACCGTCGTCGAGCAATGCAGAAAAGGAAGGCAACGAACGACGCAACAACAAAGTGAGTGACTGTGAGTGACCGTGGGTGAGTGACTGTGAGTGACCGTGGGTGAGTGAGTGACTGTGAGTGAGTGACTGTGAGTGAGAGTGTGAGTGAGTGAGAAACGGAGAAAGTAACGTGGCTCACGGTCACTCACAGTCACTCACTCACTGTGACTCTCAGTCAGTCGCTCACTCACTCACTCACTCACTGTGACTCTCAGTCAGTCGCTCAACGTTCTCTCGTCCGCGTTCGTTGGTCGTTGGTCGTTTGTCGTTCGTTGGTCGTTGGTCGTTCGTTCGTTTGTCGTTCGTTGTCGTTGTTCTGTGTGCTGTCGTTGGTCGTCGTCGTCGTTGTTGATTGCGTGGAGGAAGTCCGTGACTATCTCTGTCAAGTCTAGCTCGTCGCTCGTGGGTCGGTGGGTCGGTGGGTCGGTGGGGCGCTCGGTGGGGTTGCGGTTGGAGGTTTGTTGGTTTGTTTGTTGGTTGGTTGGTTGGTTGGTTGGTTGGTTGGTTGGTTTGTGGGTTTGGTTGTGTGCTCGATTTTAAAAGCTTGCCGTCGACGCGGCAGCGTGCCGCGTCAACATCATCGTGCCATGCCGTCAACATTGTGCGCGGCCTTCATTGCTCTGTTGATCCACCAACTTCGACGGGAACGAATTGACGAATCCTTGCACTTGGTATGACGAACAAATAACAGGATCCGCAGGGTCACTCGGAGACACGGCGGGGAGTGGTCATGCCCGGGTGATGCACCCTGCATTTTGTGTTAGTGGCGCTCCTTCTGCGTGACAAAGAAGAGCGTGGACATTTTTTTGCGGAAATTTTGGATTTCAGGCACAGCTGGAACGAAAGCTGTGACTCAACTTGCGAGTGTTCCAACGAACTTTGTCTTGGCGAGTCCGTCGCCCATAGCCCAACTTCAACTTTCCACCTTTTTCGACATTGCTGCCTCTTACGATGTCGGAGCAAAAGGTGGAAAACGCTGACGGCGAGGAGGCCGCCGCCCCCGCGCTGCCAGAGTACCGCGATGTCGCCGACTTCAAGACGCCAAGCTTACCGAAAGAGATATCTCGGCCAGAAGCTGTGTGCCGTTTCAGCCAAAGCATCAATTTTGCCACCAACAAACTGGATAACCTGAAACGCGTGAACTCGGCCATCGTTGCGTCGGCTTGCGGTAACATGTGCCGTCTCCTGCATCTTGCCTCGCTCCAAACAGACTACATTCCGTGCCAAGACAGCGGCGGCGTTGGTGCCGTTGCCGTCCACGGCAACTACTTGGCGATAGCTGGCATTGGCATCAAGCCCAACATCTACATTTATGAGCTCCCAAGTAAGCGTTTGTTTCGAGTCCTCCGAGGCGGCACGGAGCGCAAGTACTCCAGTGTTTGCTTCAACGCAGCTGGTGACAAAATCGGCGCTGTGGGTGCGGAGCCCGATTTTATGCTGACTGTTTGGGACTGGAAAAACGAGCGACTCATTCTTCGATCGAAAGCGTTTTCTCAAGAAGTGTTCAACGTCAGTTTTTCGCCGTACGATGAAGGAATTCTGACCACGAGTGGGACTGGCCACATTCGATTTTGGCAAATGGCCTTAACTTTCACTGGTCTCAAGTTGAAGGGCGAAATCGGCAAGTTTGGCACGGTTGAGCTCAGTGACATCGTTGGGTACGCTGAAATGCCCAACGGCATGGTACTCAGCACGAGTGAAGGAGGAAATCCGCTGTTGTGGGACGGCATTTTCATCAAGGCGGAAATATTCCGTGGACCGGGACGCATTAAGGCCGGCGAGCCAGCACCTGGTAACTGCCACGATGGACCCATAAGCGCATTGATTCTGGAAACTCACGGCGACACCAAATTCTTCGTGACCGCCGGCCACGACGGTTTCATGAGATGGTGGGATTACGACAAGATCGCTGATGCCGACAACACTGAGGAAGAACCAATTTACTCAATGGAGCCTTCGCGGGAGTTTCTTGTCGCCAAAGATGCCAAGATCACCGGTCTGATGCGCAACGACGACCACTACTTGGTGAACGACGCGACCGGTCGCATGTGGAAAGTGTCCATGACTGGAATTGACCAGCCTGGCGAAGCGACGCTGTTGGTGGAGGCACATGGTGGCAACATTCGAGCCATTGCCACGTCTCCAACGGAGCCGCTCATGATTTCTGCTGGCGAAGACGGTACGGTGAGATGTTGGAATTACCTGACATCCGTCCAGTTAGCGAAGCGGGCCTTCCGTACCACCAACACCACGACGTCGACCGATCGCAAGACAAAAGAGAAAACCACAACAACAGTTGACCTCCCAAATGACGCAACTGTCGTTGCATGGGCGCCTGTTTCGGCGGATGCGCGCGCACGCAGTGTCCTTGTTGGGTTCGGAAACGGCGTCGTACGAAACTTGCAGTGCACCGGTTCGGAGTTCAAACTCGCGCAAGCGTTGAAGCCGCATGAGAAACAAGTCTCCCAGCTGCAGTTCTCCAACAATGGGAGCATTGTTGCTTCTGGTAGTGACGACAAAACCGTGTTTTTCAGCAAGGTGATTCCAGGCGATGGAAAGACGTCTCTTCCGGAGTACGTTCCAATTGGCTTCGTCGAGTTGCCAGGGCCGATCCAAAGCCTGGACTGGCGTGCCGATGACGGTGCAGTTCTCGTGACCACGCGCCCAACCGGAGGCGACAACGCCCATGACGCCGCTGTTGTTGAAATAATTATCCCCGAAGGCTTTGGTCCGAACCCCAGCGTTGAGTCTTTCCGGCTGGAGCTTGAGCTTAAGGTATTTGACTTTGAAAGGCCCGTATCTGAAGCCGAGAAGGCCAGAAATGCTGCACGTGAGGCACGAGAAGCAGAAGCTGCCGAGGCCGAGGCAGCGGCGCGCGCCGAGGCCGAGAAGACGGGCCTGGAATACGTGCCGCCACCGGTGAAGGATGTTGAGGAGGACGAAATTGAAGTTCTTCCACCACCAGAGTTTCAAGCAGCAGCTTACAATCGGAGCGACCCGACACGATGCTTTATCACACTGCGAGGAGACCACAAAGAAGATGGCGGTTTGCACGTGTGCAGTTTTGGTGTGAACAAACCGTTGAACACTTATCCTGCGCACAGTTCGCAGCTTGGCGGCAACGGTGAAATCTGCCAGTTTTCGCCATCCGGGAAGTTTTTAATCACTTCCGGCGCAGATGCTTCCATTATCATTCGATACGCCAGCGCGCCCGAAAAATTTGTGGCCGTACGAGAGCACAACAGCGCCTTCGGTGGCATTTTTGGAGCCACAATGTCGTTCGACGACAACTTTTTGTTGTCGGCCGGATGCGACGATCAAATCCTTGTCACTCAATTCAGCGCAACCGCGTTGGAATCAGTGGCGACGGGACGGGCATCCGAGGCGAGTTTGCCGGCTCTTGACCCTGCTGAAGTGCGCGCGGCTG
>ENA-OWNT01003226-OWNT01003226.1-seawater-metagenome-genome-assembly--contig:-NODE-3226-length-15640-cov-4.851378_pt1 | contig 15640 bp, 15 predicted proteins | sample MGYA00238136_ERZ651165 | MGnify/ENA primary metagenome ERZ651165 (study PRJEB26861, sample SAMN08777766) | seawater metagenome | isolation source: coastal seawater | place: USA: Florida | collected...
AATTGTTGTTTCCCGAAGCCGATGATTCAGGCCGAAACAAGATGTCCCGATGGTCCCTGACCCTTCTGTCTGGGCACGCGGTGCTGGCTTTGGTCTTTCTGCTCAGCGGGTTCTGGGAAGGGCTTTTGATTTTCACCCTTGCATCAAGGATCGGAAACGTCTTTGCCGTCGCTTTGGCCGAAATGCAGCATCGTGGATGTATCGATGGTTCCAAGGATTTTAGAGAGAACAGCCGCACCATCCTTCTCGAGCCGCTATTCGCGTTTTTCTACTGGAACATGAATTACCATATCGAACACCACATGTATCCGCAGATACCGTTTTATAACCTGCCCCGGTTACGCCGCGAGATCGAGTCCGACTTGCCCAGCGCCCCACGGGGGCTGGTGGCCTCAATAATGGTATCCTTCTTTCCCCAAACGGCATGAGGCCTCCCGCGGGGCGCCTATTCCATCAGATGGATTGCTCAGCCTGAATGTGCCCTCGCAAATGGGAACGACCTCTGGGCTGCCCAGATGCAAAGCGCCGGCTTTGGGGTCCAATCCATGCTGACGAAATCTGATCCGCGCATTCTGCGAACCTAGCGTTTTTAGTCGTGTAGCGGCGAGAGGGGCGCCAAGAGGTCCTGTTCGGCGATGTTCATCACGCTGACTGGGATGTTCGGAACCGGGAAACGCGCCACCGGGTTCCATCCACTTGGAAGAGACGCTCGCACAGGGCGAGGCGTGGTGACGGCATCATTCTTCGTAAATTGAACCCGTTTAATCTTGGTCACGTTCCGGGGGGCAAGGGCGGATAGTGCCAGCGCAGCTCCGACATCCCCCGGCGCCGCGGCAAAATGATCATTCGGGCATTCATTTGCGACGCGTCGACAAAACGCGGCCAGATCCGCCGACGCAAGTTCCGGGCCGGTGGCAGTATCCACAATAACAAGCGGCGCGGGCCTGTTCCCGGTGGAGTGGAACAGCGCCTTAAGCTCACCCATCGACGATGTTGTTTCGATCGAGACGTGATATCGGGCGTTAGGATCGACATCGGGATGTTCATCAAATCCCCAATCCTTCCAGATCCATTCAGGACCTTCACGAGAATTCCAGCGCTCCGAACGGGCCAGAAGCTCGGCCCCGTATTGGTCCAATTCGGCACTGACGGAGTAGGGAAGGAGACGCAGATTATCCAGTACCTGCCCATCCTCTCTCTCCACGCGAGCGGAACGGACAACATAGCGTTCTGGCACGATCCAGTCGAACAGGTTGTCACCGGTGCGCGCTGTTGCATGGCTGAGGTTTGGCATCGCCTCTCGGATCGCCTGTAGCCGCTGCGACTGCGCGAGCGAGAGAGCGGCCCCGGGTTGAGGAATATCGCTCGGAAGGTCCGGGGCAATCTGATATTCCCGCGCCATCACATCGCAGTCAGGGCCGCTTGTATTGGCCCAGGCATTCTTGGCCAGCAGTTCCATACAGGTATCAAAATATTCTCGATACCCGGCCGAAAACACCCGTGCCCGCCCAATCTTGGCGGATTGGAAAACCCCTCTTTCCACCGCCACGGCCCCGGTTTGATGCGCATTTGCACGCGCTTCAGGGATGCGGGCGGGTACCTGATATACCCAGGTGCTTTGCCGCGTTTCGCCCTCGTGCTCGGTCCATCCGAGAAACAACTTGTCGTAGCGATAGGGCACATTCGAAAGGTAGTCAGCATAATGGATGAACGGCATCCAGTTCGGACCCAGACCAATATTGGTGACTTTGGTATTCGGCAGGTCCAAAAGGCGCTCGAACACGCAATCATCGCCATAGCTGGTGGGCGATGCATCTTGCAGGACCTGACCAGCGAAGGGACCAAGGCCCGCAACGGAAACCATCGAATCATTGTTGCGCAGGGCGCCAGGTCGGCTGCGAAGATAGCTCCCGAACGGGCCAACTTCCGAGGGCGTCATTACCTTGTCGAACACAACGGGATTATCCGCCGAGGCACGTCCGATCGTGTAGCTGTAGGTCGGCGCAAATACCGTCCCTGCCGGGCCGATTACTTCCTGGATTGCCGATAGAAAGACTGCACAGATTTCGTCGGCATCACGCAGTTCGGCGCCCTTTGCATCAATCAAGGTACCGATCATTCCAAAACTGCTCGAGATAAAGGGATTGTCACCGGGTTTCAGCCCGCAGGCCCTGAGGCAATCCACGATATCCTGCTCAGAATAAGAGTATTTTCTCGGCATGACGAACTTTCAAATCCGAACGATGTCGGCCGTTACTGACATGCCAGTTTGGACCGGACAATCCGTGTCAGACCGCCCACTGTGCGAAATTCATCGGATTCGGTATCGCCGGGCTCCATCTCGATATCAAATGTTTCTTCAAGCTCGATGATGAACTCGATCAGGCCCATCGAATCCACAACGCCGGCTTCAATATAGCGAAACCCGTCCAGGCCTTCGGTCGGCAGGTCATGCCCGGACTGCCGCCTGAGAATCGCGGCGATTTTTTTCTGGGGGGTCTCTTCTGTCACTCTTCGAGTCCGTGTCTTTCCATGAAATCCGAGGCCAAACCGATCTTGTCGATTTTACCTGTTGCGGTGCGCAGCATCGCGTCCACGACCTCTACATATCTGGGTTGCTGAATATTGGCCAGATTTTTCAGAAGCATCCGACGCAGGCTGCGCCGGGTACTCTTGGCCTCTGCCGCAGACGTCACAAGCAAAACGGGGACTTCACCCATCAGGTTGTCGGGAACACCGAAAGAACAGGCCTCGATCACGTCACCATGCAGCGTTGCGGCACGTTCGATGTCAAAGGGAAAGACGCTCGTGCCGCCTGTCTTGATGATCTCCTTTTCGCGCCCCGAGAAGTACAGAAACCCATCCGAATCCAAATATCCAAGATCGCCCGTCAGAAAGAAATCACCATGCATCGCCGCACCGGTTTGGCTGGGCATGCCCTCATATCCGCTAAATATCTGTGCGGTTTTTACGGCGATCTGACCGACCTCACCCGTCGGTTGATCTGTAAAATCTCTGCTCAAAATACGGAGTTCGACCTCGGGCAAGGGTCTGCCAACAGAGGTCTGTTTTCCTGCGTCCTTGTTCAAATTGACATCAGTGGCGGTCGCGGTTTCCGACGTACCATACATTTCATGGATGTCGCAGGGGCAGAGCGCGAGGATTTCCCGCTTGGACTGATCCGGAAGGGCAGATGACGACGCCACGACGGCCTTGAGAGATGCCATCTTGTCCCGCGTTCCGTCTACATCAGCCCGTGCAAAGGACGCGATCCGGGAAAGCTGCGTAGAGACTGCCATCGTAAAAGTGACCTTCTCGGCAGCAATCGTATCCAACCAGCTTTCCGGTGTGAAATGAGGCAAAATCACAGAGCAGCCACCCAGAATCATGGGCAGAAAAAACAGGCGCTGCGCGAGTGTATGATGCATGGGCGTAGCCAGAAGAATGCAGTCCGATGCATCCAAACCATAGGTTTCGGCCGCGATGCGGGCACGAGTCAGCTTGACCCTCTGGGTCAAGGTAATTGGCTTTGGCGCGCCCGTTGATCCCGAAGTGGTGCACAGAATATATGAGATCTCGGCTGCGTCCGGGATGAAGCCGTCCGTTCGTTCAAGTTGTTGCTGAAAACCGAGCTGACCGGTCGCGGCGACGGCCTCCAGCACTGGTACGCCGCAATCCGACGCGCGGGACCCCGCCATTGCGACAAGCGCACAAGGTGCCAGTTTTTCCACGAGTTCCGGCAAAGCACCGGAAGGCGTTTCTGGGTCCAGCGACAACAAGGTGAGGTCGAGCTTGGAGGCGGCCAGCAAAAGCGCGCCATGTAAGGCACTGCTCGGCAGAATGAGAGCCAGACGATCACCCCGACGCAATCCGAATTTGGACAGGGTGGTAGCGGTGTTCTCGACTAATTCGGCAAATCGAGACGCTGAATAGGGCTGGCCATTGTCGATGACTGCGGTTTTGTTTCCCCTGGCGGACAAAGTCGCACGGAACTGGTCGTAAATGCGGGTCATGTCAGTCTATCCAGCCTAGGATATCAACTCCGGTAAAGCCCCCGCCCCGCACGAGCAGCCCTTTGACGATTTCGGCGACATGCAGGGATTGGACGCCATCGCGAATTGTGACCTTCGGGTCGACCTTCCCCTGTGCTACCTCCGCAAAATGTTCCAGCTGCGCGGTAAACACGTCAATTTCTGCGTGACGGGCATCGTAGGGTTCGCTCTGGCTGATATGAGTCGTCCAGTCGGGCGGGCTCTGCCGCCAGGTCTGCAATCCTGGGAATTCAATCGCCCCACCCTCGAACATAAACCGATAGGGGTTCTCTGCATTTTTTGGAAACAGGGCGCTGTTTTCGCCGGTGGATTGCTCCCAACTCCAGGGCGAAGCGGCACTGTCGCTCAACACGACCGAGCCGACAACGCCATTGGAAAAACCGAAGGAGGCGCTAAAGGCTTCCTCTGTATTGTGGTCACGCCTACGGGTGCCATCAATGACGGCCACAGTCGTGATCGGCCCCAGCATCGCCTGCAGATTGTCAATTTCGTGGATAAGGTTGATCAGGACCGGCCCTCCCCCGGAACCGACGCGCCATTCCACGTCATAGTAGGGGGTAGGTTTGTAGACCGACCATATTCCGGAAAAGGCAATCAGCTTGCCCAGGGATTCTTCCATGATGACATCCCGGAACTGTTGCAGCACCGGGTTATGTCGGCGGTGGTGGCCGATCAATGCCGGCACACCCGTCCGGCGCGCCGCCGCTTCGATCTCAAGCCCTTGCTGAACGGTTTCGGCGATAGGCTTTTCGATCAGAACCGGAATGCCACGGTCAAGCAAATCAACGGCGATCTGGCAGTGGCTGGGCGTGGCCGAGGCGATCACGGCGCAATCGACGGGCGTGTTTTCCAGCATTTCGGTGTGCGAGAAAAAACGCTTTGCCCCGCTGGCTTTGGCCAGGGTATCGCTTGGGCTTTCCGGATTCACGATCGCCGCTAGGTCAAAACAGGGCAGATCCTGAACGGTGGCGATATGTTTGCGGCCGATCAGCCCGGCGCCGATTACTGCGACCTTTAACATTTCTCTTCCTCCGTGATCGTGCGCTGAGGATCACTGCAACGACACATATAGAACCAGCTCCAGCCCCCAGTGATGATGCTGACGCAGGGAAAACCGGGCATCGGGGAAGCGTTCAAGGAAAAACTCGGGCATTTTCCAAAGATCATCCGCGCGATGATATACGGCAATGGCGCAAGAGGGGCGGTGCTCGGTCAGCAAGGCTTCGGCCCCTAAAAGCGTTTCCATCTCCCCGCCTTCAATATCCATCTTTAGAAAAGTGGTTCCAGCGCAGGCCTCGACATCGTCCAGGCGGACAATTTCCACCCGTTCCGACATGCCGGCGGCCCCTTCTCCCTGGGTTGAGGCCGACCCCTGGTTCGAAAAATGCACGACCGCAGGCGCGCTGCCGGTCGCATTCTTGAAGGCCACGCCGGAAAAATCAGGCAGGTCGCCTTCTATGGCTGCGATGGATTTCTTGACGGCGGCAAAGCTGTTCTGCATGGGCTCGAACCCGACATAACGCCGTAGCTTTTTCCCGAGCACTCTGTGGGCATCGCGCAATGTATCACCGTCAAAGGCGCCGATATCCAACATTTGGACGTCGGAATGCCGAAACAGATCTCCGTCCGAATTACCGACCGCAAAATACTGCGGGCCGGTCGTCGGCCATGGATAGGTGTCAAACATCGGTTCGGCACGAAAACGCTCTATTCGATCGAACAGGGCGCGGCTTTCATCATCATAAAAGTAAGGACGTATCGCAGCGGCGCGCGCCGCGTCCCACAGGGGCGCAACAGTTTGCGCCGTTGCACTGCGCCACATGAAACCATCGGCAACCAGAATCCGCCAGACCTCAGGCAGACGGCGCGAGATTTCGTTCAGCTCATAGATGGTCGCCGGAGACATCGCTTCGACGGCCTTGCGCGTGACCGTTTCGCGAGAGGCCGAGGTCGGCTGCGCATAGGCCGTCAGCCAAAGGCTGTCTTGCGGTCCCACCTGCACGTCGGATGGCCGCACTACCGTACCATCGGCCAGTTCAGGACCGTCGTAATAGGTGTCGACAAACTGAAACGACAGCCCGCGCGCTTTCATCGCTTGGCTAACGGCGCGACCAAAATAACCATAGCCAAAAATAAAGTTCATCGAGGGCTTGATCCTAGAATGGGAGCCACCAAAAGGGGCACATTGCGACGTGGTCTTCATTCGGCGACACAAGGTGTGTTTCGTGCCGACCAGTCCTTGCAAGTCCCGCAAATTTGAGATCAACCTTTAGGTAGTTGATACGGCCAAGTCAACTGAACCGCTGCGCCAAAAAAACGCGGGTTTCACTGAAGAATTGCTGCCGCAAATTGGCAAGGGACGGGACAGGACGTAACGCCGGTTTAGCTGCCACCTGTGTGGTTTCCTGCTTGGTTTCCTTCATGGGGCAGATCGCAAGGCCAGGCTGCCAATCCGGCCCGGATTGGTAGTTCCAGCGACCCAAGGAAAATCATATCGAGCAGGCAAACCCCCTTCTTTCCGCCTGTCGCCAGAAGCGGCGGAGCGGCTTGTCTGGCGGGTGCAGGAACGGTAGAGATCTCGGCACGCAATGACCCATATCCGCATGTGATTTGCCCGGACCGCAAATGTGGCGGAGCCTATACCAATGGTGGGCCGAAATTGGACGCGCTCCCACCCATCGGCGACGAGGGCGTCGACACGCCGAGCGGCGCCAAGCCGATGCTCACCAAGGACAGATAGATGGCAAATCGAATCAGCATTTTCTTCAATGGCCTGCCCGAATTCGAGACGATGTTCCGTATCGCAGAACGTCTGCAGGCTCGTGGCAGGCTCGAACCGGTGTGTTTCGCTCCTACTCAGGTTCTGCGTCGAGAACCGCGGCTGCGGGCAATGATTGCGCAGTCGGGGCTGAATTTCACCTTTCGGCCCAACCGCTTTTTCAAATTGTTCCCAGGCAGATATGTCCGGCGCGCGGATAGCAACCTGTGTCTTGTTGATCCGTTGATCGATTATGGCGCCAATTTTCGACGCAGTAGCGCCATTCGCAAGCTCGGCCAGAAATCCGTCTTTCTGCAGCATGGTGTCTTGCAGGCGGCACTGAACTTCAAGAACGAGTATTTTGAGCTTCCGTATTATTCCTCCCGCATTCTCACCTTCGAAGATATCCTTGATCCCGCCGTGCTTCTGGATAGCGACAAGGAAAAACTCAGGATTGTCGGTTTCATCAAAACCCAGCTCTTTCCACCGCGCCCACCGAAAACCGCCTTGCCTGCGCATAATCGTGTTGTCCTGTTTTGTCATTCCTTCCGCTGGTCGAAGCGTTATAGCCAAGAGGAAATGGACAATTTCTTTCAGATGGTGCGAGACTACGCGGATCGTAATCCGGAAGATTTGGTCATCCTTCGCGGCCACCGCGCTAAAATTCGAAGCGTCGACAAGGACCAGATGTATGCCTTCGACGACAAAGAAAACGTGATCGTTTCTCATGATCACAGCGGCCCGCTGAAACGAATGTCGATCACGGACGTTCTGGGCCTATGCGATTTCTGCGTTACCTCCGCATCCACGGCCGCACTTGACAGCGTTTACATGGGCAAACCGACAGCACTTTACGAAAAAGAGCAACAGATCTACCCTCATCTTCAGAAAGTCACGGATATTGAGACACTTGAGGCGTTTGTTTCCACACCAGATCAGACCGGTTTGCAGGCCACGATCGCGCACTACGGCCAGTTGAAAGACAACATCGAACGTGCCTGCGAAGAAATCGAAGACGTGCTGACGTCCAATTAGGGACGCACATATTGGCGCGACTCAGGATTCATCGGTTTCTGTCCATATGCGCAAAGATCATTCTGAGGCGCTCCTCGCCGCCCCGGCGTTGCCCGGCGGGATGTTGTCCTGGACCCTCTGAGGTTCGCCTTCCGTCCTATGCCCGGCCGAGAGTGGCAAACGCCGCGCTCTTCATTCGTTGCGGGCGTCGGAGTTCGGCTACATCTTGAGTTGGCCGCCGCGGCGAACGGCGGCTTTGACGGGTTGCACCGCAGCGTCGCCCAACTAACGCCAACGGCAGTTCTGGGCCGCTTGCAGCCTTCACTTCGTCGGACCGCCACGTCTTAATGAGTAGTCTGTCGGCGTCCCCCGTAGCAAATTCGCTACGGACAGGATTCGACGGAGATTGCTTCCACGTAATTGGCGGGCGAACCAAACTTCGAAGTGGCAAAGCCCTATATTATTGAATTTTAAGATAATCATGGCGATCCCGCGAGGACTCGAACCCCGAACCTGCTGATTAGAAGTCAGCTGCTCTATCCAGTTGAGCTACGGGACCGCTGCCCCTTAATTGCGCGAGCGGAAACCGGAAGGCAAGGGGCAAGCGGGGTCAGATTTCGCGGGTCATGAATGTCGAGAGCGGATCATCGGCATAGCCCGCATAAGGGCCGCAAGCAGCAAAGCCCGCCCGGGCGTATAGGGCGCGCGCAGCGGCATGGTCGTCGCCGGACCCGGTTTCCAGGCTCAATCGCCGGATGCCCCGCGCCCTGGCGTCAGCGATCATCGCGGTCACCAGCGCCCGTCCCGCACCCTGACCGCGCGCGGCCTCTGCCACATGCATTGATTTCAGTTCCTCGTGGCCCGGCCCGATCGGCACCAGCGCCCCGACGGCCAGCAACACCCCTGCATCACGCAGGGCCAGCAAACGGGCGCCGGTCGCGATCAGATCGTCGACGGATTTCACATGGCAACTGTCGTCAGGCGTCTGCATCCGCATCAGCGCCTCATGACGGGCCAACAGGCTGGCGACATCCGGGCGCGTCGGCGTATCCGGATCGGCGGTCCAGCGGTCGGCGGTCATGATGTCAGTGGGTCCAGACCTGACGGCGGTTGGTGGCAAAATTTTCGCCGTAGCCGCCCTTGCGGATGTTGGCCTTGCGTTTTTGCGGCTGCAGCACCACAGCCTCAATCCCGTGATCCTTGGCATAGTCCTTTGCAGCCTCAAGGCTGTCGAAACGCAGCTTGACCTGGCTGTTCATATCGCCGGATCCGGTCCAGCCCATCAGCGGATCGACCTCGCGCCGTTCAGTGGGGGCAAATTCCAGCACCCAAGTCTTGGTCTTTCCAAGGCCGGACTGCATCGCATTCCGGGCCGGCTGATAGATTCGTGCGCGCATCGGGCCACTCCTTGGCAGGTCACGGGGCAGTCTTATCATGAAACCCGGTGCCGGATGCAACGGTCATTGTGGTCGCGGTAGAGGGAGAGCAGGTTGCCGGCCGGGCTCGTGGAGCGAGTGTGGGGTGGGTGGTGCGAGGCCGACCGGCAACCGTTTTGCTGCTTGCCATGCGACCATAGGGTGGGGATGCATCGGGCAGCAAGGAAATACTCCCGCAGATTTCTTACGAAATCGTTTAAAATTCAGCGCATTGCGGGCCTGGGGACGTTTCTTTCGAACGCGCTACGCTCCTGACACTATGCTGTCAGCAGGGCTCAGGTATGACACACTCGTCAGGCAGGCTGTGCGAAATTCCCCATCGCCCCCTTGCAGGCGAACAAAAAGAGATCATTCTTAAGGGCAACCCAAGGATTTCAGAATGCCCTATTCGACCACCGACAAGCGCCCGGCTGAGGTCGCCACAGCGCCCCGTTCCAAGATGGAGGGCGGCAAGCGCTTCGTCATGCACACGACCTTTCAGCCTGCGGGCGACCAGCCCACGGCCATCGCGGAACTGGCCCAGGGCGTAACGGACGGCGAACGCGATCAGGTGCTGCTTGGCGTCACCGGCAGCGGCAAGACCTTCACCATGGCCAAGATCATCGAGGAAACGCAGCGCCCCGCCATCATCCTCGCCCCCAACAAGACGCTGGCCGCGCAGCTATATGGTGAGTTCAAAGGCTTTTTCCCCGAGAACGCCGTGGAATATTTCGTCAGCTATTACGACTACTACCAGCCCGAGGCCTATGTCGCCCGCTCGGACACCTATATCGAGAAAGAATCCCAGATCAACGAACAGATCGACCGGATGCGCCACTCGGCCACCCGGTCTTTGCTGGAACGCGATGACGTGATCATCGTGGCATCTGTGTCCTGCATCTACGGCATCGGTTCGCCCGAGACCTATACCGCGATGACGCAGGATATCGAGGTCGGGGAAGAGTATAACCAGCGTGCCGTTATGGCCGACCTTATCGCGCAGCAATATAAACGGAACGATCAGGCGTTTCATCGGGGCACCTTCCGGGTGCGCGGCGATAGCCTGGAGATCTGGCCGAGCCACCTAGAGGATCGCGGCTGGCGGTTGTCCTTCTTCGGTGAAGAACTGGAGGCAATCACCGAGTTCGACACTCTGACCGGCGCCAAGACGGACGTTCTGGAAAAGGTCCGCGTCTATGCCAACAGCCACTACGTGACGCCCACGCCGACGATGAAACAGGCCATCAAGGGCATCAAGGCGGAGCTGACCCTGCGCCTTAAACAGCTGGAGGACGAGGGCAAACTGCTGGAAGCGCAGCGGCTGGAACAACGCTGCCGCTTCGATCTGGAGATGCTGGAAGCCACCGGCGTCTGCAACGGGATCGAGAACTATTCGCGCTACCTGACGGGCCGCGCACCGGGCGAACCGCCCCCGACCCTGTTCGAATACATCCCCGATAACGCCATCGTCTTCGCCGATGAATCCCACGTTTCCGTGCCCCAGATCGGCGGCATGTATCGGGGCGACTACCGGCGCAAGTTCACGCTGGCCGAACACGGCTTCCGCTTGCCCAGTTGCATGGACAACCGGCCCCTGAAATTTGAGGAATGGGACGCGATGCGGCCCCAATCCGTCTTCGTCTCCGCCACCCCCGCCGCGTGGGAACTGGAACAGACCGGCGGTGTCTTCACCGAACAGGTGATCCGGCCCACGGGCCTGCTGGACCCGCCGGTCGAGATCCGCCCGGTCACCACGCAGGTCGATGACGTGATGGATGAAATCCGGCGCGTCACCGCCGCGGGCTTCCGCACGCTGGTCACCACGCTGACCAAACGCATGGCCGAGGATCTGACCGAATACATGCACGAACAGGGGATCAAGGTCCGCTACATGCATTCCGACATCGACACCATCGAACGGATCGAGATCCTGCGCGACCTGCGGCTGGGCGCCTTCGACGTGCTGATCGGCATCAACCTGCTGCGCGAAGGGCTCGACATCCCCGAATGCGGGCTGGTGGCCATTCTGGACGCCGACAAGGAAGGCTTCCTGCGCTCCGAAACCTCGCTGATCCAGACCGTGGGCCGCGCCGCGCGCAACGCCGACGGCCGCGTGATCATGTACGCCGACCGCATCACCGGCTCGATGGAACGCGCGATGGGCGAAACCGACCGCCGCCGCGCCAAGCAGATCGCCTATAACGAGAAACACGGCATCACCCCCGAAACCGTGAAGAAAAACGTCGAGGACATCCTCGCCGGCCTCTACAAGGGCGACGCCGACATGAACCGCGTCACCGCCACCATCGACAAACCCCTGCACGGCGCCAACCTCGAGGCCGTGCTGGACGGCATGCGCACCGACATGCGCAAGGCCGCCGAGAACCTCGAATTCGAAGAAGCCGCGCGGTTGAGGGACGAGATCAAACGGCTCGAAGCGGTCGACCTCGCCGTCGCCGACGACCCCCTGGCGCGTCAATACGCGGTCGAGAAGGCGTCCGAGGAAGCGGTGAAAGGGCGCGGGAGGTCAACGGCCGGGAGGCCGGGGCAAAGGGGTGGTGTGAAGAGGCGGGGGCGTTAATGGCGAGCTACATTTCCTATGACGATGGAAGCCACTACATTAGTTGCCTGCAACTGGTCGACGAGCACCTTCGTACAAGAAGCAAGGACGCAGCCAACATACGTTGGATCGTATTGGGTCTCCATGACGCGCTATATGCCCTATTGATAGAAAAGCTAACCAGAACTGATGGTTTCGGCATCTTCAAGCGTGAACTTGAAGATAAGGTTCGCGAGTTCTACGATCAGGGGAAAGATAGTAATTCGGAAGAGTTCCACGAACTCAGTGAAAGCACATTTAATCAAGATGTGGCAAGTTTGGAAGGTCTTCTGATGCGTGCATTTCCGACGTCATAAGTCGTATTGTCACGAACACCGGACACAGAAATGGCGAGGCCAAGCCGCGGTTTGAGCCATTTGAAGAGTATCCGAGACTACTTCGCCCACCCGCGCCCAATGCTATCCATTTATGAGGAGAGCTTTTTGGTTGACGCGTTTTCGGATACAATTGATGTTATTCGGCAAGTGTCTAACTTACCTGGGCACAGGGCCTCACAGCATGACCCCGAAGAGGCGGCCTTAATTTTGAACTCAATCAAATACTATTTAACGCGATGGGAGACGGCAATCGAGACTTCGCAAAAAGAACATCTGTGAGGTGCGCGCCTACTGCCGCCGGAACCCCACACCGTCCCACTCCGTCAGCCCACCGTACGACGCGATCCCCATCGACCCGCCCAAATTTCTTTCAAAGAAATTTGCCAAGAATTTTTGAAAAATTCTTACCCGCTTGCCGCCAAGGTTGCGCGACGGTTGCGCAGGGGGTCTCTGCGCCCGCGCCGCCGCCGGTTTCTCGGCCGCAATCTTTTGTACAAAACGGTCAAACCCCGTCTGCGGGCCGGTACAAAACGGATCAAACCGCGCCTCTCTCGCGCTGCGCCGCGCCGCGTGGTATCCTGACTGAAACAACAGGATTTTTGATACATGCGCATTTTCCCGACCCTCGGCCTGGCTCTTACCCTGACCCTGCAACCGGCCTTTGCCGATTATGGCGGCGGCGGCTCGACCGGAAGCACCGGCGAGGGCGCCTCGGCCGGTCTGTCAAACGCCACCACGCGCAAGGTGGTCCGCATCCTCAAGCGCGAGTTCGATCGCTGCCAGAGCGTGGAAAGCATCTATCGCTACGACTGTTACCGGCAGACCTACAAGCTGGCCGGCGACCAGATTGCCGGTAACCCCGCCTATGCGCCGGCCCTGCGGGCGCTCGACGGGGTCGAGACCAGGCTAGAGACCATCACCCGGACCAACCGCGACCCGTCAGCCCCCCTGAAACGCAAGGGTTTTCAGACCTTTACGCCCATCAAACCCGCCGCCGTGCCAAAGTCGAAGGTCGAGCTGAGGCGCGCTCTGGACGAGGCGGAAACCATCCTGCTGCGCTCTGCCGCCGACACCGGGCAAGTCCATTTCACCAAGATCGCCGAGGCGGTCAATTCCAACAAGGTGCTGTTGCGCTCACTGCTGGCGCCGCTGCGCCAGCTGATCCACCGCTTTGCCTGAAAGGAGGCCGCCCCGCGCCCCGCATTGCGCCACATATCCCCCTTGCCGCGCTGCTGGCGCTGCTGCCCGCCCTGGCCGGCGCCAACCCGGTCTCGCTGGTGCTGCGCTGCGATCTCGGCGGCGCGCCTGCGCGGATGGACATGCAGGTTCACTACCAGCAAGCCTTTGACCCGCTTGCAAATTTTCGTGGGCAGATCACCGGGTTATTCCCTGCGGGCGTCACGGTCTACACCGCCGGACAGGTGCAAAGCGCCACAGCCACCTACAGCTTTCGCGGCGAAAACCAGTTCGCCGATTTCACCGACCACGACACCGGGGCCCGGTTTCGGGTCGAATGGGTGCTGGACGAGCCGAACAACGGGGTCTGGATGAAAGTGAACCCCTTTGGCGCGACGACCGCGCATTTCTGCGCGCTGCTCGACGCGCGTTAGGGGGGTCAGCCCCCCGAGACCGTCAGCCCCAGCATCCGCCAGACCTGCATGCCGCCGCGATAATAAAAGATCCGCTCGGCCGGATAGCCCGCCTCGACCATACGCCGGGCCGCCGTCGGGGACTGTCCGCACCATGGCCCGTTGCAAAACAACGCGACCGGTTTGGCGGCGGCGCAGTCAAAGCCGTCGAAATCGATCTCGCAACCCAGCGCGTCAAGCCGGTCCGCCGCTTCGTTGTACGGGATGCTGATGGCCCCGGGAATCGTGCCGGTGGCGTGATCCGCCGCGACGCGGCTGTCGACGACCACCGCCTCCGGGTCCTGCAGCATGGCGATCAGCTCCAGTTCTCCGATCGTCGTAACCCCCGGAACCGGTGTCATCGGCTGCACGCAGAACGGCGGACAGGCCCGCGAGGTCAGCGCCCACTCGCCGCTGATCCGGTTGTCGTTGTCCTGAATGCGCCCGATGACAGCGGGGCCATCGAGTGTCTGGACCGTGGCCTGTGGCATATCGCGGGTGATCTGCACCGGTTCGGCGCTGACCGCGCCTGCGAGAACAAGCGCGGCCATCGTTGTCACGAGACGTTTCATCCCTGCGGTCTCAGCGGACCACGTGGACGGCACATGCCGCATGCCGCACCACCTGTGCGGCGGTTGAGCCGAGCAGCAGATCCTGCATGCCCGGACGGTGCGATGCGATGATGATCAGGTCCGGCTTGTTGGTCTCGGCCCAATCCAGGATCGACCGGCCAGAGTGGCCCTCGATCACGATGCCGAGCGCGTTTGGCAGCTTGGCCGCCATGTCGTCCAACTCCTTCTGGATCGCGTCGCGGGCCTCGGTGAGGTAATCGGCGGGCATGTAGGAAATCGCATACCCCGGAATATGTTCGACCACGTGCAAAAGGGTGATCTGCGCCTCTGGCGTGGCCAGCATCTGCGCCAGTTTCAGCGGCCCGGTCACGTCCCGTTCTGCGTCGAAGGAAATCGGGACTAGGATATTGTGATACATTTGGTGTCTCCCCTGGCAACCAGCGACAGTCTGCATCCTGTTTCGCCGCGCGGCCTTGATTCAAATCATGTTTCCCAACCGGGCCGATCCGCGGCTTTTTCCCGCGCCCTGTTGTCGGACCGGATGGCGCAAGCGTACAATTAACCACAAATTTCAGGAAATGGAGTCATATTGGCATGAAGATCATTATTGCGGCGGTTCTCAGCCTTGCCCTTTCGCTCTTGTCGACAACTGTCATGGCCGGCACGCCGACAGGGGACAAGATCGCCTTTTCCTCTGATTTCACGGGCCAGGTGGTCGGCAAGCTGGAAGGCGGCATTTCCGAGTGTCAGGCCGTCGCGGCCGTCTACCGATTCGATTGCTACCGCCAGAACTACCGCGCCGTGGGCCGGTCTTTGAATGGCAAACCCGATTACCGCGATGCGCAGAAGGCGCTCAAGACGGTGGAAAACACGTTGCGAGCGGTGGTCAAGCAGAATGGGGACAGTTCCGCGCCGCCCCTGAAACAGAACGGTCGCACCTACAAGGCGGTCCGGCCCGATACCGTCGCCGCCAGTACCGCGGCCTTCAACAAGGCCCGTCAGGAGGCGGTCACCATCCTGCTGCGTGCCGATGGCACGCCCACCTACATGCTCTCCGTGGTGGTGGATGATCACGACATGGGCATTACCCATGTGATCCGCGGCGACGACCATTTGACCAATGCCTTCCGCCAGTATCATCTCTATCAGGCCTGCGGCTGGCCAGTGCCGAGTTTTGCCCATATTCCGCTGATCCACGGTCCGGACGGGGCCAAACTGTCCAAGCGGCATGGAGCGCTGGGGGTCGATGCCTACCGGGACATGG
>ENA-OWNT01003227-OWNT01003227.1-seawater-metagenome-genome-assembly--contig:-NODE-3227-length-15635-cov-4.090372_pt1 | contig 15635 bp, 15 predicted proteins | sample MGYA00238136_ERZ651165 | MGnify/ENA primary metagenome ERZ651165 (study PRJEB26861, sample SAMN08777766) | seawater metagenome | isolation source: coastal seawater | place: USA: Florida | collected...
CCCTCCCACCCCCCCCCTCACCCACTCACTCAGTTCAAGGCCACAAGCCATACCATAGTGTACTGAAAGTACTACGCCTTGTACTTTCAGTACACAACTTTTCTGAATTTTTCAACTTCCCACCGTCCGTCCACACACAGTCCCACTGTCCCACAGTCCCACAGTCCCACAGTCACACAGTCACACAGTCACACAGTCACTCACAGTTGCACTCACAGTTGCACTCACTCACAGTCACTCACAGTCACTCACTGCCAGCAGCGTTGCCGCCTCACTCACTCACTCACTACCACTCACAGTCAGCTCACTGTAGGCTCACTCACTCAAAGAGCAGTGAGTGAGTGAGCTGAGGTATCATCCAGCGCTATCTATCCACATTTGACATTACACTGTAATGTCACACACAGAGTGCTTATAACCATGGAACTATCAGTTGTAGATACATGTCGTTGTCGTGTGTGTGGGTGTGTGCAGGCGTTGAGTGTGGCTGTGAGTGAACTGTGAGTGAGTGAGTGAGCTGTGAGTGAGAGGGAGGGAGGGAGGCAGTCAACGACAGAGTGAGTGAGTGAGTGAGTGAGTGAGTGGGAGTGGGAGTGTTGACGTTACCTCCGCCGCACCTGCGACTTCACTCACCGTCACTGTCAGCGAACGAACGTCGGTCTGTCCAACGACGAAGGAACGAAGGAACGAACGAAGGAACGAACGAAACGAGCACTTGCCTTTGCACTTTACACTATGCCCTTCGTTCGTCCTTGCCACAACATCGCAACGTCGTTCGGTCCTTCATCAGCGTGTCTGTCGTTGTTGTAGAAGTTGTGGTAGTCGTGGTGGCAATGGTGGTGGTAGTGTAGTGGTAGTTGTGTTGGTAGTTGTGGGTGAGAATGTTGCTGATGTCTTTGTCGACTCGCGACAGCGCGAGTTGTCATCAATAATCAATCACGCCGGCGGGAGCGTCAACTTGACGTGTGGTCCGTGGAAGGGCTGTGCTTGTTGAAAACACGAATACGGTAAGGCACGATGCATCCATCGGCCCGGGTTCACACCAGCATCGTTCTGATTGCAGGTGTTTGATAGGGCTGAAAGAGTTTTCATGGTTGGCGTCTTTCTTCCTACGAGAATTAGCTTCGAATATTCGGAGCGTTGTTCCTCACGTCACACGTGTCTGTGTGTCGCGCAGGTGCCGTGTTTCATCCGAACGTCATTCACTTGAAGTGCGACTTGTTGTTGTTGAGTGGAGGTTGGGTCGTGCTGTCACCGGCTCGGCCTGGGGTGCATCATGGCGGGTTCCAACAAGCAGTCGATGGACAACGATGCATTCAATGAGTTGGAGAAGAGCTTCACCGAGACCCTCAACAAGATGTCAGGTGATGACACCTTGGAAAAATTCAAGTTTGAATACGAGAAGTTGTACGAGGCATTCAAGAAGTCCCACAAGGGCGAAACTCGTTTGATTTCACGGGTTCGTGAATTGAGTGAAGAGATCGTGGAAAATGCGAAGAAAGTTCAAACTGCTCTGAAGCTCTCCGAAGACGACCAAGTCACCATTCTTGATCTCAAGGAGGAGATCAAGAAGGCATGGAACATGGTCGACGCCGCGCATGAAAAAGAAATGCGCGCCAAGGACACGATCAAAGAGCTCCGCAAGGAAATCGATGAAATGACCGTGCTCATTGAGAAGGGCGCCGGCTTGACAGCCGACCACGAACAGCAGGTGGAAATGCTCGAGACCAAACACAGCGACCTGCTCCGCAAGCTGGAGGAAAAACAGAAAGAGTTGGAGTCCCACCAAGAAGCCATCCAAGGCCTGCACGCCAAGATTAACCGAAAGCGCGCAAAGGCCAAGGCTCACAAGGAAACGATAGCAGAGCAGACCGAAACCATTCGTGAGAAGGAGGCGGAGCAGAGGCGAGAGGCGCGCCGGAAGGAGCGTGTAAACCAAGAGCTGACAGATCTCCGCGTCCGTCTCGACGAATCTCAGAACCGTGTCAAGGATTTGGAAGGGTTGAATTCCGAAGGCGATATCAAGCGTAAAAAGCTTGAGATCCAAGTAAAGGAGTCTCGCGGCCAAGTCGACAAGTTTGTGCGCGAGAACAAAAACTTGATGGGGAAAATGAGTGAGTTGAGCGTGCAGGCAGAGGACTTGATGAATAGGAACGAGGCCTTGCAAAAGGACATGCTCAAGCTAGATAGCGAGATCGTGAACCGCGACCGTACGATTGCTCGTCAAAAGGAAGATTTGGCTCGCATGACGCGGATGCTGGACTCTGAGAAGAAGCAAACTGGGCGTCTGCAGTCCAAGCGCGCGGAGGACAAGACTGAGCGTGAACAGCTAATGTCCCAGATCAACGTGCTCAGCAAAGACACAATGAGTGTGCAGAGAGAAGCAGATGCTCATGCCAAGAAGGTGGCCGAACTCCAGCGCGCGAAAGGAATGCAGCAGAAGAAGGTATGTGTTCATGCGTGCAACATTTTTTCAGCTGTGTGTGCGAGCCAGCCTTAACACTTGGCTTTGCATGTGGTACTGGTTCCGCGTACCTCAGATCATAAGAGAGAAAGAGAAGGTAAAGAAAGAAGAAGAGAAAGTTTCTCTCGTCAAGCGTGAGATGGGACAGCTGTCGAATGAGCTGTCAACTTTTGAACAAGAGGCCCAGAAGCAGCGAAAGCTGATCTACAAGCTTGACAAAGCACGTGAACGCGCCGATGCCGAAGCTTCTGAGTTCCAAGGAAAATTCCAACAGCAACTAGAGGTGACGAAATTGAAGGAGCGCACAATTGACGAAATGCAGAAACAAATTCAGGAGCTCAAGGCAAAACTGAAGCAGCAGGAGAACTTGTATGAGGCTGTGCGTTCCGACCGCAACTTGTACAGCAAGAACCTCATCGAGTCACAAGACGAGATCGCTGAGATGAAGCGGAAGTTCAAGATTATGAATCACCAAATCGAACAACTGAAGGAAGAGATCACCGCAAAAGACCATGCACTCGTGAAGGAGCATTTCGATCATCAAAAGGTTGAGAAGCAACGTGAACAGCTCAAGAACGAACTGGACAAGCTCAAGAAGCTCAAAGGAAAGGCTGAGAACACCATAGAGAAACAGCATGCTGAGCTGGGTAAGCTCACCAGCATTATCCAAAAGCTGGAGAGTGACGCAATCCAGCAGCACAAGGAGTATGATCAAGTCATCAATGAAAGAGACATCTTGGGCACGCAACTCATTCGCCGAAACGACGAACTGGCCTTGCTCTACGAGAAATTGAAAATCCAACAATCTACGTTGAACAAGGGCGAGGTGCAATATTCAAATCGAATCCAGGATATTCGTTTAATGCAGCTTCAGATTCAAGATTTGAGTCGCAAGCTGAAAATTTCTGCCTCGATGGCTTCTCAAGTCCCGGAGCTCAAGCGAGAGATCAAGACGAGGTACAAGGAGCTCATTCGCGAGCGCAACAAGGTAGGTCACATGCACGCTCCACTTTCTCATGTGTGGACGACACCATGACTTACTGTGTGATCATGTCGTGTTAGGTTACTCGACTGTCCAACGAACTCGAGAATCCGATGAACCTGCATCGCTGGCGGCAGCTGGAAGGTTCCGATCCAGAAACTCACGAACTGTTGCAAAGAATCCGCACTCTCCAGAAACGCTTGATCAAGAAGACCGAAGAAGTGGTGGAGAAGGATTTCGTTATCCAAGAAAAAGAAAAATTGTATGCGGAGCTGAAGAACATTTTGGCCCGGCAGCCTGGCCCGGAGGTTGCGGAACAGCTCAGCGTTTACCAACAGTCGCTCAAGGACAAGACCCGACAGATGAAATCAATGGCTTCAGAGCTCAATATGTGCGTGCTGCCTCGTCCATGTTCCGTGCGAATACCCTCTAGCTGTGACTGACCAATATTGTTGTGCAGGTACCAAGCTCAAGCAAACGAGTACAAATACGAAATCGAGCGGTTAACGCAGGAAGTGCAAGATGTGAAGCGAAAGTACTATGCCCAAAAACGGGCAAACAAGCAGCAAAGGTTTGCCACTGGCGGCATTGGTGCACTCGGCTTGTCGAAGCGCGGAGGGCAAGTTGGAGCCGTGGGATTGTCAGAAACAGAACAAGCCAAAGAACAAAGGCTCGCAGCTCAGCAAACCGCTTCGCGCATGATTGGCGGCGGATTCAACCTAACACAGTAGACCTCGCACATGCCGCGTGTAGCCCCCTAACTAAATGGTCGCAATAAAAGTTCAACTCCTGTAAGGAAGTAAAGTTATTTGGTGACAAACTCAAAAATGAAATCCAACATTGGGCACATATCCAACTTTGTCATCTGGCAACATGCCCGGAAATAATCTGCCCCAATAACCACAACAAACAGAATGGAGGTCAAATTTGAACGTCGAGATGGGGGATGGAGCGTGTGAATATCGCTAGCGACGTTTCAAAATAAAGTGACTCAGATCGGGCTTGGAAAAAGAATTTTAATCAGTGCCGGCTACTACCCCGGTCTCAGGCACAGCCAAGAGAAAGTGTTTGTCCTCACAGTCACAAAAACACAAGCGAACATGAACTTACAGAGTTTGTGCAGGAGCGGGCTGTGCTTGAATGTGGTCTCGCGGTTGGATGGGGATGAGGGGTCAGAACGATTCGTATTGGTTGGGTGGTTGGGTACAGCGTCGCGCATGGACTGTGGGGGCCATGGCTTCTGGGTGGCGTGTTGTGGTTGTATGGTTGGTTGGTGGGTCTTGAGATGGATTTGCGCGGCGACGTCACGCCTGCCACGCAACGTCCTTCTCGGAATCAAGTAGTTTTGTTTCGATTGTTCATTTTGTTTCGTTTTTGTTTGTCGTGTAAGTTGCCATTATCAATTTCTCTTTCTCTCTCCCTCTGTCTGTCTGTCTGTCTCTCTCTGCACCCCGCTACCTTGCCGTGGTTTGACAACCCCCCCTCTTTACTAGTTCTCCACCACCACCACGAACGACAGCAAAGAATGTCTCCAAACTTGACGCTTCACGCCGCCGAGACGTCGTCCGCACGTCGTCAAGTCAGCAGCACCTTACACGTCGCGAGTCCCTCGTCGCTTGATTCACTCTACGTCGCAAGGAGTAAGGAGTAAGGAGTCGACGCGACGGCGGTGGTGGCAGAGTCGAGTGAGTGAGTGCGTGTGTGTGTGTGAGCTGACAGTGAAGATCATCATCATTCGCCTCTCTGTGCCCGACTCACCCCCTGACTGACAGTGACGGAGTGGGAGCTGCGGCCACTGTGAGTGGGTGAGTGGGCGAGTGAGTGAGTGAGTGAGTGAGTGTGTGCCTTGGCCTTGGCCTCCCAGTCCCAGACTGTAGGTGGTGCACTATCATCATGAGTAGTGGGTCTGCACTACGACTAGTACAATGGCATGTATGTTGTTGTTGTTGTTGTGGCGGCAGCATCCCGCGATTCACGGTGTGCACTTACTTCACGATTAGCGTTCATGCATTCAGGGCGCATCAGCATCCACGCAAGGTGTACAGGTAGGTCAATTTATTTGCCATTGTTTTCGATGAACTCATTGGCCCATTCATTGTCGAAAAGGGCTCATAGATTCACACGACGTCGCTCTGTCACGCGGCGCTTGATGTTTGGAAGGGGAGCGCCACGAGCATGACATACGGCAATGTGACTTAGATCTATCCACTTCCCTTTTCGCATCCCACACAACACTGTTTCAAAGAAGTGTGCAATTAAGTGACAACCAACGGATTTGAATTTGAGTTCGACGCCACGACCCGACAAGGTGCTCTAACGTTAAATAGGTCCAGGCGGCAAGATCTAACGAAACTGACGAACGATAGCTGTCAACTGAAGTCGACAGATTCAAATAAGCCACGCTCCTCCGCCGTGGGATCCCGCCCACAGTTCTGCGCCTGAGCAATGCGGAGTGCTGATGATAATAATGGTATTTTGAGGGCTCTGTCCGTTGTGCTTCCCCGCGACAACACCAACGATGGCGCGGAGTTTATCTCCAACAACCACGGCCGAGCATCCTCGTCGAACATGACATCCAAGCCCAGGATCTAAAGTCACAGTCGAGCACAGTAAAGGCGTGCGACTTTTTAGCCAACACAGAACGAAAACCCAAACCTGAAAAGAGCGACCAAATTGTCCTTGCAATTCGTTGGTATCACCTGTGGCACATTCATGAACATCAGGTGTGTTCCGTTGAAACTCCACCCAATTGCCGTGCACGTGACCGGTGCGCTGCATTCCAGCCCTAGTTTCTAAAAACGCCACCATGCTACTATTCGAGTCCAAAGTATTTGCCGTGATTTTCGTGCACCCCCACAAACTTCGAGCCAATGGCAAAAGCGCATTGAATGACTCCGAGCACACATGTCGTCGGCGCCACCCAGCTGCCACAATAATACCCCATTCCGCAGAAATTTCACCAGACACTTGCTCTATCACTCTGAATCCCGTGGTACCGATGAGCTGGCCGGAGCCTTCCTCAACAATATCCAAGAAACAACTGTACTGCACTGACGCGTCAAATTGGCCAGTTTTGGCCCAGCGCCAAGCAGCCGCATAGCCAGCGCGGTGGCCGTCTCTCCTTGTGGCCATAGCATCTCTGGACATTGGACAGAGCATGGGCAATGCCGGCAGCATGGATGCTTTGTCGTTGTAAAGCTCAAAGGCCTGTTCATCACGAGCTGCGGCCGGTGGAGCCAGGAGCCACCCATTCGCTGAAGTGTATGCAATCCAATTTTCTGGAGAGGCACTTGACCCCACGTTGTTGGCTGAGAGTGCGTGCAAAGTGCAGAAATAGAGGACGACGCGGTCACAGAGCGGAATTGGTTTCCGAGTGCACGGCAATCTAATGGGTCGCGAAAATCAGGCATCAAGACAAACAAAACGGACCTGGATTGCGCGATGTTATCAACGCGGAAGCCTCAGAACCGAGAAAACAGTTGGCATACTGGAGTTTGAGGTATGGGCCTATGCTGCGGACCGTGTCAGCACACAGTCGGGAAATATCTCGCCACACGCCTGCAACTCTCTCTTCGATGTCTGACTCGTTCGTCGCCGCAGTATTCTCACGAAAGTGTTGACGCAAAGCTTCGTTGGCAGTCCGTTTGCACTCATCCATATCAAAATTTTCTGACTTCCTGTTGACAGCGTAGTTGGTGATGTGGGTGAAGAAATACTTTGTGTCTAGCGATCGTCGTCGTCGGCGGCGTGTGGTTGTTGCGCCGGCTTCTGGAGTTGCTGCAGCATCACCAGAATCTGTACTGCATTTGGCCTCAGTCTCCTTGGCAGACGCGATGGGCTGCAGTGGAACGTACTCGTTCGCACAAAATCGTGCGAGGCCGTCATGGTAGAGATAGGCTCGGTACGGATGCAGATTGGAGATCAAAAGATACACTCTCAGGTCCCATTTTTTGCGATTGATCAGCAGAGGGTTGTTGATGTAGTGCTGAACAACGATTCTATTCCGACCGCGTGGATCACCTGTTGCCAACGCCCCTGACTCGAATGCATCGAGGATGTCACCCCCGCGGTAAAACGTAATCCCGTGTGCTTTACTGCCAACTTCAGGCTTCACAATGAAAACTTGATCTGCTAGAGATGGATCGCTGTCTATCATCGTTCGGAAAGAATCACTCTGAAGGGGCAAAGTCCACGACACAGGAGCTAAAGGCCGTTTTTGCGGGTGTGCAGCTTCATAGGCGGCAACGAAAGAGGCTAAATTGGCCTTGTTGCACACGTTCGCCATTCCGACAAAATAATTGACGGCTTGATTGGCATGCAAGCTCTTCACCACTTGCGCCTGCGCAGACATTGTTGCACCTGCAGCCAGTGGCCGTTTCTCTTGGTTGCGAGTTCGATAAACCATCCTTCCCAGTCCCCACTCCTCTGGCTGCGGAATACCATTGCGATGTACGGTAGTATCAAACTTTGCTTCGTGCGTCACGAGTTCTCGATTAGTCGATGTGATGTGAGCGTAGTCGAGCCAATAAATATCCGGCGTTTCGCTTGGCCGGCACGACTTTATCGACGGGTTTGAACCGAGGACTTTCAACATCGTCGGCAACTCACATCCTCCACGAGCATACTCGATGCTGACTTGGGTTGTATACTTTTCCTCGCGGCGTCGGTCGTCCAGTTCATGGGGCTCTAAGATACGCTTGGTTGGCGGTGGCGGTGGCGGCGGTGGCGGAGGTGCCTCCATGTTGACGACAACGAAATCTCTAAATGTGATTTGTGAGCAAATTGCTTGCGGAATATTTGTAGGGTGGTGCACAGTCTTCGCGATTGCAATGATAGAGACGACCTATCCAGCAGGTTGTATCGCGCGGCGAAGATTGGTGTCACGCTGCCACCACTGCCTGCCTACAAACGTTCCCTCGCACTCCTTCACGCCCCAAAGCAATGGTTGCGTGCACGAGGACAGCAGCCTGAGCGTCAGAGCCCAATTGTCATGCGCACCCTGAGATCTCTCTTGCACATTGCGTGTCTCTGCGAAGTTGTTTGTTCTCACATCCCTCTGTCCGTCTTTCTGCATGCGTCGTGCTCCAGTTTCTTCTGCGTCGTCGTCGCTTCTTTGCAACCTTTGCGTCGCCGTCGTCGCCACCGCCGCCGTCGCTGTTTCGACGTTCATTCGCTGTCGTCGTCGTTGTGTTTGCGGTCATGGTGGGCTGTGCTGCGCGTTACAGTCAGCGTTCGCTGTCTCCTTGTTCTGAACTTCGAACCCGCACCAAACTCGTTTATTGCGGTATTCAAATACCATCAGTACAATTGCAGTACTGAAAGTACCTTAAGATTTGGATTAACAGCGGGCATTGTGTGACATACATATCGTTTTACAGGAATACCGCGTTTTCAGTGAAGCTGTGAGGCATGAAACCGCGAATTCCCACATACTGATATAAGAACATGAGAAGATTGACTGATTTGAGTGACCTGGGAGTGCATGAGTGAGCGAGCTGCGGCTGCACTTCACAGCGTAAGATGGTTGCAGCCGCAGTCACACTCACAGCTCACTCACAGCCCCACAAACCAACAGTCACTGTGAGCGAGTGAGCGCGTGAGTGAGTGAGTGAGTGAGTGAGTGAGTGAGCGAGTGTGAGTGAGTGAGCGAAGTTCGAAATGAATGTGAAAGAGAGTTTGAGGTTTGAGGCGATCAGTGACTGTGAGTGAAGGTGAGTGAAGGTGAGCGGTGAGCGGTGGGTGGATGAACGAAGGAAGGAACGAATGTTCTTTCGGCTTCGCTCGTTCGCTCTGCCGCTCTCAGTCAGTCAGCCAGCAGTGAGTCACTTCCGGCGCTCAGTCTCAGTCAGTCACTGACTGACTGCCAGCAACCAACTTTTGAAAACAACCAAACAACAACAACGCAACGACGACGACGACGACGACAAAGCAACGAACGACTTCGTTCGTTCGTTCGTTCGTTTGTTTGTTTGTTGTGCTGCTCGCTCTCCTCTCGTTCTTGCTCCTCGCTACACCTTCTTTTGATGCCGAGTTCGTTCGTTCGTTCGTTCGTTCGTTCGTTTATTCCATCGTGTTGCCGTCTGCAGTGTTGCAATTGGAGCAAAGGGTGGTGTATTGTGGATTGGTTGTTGCGGTTGTTGCCTAGAGTTACGTTGTTGTGTTGGGTGGTCGCGTTGGAGTGTCGCATGCACGCTTCCTGCTCTCTGCGCTCGACCATTGAAACGTTTTGTCGTGGGTTACGTGGCTCTAGTCTGGCTCTGCACTGCTCTGTGCGAACACAATACTCACTCGCTTGCTGTTGTGTCGTTGCATGCGGGGTTGGGCGGGTCAGACACGCTCCCACGATCCCGGAGAAAGGCACTTGACATTGCCTGAACTGATCGAAAGGCACGGACGTCGATTTTCTTGCGTCGAGTTTGCGCCGATTTTAGATCTCAACCCGAAGACGTGACCCACTTTTCGTTCAGTTTGCAACCATGGAGCTTCCGGGAGCCTTGCCCAACAATGCCCCGCGCACACACACGACGTGAGTTTTGCACCGTCTGCTTCGTTGCGTCTGAGTCACTTGTTCCACTGCATTGCCAACGCGTCCAACTATGTTTTGTCGTTGGTTGTAGACAACCTATTTTAACAGGCACGTCCGTTCTCGCCGTCAAATACGCTGATGGCGTTATGATGTCGAGTGACACGCTCGCGTCGTACGGAGGACTTGCACGGTTCTCGAACATCGTCCGCCTGCACCCAGTAGGAGACAATACGTTGATTGGCTGCACCGGTGACCTGTCTGACTTCGATCAAGTCAAGCGGCATCTCCATGACCTGATCGTGGAAGACTTTTGTGCGGACGATGGTACGGAGTGAATTGTGGTTGTAGCGGCAATTAATTCCTCTCCTGACGTTGCCTTTTCTGCTCTAGGTGACAAAATCACCGCTCCTGAGATTTATTCGTACTTGTCTCGCCTGTTGTACAACAAGCGCAGCAAAATGAACCCTTACTGGACTAGTCTCATCGTTGGCGGTGTTTCCAACGGCAAAACGTTTCTTGGCATCGTGGACAAACTTGGTATGAACTTTGAGGAGGACTTTTTAACCACGGGTTATGGATCCCATCTTGCCCTGCCCATTTTGCGAAACAAGTGGAAGCCAGACATGACAGAAGCTGAAGCCAAGGCTCTCCTGGACGAGTGCATGCGTGTGTTGTTTTACCGCGACTGCCGCACTATCAACAAAATCACCACCGGAAAAATCACAGGAGCTGGGTGAGTGAACATGTGGGCGTTGCTTCGAACTTTGTCGTCTGTATGGTAACCCCCGGTCCGCTGTGTTGTTGTAGTCCTGCAAGTGTGTCAGCACCGTACTCCGTGACAACAGAGTGGGACTTGGAGAGCTTTAAGAAATCAAAGTCCAGTGGCGACTCTGCTGGTTCATGGTAGACGCGAATGCGTTGATAGCAAGACCCCGAAAGGATTATCTCGTTGGTCTTTTTGGAATTTAAACACTTTAATCGTTGTACAGTACAATCAGCCGAGATCAACGGGCCATGACCGCGTAGAACTTGCGGGTGGCGCGTGTCAGGCAACCAATGTTCGGCGACGGCAGCCATCAAACCCGGGCACGGACTGATTTAGAGTGGTGGCTGCCAATTCCATTAATGCCTGCGGCACGAACCTCACATACCATACAAGTAGGTTCACGTGCATGGTTTCCGACACCAGCAGCATCGTGGCAACATACATGCGGGGGGTGTTCTACAGACACAAGAGTACGAGCACTGATGCTGCGAAGTCAAACAAGAGCGGCATGCGCCGAAAAGCGCAAAAGAGCAAAAGAGCACAGAAACGAATGCATAATATAGCCTGTATATATGGTATGTGAGCAGCCAGCCGGCGCAGTGGTGACGCGTTTGTGTTGTCGCGTCATGTCAATACGGCTTCCGACCCACCCAGCTTGCCTGTTGCCGCCAACCGCGTCGTCGGGCGGTGTGGCCACTCGAGCGCTGCAGCGGTTCAAACCGCATACAACCTTTGTCCTGACTCAAAACATGCTTCCTAAACCAGCGACGTATGCGTTGCCAAAGTGGGTGTGGCGACACAAAAAGAACTTAGTGACTGTTGACACATGACGCAGTTGAAATGCATGGCACGCGATGAAGTGATGAAGTCGCGAAGCCCACACGACAACAATGTTGATAGTCAAGTGGCGCGACCAAAAAACAGTGCTGGTATTCGATTTTCTGCGACTTATATAACTTTTCCACTTTTGGTGACGCTCTTTTGTGGAAAACGTCAAGCCACCGCGTGATCCGCGGCAGCATGGCCGACGGGGTTTTGGATCGTGCTGGTGCACAGACCACCGACATAGCGAATGACCCTCTGTTCTGCCGCCTCTGCCTCGTTCGGTGCCCGCACGAGGATGGATTGAAGCAGCACCTGCGAGGCAAGAAGCACAAGTTTCAAGAGCGGTTGCTGAAATCAACGGAGTCGCTTGAATCTCGTTGCAAATCCCAACCCGCTGCAAACGAACCGCCACCATCAGAACAGGATGTAGCTGCTGCTACTCGAGTGCTCCAGTATTTCGGGAGCAATATTAAAGCTGTTGAGTTGCAAGAATACCGTCACTTACGTAAGGCCATGACACCAGTTGTCGAGTTCTTCGTTGCGCGGAAATGGTTTGGTGGGAACGGGCCCGTTTTTGCACTCGCACAAGCTCAGGTGTGCTCCCATCCATGCAATACGTGCCCGCCCGCGTGACATGTAGACTACCGCGCTCACAGAATGTATGAAAACAGGCGAAAAAAGAGCAGGCAAGCAAAAAAGCTCAAAAACGCTTCCGAGATCACCAGAAAGTCAATAGAACGGCTTTGCGTAGTGGCCGTTTGCAGGCACTGGCCGCATTGACGGAAGGACATGGCGGCGGTGTCGCTGCAATCGTGCCAGACGGCCCGGTTCAATTGCCACATTCAATTCTGATCGGCGACGGCGTTGGCCCCGCTGCTGCAAACACCCGCAAAGAGGATGTTACCACAAAGCCAGACAAACGGTCATTAAAGGACTCAGCGGATACAGACAAGGACGTGTCGTCCGAAACAGCGCCGCCGCAAAAGCAGTCAAGGGCCAGCAGCCCGAGTACAGCCTCCACCGCAACCCCAACTGAGGGCGATCAGTCAAGTAGTCCGACAGCCAAGGCGACCCGACTGGAAAGACCCAGGGCGTGTTACATCTGCAAGGGCAGGTTTTGGAATCTACATCACTTTTATTCAGACCTGTGCGGTCCTTGCGCAGCCTTGAATTGGAAAAAGCGCAATGCGAGTATGTTCAGCTCAATTCTGTGGCTTTGTTGTGTCGGCGGGCTGTGGTTTGCATTTTGCGGCTTTGCGCTTAACTGTGTGTCTGCTTATGACCGTACATGTCAGGTGCCGATCTAAGCTCCCGCGTTTTCATCTTGACTGGTACGTTGATGGAAGGTTTTGCGGAAATCCAGTTGCGAAGCGCAACATCTGAAGATGGTTATTGTATCTCAAACAGGATCTCGAATCAAAATTGGATTTCAGGTGTGACCGAGCGCCAGCAGTATCTATTTCCGAATGCGTGGCCTGGTCCGACGCGTCCTTAATCAATGATTCTCAATCTCCAACCTTAGGTTGCGTTGAAGTTGCTTCGAGCTGGTGCACACTTAATCGCCACCACTCGTTTCCCCAACGACGCAATTTTGCGGTTCTCCAAGTGCCACGACTTTCGCTCGTACGTGCGGTTCTGTCGCTGCCGTGGTGTTTTTGTGATAGATATGAGCGATCTAACATGTGTCTTTGTCGTAGATGGGAGGGCCGCCTGCACGTTTTTGGTTCATAACCCGCATGCAGTGCTGCTTGCGCACACCACCTTACTTGTATTTACCGAGAATTCTGTTGCAACAGGACTTGACCTCCGCGATGGTGCGGCCATCATGAGGTTTTGTACGACGATGAAATCTTTACTGTCCCCAAAGCAGGTCTGAACAATGCATGGTCAAATGTTGGCGCTGTCGAATATCAACATTGTTGTTCTTGTGGTGGAACTATTGTTGCGATACGTGCAGACCGAAGCTGACAAATTGCCGCGGCTGGCCACCGAATGCCCTCGCTTGGTGTAAGTGGCGGGTGATTGCATCCAAATCGTTGCAATGCACTGTTCGTGATCAGGTCATGATGGTATTTGTATTTAGGTCATTAGTGGGCAAAGGGCTCGATGGCATCATTCACAATGCTTGTCAAACCATCAAACGTCCGCAGTCGTTCTATGAACACCTCAGAAGTATCGAGACCAACCCCGAATTGTATCTCGCGAACGCAAAAGTTCGCGCACCCGCAGACAATTCCAGCAAGAATGACGAGTCAAATAGCGATGCCACTGGGCCGGATGGTGCTATGGATCTCCGTGGGCATGTCTTGAGGTTTACGTCAATGCACGGCCAGAACATCGCAAGGCTAAGTGACAACTCTGCGACAAGTACAGTTACCGGCAACGAGTCGCAAGATGCAACCGCGGACCCTGAACCACAATCAGACTCGTCTGCGCTGGCAAGCGCCGATCCAATTAATCCGGCTTTCCCACAAGGATGTTTCGATGTCCATGGCCAGCAACTCGATCTGCGCCGCGAAAACAGCTGGGTGAGCGTGGAGACACTGCTTCAAAGTGACAAATGTCGCCCCCAAAATCTCAAGACAATCTGTGTGATGTTTTCTCATGTTTGCAGGTGCAAAAATTGGGCGAAGTTCACGTTGGAGAAGCTGCTGAGTGCATGGCAATCAATGCCCTCGCTCCGTTCGCCATCAACTCGGAGTTGGTGGAGTTAATGAAGGTAAGGAGTAACTTGGCAGGGGCGGATGACATTCGCCGAGCAAAGTTCATCGTCAATGTCAGCGCCATGGAAGGCAAGTTCTACCGACACAAGACATCGAATCATCCGCACACGAACATGGCCAAAGCGGCACTCAACATGATGACGCGTACATGTGCTGCTGATTTGGCAAAATTCGAGATTTACATGACATCTGTGGACACGGGTACAATCGTTATCTGATGCTGTAACCGGCGATGTCGTTGAGTGTGAACGTTTCTCGTGGTGACATGTGCCTAGGTTGGATCAATGATGAAAACCCCATCGAAAAGGCTGCCAAAACTGCAGCCACCAAAAACTTCCAGACACCCATTGACGAAGTACGTCTCCTTGTTGGGATTTGCCCGTCGCGACGTCGCTGCGTCGTCTAAAAATCCCCAAATCCCATGTGCAACCCGGTTAATTTCAGGTCGATGCCGCTTCAAGGATCGTGGACCCAATTTTCTCTCCGATTCTTGAGGAAGCAGCTGGCGAACACTCAGCATCTACACGCAAGCCCCCAGCCTACGGAGTGTTCCTCAAGGACTACTTCGTGACGGAGTGGTGAACAGCACAATCACATCACGGTGTGTCCTTCGTTCGTGGAAGGTAGAATCCCATGTAGAGTCTGTTGTATGCCATAAACGACAACAACCATCATCGCCACCACCACGACGTTGTCAACATCGCATTGATCTGCACTATACCGATAACATGTCTTCTGAATTCATAACTGCGCTCAAGGTGGTGCATTCGTGCAGTCGCATGCTGTCGTGTCCTCGCCGATCTTTCGCGCGATCAAGTACGGAAAATACAACGCACTTGTTGTTCCCCTTCCTTCCTTGTCACAACTTTGCATGCATGCACAACCAAGACACGACGACACAACGACACGACAACAGCGGGTGAGTGTGAGGAGAAGTGAGTGGGTGAACGTGAGTCAGAGTGTGAGTGGGACAAGCAAGCGAGTGAAGGGCGTGGGTGAGCACTTCTTACTTGGCTTGATGATGGATTGGGTGCCTGCCGGTTTGCGAAAGAAACAACCCACCACTTTCATCATCGATTTCGGCTCGATTCGCATTCGTTTTGGCTGGATGTGACCGAAACGCCTAAATTCACTCACTCGCGCTCACATTCAGATTAGTAGAGCCCACTCATACAGTCAATACTAAATAGTGATTGGAGGTGACAGTACGTTTTTATGCGTTATTTTTTCGAGTGTGTCGACGTCTGCTGTTGTTGTTTTGCAATTTTGCTGGGCAAGCAAGCAAGCAAGCAAGCAAGCAAGCAAGCAAGCAAGCAAGCAAGCAAGCAAGCAAGCAAGCAAGCAAGCAA
>ENA-OWNT01003229-OWNT01003229.1-seawater-metagenome-genome-assembly--contig:-NODE-3229-length-15617-cov-8.491184_pt1 | contig 15617 bp, 11 predicted proteins | sample MGYA00238136_ERZ651165 | MGnify/ENA primary metagenome ERZ651165 (study PRJEB26861, sample SAMN08777766) | seawater metagenome | isolation source: coastal seawater | place: USA: Florida | collected...
TGCACCTTTCCCGGGAACGGTGCGTGCAGTAAGGTCGCGCGCCCCTGGCCCCCGCAGAAGCTGACCCGAGGACGCGCATGCTGCTGATCATCCAGATCCCGTGCCTCAACGAAGAGAACACGCTGCCGCAGACCATCGCGGATCTGCCGCGTGAGATCCCCGGCATCGACCGCATCGAGTACCTGATCATCGATGACGGCAGCACCGACCGCACCGTCGAGGTCGCGCGGGAGCTGGGCGTGCACCACGTGGTGCAGTTCCCGATGAATCGCGGGCTCGCGGCCGCCTTCCGCGCCGGTCTGGACGCCGGGCTCCGGCTCGGCGCCGACGTCATCGTGAACACCGACGGCGACAACCAGTACAAGGGCGAGTACATCCCCAAGCTGGTGGAGCCGATCCTGGCCGGCGAGGCCGACGTCGTGGTCGGCGATCGGGATCCCGGCAGCATCGAGGAGTTCAGCTGGCTCAAGCAGCGCCTGCAGAACCTGGGCAGCGCCGTCGTCCGCGGCTTCTCGAACACGGACGTGGCCGACGCCACGAGCGGCTTCCGGGCGTACACCCGCGAGGCGGCGATGAAGCTCAACCTCGTCAACAACTACACGTACACGCTCGAGTCGATCATCCAGGCGGGCCATGGGCGGCTGACCCTGAAGTCCGTGCGGATCGACACGAACCGCAAGACGCGCGAGTCGCGGCTCATGAAGAGCATCCGCAGCTACGTGCAGCGGTCGGCCGTGACGATCCTGCGCAGCTACCTGCTCTACAAGCCGTTCAAGAGCTTCCTGCTGCTGGGCACGGGCGTGTTCGGCGTGGGCGTGGCGCTCGGTCTGCGCTTCCTCTGGTTCTATGTGAACGGGATGGGCAGCGGGAAGATCCAGTCCGTCGTGCTGAGCGCGGCGCTGCTGATCATCGGCGTACAGCTCGTCATCACGGCGCTGCTCGCGGATCTCGTGTCCGCGAACCGCAAGCTCACCGAGGACGCGCTGCTCAAGCTCCGCCGCATGGAGAGCGCCATGGAGCTCCAGCCGTCCGACGGCGGGTACCGGTCGCTGAACCCGCGCACGCAGCCCCTGCCCGATCAGGACGCGTCGTCGGATCCGGTGCCTGCGGAGAAGCAGCCGGTGGCCGCGGAGGCCTGATGCGCCTGCTGTTCGACGTCCTCCACCCGGCGCACGTCCACTTCTTCCGCCACCTCGCCCAGACCGCCCTCGACGAAGGCGGCGACGTGCTGTTCACGGCGCGGGCGAAGGACGTGACGATGCAGCTGCTGCAGCACGACGGGCTGCCCCACGAGGAGCTGACGGGCATCGGCGGCGGCATGGTGGGCCTCGCCAAGGAGCTGGCCATCCGCACCGCGAAGCTGGCTCGGCGGGTGCGGCGGTTCGAGCCGGATCTGATGCTGGGGATCATGGGTCCGGTCATCGCGCCGCTGGGGCGGGTGATGCGTGTTCCCAGCTGGGTCTTCTACGACACCGAGACCGCGACGCTCACCAACCGCTACGTGTATCCGACCTGCAATCGCCTGTACCTGCCCGAGTCCTACCGGGGCCCGGCGCCGCGCAAGGCGATCCGCTACCCCGGCTACCACGAGCTCGCATACCTGCACCCCGATCGGTTCACCCCCGACGCCGGGATCCGTGAAGAGGCGGGCCTCGACCCGTCCGAGCCGTTCGCGGTGGTGCGCATCGTCAGCTGGGAGGCCTCCCACGACGTCGGCGACACGGGATTCAGCGACCCGGTGGCGTTCGTGAAGTGGCTGAGCTCGCGCATCCGCGTGGTGGTGAGCGGCGAGCGCGGCGTGCCGGAGGAGCTGAAGCCCTACGCGCTCGTGCTGCCGCCCTGGCGGATCCACCACCTGCTCGCGGCGGCGTCGCTGTACGTGGGCGAGGGCGCGACGATGGCTGCGGAGGCCGCGATCCTCGGGACGCCGGCGGTGTTCGTGCACACGGCGCGGCTCGGCTACATGCTCGAGCTCGAGGAGCGCTACCAGCTCCAGTGGAACACCCCGCGGCAGGACGACGCGAAGCGCTACGCCGAGTCGATCCTGGATGACCTCGACGGTGCGTCGAAGGAGTGGGAGCGCAAGCGGGGCGTCATGCTCAGCGAGCGGATCGACGTGGGCGCGTGGCTCGTCGACCAGGTGCGCGAAGCGCTCACTTAGGGTCAGTCTTAGTTAGCTTTGTCGCTGTAAAGCTAATTACTGCCTGGCGCTGGTAAGGGTTCAGATCTAGCCTGATCGGGTGAGACGAACGGACTTCTCCCCGGCGCGTCGCGTCCACCTCGTGCGGCTCCCCGAGCGGTCGGGCGCTTTCGCGTACGTGCCTCCGACCCCGCCGGACCTCCCGGAGCTGGGGCGCGAAGCGGTGCGAGCGGCGGCCCGCGCCGAAGAGGCGCTCGACGCCCTGCGGGCCCTCGCATCGCAGCTCCCGAACCAGCGCTTGATCACACGCACGCAGGAGCGTCGCGAGGCCGTTCGGTCCAGCCAGATCGAGGGGACCCGCACCGACGAGGCCGCGATCCTCCGGTACGAGGCGACCGGGTCGCGCGGGGCGGCTCCAGAGGACCTCGAGGTCACGGTCAACTACGCGCGCGCGCTCCAGGCGGGGTTGGGCCCCGTGGAGGCCCAGGGGCGCGCGGCGTTCACCCTCGCGTTCGTCCAGGAGCTGCATCGGGCGTTGATGTCCGGGGATGGCGGGTACGCAGACCCGCCGGGTGCTCTGCGAACAGTCCAGAACTGGATCGGCGGCCGCCGGTTGGACGAGGCGCTGATGGTGCCGCCTCCGCCGGACCGGATTCGGGGATGCATGGACGCGCTCGTGGAGCGCCTGTCCACGCCGATCCCCGAGGATACGAACATGCAGCCGCTGCAGGCGATCCGCCTCGCTGTGGTGCACGCGTGGTTCGAAGCCATCCACCCGTTTCGCGACGGGAACGGGCGCGTGGGACGCCTGCTGATCCCGCTGATGCTGACGGCCGACGGTCATCCGCCGATCTACGTGTCTGGATTCCTCAAGGAGAACCAGTCGGCGTACTACGAGCAGCTGCGGATCGTCGATCGGACCGGGCGATGGGACGGCTGGGTGGAGCTGTTGGCGGAAGCGGTCGCCGCGGCGTGCCGGGAGTCCACCCGGCTCACCGTCGAGCTGCTCGGGCTGCGGGAGGAGTGGATGGAGCGGCTCGCGGGGCTCCGGTCGGACGCGTCGGCCCGCGCGGTCGCGGACCTGCTGCTCGGGCAGCCGCTCGTGAGCGCCCGGCTGGTGCGCCAGCGACTCGGGGTGTCCGCCCCGGTCGCGCACAAGGCCATCGACGAGCTCGTGCGGCGCGGGGTCCTCACCCAGCGCGGCACGGCGCGGCGCAACCGGACCTTCGAAGCCGCCGAGGTCCTCGCGATCCTCGGTTGATACGCTCGCGGCATGCGGCGTCTGCTCCTGATCCTCCTGCTCGTGTTCGCCTTCGCAACCGTCGGCGCGAAGCGCAGCAAGCCCGTGACCATCGTGTTCGACGGCCTCGACGCGCCGGCCACGCTGGCGGAGAAGCAGGTGGTGCGGAGCACCAGCTCGATGACGATCGACGGCGTCGAGCACCCCGTCGGGTTCGTGACCCTGGCGCGCGACGGCGATCAGCTCGGGGAGCACCGGATCGGCCGCCTGATCGCGCACGACGGCGACCCCATCAGGTGGCCCGGTGGCGCAGATCGCCTCTGCACCCGCGCCGACGGCGCGACGCTCCAGCTGGTGGACGGCGCGATCCACCTGGTGACGCACCACGAGTGCCAGCCGGCCGTCGTCTACGACACGACGCTGGCGCAGGCCGAGGACGGAGCGCTCACCGCGGTCTCCGCGGTCCCCATCGACGCCGCGGCGGTGGGCGGGATCGGCAACGCGTGCGCCGCCTCGCCGTCCCCCTGGGGCACCCACCTGGGCAGCGAGGAGTACGAGGCGGACGTCCGGCTGCTGCAGCCCGACGGCACCGTCGCCGGCAACGACGAGGGCTACAACTACTTCTCCGCCTACTTCCGCGGCACCTTGCACGGCGTCCATCCGTACGCGCTCGGGTGGATCCCCGAGATCGACGTCGCCACGACGCCCGCCACCGTCACGAAGCACTTCGCCATGGGCCGCTTCTCACACGAGCAGGCCATCGTTCTCCCCGACCAGCGCACCGTCTACCTGTCGGACGACGGGACGAACAACGCGTTGTTCCTGTTCGTCGCGGATGCGGCGGGAGATCTGAGCGCCGGGACGCTCTACGCGGCGCGGTTCACCCAGCAGGACGACGCGTTCTCGCTCGACTGGATCTCGCTGGGCCACGCGACCAACGACCAGGTGGCGCCCCACGTGGGCGGCGTGCCGTTCGACAGCCTGTTCGCGACGGCGGACGCGAAGCCCGGGGAGTGCCCGGAGGGGCTGACCGGCATCAACACGTCCGCCAGGCACGAGTGCCTCGCTGTGCAGCCCGGCCAGGAGCTGCTGGCGTCCCGCCTGGAGACGCGGAGGTACGCAGCGCTGCGCGGAGCGACGACCGAGCTCCGCAAGGCCGAAGGCATCGCCTGGGATCCCGACCACGGCCGCGTCTACATGGCGGTCAGCGCCGTCGCCCGGGGCATGACCGCGGGGCACAAGAAGTGGGACGCGGGCCGGGACTCCGGCGACCACATCCGCCTCGCGAAGAACCGGTGCGGGGTGATCTACGGCGGCGAGGTGGCGGCGAAGACGAAGGACACGGACGGCGCGCGCATCGACAGCAAGTACGTGCTCGGGGGGCTGCGCCCGTTCGTCACCGGCGTGCCCGAGGGGGAGCGCTGCGCGATCGACGCCATGGCGAACCCCGACAACGTCGCGTGGATCCCGAGGGCTCGCGTCCTGCTCATCGCGGAGGACACCGACCACCACGACAGCAACGTCCTCTGGGCGGCGGACCTCGCCACCGAGCCGCCCACGCTGACGCGGTTGATGACGACGCCGCTGGGGGCCGAGCTCGCCGGCATCAACTGGTTCCCGGACGTCGGCGGCTGGGGCTACCTGACCGTGAACGTGCAGAACCCGTACAGCGTGAACCCCTGGACGGGCGCCAGCTACGAGGGGGGAATCCCCGAGGGGGCCAACCGCAGCTACCTTGGCGTCCTCGGCCCCTTCCCGCAGTTCTGATCACGGGCGGGGGTAGATGGCCTGTCTACCCCCGCCGCTGATCGCATCCCAGAGAGGACCCTCATGCCCGACAGCCTGAGCATCACCGTCTTCCCCGACGGCCCCATCAAGGTCAGCAACGCCCAGTCCGTGAAGTACTGCGGCGAGCGCATCCAGATGGAGGGCGACATCTTCCTGTGCCGGTGCGGCGAGAGCAGCAATGCGCCGTTCTGCGACGGCAGCCACAAGGCGGTGGGCTTCAAGGGCAGCGCCGAGCGCGAGCCGCGCAACACGATCAAGACGTGGGAGGGCAACACCGTCCGCACGTTCTTCAATCAGAGCGCGTGCATGCACGTCTTCGCCTGCAAGCCCCTGAAGGAGCTGCGGGACGCCGAGCTGGCCGGGGACGCGTCCGCGGCGGACGAGATCATGCGCGTGGTGGGCCTGTGCCCGTCCGGGGCCCTGTCCTACGAGACGAAGGAGGACATCGAGGCGCCGACGCTGCCGCAGCTCGACGCGGACATCGAGATCATGGAAGGCGGCGAGGTCCGCGTGCAGCGGGTCTTCGAGATCAACGCCGAGCGGCTCGAGCGCCCCAACGCCGAGCGCGCCACGCTGTGCCGCTGCGGGTTGAGCAAGAACAAGCCCTGGTGCGACGGCCGCCACACGGCCCGCAAGGACTTCAGGTAGTCGGCGTCGAGCGCGCTACCGCCAGAACGTCATCCCGTGGGCGGGGGGCCGGATGGGGTCCTGCCGCGGCTGGTTCTGGGCGGCGGCCATGGTGTACGGGCTGAAGGCGAGGTTCTCGGCCGCGAGCAGCTCGCCCGGGAACACCCCATCGACGACCGTCAGGTGCATGCCGCGCACGTCCTTCAGGGCGACCGCGGTCGCTTCGGCGCGCACGTCCGCCAGCGCCTCGCCGTGGAGCTTGTCGATGTCGGGACCGCGCAGCAGGAGCGCCTCGGAGATGTTCAGCAGCTCCTTGTCGAGCTCCTCCACCGCGAGGCTGAGCGTGCCCTCGCGCAGCGCCATCAGGTCCGCCGCGATGAGGTCCCGGGCGACGCCGTTGTACTGACCGGGCTCCCGCCGCGCCTCCACCGACTGGCGCTCGTGGTCCTGCAGATCGCTGAGCTTGCCGCCGTTGATCGACAGCGGGATCGGGTCCGTGAGGTTGCTGTACAGCGCCTTGCCGTCCACCTGCCGCACCACGGTGCTGAGGGGCACGCCGGCGATGCGCACGGGCTGGTCGGTCAGGATGTAGACGACGTTGCGCGGGTCGGCGCCGTTGAAGACCGACAGACGCATCGGCACCACCGCCTTCTTGGTGGCGAAGCGGAAGCCCATGCCCTGGACGTGCCCGTCGAACGCGGATCCCGCCGGCAGCGAGGGATCCACGCCGCGCATCCCCGGCTTCGGGGCGATGCCGGACTCGGGGCCCACGCGCGCCTTCACGGCCACGAAGCACCAGCGGTCGTTCACGTAGTCCTGGGCCACGGCGTCCATGCCGACGGGGTACTGGTAGCCGTTGTCGGACATCCAGACCTGCAGTGCCCTGGGCGAGCCGGCCTCCAGGACCGCCACCTGGTACATGCCCACGGCCTCCTGGCTCAGGACGCGCACCTCGTCGATGCGCAGGCCGCCCTCTTCCTCGGCGACGGCGCTCGGCAGGGGCATCCCGCCGTCGTCGGCGGACATCTCGTACTCCCAGCGCTCCTTGATGATCTCCACGTTCAGCGTGGGCGGATCGATGGCCGCCTCGACGTGCGCGAACGTGGAGTCCTCGATCTTGCGGATGGCGGGCGGCGTCGGGAACGGGATCAGCATCCCGAAGTCCTCGACGTTGCCGGTGAAGCCCGGTCGCAGCGCGATCGTCTCGACGCCGTCCTTGAAGAGCACCCAGGTGCGCTGGGCGCCGGTGCGCTCCAGCTGGGCCGGGCCGCCGCCGGTGATCTGGATGGGCGGGACCATGCCGCAGGGATCGGCGTGGCCGTCCGGGACGAGCCCGAACAGGGCCAGGGCGCCGAGCAGTACGGGGACGAAGCGGGTGTGCATGCGGTTCCTAGCGCCAGAAGGTCAGGGAGCCGACGGCGGGCCGGATGGCCTCCTGCCGCGGGAGGTTGTGGGCGTCGTCCATCGCGTAGGTCGTGAACGTCAGGTTCTGGTCGGCGAGCAGCTGCTGCGGGAACACGCCGTCGATGACGGTCAGGGTCATGCCCTTCACGTCCCCGAGGGCCTTGCCCGTCTGGGCCTGCGTGGCCTCGGCCAGGGCCTCTGCGTGCAGCGCGTCGATGGCCGGACCGCGGAGCAGGAGCGCCTCGCTGACGTTGAGGATCTCCTTCTCCTTCTGCTCCACGTCCAGCGCGAGCTGCCCGGAGCGCAGCGCCATGAGGTCTGCGGAGATCACGTCGCGGGCGACGCCGTTCACCTTGCTGGGGTCGCGGCGCTCGGCGACCTGCGTCTTCTCGTGATCCTGGAGGTCGCTGAACTTCCCGCCGTCGATCTCGACCGGCAGCGGGTCGACGAGGTTCGCGTGCAGGGCCTTGCCGTCCACCTGCCGCACGACGGTGCTGATGGGCACGCCGGCGATGCGGACCGGGTCCGGCATCAGCGCGTACACGACGTTGCGCGGATCCTCGCCGTTGAACACGGACAGGCGCATGGGCACCACCGGCTCCTTCGTGGCGAACCGGAAGCCCATCCCCTGCACGAAGCCGTCGTAGGAGGAGCCGCTGGGCAGCTCGGGCGCCACCTCGCGCATGCCGGGGCGCGGCGCGATGCCGTCGTCCGGGCCGACGCGGGCCTTCACAGCCACGAAGCACCACCGGGCCTGCACGTAGTCGAGGGTCACGGCGTCCATGCCGGTGGGGTAGGTGTAGCCGTTGTCGGTCATCCAGCGCGCGAGCGCCTTGGGCGAACCGGCCTCGAGGACCGCCACCTGGTACATGCCGACGGCCTCTTCGCTGAGCACGACGACCTTGTCCAGGGCCAGCGGCTCCTCCGACTTCTCCATCATGGGCGCGGACGACGCCCCTGTGGCCGAACCGCGCCGCATGACGCTGGGGCGCATGCGCTCGCGGATGTGGACCTGCAGGGTCGGTGGGTCGATGGCCGCCTCCAGGTGCGCGAACGTGTCGTCGGAGATCTTGCGGATCGCGGGCGGGCTCGGGAACGGGATGAGCATCCCGAAGTCCTCGACGTTGCCGGTGAAGCCGGGCCGCAGCGCGATGGTCTCCACGCCGTCCTTGAACATCACCCAGGTCCGCTGGGCGCCCGTGCGCTCGAGCTGCGCAGGAGGTGCGCCCGTCACGGGGATCGGCGGCACCATCCCGCAGGGGTCCGACTGCGCGGCGTTCGGCAGCAGCAGGGTGAGGAGCGCCAGGGGGATCCAGGCTCGTCTCATGAGTCGTCTCCACGATGCAGGCGCGTTCGGTACTGCCAGGCGGCCGGCTCGCTGGACTGGCCGTCGCTCAGCCACACGCGTCCCAGGTCCGTCCACTCGTCTTCCTCGGTGACCGCGAACCACGGCCCTGCCCCGAAGTGGGGCGCGTTCAGTCACCACCGGCTCCACAGGTGGTGCAGCCCGACCCGGCGGACCCGCCCGCTCAGCTCGATGTCGCCCAGCGAGCCGCTGTCGTGCAGGTGCAGGTGCGTGCCGGTGCCGAGCGTGAGGCCGTCCGCGTCCAGGTGGGCGCGCACGGCGCCGGACTCGTCCACCAGGCGGACCTCGATCGCGCCGCGGTTCCGCGCGAGCTCGGACTCCAGGTACTGGCGTCGTTCGGGGGACAGGTCTGCGGCGTGCAGCGCGTGGCGCGTCGACGGGCCGTGATAGAGCAGCGTCTCCAGCGGGAGCGAGGCCTCGCGCATGGGGCGCTCGGTCCAGTCGTGGAAGAGCTTCGCGTACTCCTCCGCCGACGGCGCCGGCGGGCCCTCCTCCGGCGCGGGGCCGGCGCAGTCCGTGGTGCAGTCCTCGTCCTGGACCTCGATGAGGGCGTGCTCGTGGGCGTCCTCGGCGGGGGGCGAGGTGCAGCCGGCGAGCAGCGCGACGACGAGCAGCCGCCTCACTTCGTCGCCTTCGTGGCCGGATGCCGCTCGAGCATCCCGTCCACCAGCGGCTGACCGACGACGCCGGCCCACTGCTGCAGCAGCTGGTTCGTGTCGTTGTTCGGCCAGGGCATGCCCGCCGGTCGGTGGAGCTGGACGCTGCGGAGGTTGTTGTAGACCTGCTGCTTCTCACCGCTCAGGCCCAGGCGGTCGCACACCAGGTGCCACTCCACGAGGTGGCCGACGAGCACGCGGGCCTCCTTCTGCTGCCACTGCAGGTTCGGGACGTAGAGGGCGCCGCCGGCCCAGAACACGCCGTCGTGCTTGGGCGACCAGGCGTACGCGTCCGCGACCTTCGCCGCGACGGACGCATCGCGCCCGGCCAGCGTGCCCAGGTAGCCCGTGGCCGTCCGGCGGATCGTGTTGTCCGCGTGGGTGAACATCGTGTTGAGCAGGGCGTCCGCGCCGCGGGCCAGGATGGGCTCCGCGAGGGCCTGCTGGAGCGCCGGCGTGGAGTTGGCGAGCGCGATGAGATCGGCGGCGGTGGAGTCGCTGTCCACCAGGGCGGTGGCGCGCATCCCCAGGGGCCGCTGGAGCGCGGGCATCTGCTGCGCGAGGGGCGCGAGCGCGGCGAGACCCGCGAGATCGGTGGCCCGCTTGATGCGCGCGGCCGCGGCCCAGGTGCGCACGAGGGCGGAGGTGTTCGTCCGGCCCTGGATCAGCTCCAGCGTCTGGTCCGAGCGGTCTCCGGGGATCCGTCCGATGACCTCGATCGCCCAGCCCTGGGTTGCGGGATCGGAGGACAGGAGCGCCGCGTCCTGCAGGGTGCCCAGGGCGCCTTCACCGAGCGAAGCGAGCGCGTCGCGCGCGGCCCCGGCGGTCTCGGGACCGCTCAGGCCCTGGATGTGGCCGCGGTGCTCGGCCGGCAGCGCGTCCAGGTACGCGTCCTTCGGGGCGTCCTTCGGCGGCGTGACCTTCGCGGGGGTCGCGTCGGACGGCGTGGGATCGCCGGTGATCTTCGCGGGGGTGTCGTCGTCGTCGTCGACAGGGTCGTCGCCGCAGGTCCCGAATCCGAGAAGGGCGAGGATGGCCGCGGTCGAGGCCGCGGCAGACAGGAAGCGCATGGTTGGGGACTCCTCCGAAGGCAAAGCCTACCGGTGGAAGCTCAGACCGTGCTGTGGACTGGGAGTTCCCCCGAGACAGACGCGTTACAGAGCGTCCATGGCGGCCTGGCCGCAGGTGCGCACCCCCTGGACGATCGGCACCAGGGTTCCGTAGATGGGCTCGATGAACGGGTCGATGTCGCCGCCCGAGCGCGCTGCGGCCTTGAGCTCCTCGAGCTGGCGTGTCAGGACGGCCGGAGAGACCCCCGATTCTCGTTCCACGCACTCGCTGAACTCCGCCCCGAGCGGGATGTTGTCGGGGATGTTCGACACCGCCGCGTTGATGATGGCGCGCTGTCCCGCGATCTTCATGCCCACGTCGGCGAACTTGATGATCTTGTAGAGGAACATCAGGAACCCGACGATCGGCAGCAGCGCGCGCACGACGGTCCACAGCACCTGTGTCTTCATGAAGTCGAGCCCGGCCAGGACCAGGCATCTGCCTGCGGTCCAGATCAGCTCCCCGATGGTGCTGCCGATCTGGCTCCCGAGCTCCATGAGGTCGAACCCGGGGGAGATGACGTAGTAGTCGACGATCAGGAGCAGCACGGTCCACATCACCATCTGGATGGCCCAGCGGATCGCGAACGCCTGCCACGACAGCGACACCGAGAGGGGCAGCAGCCGCGTGGCGAGGTTCATGAGCATGCCGCCGAGGGCCGCCCAGCTCTCTCCGCTCGGGTCGCGGTGGTTGATGGGGTCTGCCGGCGTGTACGCGTACAGGTGCAGGGTGCGGGGGTCGTGCGCCTGGCCGGACGCCGGATCCTCGGACAGGAACCGCCCGGAGCTCGGGTCCAGGTAGCGCGCGCGCAGGTAGTAGAAGCCGGTGAGGGGATCGAGGTGCTCCCCGGTGTAGCGGTACGCGTTGTCGCTGTTGCCGAGCGCGTCGAGCCCGTTGCCCCAGGCGTCGTACGTGTAGTTGTCCGTGAGCGCGGAGGCGTTGTCGGTGAGGGCGCGCACCGAGCCCTGCCCGTCCTTCAGGTACCAGCGCACGTCGCCCCGCTCCTGGATCAGGAGCTCGTCGCCGTAGGTGTGGGTGGCCAGGGCGCCGCCGAGGCCGTCGGTCTCGAGCAGGACGCGGTTGAGCGGGCCCGCGGCGTCCACGAGGAAGTGCTCCTCGTCGACGCCGTCGCTGCGGTAGACCCGGTTGCCCTCGGCGTCGTAGTCGTACTCCACGAGCAGGCTGCCGTTGCGGTCGATGCCCACGAGCTTGCCGCGGCCGTCCCGCAGGTGGATGTCGTAGTCGGTGCCGTCGTCGATGGTGGCCAGGCGGCCCGCGGCGTCCCAGGTGAACAGCCTCTGGCCGTCGTCGATCAGCCGCCCGTCGCTGTCGTAGGCCCAGTTCGTCGTGACGCCGTCGATCGTCTGGCTGAGGCGGTTGCCGGCGGCGTCGTACGTCCAGCTCGCGGCCTGGGCGCCGGTGCCGGTGCGCGTCTCGGCGATCAGTCGCCCGGCGCCGTCGTAGACCCAGTCGACGTGGGAGCCGTCGGCTTCGTCCAGCGCGATGCGGTTGCCGGTCACGTCGAGCGTGTACGCGAACGACGCGAGCACGACCCCGCCGGGATCCAGGTGCTCGATGTCGGTCAGCCGACCGAGGTCATCGTAGGACCAGCTGGACGTCGTGCCGTTGCTGCGCGCCTCGAGCGTGCGCCGGCCCGCCGCGTCGTAGCCGTACGACACCGAGTGCACCCCGTCGTTCACCGTGTCGAGCCGCCCCGCGGCGTCGTAGGTGCGCGTGATCTGGTGGGAGAGCCCGGCCGCCGTGCCCGTCACCTCGAGCAGCTGTCCGCGCGCGTTCCACGTCCAGAGCAGGTCGCTGCCGTCGGGGTTCACCTGTCCGATCCGGCGTCGGTTCGGATCCCAGCTGTACGTGGTGGTCGCGCCGTCGAGGTCCACGGACGTCTTGTTGCCGGCGGCGTCCCAGGTGGTCGTCTCCACGACCCCGTCGGGGTAGGTGGTCTGGATCAGCTGATCGAGGTCGTCGTGCACGTAGGTCGTGACGTCACCGGCGGGATCCGTCATCGATGTCATGCGCCCGCCGAGGTCGTACGCCCAGGTGGTGACGAGGCCGCTGGGGCTCGTGCGGGACGTGCGGTTGCCGCGGCCGTCGTACGCGTACGTCGTCGTCCGTCCGTCCGCGTCGGTGGAGCTCAGCATCTTCCCGCTGGGCGTCCACGTGTAGGCCGAGACCTGGCCGAGCGGGTCGATGACGGACGCGATGTTGCCCAGGAGGTCGTACGTGTAGCTCCAGGACGACCCGTCCCCCGCCGTCTTCTGGATGACGTGGCCGTCGTCGTCGTAGACCCAGGTCTCGATGACCTCGACGGCCGTGCCGACGCCACGCACCGCCTGGGTCTTCCGCCCCTCGGCGTCCCAGGTGTACTCCGTGGTCGTCCCGGTGGGGGACGTGATGCTCAGGACGTGGCCGGTGCAGGCGTACGTCCAGGTCGTCGTGTTGCCCAGCGGGTCCGTCGTGGACAGGCGGTTGCCGATCGCGTCGTAGGTGTGCGTCGTGACGTTGCCGAGGGCGTCGGTCTCCGCGACGAGGTTCCCGTCGTCGTCCCAGGTGGAGAGCGTGGAGTTCCCGTCCCGGTCGATCGCCTCGATGAGCTGGCCCGCGCCGTCGTAGATCCAGGTCTGCGTGGCGCCGGACGGGTCGATCTCCCCGATCTTCCGGCCCTCCGCGTCCCACACCCACTCCGTGACGCCGCCGTCGGGGTGGGTCTCGCTGGTCTTGTTGCCGTCGAAGTCGTAGGTCGTGGCGGTGGTCCGCCCGAGCACGTCGGTGTACGCGATCTCCCGCCCGGCCCCGTCGTAGGCCCAGGTCTCGACGCCGCCATCGGGCGCGACGGACTCGACGAGGTTGCCCTCGAGGTCGTAGACGAACGTGCGCGTGCCCGCGGCCGTCACGGTGCTCGTCCGCCGCCCGTTCCCGTCGTACGTCCAGGTGGTGAGGTTGCCCGCGGGGTCGGTCTCGGTGAGCCGGTTGCCGAGGGCGTCGAACGTCCAGCTGGTCGTCGCGCCGCCCGGGGTGGTGCGCGACGCCATGTTTCCGGCGGTGTCGTAGGTGAACGTCGTGATGGCGCCGAGGCGGTCGACGCGCTCGGTCATGTGGCCGGCCGTGTCGTAGGTCGTGCTCGTGACGTACCCGGCCTTGTCGGTGTGCTCGTCGACCCGGCCGCGCCCGGTGTAGGTCCAGGCCTCGGAGCAGCCGTTCGCGTCCGTGGTGGAGCTGCGCTTCACCCCGTCGTAGGTGTGGGTCGTGACGCCGCCGCCGGCGGACGTCTCCGTGAGCAGGTTGCCCCACCCGTCCCAGGTCATGCTGGTGGTCCGGCCGACGGGATCCTCGGACGCGATGACGTGCCCCTCGGAGTCGTACGTCGTCAGCGTCACGTACCCCTCGCGGTCGGTGACGGTCTCCTGGCGGAGGGCCGGATCCCAGCCGAGCTCGCGGCACTCGTTGTCGCCGTCGCACTGGCGGATCAGCCGGCCGTCGTCGTCGTAGTAGTTGCGGAGCACGCGGACCCCGAGCGGGTCGATGACGTCCTGCAGGTAGTTGTCGACGGTGTACGTGTAGGTGGTGACGTTGCCTTCGCGGTCCGTGACCGAGGTCAGGTTGCCGTCCGTGTAGCCGTAGAGGAGCGCGTCACCGTCCGGGTCCACGACCTCGGTGATCCGGTCCTCCGCGTCGCGCACGTAGCTGATGCTGCCGCCGGCCGAGTGGGTGACGCCCGTGGGGTCGAACGTGACCAGGTTCCCCTGGGTGTCCGACATCTCCATGATTCCGGTGTCCACGGACATGTGGACCCACGTGTCGTCCGCCAGGAGCATTTGGTACGTGTCCGGGTCGTAGAGGTTCATGGACCCGTCGAAGAGCCAGTACGCCGTGTCGTGCTGGACCACCGCGGGCTGGCCAACCCCCTGGTAGAGCTCGGCGCCCGTCACGGTCGTCTCGTAGTAGACGGGCTGCGTGCCATCCCCCAGCTGCCACGGCGTGTAGGGCTTGAGCTTCGGGTTCACGTCCATGCCGAAGCGGTAGACCTCGCCCCGGCCGAAGTCGACGGTGATGGCCGGGGGCTCCGGGGCGTAGAGGTTCCAGAACGGCGTGAAGAACAACAGGATGTAGTTCTGCGTCCACGCCTCGCCCTCGGGCTTGTTCTTCGTGATCCGGACGGACGAGTGGTCGAGGTTCCAGCCGTTGCCGAAGTCGCCGGAGGCCGAGCGCAGGCGGGAGTCGTAGCCGCGGCGGACGGTGATCGGCAGGCCCAGCATGGGGATCTGCAGGTCCGTGAAGTCCAGCGTCATGTTGCCGACGGGCATGGCGGACTGGCTGTGCACCTGCCCCATCCACGCCTCCACGTTCCCGCCGCCGTCGGTCACCTCGATCCGCAGGTCGTACCAGCCGTCCACCAGCAGCGTCGGGTCGACGGAGCCGATGACGCCGTTGGTGACGGGGCCGGAGCCGCGCTCGAGCTCGGTCCACGCGCCGACGATGAGGAGGAACAGGAGGGCGAGGGCCAGGCGGGCAGACTGCATGATCCGACCATACAGCGGGACCCCGGGCTACTCGAAGCGGCGGGCCGTGGTCTCGCGGATCATGTACGTGTTCTCTTTCACGCCGCCGGTGTTGTCGGTGACGTCCTGGGGCTTCTTCTCGAGCACCCAGTCGAGCGCGGGGTCCTGGCCCTCGTACACGAAGGACGTGGTGAAGATGTAGTAGCCGGGGGCCACCACCTCCACGTCGTACCGCCAGCCCTTGAGGAGCGGGTAGTCCTCGTCCACCCAGGGGGTGAAGAGCGCGTCGAAGGAGTACAGCCCGTCCGCCGCGGTGACCGCGATGCCGCGCAGGTTCGTCAGCGCATCGAGTCCATGCGGGAGCTCGAACCGCGGGCCCGTCTCGGGCTTGTTGGACACGGGCTTGGCGACGGCCACCTGGACGCGGGCGTTGGTGACCGGCTTGGCCGCGCCCGAGTCCTCCCAGGCGAGCTTGCCCAGGATCTGCCCCGAGATGAGGCGTGACTTGCCCGTCGTGGCGCAGCCGGAGGCCACGCACAGGAGCAGGATCAACAAGGGTAGCGATCGTCGCACGGCGGGGATGATGGTCACTCGGCCCCGCAGAGGCAAGTGGGGGCGCTCAGAGCTGGCTCAAGAACGCCAGCAGGGATTGACGCTCGTCAGCCGTCAGCGTGTCGCCGTAGGTGTGGCCGGCGTTGGACAGACCGGGGCGCTGTGTGTCGATCACGCGTCGCCCCTCGGCGGTGTCGATGTCGCCGCTCCAGCTCGGCGT
>ENA-OWNT01003233-OWNT01003233.1-seawater-metagenome-genome-assembly--contig:-NODE-3233-length-15606-cov-4.395711_pt1 | contig 15606 bp, 11 predicted proteins | sample MGYA00238136_ERZ651165 | MGnify/ENA primary metagenome ERZ651165 (study PRJEB26861, sample SAMN08777766) | seawater metagenome | isolation source: coastal seawater | place: USA: Florida | collected...
TCGCGGAGGGCGTCGTCGGGGGTGCGAAAGTCGATGTCGAAGCGCACCTCGCCCGGCACGACCGAGGGCGCGCCCGGATAGGCCTGGAAGCGGCCGACGTTGAAGCGGGTGACGTCCGCCGGATCCTGCATCATGCGATGCAGCGCCACGACCATGTTCGAGGCGGCGAGGACGGCGTCCTTCCGCCGGCGCATCGGCATGGTGCCGGAATGGGCTTCCTCGCCCTTCACCGAGACCTTGTACTTGCGGCTGCCCTGGATGGCGGTGACGACGCCGATGGTGTTGCCCGTCTCCTCCAGGAGCGGCGCCTGCTCGATATGCGCCTCGACGAAGCCGGCATAGGGGGTGTTGAGGGCATGATCGGCGACGTCGCCGGCGGCCTTCCGGTAGGCCGCGAGCGCGTCGCGGAGGACGACGCCGTCCGATCCGACGGCGCTCAGCATGCGCTCCAGCTCCTCCGGCCGCACGAAGACCTGGCTGCCCATCACGCCCGGCTGGAAGCGCCCGCCTTCCTCGTTGGTGAAGTTGATGACCTCGATCGGCCGCGTCGTGGTGATTCCCGCCGCGTCGAGCGCGCGAAGCGCCTCGATCCCGGCGAGCACGCCGAAAGCGCCGTCGAACTTGCCGCCCGTCGGCTGCGAGTCCAGGTGGCTGCCGGTCGCGACCGGCGCCGCGTCCGGGTCCGTGCCGGGCCGGCGGACGAACATGTTCCCGATCGCGTCGACCGAGACCGTGCAGTCGAGCTCCTTCGCCCACTTCGCCAGCAGCAGGCGCGCGTCGACGTCTTCCGGCGTCAGCGCCTCTCGGCAGACGCCGCCCTTCGGCGTCGCCCCGAACTTCGCCATTTCCATGTGCATGGACCAGAGCCGGTCCTCGTCGACAGCGTCGGCGATGCGCTTCAGGTCGGCCTCGGCAAGCGCCATTTGGGCGGCTCCTCGTCTTCCGGGGAAATGCTGCGGGTGCGAGGTTTGTAGCACGCCAGCCGATATGCGCTATATCGGGGGCCGAAGGAGGGGACGCCGATGGACCGCAAAATCTGCCTGATCACCGGCGCCACCGACGGCATCGGCCGCGTCGTGGCGCGCGAGCTCGGCAAGGACGGTTGGACGTTGGCGCTGGTCGCCCGCAACGCCCAGAAAGGCGAGCGGGTCGCGCGCGAGCTCCGGCAGGAATGCGGGAACGAGGAGATCTACTTCAAGCAGGCGGACCTCTCCCTTCAGCGGGACGTGCGTCGCGTCGCCCGCGACGTCGCAGAGACCTTTCCGCGCCTCGACGTGCTCATCAACAACGCGGGCGCGATCTTCTGGAAGCGCCAGCAGACGGCGGAGGGCATCGAGAAGACCTTCGCCCTCAACCATCTGAACTACTTTCTGCTGACCAACCTTCTGCTCGACCGGCTGCGGGCGGCCGAGACGGCGCGGATCGTCAACGTCGCGAGCGGCGCTCATGTCGGCGCGACGCTCGATTTCGACGACCTGCAGAACGAGCGGGCCTACGCGCAGTACAAAGGCGGTTGGATCGCCTATCAGCGCTCCAAGCTCGCCAACATCATGTTCTCGGCCGCGCTGGCGCGTCGTTTGGAAGGCGAGGCGCTCGCCTCGAACGCCTTGCACCCGGGTTTCGTGAAGACGCGGTTCGGCAAGGAGAACGGCGGGCTCTTCGCCTTCGTTCTCGGCGTCGGCATGCGCTTCGGCGCGATCTCGACGGAATCCGGGGCGAAGACGCCGCTTCACCTCGCCCGGTCGGATGCGGTCGAAGGCGTGTCCGGACGCTATTTCTACGAATGCCGGGAGAAGTCTCCCGCGCCGCCTGCCCTCGAAGAGGCCGATCAGGAGCGGCTCTGGGAGATTTCGGAGGAAATGACGCGCGGCAGCCGGTAGCTCAGGCGACTTCGGTCGCGCGGGCCGGCAGCAGCGGCGCCGCACGCCACATGGCGAGGCCCATGGTCGCGCAGCAGGCGAGCGACAGCACCGCCATGCCGGCGAGCTGGTCGCGGAAGTCGACGCCGGCGTCGATCAGCCGGCCGGTGACGCCGGGGCCGAGCGCCGTCGCGAAGACCATGATGGAAGTCGCGAGCGCCCGGATCGCGCCGAGGCTGCGGGTGCCGTAGACCTCCGGCCAGTAGGCGCCGTTCACGGCCCCGATCATGCCGGTCGAGAGCCCGACCAGCGCCATCCCCCAGGCGGCGCCGCCCAGGCTCTCCGCCGAGGCGAGCAGCAGATAGCCCGCCGCCGCGTCGAGCTGGCGCTCCATGAGATGCGTGGCGATATGCAGGACGGTCACCTCCATCCCGCGCAGACGCAGGCCGGCCGCCGCTTCCAGACCCAGACCGCCATCGCGGTCGACACTGACATGACGGACGTCAAGCGACACATCCAGATCGGCTGCCTGCCGCCGGCAGTGCTGCGCCCAGCGATCGGCATCGGCATGCAGCCCGTGATGGACGTGAATGGCACGCAGCCGGATGGACGGATTGTCGCGCGCCCAGGCAACCGCCCAGTGCAGCAGCACCGAGGAATCCAGGCCTCCGGAAAACGCGATCAGCCAGTGGCGGCCAGGCGCCGCCGCAAAGCTCGCCTCAGGCGGAATCCCTGAACTGGCCATAGCCCATCAACCGCGCGTAACGCGCCTCGAGCAGTTCGTGGATCGGCTTCTGCCCCAGCAGATTGAGCACGGTCCGCAGATGATCCCGCACCACGTTCATCAAGGCTTCGACATCGCGGTGGGCGCCGCCAAGCGGCTCGCGAACCACGGCATCGATCAGCTTCAGCTCCAGCAGGCGGTCCGCGGTCACGCCCATCGCCTCGGCCGCATCCTTGGCGCGTTCGGCGCTTTTCCACAGGATGGATGCGCAGCCTTCAGGGCTGATCACCGAGTAGATGCTGTGCTGAAGCATGGCCAGGTGATCACCGACGCCAATCGCCAGCGCGCCGCCGGAGCCGCCCTCACCGATCACCAGCGACACGACCGGCACGCGCAGCCGCGACAGCACCAGCAGATTGCGGGCGATGGCCTCGCTCTGGTTGCGCTCCTCGGCCCCGATGCCGGGATAAGCCCCGGGTGTGTCGATCAGGGTGATGACCGGCAGCCGAAACCGCTCCGCGGTTTGCAGCAGCCGCAGCGCCTTGCGGTACCCCTCGGGCCGCGGCATGCCGAAGTTGCGGTGCAGCTTTTCCTTGGTGTCACGCCCTTTCTGGTGCCCGATCACCATGACCGGCCGACCTTCGAAGCGGGCGATGCCCGCGACGATCGCCGGATCGTCGGAAAAGCTGCGGTCGCCGTGCAGTTCCTCGAAATCGGTGAACAGCGCGTCGACATAGTTCAGCGTGTACGGCCGCTGCGGATGACGCGCGAGCTGCGCCACCTGCCAGGCCGTGAGATTGGAGAAAATCTGCTTGGTCAGCGTCTGGCTCTTGGACTCCAGACGGCCGATCTCTTCCGTGAGATTCACCGTCGAGCCGTCGGCCACGTTGCGCAGCTCTTCGATCTTCTCGGCGAGCTCCGCGATTGGTTGTTCGAAATCTAGGTATTTGAGATTCATGCCCCCGTATCCCGCGCAGGCCGTTCCTGTTGGCTGTGATGGATGCGCTTCGCGGTCATGCTCAGACCCGCTGATGCGTTCGCGTGCTCTACCGCCGGCCGATCTCTTCCCTAAGCCGCCGACGTGCTGTCTTGACGATACCGGACCTCGACGCCGTTTTCACCGCACAAGTCGCTCAGGTCGCGAACCAGTTGATGCGAAATGGCCACCTGCCAGTCATCCGCAAAGTTCAGTTCCGCCTGCGCCTTGCCGTTGAGGTAGGCCACGCGAATGCGCGCGCCCTCCTCGACCCTGTTCGCTGACAGGCAAGCTTCGAGCCGATCGAACTGCGTCTGTGGACTCGTCTTCCAGGTCAGGCGCAATCCGCGGGCGTAACGACTCAGCGCATCGTCCAGATCCAGCAGCTCTTTCGGATTCATCCGGAAGTCCTCGCTGTAGCTGTCGAAGCTGAGACTGCCCACCGCGACGAGCAGCCGATCCTCATGCAGCAGATGCCGGAACTGCTCGGCCTTCTCCGAGAACAGCGTGCATTCCAGCTGACCGGTGCCGTCATCCAGGCGCACGATGGCGCGACCCGCGCGCTGCATGACGTCGACCACCAGGCCGGCGATGCGGAGCTGTTCGCCGCCGCGGCGCCGCGCCTGCGGATCGGCGCGCTCCTTGGCCTCGGCGATGGTGCCGCTGGTCAGGCCCTGCAGCAGCCCGCGATAGCCGTTGATGGGATGCCCGGTGAGATAAAGCCCCAGCGTCTGCTTCTCGCCCTGCAGGCGCTCGCCGTCGTCCCAGTCGCGCAGCACGGGCATCTCGATGGCCGGCACGTGGCTTTCCACCGCGCCACCACCGCCGAACAAATCGTTCTGGCCCGCCTCCAGCGCCGCGTGATGCTGATCCGCGGCCGCCAGCGCGTTCGGCAGCGCGGCCAGCAGGCTGGGCCGGTTCTCGCCCAGCGCATCCAGCGCGCCGGCGCGGATCAGAGCTTCCAGCGTGCGCCGGTTGGCCCGCTTGAGATCGATGCGCACGCAGAAGTCGACCAGATCGGCGAACGGGCCGCCGGCCGCCCGCGCCTCGAGAATTCCCTCGATCGCACCCTGACCGACACCCTTGACCGCACCCAGGCCATAGCGGATGGAGCAACCGTCCTCGCTGGCGGTGAACTCGTAGTCGGAGCCGTTGACGTCCGGCGGCACGACTTCCAGTTCGAGGCGCCGGCATTCGCCGATCAGCGGGACGACCTTCTCGGTGTGGTCCATGTCGGCGGTGAGCACCGCACACATGAACGCTGCCGGGTAATGCGCCTTGAGGTAGGCGGTTTGGTAGGCCAGCAGCGCGTAGGCCACCGAGTGCGACTTGTTGAAGCCGTATTTCGCGAACTCGGCGATCAGGTCGAAGATGCGGCCGGCCAGGTCTTCGTCCACGCCGCGCTCGACGGCGCCGGCGACGAAGATGGGCCGGTGATCGGCCATCTTCTTCATGTCCTTCTTGCCCATCGCGCGGCGGAGCTGGTCGGCGGCGCCAAGGCTGTAGCCGGCCAGCTCGCGGGCCACGGCCATGACCTGCTCCTGATAGACAATCACGCCGTAGGTGTCGCGCAGCGAGTTCTCCATCAGCGGGTGCATGTAACGCACCTGCGCCGGATCGTTCTTGCGCGCCACGTAGTCGGCCGCCATGCCGGTTTCCAGCGGGCCGGGCCGGAACAGCGCCACCAGGGCGACGATGTCCTCGAAGCGGTCGGGCTTGAGTTCCTTCATCAACCGCCGCATGCCGCTGGATTCCAGCTGGAACACCGCGGCGGTGTCGCCCGACCGCAGCAGCTCGAAGGTCTTACCGTCGTCCAGCGGCAGTGTGTCCAGATCGATGGTGGTGCCCATCGTCTCCAGCACCTTCACCGCGCGATCGAGAATGGTCAGCGTGCGCAGGCCCAGGAAGTCGAACTTGACCAGGCCGGCGGCCTCGACGTCCTTCCAGTCGAACTGGGTTACCGCGCCTCCGCCACCCGGCTCGGTGAACAGCGGGGTGAAGTCGTCAATCCGGCTGGGCGCGATGACAACGCCACCGGCGTGCTTGCCGACGTTGCGGGCCAGGCCCTCCAGCTTCAGCGCCGTGTCGAGCAGGTACTTGACCTCCTCCTCGTTCTCGCGCCGGGCCTTCAGCTCGTCGGATTCCTCCAGCGCCTTGGACAGCGTCATGTCCACGGCGGCCGGAATCAGCTTGGCTATCCCGTCGACGAAGCCGTAGGGATGCCCCAGCACGCGGCCGACGTCGCGCACCACGGCCTTGGCCGCCATGCGGCCGAAGGTGATGATCTGCGAGACCTTCTCGCGGCCGTAGCGCTCGGCCACGTATTCGATGACGCGGTCGCGGCCGTCCATACAGAAATCGATATCGAAGTCCGGCATGGACACGCGTTCCGGGTTCAGGAATCGCTCGAACAACAGGTTGTAAGGGATTGGATCGACGTTGGTAATTTCCAGCACGTAGGCGACCAGTGAACCCGCGCCGGAACCACGACCAGGCCCCACCGGCACGTCGTTGCGCTTCGCCCAGCGGATGAAGTCCGCGACGATCAGGAAGTAGCCGGGAAACCCCATCTTGATGATGACGTCGAGCTCGTGCGTCAGCCTGTCCGCGTAGACGGTGCGATCGGGCTTGCCGCCTTCCGCCTCCAGCGTGGCGAGCCGCTGTTCCAGCCCCTCCTCGGCCTCCTTGCGCAGGAAGGACTCGACATCGTGTTCCTCCGGCACCGGGAAATCCGGCAGATAGGACTTGCCCAGCGACAGCGTGACATTGCAGCGCCGCGCGATCTCCACCGCGTTGTCGCAGGCCTCGGGCAGATCGGCGAACAGCTCGCGCATGTCGCCGGCGGACTTGAGCCACTGCTCGCCGGTGACGTCCTTGGTCCGGCGCGGATCGTTGATCACCCGACCCTGACGAATGCACAGACGAACCTCGTGGGTATCGAAATCCTCGTGGTTCAGGAAGCGCACGGCGTTGCCGGCGACGATGCCGAGATCCAGCATCGCGGCCAGATCGACCAGATTGTCGTTGATCGCCGCCTCGTCCGGCGCCTGGATTCGCTCCAGCTCCAGGAACAGTCGGTCACCAAACACGTCGCGCAGCCCGCGGGCGACCTCCAGCGCGCGTTCGCCGTGGCCGGCCGCGATCTCACGGCTGATCAGCCCGCCATGCCCGCCGGACAGCGCAATCAGGCCGTCGGCGTGGTCGGCCAGCCAGTCCGGATGAATCACGGGCGAACCGCGCTCCTGGCCGTGGACATAGCCACGCGAGACCAGCTGCATCAGGTTGCGGTAACCGTTGTTGGTGGCGCAGAGCAGCCGCAGCGCGTTATCCGTTTCCGACGCGGGATCGTGCACCACCAGATCACAGCCGAGGATCGGCTTGACCCCGGCCGACTCGGCCGCCGAGACGAACTTCACCGCCGCGAACAGGTTCATGTGGTCGGTCATCGCCACGGCGGGCATGCCGCGCTGGGCAGCCGCCTTCACCAGCGGCTTGACGCGAACGACGCTGTCCACGAGCGAATACTCGGTGTGGACGCTGAGATGGACGAAACCGGAGGAATCAGACACGAAAGGCCAGCGTGTGTCGGCGAACGATCGGGCCATCATAGTCGCTGAACGTCACCCGCCAAGTCGTCGGCCGGGAATGCCCGCCATGACGATCCGGCGCCGAGACAACCGGGGGACGTTTGCGCAAATCGGGCGCTGCCGCCACCATCTAGGGCGTCTGATCTCCCTGACTGTGATCCATGCGCCGACTCCTGCTCGCACTGGGCATGCTGCTGCTTGCTCCCCTCTCCCATTCCAACGAAGTCTGGGACCAGTCCACCCTGAACCGGATTCTCCAGCGCGGTGAACTGCGTGTCGGTCTGGAAACCGGCTACATGCCGTTCGAGATGCGCGACAAGACCGGCGACATCATCGGATTCGACGTCGACATCGCCAAGCAGATGGCCCGGGCCATGGGCGTGGAACTCAAGATCGTCAACACGGCGTGGGACGGCATCATTCCTGCTTTGCTGACCGACAAGTTCGACATCGTCATGGCCGGCATGACCATCACGCCGCAACGCAACCTGCAGGTGAATTTCGCCGAGCCTTACATGGTGATCGGCCAATCCGTGCTGATCCGGTCGGGGCTTGAAGGCAAGGTCAGCACCTACCGGGACCTGAACAGCGACGAGTACACCATCGTCACCAAGCTCGGGACGACCGGCGAAATCGCGGCGCGACGCTACCTGTCACGCGCCAAGATTCTCACCTTCGAATCGGAGTCCGAGGCCGCGCTGGAAGTTCGCAATGGCCGGGCGGACGCCTTCGTCTACGACTTTCCGTACAACGCCATCTACCTGGGCGAGAACCCCGAGGGCCTCGCGCACCTGGACGAACCGTTCACCTACGAACCGCTGGGCTGGGCCGTGCGCAAGGGCGACCCCGATTTTCTCAACTGGCTCGACAATTTCCTGCGGCAGATCAGAGGTGATGGCACCTACGACGCGCTGTACAAGCGCTGGTTCGAATCCACCCGCTGGATGAAAGACGTCAACTGATGAATTCACGCTGGTTCTGGCACGGCGTGTACGCGCTGGTGCTGCTGGCGCTGGCGCTGGCGATCTACGCGGCCAGTCGCACGGTCGACTACACCTGGCGCTGGGACCGCGTGCCCGACTACATCGTCGCCTACGAGGATGTGGACCTGCGCTCGACGCTCACCGGCATCGTCGAGATCTCCGATGGCCAGGTGGAGATCATTGGCACGCAGGACGCGGCCGCGACGGAGACCTTCGGCGACCTGGACGAAGTACTGGTCGAGGACGGCGACTACGTCTTCGATGGCGATGTGATCGGCACCCGCAGCGGCTGGCGGATCGGGCCGCTGACCTGGGGCCTGGTCGTCACGTTGCAGTTGTCGATTCTCGCCCTGCTGTTCGCCGTGCCGATCGGCCTGCTCGCCGGGCTTGGCCGCGTCTCCACCAACCCGGCGGCACGCAATCTCGCCGCGACCTACGTGGAACTGATCCGCGGCACCCCGCTGCTGGTACAGATCTTCATCTTCTACTTCTTCGTCGGCACCGTGCTGAGTCTGTCGCGCATGACCGCCGGGGTCGCGGCGCTGGCCGTCTTCACCGGCGCCTATATCGCCGAGATCGTCCGCGCCGGCATCGAGTCCATTCCCAAGGGCCAGATGGAAGCCGCGCGCAGCCTCGGCATGAGCTACGGCCAGGCCATGCGCCATGTAATCCTGCCGCAGGCGATGCGGCGCACGCTGCCGCCCATGGCCGGTCAGCTGATCAACCTGATCAAGGACTCGTCGCTGGTGTCGGTGATCGCGATCACCGATCTCACCAAGGCCGGCCGCGAAGTCGTGAATTCCACGTTCAGCCCCTTCGAGGTCTGGTTCACCGTCGCGGCGATGTATCTCGTACTCACCGCCGGCCTGTCGCTGCTGATCCGGCGATTCGAGCTGCGCCTGGCGAGGTCGGACGGATGAGCGCAGGCGTGGAAATTCGCAACGTTTCCAAGCAGTTCGGGAACGGTGTCCAGGCACTGGATGATGTATCGCTGTCGGTGGCCGCGGGCGAGGTCCTGTGCATCGTCGGCCCCAGCGGCTCGGGCAAGTCCACCCTGCTGCGCACCGTCAACCGACTGGAGACCGTGACCGCGGGCGACGTGCTGCTCGATGGCGAGTCGATACACACCGCAGGCCGCCAGCTCAATGCGCTGCGCCAGAAGGCCGGAATGGTGTTCCAGCAGTTCAACCTGTTCCCGCATCTGACCGTGCTGGACAACATCACCCTGGCACCGCTCAAGGTGCGCGGCGAATCGATGACCACCGTGAAGCCGCGCGCGCAATCCCTGCTCGATCGCGTGGGCCTTGGCGATCGCGGCGACAGCTTCCCGTCCCAGCTCTCGGGCGGGCAGCAGCAGCGTGTCGCCATCGCCCGCGCGCTGGCCATGCAGCCCGACGTGATGCTGTTCGACGAACCGACCTCGGCGCTGGACCCCGAAATGGTCGGCGGCGTGCTGGATGTCATGAAGGATCTGGCCAGCGAAGGCATGACCATGCTCGTGGTCACCCACGAAATGGGCTTTGCCCGCGCCGTGGCCGACCGCGTGGTGTTCATGGAATCCGGGCGAATCGAGCACATCGCCGAACCGGAGAACTTCTTCGAACCCGCCAGCGGCTCCCGCCTCGACCTGTTCCTGGGCCAAGTCCTGCGCTGACGCGCCGCTTTGCCTACAATGCGGCCCGCGACGCCCCGGTAGCTCAGTCGGATAGAGCGAGCGCCTCCTAAGCGCTAGGTCGCAGGTTCGATTCCTGCTCGGGGCACCAATTTCCCGCCCGCGAAATGGCTCCGGTCCGGCGAGGCCGCGGCATCATGCGGACCCCGCCGAACCCTCCGCCGATCAGAACCGCAACTGCACGCCGATCGATCCGTTCGGGATGCTGATCTCGCCACCGAAATCGTCCTCGATTTCGTAGGACTGGCCGCCAAGCACGATCGCGACCATCTCGCTCACGCGATAGCCGACCACGAACTCGAATACCGCGCCGTCCGAATCATCGAACTCCACCAGGCCAAGTTCGACCTTCCAGAGAAACGGGTTTTCTCCGTTGTCCCTGATCCCGCCGGACACGATCCACCCGGAATCGTCCGAAGAACCACCATCCTCGATGTCGAACTCGGCTTCGCCATATTCGAACGCACCGTAGATCACGACGGTGTCCAGCATGCCCTGATAGCCCAGACCGAACCGCAGCAGCGTCGTATCGACATCGACGTCGTAGTCGACCCCGTTCAATTCGATTTCATCCGCGGTGGTTGAAAGCAGTTCGCCTCGCACGAACACCTGATCGGCAATCAGAAACTCGCCTCGCAGGTCGATGCCCGCACTTTCGAGCTCGATCTCGTCAAAGCTGTCCTCCAGGACGTAGGTGCCGGAGGCCAGACGAAATTCAATGGAATTGTTGCTTTCGGCAAGCGCGGGCGTGGCCGCGAGCAGTGCGAGCGCAGCGGCGGCGAGAGGTTTCATCATGAGTTGGGTTCCCCATCCAAGCTCCGGACTCGATGATCGGCCGCCATGAACCTGCCTGGTTCGATCACCCATCCCGGCCAGAAAGTCAGTGCAAGTACTGCGGCCAGACCATCACTACGGAAAAGACGTCGGAAACAGGACAGACCCCGCCGACAACGACGCCAGCTTATCGTGATTCGGCACGCTTCAAACACGGTTCACGCGGCAATCGACCGGATCGCAGATCAGATGTGTAGCGGTCACCGCCCGGTCGAATGCCACCCGACCACGAGACGTCGCGGCGGGCCATCCGGCGAGACCGCCCGCCCACGGCGGACACCGGAAACAAAAAAGGGCTTACCAGCACTGGTAAGCCCTTGATTTGTTTGGCTCCCCCGGACGGGCTCGAACCGCCGACCTAGTGATTAACAGTCACCCGCTCTACCAACTGAGCTACAGGGGAACATCGCATTCGCGAGGGCGCGGATTGTACTGATGCCGCCCATCGGTGGCAACGCCTTCACGTCCAGCCGCCGCGTCATCGCGGTGAACTTTCTGTCAAGGAACGAATTCGGTATGCTCGCGCGCTTGGCACGGCTTGTGGTTGCAAGCTGCCGTCACGTCCGTCTCTAGGGGAACTAACGACATGAAAAGCATCAAGGCGCTGTTGGCGCTGGCCGTACTCGGCGCCGCGTCGACAGCGGTCGCGCAGAATTCTGATGGTCGATCGTACATCTACTCGGGGGGAATTCTGGTGCTGCCGGATGACCGGCAGGAAAACAGCGACGAAAGCTTCGGCGCGATGTTCGGTTACGGCATTCCGCTGGTCGACATGGATCTCCCGTTCGTGGGGAACAACATCGACCTGGAGTTCACCGGTTACTACAACTCCCTGAAGAACGAGACCGCCGATGACCGCGACTACCAGAAAGGTCTGATGGTCGATGCCATCTACCGCTTCAGCCGCGAGAACATGATCGATCTGCTCGGCTTCACACCTTACGTGCTGGCCGGGATCGGCGGCGTGCAGGAAGACATCGCCGATGACAGCGAAGTGTTCTTTGCCGCGCAGCTGGGCGCCGGTGTGCGTCATTTCCTGAACGATCACGGAACCGCGGTGCGTGGCGACGTGCGCCTGATGGAAGTGTTCGACGATAGCTACCTGGATGTGCGCTTCAACCTGGGCCTGGAAGTGCCGCTGACCTCCAAGGGTGCCGGCGACGCCGACCGTGATGGCGTGGTCGACACACTGGATCGTTGCCCGAACACACCAGCTGGCGTCGCGGTGACACTGGAAGGCTGCGAGGCCGACGATGATTTCGATGGCGTGGTCAACTCCATCGACCAGTGCCCGCGCACCCCCAACGGTGTCCCCGTGGACGCGACGGGCTGCAGCGCGGACTCCGACCTCGATGGCGTGCTCGACGCCTATGACGAGTGCCCGGACAGCGCCGAAGGTGCGCAGGTCAATGCCCGCGGTTGCGAGGTTGGCGGTGATGCCGACGAAGATGGCGTTGGGGATTCGATCGACCGCTGCCCCGGCACCGGTGAAGGCATCGTCGTGGACGCGGAAGGCTGCGCGATCAAGCAGACGTTCTCCCTGGAGGGCGTGAAGTTCGAGTTCGCCTCCGCCAACCTGACGCCGAACGCCAAGGTCGTGCTGCAGGACGTGGTCGACACGCTCGCGGGCCAGCCCTCCATGGAAGTCCAGATCGCCGGCCACACCGACAGCAAGGGTCTGGCCGCCTACAACGTGCGCCTCTCCGAGGAACGCGCGATGTCGGTCAAGGACTTCATGATCGAGAACGGGATCGAGGACGATCGCCTGACGGCCATTGGTTTCGGCGAGTCCCAGCCGATCGCCGACAACGAGACCGAGGAAGGCCGCGAACTGAACCGTCGCGTGGAATTCAGCGTGATCTCCGAGTAACGCAACGCGGTGACGAAAAGCCCGGCCTAGCGCCGGGCTTTTTTGTGCCCGGCGCCGTCCGGTCGCCGGCTCGCTGTGGCAATTCCCGATAAACTGCCCGGCATGAATTCCGTTCGAAACGATCACCAGCGAGCGCTGGATTCCCTGACCGGCAAGACCGCCGACATGCAGGCGCTGACCACCCGGCTGGCGACCATCAACAGCGGCAGTTTCAATGCCGATGGTGTCGGCCGCGTCGCCGACGCCCTCGCCGACGCCTTCCGTCCCCTGGCGGATTCGGTGGACATGCTGGAGACGCCACCGTTGCGCCAGCTTGCCGACGACGGCAGCTTCGTTGAACGCCCGATGGGACCGACGCTGATCATCCGCAAACGCCCCCACGCGGCCCGACGGGTGTTGCTTGGCGGTCATCTGGATACCGTGTTTCCCGAGCAATCGGATTTCCAGACCGTTGAGCAGCAGGACGACCGACTGCATGGCCCCGGCGTCGCCGATCTCAAGGGCGGCCTGGTGGTGATGCAGCATGCGCTGATGACGCTGGAACAATCGGCGGATGCCGAATCGCTGGGCTGGACGGTGGTGCTGAATCCCGACGAGGAAATCGGCTCCATGGGCTCGGCCCCGGTACTGGAGCGCGAGGCCCGCCAGCACGACCTCGGCATGATCTACGAGCCGTCCCTGCCCAACGGCAGCCTGGTCGCCGCGCGCAAGGGCAGCGGCAATTTCCAGGTACTGGTGCGCGGCCGCGCCGCGCATGCCGGTCGCGAGCATCATCTGGGCCGCAACGCGATCCGCGCGCTGGCCGATGCCACGGTCGCCATCGATTCGCTGAACGGACAGCGTCAGGGCGTGACGGTGAACGTCGGTCAGGTCACCGGCGGCGGCCCGGTCAACATCGTGCCGGACCTGGCGATCCTGCGGCTGAACGTGCGCCTGCAACAGCCGGATGACCAGGACTGGGTGAGCACGGAGCTCAACCGGATCATCCGCGAGATCGACGGCCGCGACGGAATCGAGGCCAGCCTGCACGGCGGATTCACCCGCCCACCCAAGCTACGGACAGCGGCGCTGGAGTCGCTGATCGGCAGCATCAGCGAGTGCCGCGACCTGCTGGGCATGGACTTCGCATGGGAGGACACCGGCGGCTGTTGCGACGGCAACAACCTCGCGGCGGCCGGTCTGCCCAACGTCGACAACCTGGGTGTCGTCGGCGCCCATATCCACAGCCACCGTGAATTCATGCAGATTCCGAGTTTCGTGCCGCGGGCGCAGCTCTCCGCGCTGTTGCTGATGCGTCTGGCCAGCGGCGATACGCCCTGGCCCATCAAGGACACTCGCCCATGATGGTCCTGCGCGCGATGCGCAGCGACGAGCATGACTTCGATGCCCTGTGCCGGATCGCGGAGCTGTCGGGCCCAGGATTCACCTCGCTGACGACGGATCGAGATCTGCTGCACAACAAGATCAACCGCTCCGAAGAGGCGTTCACGCAGGCGCTGGATGCGCCGCTGGACGAGCTGTATCTGTTCTCACTGGAAGACACGGCAACCAATGCGGTCGGTGGATGCTGCGGCCTAGAGTCGGCGGTGGGCATGCGCGAGCCGTTCTACAATTACCGCGTGGGCACGGTCGTGCATGCCTCGCGGGAACTGGGCGTCTACCGAAAAACGCCGACGTTGTATCTGTCCAACGACTACACCGGCTGCAGCGAGCTTTGCACGCTGTTCCTGAATCCGGATTTTCGTGGCGGCGGCAACGGCACGCTGCTGTCCAAGGCACGGTTCCTGTTCATGGCCGAACATCCGCATCGCTTCAACGAGCGCGTGCTCGCCGAAATGCGCGGCTGGTCCGATGAACAGGGCGAATCCCCGTTCTGGGACGCGCTGGGCCGCAAGTTCTTCGACATGGACTACGCCCGCGCGGACCATCTGACCGCGGTCAGCACCAAGGCCTTCATCGCCGAGCTGATGCCGCGCTATCCGGTGTACACCACCCTACTGCCCGAGGCGGCGCAACGGGTCATCGGCCGGGTCCATCCCAACACCGAACCCGCGCTGCGCATGCTCAAGGCGGAAGGCTTTCGCTACCAGGGTTACGTCGACATCTTCGACGGCGGCGCCGCAGTGGACGTACTGTTCGAGGACATCAAGGCAATCAAGCGCAGCCGTCTGGCGGAATTGAAGGTCGGCGCACCCGCCGGCGACACCCGGGTACTCGTCAGCAACCGCAAACTGGCAGAATTCCGCTGCACCCTCACCACCGTCGAACTGCACGACTCCGGAGAACGGTTGACGGCGACGGCCGAGGTGGCGGACGCGCTGCGACTGTCCGACGGCGACAGCCTGCGCTACCTGCCGCTGGCCTGAGCCAGATCCAGTCGAACAGCACGCGGAAGACACAACCATGAACAACGACCACACTGGCCTGTGGATCAACAATCGCTGGCAGGCCGCCAGCGGCAAGCCGATCACCGTCACCAGCCCGGCCACCGGCGAACCACTGTGGCAAGGCGCCGGCGCCGGCCCGGATGACGTGGGCGCCGCCGTTCAGGCCGCCCGCGACGCAAGCACCATCTGGCAGCGCACAGCGTTGCCTGAACGCATCGCCATCTGCGAACGTTTCGCCGAACTGCTCCGCGCGGGCACGGAAGGCCTAGCCCGCATCATCGCCGATGAAACCGGCAAACCGCTCTGGGAGACCCGGGCCGAAATCGGTGCGATGGCGGGCAAGATCGCGATCTCGGTTCGAGCCCAGGCGGAGCGCGCCGGCGAGCGCAGCGAAGCCATCGCGGGGGGTGCGGCCGTGCTGCGGCACCGTCCCCATGGCGTCGCCGCCGTCTTCGGTCCCTACAACTTCCCGGGACATCTGCCCAACGGACACATCGTGCCCGCCCTGCTCGCCGGCAACACGGTGGTGTTCAAGCCCAGCGACCTGACGCCGCTGATCGCGATGCAGGTGGTCGAGCTGTGGGCGCAGGCCGGCCTGCCGGCCGGGGTGCTCAATCTCGTCTGCGGCGCGGTGGAAACCGGCGCGGCGCTGGCGGGCCATCCCGGCATCGATGCGCTGTTCTTCACCGGCAGCGAACGCACCGGCAAGCTGCA
>ENA-OWNT01003234-OWNT01003234.1-seawater-metagenome-genome-assembly--contig:-NODE-3234-length-15604-cov-4.139885_pt1 | contig 15604 bp, 8 predicted proteins | sample MGYA00238136_ERZ651165 | MGnify/ENA primary metagenome ERZ651165 (study PRJEB26861, sample SAMN08777766) | seawater metagenome | isolation source: coastal seawater | place: USA: Florida | collected...
GCGTACGCCCGGGCCGTGCGGGCCCTCGCCGAGGGCGAGTCCGGCACCGCCGACGGCCTGATCCGCTGGGTCCTCGGCCACGACCCCACCTTCGAGCTCGACGCCCAGGTCGCGCTGGCCCTCGCCGTGGGTGGCCGCGGCGACAAGGATCAGGTCCGCAAGATCGCCCGCGGCATCTCCGGCTACCCCACCGACCACCCCCTCACCGCGGCCTTCGCGGTGCTCGAGGCCGGTCGCGCGGCAGAGGCCCCGGCGGCCACCGCCCGGGCCCTGGTGCGCCCCGACCCACGCTGGCTCCCGGGCCGCCTCGCCCTCGCTGCCGCCACCGGGGAGGCCCCACCCGACTGGACCGAGCGCGCGCGCCAGCGCACCCCCGGGTCCCCCCTGGTCGACTGCCAGGAGGCGGTGCACCGTGCCCTCGCCGGCGACATCGACGGCGCCACCGCGCTCCTCGACGAGCGCCGCCACCGCGCCACGGCCGACTACTGGACGGCCCGCGCCATCGTCGCCTGGAAGGCCGGCGACGAGGAGACCCGCCAGGAGGCCCTCCAGCAGCGGGCGCTCCGATTCCCGCTGCTGCCCGGCACCACGGCCGGCACCCTCGCCATCGAGGCGCCGCCGCCGGAGGAGCCCTCCACCGACGATGAGGCCGGCGACTGACCGCGTCGGCTATCCTGCGCTCGAGGTGAACGGACCGGATGTCCACCCACGCCCCTGGGAACAGCGAGGAACGTCGACGCTTCGACGTAGGCCCGTGCATCGGCCGCGGCGGCTTCGGTGAGGTCTACCTCGCCACCATGGTGTCGGGGGGAGGCGTCCGCGCCGAGGTCGCCCTCAAGGTGCTCCATCGCGGCCTCGACCCGCGCTCCCAGGCCGTGCGGCGGCTCGCCGACGAAGCCAAGCTCCTCGGCCTGCTGAATCACCCCAACATCCTCCGCATCCACGACCTCGTGCTCCTCGATGGCCGCATCACCCTGGTCACCGAGTATGTGGCCGGCGCCGACCTCGACCAGTGCGTGGTGGGGGCCGCCGAGCCCATGACCCCGCGGGCGCTCCTGCAGGTCACCGGGGCGGTGGCGGCCGCGCTGCACACCGCCTACCACACCGCCGGACCGGACGGTCAGCCCCTCCACCTCCTCCACCGCGACATCAAGCCCAGCAACATCCGCGTCGGCCGACACGGCGAGGTGAAGCTGCTCGACTTCGGCATCGCCAAGGCTGCCGGTGAGCGCGAGGCGAAGACCCAGACCAACGCGCTGATCGGCTCCTTCAGCTACATGTCCCCCGAGCGACTCGACCGGGAGGGCAACGACGACGCCCCCGGCGACGTGTTCGCGCTCGGGTGCACGCTCTACGAGATGCTTCGCGGGGAGATGCTCTTCGACGGCACCATCCGCGAGCTCTACCGCCTCGCGATGGACGAGCCGAAGCACAGCGCCTACGTCCAGGCCCACGTGAACGAGGTCGACACCGACCCCGCGGTGCACGCCCTCCTGCTCGACCTCCTCGCCTACGAGCCCGATGCTCCCCCCCCGCTGATGGACCTCGCCGAGCGGTGCGAGGACCTCGCCGACGAGCTCTCCGGCCTCACCCTGAGCCGGTGGTGCCGCAACCGCGACTGGGGCGACCCGGACGCTCTGCAGGGGGAGCTCACCGGCCGCTCCATCACCGAGACCAACCTCACCGCCAGCCTGCTCGATGCTCAGCTCACCGGAGAGATCGAGCGCCCCGGGAGCAGCACGCCGGTCGACCCCACCCGGGCCACCGGCCAGTACGAAGGGGACACCCCCGACGACGGCAACACCTCCGACACCTTCGCCTGGAGCCCCACCGAGGGGGCCACCACGGGCACCGAGCCCGCCCCCCCGCCCGACGGCGCCAGCTCCTCCGAGACCAGCCTCCTGCCCCTCGGCGACGAGCCCCGGCGTGGCATGCCTCTGTGGGCCAAGCTCGCCATCATGCTCGTGGTGGGGCTCGCCATCGGCCTCGGCGGCGCCACTGCGGTGCTGGGCATCGGCGGCATGGCCTGGTTGGCCGCCCTCACGCCGGTCGAGGTCGGCGACGAGCCTCTCGGCGGCGATGAGCCCGCCGGCGACCCCGGCAACGAGGAGCCCCCGGAAGCCGCAGACCCCGTCGGCAGCGACCCCGTCGGCAGCGACCCCGTCGGCAGCGACCCCCTCGGTAGCGACCCCGCCCGCCCGCAGGATCCGAGCGCCCCCGACGGTGGCGACCCCGTCGGTAGCGACCCCGTCGATGGTGACCCCGACGACGGCGTGGCCGAGGTGGACCCCGATCTCGGGGCCCCGGGCCTCGACGTGTGCGGAGCCCCCGAGACCCTCGAGGGGCCCTCCACGGCGGGCCAGCTCTCGCCCCGCGCTCGGCGCTGCCTGGCCGGCATCCTGACGAACCAACAGATGGCCCAGGTCGACCGAGACAAGCTGGGCCGCATCCTCCTCATCGACGCCAAGACCCGCTGCGACACCCAGAGCGACTGCGGCGACTACGAGCTGCACCAGCGCGTCTTCTTCGAGGAGGTCAGCCGCTCCGACGCCGAGCTGCTCTACGCCTTCTCCCTGCACCTCAGCGGCCGGGCCACCACCGACACCGCCCGGGCCGAGGCCCTCAGCTGGACCTACCGCGCCCTCGAGCGCAAGAGCAGCTGGTCGGGCCGCACCCATGTGAAGCGGGTGGGCGCCCTGATGGAGCAGAAGGCCAAGCTCAGCTACGACCGCTGGGAGGCGGAGCCGCGCAACGAGCGTCTGCGCGTCGAGGCCCGCAACGGCAGCGTCGAGTGGATGAACCACCTCATCCAGCTGGGTCGGCCCCATGCCCAGGCCCTGAGCATGTGTGCCTCCATCGAGGGCTCGGAGGCCGCCTGCTCCGGCCGGGCCAACGACGTCGGCGCCACCTTCGTGGTCACCTTCACGTCACAGCCCGAGGGCGCCATGGTCTACATCGGTGGCCAGCAGGTGGGCATCACGCCCTACCAGGCCGAGCTCGGCAGCGGCGCCCATCAGGTGCGCATGACCCACGGCGGCGTCGAGGGTCGACAGAGCATCACGGTCGACGCCGACCAGCCCACCAAGTGGGTCTGGACAGCCCAGACCGACCGGTGGTCATCGGTCTTCTAGCGAGGCCTCGGCCGCTTCGTCCGGCGACCAGCTACGGCCCGCCCCCGCGATGACCTCGTCGCGCCACATCGCCCGACGCCGCCGGAGGCGTGCCTCCCACAGCCCGGCCGCCACCGCCCCCACCGCGAAGGTCATGGCGCCCCCGGTGCTCTGGCCCGCGGGAAGGTTCCGCCCCTGGGTGGCATCCCAGAGCATCAGGTAGGAGCCGTAGGCCATGCCCGTGGTCAGCGCGATGGCGACGCCCTGGGTGCGGCCATTGCCCGCCAGCCGACGCCGGGCGATGCGACCGTCCGCGTCGGCCTTGGCGAGGGTGCGCACGTCGGGCCGCCAGCGAAGCTCCGAGCCATCCGGGGCCCGGAAGGTGCGGCGGGTGATGGGCACCAACGTGGCCCCCGCCACCAGCGGCGTCGCCTCGGGCTCCGGGGCTGGCTCGGGGTCTGGCTCCGCCGGGGCGACCGGCACCTCTGCCCCCGCGACCGGCGGCGGCAGCGCGACCACCATGGGGCTGCCCCCTTCTACGTCGACCACCCGCGCGAAGCGGGCCTCCTCCCCCAGCCCCACCTGCAGCAGGTGCAGCCCGGGGCGGAGGGTCGTGGCCTCGGTTCGCGTGCCATCGACCGCCAACCACTCCGCCTCACCCCGCCCGTCGAGGGTGAGGGGCACTGCGTCCCCCTCGGGCAGGCTCGCGCTCTCCCACTCGGGCACCAGCTCGTCGCCCAGCTCCGGATCGAAGTCCGCCCCCAGTGCCTTGGCGGCCGCCAGGGCGCGCCGGGCCTTCTCGGGACGGTCCTCGTACCACCAGAGCAGCCCCTGGACGGAGTAGAAGCTGGCCACCGCCTCCGCGGACGCCGGCGCCGAGCAGGCGAAGCCATCCACCGCCTTCAGCAGGTCGTTCCGGGCGTCGACCAGGAAGAAGCTGAGGGCGTCGTTCCGCGCGATGGAGACCCACCGGCCCACCTCGGGGCACGGTGGCGCCTCGGCGACCGCGGGCTCGGCGGGCTCCGGAGGGGCGGGCTCCTGGGCCAGCGCGACGGAGAGCAGGAACCAGCTGATCAACGGTCCTTCCCGGGGCAGAGCGAGGCAGCGGCGGCGGGGTCGGCCCCGTCCCCCTTGCAGGAGACCAGGTCACCCTCGATCCCGTAGGTCTCGACGGTGAACGACAGCGCCTCCTCATAGTCGTCACAGCCCCACTGGGTCGCCTGGTCTTCCTCGTAGGGGGCCCACGTCTGCAGCGCGCGCACGAGGCTCTGGGGATCGAAGCTGTGCTTCTCGGCGCCGTCCTCGTCGCCGGCGACACTGACGATGAGCCGGATCTCGCTCAGCACCACATCCTCCACCTCCAGCAGCTGCAGGAGGACCATGCCATTGCCCGGGCACTCCACCGCCACGAGCTCGTAGGGGTCGGGTCCCGTCACGGTGCCTGTGTCCGTCGTGCCGGTGACCGTCGTGCCCGTGGGTTCGGGCGGGGTGCTGGGCCCGTCCACCGACACCTGGAGGAGCGCGTCTTCCTCGGCAATGACGTAGAGCTGTGGCACGAGCCGGTGGTCGATGAACTCGATGCCAGGCGGGGGTGCGGCCGGCCCGCTCCGGTCGTCGACGACGCCGAGGTACCAGCCCGTGGGTACGGCCACGAGCGCGTCGCCGGAGGAGACGACGATGAGTCGCTCGAAGGGGGCCGAGAGCCAGAGGTCGACGTAGTCGAAGGAGCCGGTCAGGGTGTCGGCCTCGCCGCGAAAGGTGAGCCGAGGGGCGTCGGCCTCGTCGTCGGCCTGACCCGCGAACAGGTCGTCGAAGGGGCCGGTGACGTCGAAGGCGGCGTCCGTCTGGAGCTGGAGGTCCTCGGTGAGGGGGTCCCACACGAACTGCTCGGCATCGCCTTCCATGAAGCGCCCGCCCGCGTCGTAGTAGATCTCGGCGTCGGACAGCACCAACGCCACGGTGGGGTCGTTGCTCCGCACGAACAGGTCGCTGCCCCGAGCGACCCCTTCGTCGATGCCCAGGAAGCCCTCCAGCTGCCGGACCTCCACGAAGCAGTCGTCGCGCGGGGCCGAGATCTCCTCGGTGACCTCGACGTAGCTCTCCGCGGCCTCGACGGTGTGGACCTCGTCGCAGGGGAAGATGCGCGCGTCCCACACTCCGGGAGCGCAGGCAGGCAGCAGCAGCAGCGGCAACAGGGTCCTCACCAGCGGCCGACCTCGCAGTGGGACCAGCTCAGATCGGCGGACGCATAGCCCTGGCCACGGTCGTCGTAGAGGCCATCGAGCAAGCCGGCGGGATCGTGACCGAAGGCCACGCAGCGGTCGAGGGTCAGCGACCCGTCGTCGGCTCGCTGGTACGTTCGTAGCGCCCACGTGACGCGGTCCCACTCCGCCAGCGACCCTCCGACGCATCGGTAGCCGGACTGGGGCCGCTTCGGATTCGAGCTGTAGGTGGCGTTGGCCTCCACCCAGTTCTCGAACCTCGAACCCCACCAAAACAGTCGGTGGGACTCGTAGGCGGCGTCCGCCCCGGCCGCGGTCTCCACGATGTCGACCATCATTCGAGGTGCGAAGGGCCACCACGCCACCATGCCCAGGAAGGGCCCGTCGCAGATCGGAGCGAAGGTCTCGGCCATGGCCGGCCCGGGGTTCACGCCCACCACCGACACCGACCCCCCGGTGAGGTCGACGCGGGTACTCCCCAGCGCCCCGGAGCTGTCGACGAAGCGCGGGTCGATGTCGGCCTCACCCACGGCGAAGTCGTAGGTGGCCTGAAGGGGCAGCACCAGGTCGATCTCGTCGGCGCTGACGGTCATCTCGTCGAAGCGCTGGGTGGTGCTGAGCTCGAGGGAGCCGAGGCCCGTGGCCATGACCCGGTCGAAGCGGCCGTCGAAGACCACGTCGCCGTCGCCATCGAGCACCACCTCGCCGTAGCCCCCCTCGATGACGACATCGTCGTCGGCGGTGAGCACGAGCCGCTCCGTCCGAGGAACCCAGCGGAGGAAGGACACATCGCCCTCGATGCGCCGGGCGCCGAAGGCCAGGTCGACCTGGGTGTCCTCCAGCACGAGCTCCAGCCGCCGGTCGTTGGTGTAGACCTCGAGACCATCGCCCTCGATGAGCCCGCCGTCGAAGCCCTCCAGGCCCCACAGGTTGCGAAGCACCACGTAGCAGTCGTCGCGCGCGGCCTCCGCCACGTCGCCGACCGCCACGTAGCCGTTGGAGACGTCGATGCGGTCGACCTCGTCGCAGGGCACCACCCGCCGGCCCCACACGCCGGCCGCGCAGCCCGTGCCCACGAGGAGGGGCACCGGCGCCAGCAGCAGCAACAGAGCGGAGCGCAGAGGCATGGCGGCAGCTTACCTGTCGGGGTCAGCGCCCGCGGAACGTGGGCGGACGCTTCTCCAAGAACGAGGCCACCGCTTCGTCGTGGTCGGCCGTGTTCTGAGCGACCCCCTGGTAGGCGGCGGCCACGTCGAGGGCGGCATGGAGGGGCAGATCCCAGGACCGATAGGCGGCCGACTTGGCCAGGCGGAGCGCCACGGGCGGCAAGGAGCAGAAGGCCTGGGCCCGGGCACGCACCCGGGCGGTGAGCGCCTCGGCGTCGGGCACCACCTCGTTCACCAGGCCCAAGGCCAGGGCCTCCTGCCCCTGCACCAGCCGCGCCGAGAGGATGAGGTCGAGGGCGGCCGGAAAGCCGATGGTCCGGGCGAGCAGGTAGGCGCCGCCGTCCCCCGGCACCAGACCGACCTTCACGAAGGTGGAGCCGAGCTTGGCGCCCTCCACCGCCACGCGCACGTCGCACATGCAGGCCAGGTCGAGGCCCGCGCCGATGGCAGGGCCGTTGAGCGCGGCGATCACGGGCTTGTCGAAGCGAGCAAAGCGGCGAGGCACCCGCTGAATGCCCCGCAGGTAGCGATCCCGCAGGCCCACCGCGTCGCCCTCGAACATGCCGCTGTGGTCGCGCATGGCCTTCAGGTCGCCCCCGGCGGAGAAGGCCCGCCCGGCCCCGGTGACGGCCACGCAGCGCACCGCGTCGTCGGCCTCGAGCTGATCGAGCGCGAGGACCAGCTCGTCGACCATGGCGTCGGAGTAGGCATTGCGCGCCTCGGGCCGGTCGAGAATCACCCAGCTCAGCCCCTCGACCTCGGCGTCGGTCTCGATGCGAACGTCCTGCACTGTCCCTCCCTCTCGCAGCCCCTGGCTCGTGGTGGCCGAACCTACCTGGTCGGCCGCCGGAGGGGTACCCTGCAGCGAGGAGGGCCGCGTGAGCCGCGACGAGCTGTTCGGTGCCGACGCGACCTGGAGCGAAGACACGCCCGCCGTGTCCGCCGCCGCCGTCACCCAGCGCTACGAGGTGCGCGAGCTCCTGGGCGAGGGCTCCACCGGCATCGTCGAGGCCGTCTACGACACCCTGCTCGAGCGCGTCGTGGCTCGGAAACGCCCGAAGCTGGGGGTCCCGCTCGACGGCGAAGCCTTCGTGCGGGAGGCCCAGCTGACCGCACGCCTGCAGCACCCCACCATCGTGCGCATCTACGACGTCGGCGTCGATGACGCAGGGCCCTACTACACGATGGAGCGGATCCACGGCACCACCCTGCGCCGACACTGGCGCGACCTGGGCCCGGCCGACCGGCGGTCGCTGCTCCCCCACCTCCGGGCCGCCGCCGAGGGGGTCGGCGCCGCCCACGACCTCGGCATCGTGCACCGCGACCTCAAGCCCGCGAACCTGATGCTCGGCGACCACGGCCGCACCTGGGTCGTGGACTTCGGGCTCGGCCGCGACGCCGCCGAGGCCCCGGAGCAGATGGTCGGCACCCCTCGCTACATGAGCCCCGAGCAGGCCCGTGGCCAGGCCGCCGACGTCCGCAGCGACGTGTGGAGCCTGGGGGCCATCCTGTACGAGCTGCTCACCGGGCGCCCCCCCTACCCAGGGGGCTCCGCCGAGGTGCTCGAGGCACTCCGGAGCGGCCGACCGCCCCAGCCTCCCGGCGATGACACGCCCCCCGAGCTGGCCGCCATCGCAGCCAAGGCGCTCTCCCCCCACCCCGCCGACCGCTACGCCGACGCCATCGCACTGGCCGCCGACCTGGCTGCCTACGACACCGGCCGGGCCGTCGGTGCCTACCGCTACGGCTTCTGGGAGGGCCTCGCCCGCTGGGCCCGTCAGCACCGAAGTCAGCTCGTCGTCGGAGGGGGCGCGGTGGTCGCCCTCGTCGGGATGGCGGCAGCGGGCGCGGGTTGGCAGCTCCAGGCCACCCTCGCCGAGCGGGACCGCGCCGTGGCCGCCGAGCACGACACCCAGCACGCCCTCGCCCGCTCCCTCCAGGCCCGCGCGCGCCAGGTGGTCGACCGCCCCGACGAGGCCCTGGCGCTGGCCCACAAGGCCCTGACCATGGACCCCACGCTGCCGTGGGCCCGGGGGGTGCTCGCCGCCTACCCCGACTTCCGCACCACAGAGCCCGCCTGGACCCGCGACGACCTGCGGGCGTGCCTGCCCACCTACCAGGTCGACGCCGAGCACATCGGTGCCCTCTGCGCCGAAGGCCTCGTGGTGCTCACCGCCGATGGCGTCACCGTCGACACCATCCCGCGCGGCGCCGCCTCCTTCTTCTCCGCCGGCGGTGTCCTGTGGCGCTTCGGCGACGACGCCCTCGACCTGATCGAGGTGGTCGATGGGCAGATCCGCGTCGGGGACCAGCGCCTCCCCATCCCCCCCCAGCTGGGGCGGCGCTTCGGCACCGCGTGGCCCGACCAGCCCATGGCCCGCGTCACCGACCACGCGGTGACCCTGTTCGCTGCCGACGGCACCGAGGCCCGCACCGTCGCCCCCGCCTGGTCGGGCAGCCCCTTCGCCCTGAGCTGCCACCCCGACGGTGCCTGCCTGGTCCTCGCGTCCGCCGGTTCCTGGCTCTGCCACGACCGCTTCGCCACCTGCCAGCGATGGAACCCCGGGGCCGCCGCCCTGTCGGCCCACTGGCGCGACAGCGGCGAGCTCCTCGCCATCCTCGCCGACGGGCGTGTGGTGATCGACCGCGGCGCGGGGCCGGTCGACGCCCTGCTCCAGCTCACCCGGGCCCAGGTTCGCCAGGCCCGCTGGGCCCCCGATGGCTTCGTCACCCTGGACGTCACGGGGGTCCTCCGCTGGCACGCCGAGCACGGCCAGGTTCGCCGCACCCTCGACGCCTCCGCGGTCGCCCCCCGCCAGCTCACGGTGGCCGGGGATCATGCCGTGGCCTCCGGGGCCGATGGCTACCTGGCCATCCACCTCGACGACGCCGCCTCGGCCGCGCGGGTCACGGTGCTCCCCGCGGGGGTGTCCGGCATGTACGTCGACCCACGCGGGGTCTGGGCCTCGGCGGCGCAGCGCCTGTGGACCGTGGGGCCCCGCCAGCCCACCACCCCCATCGAGGTGCCCGGCATGAAGCGCACCTCCCAGATCAAGCGCTTCGCCATCCGGGACGACGGTCGCGCCCTCGTGGGCGTAGCGAACCGCGTCGACCCCGTACAGGAGCGCGTCGACGGCGACACGGTCGTCGTCCACGCCCGTCGGGTCGGCTGGACCCGCAGCCGCCGCTGGCACATGCCCTACCCCTCCGGCCTGGTCGCCGAGCCCCCCCTCGACCGCCCCTGGACCGCGGTGGGCGACCTCGCCACCGCCGCCGACCGCGTCGCCTTCGAGGTCCGCACCGGCGTCGTCCAAGTCCTCGACGACACCGGCGCCGAGGTCTACACCTCCCCCGAGCTCCCCGGCGAGGCCTGGGCCATCGACCTGTCCGACGACGGTCTGGTGCTCGCCTACGCGGGTCCCGACCACACGGTGCATCGCGTCGACCTCGCCACCGGCGAGGCCCGCTCCTTCCCCACGGGGCATCGGGCGCCCGTCGCCACCATCGCCCTGTCCCCCGACGGCCAGCTCGTGCTCACCGGGTCGTGGGACGCCACGGCCCGGGTGTTCTCCGCCGACGGCACGCTCCTGCTCGGCCTCCACGGCCATCGGGGCCGGGTGGTCGCCTCGGGCTTCACCGATGGGCACGCTGTCACGGGGTCCTGGGACCGCACCGTGCGCTTCTGGGACCTGTCCGTCATCCCCTGAAGAAGGCCCGCACCTCCGCGGCCCGCGCCCACACATCGTGCCGGCCGAGGGCCACGAGCTGCCGGGTGTAGCCGCCGTCGAACAGCAGGTAGCTCACTAGGTCCGTGCCGCTGGCGGCCAGGCGCCGGCTGCCCATCGCGAGCAGCAGCCCCCCGAGGCCCTGCCGGAGCAGACGCCGGCGGTTCCGCCTGAGGTAGTCCACCCCGAGGCGTCCCAGGTCCTGCGAGGGGGAGAAGACCAGGGCCTCGACCTGCCGATACGCCGTGCCGCGCAGCTCGATGCAGCGGGCGTCGAACCGGTCTCGCTCCGCACCGTCGAGGGTGTCGTCGAGCACGGCCAGCAGCTCGTTGAAGCGGTCCAGCACCTGGAGGTCGTAGGCGAAGGGGTCCAAGAGCACCGCGTGCAGCATCTTGCCGGCGAGGAAGAGGGGGTCGGGCGTGGGGGCGGGCACCACCTCCGCGTCGGCCGCGGCGTGGAGGGGCGAGGCGACCACCAGGCGCTCGGCCCCCGCCCGGAGCACCGGGCTGATCGGCGTGTTGAACCGCAGCCCGCCGTCGTAGTAGAGCCGCCCATCCACCGCCCGGGGCGGGAACACACCCGGGATGGCGGCGCTGGCGAGCACGTGCTCGGCGGTGAGTCGGGCACAGCTGGCGTGCCGCTGGGGGTCCTTGGACGGCACCCAGCGAGCATCGGGGGCGAGGTCGGCGAACACCGCCGTGCGCCCGCTGTCCACCTGCAAGGCGGCGACGAACAACCCTTGGAGCGTTCCACCGTCGATGTTCTCGGCGAGCCGGGCCCAGTCCACCCCGGTGCGGACCACCTCCTCGAAGGGCCGCACGTCGAGCAGGGCGTGCTGCTGCAGGGGATGACGAGCGAGCCGCAGGTGCGACCGGAGCCCCAGCCCACCCCAGAGGGTCACGAGGTGGTCGATGCCCAGGTCGTCGCGGTGGGCGTGGCTGGCGAGGTAGCTCGCGTTGATCGCGCCGACGGAGGTGCCCGCCATCAGGTCGAAGCGTGGCGCCCCGAGCACCTCTACCAGGCCCGCCACGACCCCGGCTTCGTAGGCGCCGCGAGCGCCACCGCCCGACAGCACCAGCGCGATGGGAGAAGACCTGGCCATCGGCCTCACCGTACACCACCGGGAGCCCAGGCCCACGGCATGGCACCATGGGTCCATGCCTCCGGACACGCCCCCCGAGAGCTACCACACCTGGACGCCGGCTCCCGACGGCGAGCCCGCACCGGACTCTCTCGACACCTGGGCCCCCGAGCTGCACGGGCCCGCCTCGCTCGTCGCCCCGAAGGACGACGACGACCGCTACACCGACGGCGGGTTGCTGGGCCGCGGGGGCATCGCCGAGGTTCGCTCGGTCCACGACGCCCGGCTCGGCCGGGAGGTGGCGGTGAAGCGGCTCCGCCGGGTCGGCAGCCGCGTGGGCCGCAAGCGCTTTCACCGCGAAGCCCGGGTGACCGCGCAGCTGGAGCACCCCGGCATCGTGCCCGTCTACGACGCCGCCATCGGCCCCGACGGCGTCCCCTACTACACCATGAAGTTCGTGCGGGGCACGGCCCTCTCCGCGGCCCTGCGGCAGGCCCGAGGCCTCGAGGGGCGACTCGAGCTCGTCCCCGCCTTCAACGCCGTCTGCCAGGCCATGGCCTACGCCCACGACCGCCGCGTCATCCACCGCGACCTCAAGCCCGACAACATCATGCTCGGCGAGTTCGGCGAGGCCTTGGTGGTGGACTGGGGGCTCGCCCGCACCCTCGACGACGACGACCTCACCGAGGAGCTCACCGACGAAGTCCCGCCCCCCGGCGGGAGCCTCGAGGGCAGCGCCCGCCCTCTGGACATCGACCACACCGCCCTCACCGTGGTGGGGCAGGTGTCCGGCACCCCCGCATACATGGCGCCCGAGCAGGCCCGCGGCGAGCGCACCGACCCCGCCACCGATGTGTACGCCCTGGGCGCCATCCTGTACGAGCTGCTCACCGGCAGTCCCCCCCACGGGCACACCACCGATGTGCAGGCCCAGCTGGCCCGTGCCCGCACCGGCGTGTTCGAGCCGGTCCTCGACCGCGTCCCCGAGGCCCCCCCGACCTCGCCGCCATCGCCGAGCGCGCCCTCTCCGTCCGTCCTGCCGATCGCTACGCCACCGCGGCCGAGCTGGCGGTGGAGCTGGGGCGCTGGCGCACCGGGCGCCTGGTGCAGGCCTACACCTACACGCCGCTGGAGCACCTCAGGCGCTTCGCCGAGCGGTACAAGGTTCCCCTGGCCCTCACGGGCCTCGGCCTCGCTGCCACCTTGCTGGTCGGCGCCATCGGGGTCGTTCGCATCGACGCCGAGCGCGCCCGTGCCGTGCACAGCGAGAAGGTGGCCCTCGATGCCATGGCGCGCGCCAACCGCGACCTGGCGTCGATGTACGCCGAGCGGGCCGACCGGCACATCCGCGAGGGCGACCCACTCACCGGTCGAGCCTACGCCCTCGCCTCCGTGACGCTGGAGGACCGCCCCCTGGCCCGCGGCACACTCGCCAGCGTCTGGGAGGAGCGTGGCCTCACCCTGGTGCAGCGCCGCCCCCTGCCCCACCCCTGCGAGCAGCTGGCCGCCGTCGGGACCGACCTGCTCTGCGCCGGCGGCGGCACCCTGTCGCGCCTGGGCGACGACCGCACCCGCTGGTCGGTACCCATCGGCGCCACCGCCACCGCCATCCTCACCCTCGGCGACACCATCTGGGTCGGCACCTCCGGTGGCACCTACGCCGTCCACACCGACGGCACGCCCATCGGGCGGGCGGAGAGCTCCGGCAACCACTGGATCCAGCCCATCGGCCCCGACGAGGTGATGTGGATCGACCGGAGCCGCGGTCAGCGGTCCTGGGCCCGGTGGAAGGTCGGGGAGGAGCCCCGGTACGAGCCCGCCTCGGGGTCTGCCGTCGTCGGCCTGGCCCCCCACGGCGACGGCACCGTGCGCGCCCATGCGTCCGGGCGGCTGTCCGCCCCCGGCGAGGGAACGATCGCCAAGGTCGACCATGTCGTCTACGACCTGGCCACCGTCTCGGACGGCTGGGTCCTCAGCGGCACCACCTCCAGCCACGTCAGCACCCGCGGGCACATCACCGATCTGCCCCACATCGACGAAGCCTTCGGCTTCATCCAGAGCAACGAGCACGACCAGATCGTCGGCGTCACCGCCAGCCACACCATCCTGGTCTACGACCTACGCACCCACTCCGTGGTGCAGGAGCTTCCCTCCGACGGCACCCGCCCCGGGATGCTGCTCCAGGGCAGCACCTTGTTCACCGCCCACGGCACCACCCTGCGCACCTGGTCCGTGCCCGCCACGGTCCTCCGCCCCTCCGTCGACGCGTCGTGGCACATGATGGGGGAGCGTCGCGACGGGCTTCAGCGGCTCTACTGCGACAACGGTGGATGGGCCGAGCTGCACGACCTCCCCTCCGGCCGCATCCTCCCCCTGCAGGGTCGCCGGGCCCTCGGCACGGTGATGGCCTGCCAGTTCGAGGGGGCCGAGGCCGTGGGCATGTGGTCCGGCGACCAGCTCTGGTGGGACGAAGACGGCTTCCTGCTTCGATCGACCCACGACGGGCATCCCCTGTCCCAGAGCGTCGCCGTCGGTCGCTTCCGGGTCGACGAGATCGAGGGCGTGCAGACCCGCGCGGGCCAACACCTCGGGCAGGGGATCATCCGCCAGGCCGACGACGGCACCCTCCTCGTGCAGAGCGCCCGCGGCGAGCTCCGCTGGTGGCGCGACGACGGCGGCGACGCGCTGGCCATGGTTCGCCGACTGCAGCTCGAGGAGGGGGAGCGGGCGCTCACCGAGCTGCCGGACGGCTCCGTCGTCATCGGTCCCATGGGCGGCTTCGTGCGCCCCCTGCTGAGGGTGGACCCCGCCGGGCAGCGCCACCCCATCCCCACCGGGAGCGAACGCATCACCGCCGCCGCGGCCATCGACGCCCACCACCTCGTCACCGGCGACCAGTCGGGCTGGCTCCGGGTGTGGGACCTCCGCAGCGGCCAGCTCCTCGCCGAGCACGCCGCGCATCAGGGTCGCGTCTTCCGCCTCACCGTCACCGGCCCCCCGGGCCAGCCCACCCGCGTCGTCTCCCAGAGCTTCGACCGTGGCCTGGCCTTCCTGACGGTCACCCCCCTGATCGCCCCCCTCGCGCAGGTCCTCGACGACGCCCGGGCCCGGGAGGTCCTGGAGGTCCGCGGGGGCACCTTGGCCCTGCGGCCCCTCGACACCCCACCCCTCTGACCAGGCCGTGGGCGCTCCCCCCTCGCCGCAGCGTTAGAGCCGACCGTATGCAACGTCGTACTTCGTGGCTTCCCATCATCCTGTTCGGCGCCCTCTTCTTCGGCACCGGCCCCCTGGTCACCCTGATCACCGACGCCACCTGGTTCGACGCCGCCGGCTACGGCTCGGTGTTCCGCACCATGATGAGCATGCGCATCGCCCTGGGCGCGGCCATGGCCCTCGTCGCCTTCGGCATCGTCGGTGGGTCGGGGTGGTGGGCGGCCCGGGTCACGGCGGGCAAGCAGCCCTCGCCTCGGGTCGTGCGCGCCGACAACCCCGTCGGCCAGGTGCTCGCCAACACGCCGCTCTCCACGCTCACCTTGGGCGCTGGGGCCCTCGTGGCCGCCCTCTCCGGGCTGGCCGCCAGCACCTGGTGGGGCGACGTGCTCCTCGCGGTGCAGGGCATCCGCTTCGGCTACGACGACCCCGTGTACGGGCTCGACGCAGGCTTCTACATCTTCCTGCTCCCCCTCGTGATGCAGGTGCGCGGCGCCCTGGCCACCCTCATCTTCGTGGCCATCCTGGTCTCGGTGGGGGTCTACGCCACCCACGGAGGCGCCAAGCTCAAGCTCGTCCAGGCAGGCGACAGCCTTCGGGCCGAGGGCGTCGAGGTCCTGCCCGGCGCCCGCACCCACGTGGCCCTGCTGGCCAGCATCCTCGTGCTCCTCATGGCGCTGGGCGCCTACCTGCAGCGCTACACGCTGCTCTACGACCAGGGCGGGCTCTTCGCCGGCCCTGGTCACGCCGATCTCTACGGCACCATGCCGCTCCTCGCGGTGCAGGCCGTGATGATGGTGGGGGCCAGCTTCGGCCTGTGGGTGGGCATCAGCCGCATGAACGTGCTGGCCCTGTCCGCCGCCGGCGCCTTGGCCCTGCTGGGCAACGGCCTGGCCAGCGTCTACCCCGGGCTGCTGCAGCGCTTCTCGGTCGACCCCAACGAGCTCACCCGCGAGGGGCCGCAGATCGTCGACCACATCGAGGCCACCCGCTACGCCTTCGACCTCGACACCGTCGTCGAGCTGCCGCTGTCGGGCGAGGCCCAGCTCACCCGAGAAGACATCGAGGCCAACCACGCCACCATCGAGAA
>ENA-OWNT01003235-OWNT01003235.1-seawater-metagenome-genome-assembly--contig:-NODE-3235-length-15594-cov-4.442934_pt1 | contig 15594 bp, 11 predicted proteins | sample MGYA00238136_ERZ651165 | MGnify/ENA primary metagenome ERZ651165 (study PRJEB26861, sample SAMN08777766) | seawater metagenome | isolation source: coastal seawater | place: USA: Florida | collected...
TGCACCGGGGGTAAAGCAGGGAATGCCGATGGAAAACAGTTCAGGGATCGTATCGACCTGGGTCGGCGCGATACCATCCAGAACAATGCTCTCGCCGCCAGGGAAGGTCAGGATCGCATCACCGCTACCGTCGCCATTGGTGTCGGTCACCACCACGTCCCACGCAGTGACGGGGGTCGTGCCGCCATCCGAGGTCAGGCCGGTCACGTCAAGCTGGTCGAAGGTATGTCCGTCGCCGCGGTCACCCATGTCGAACCCGGCCACGACATCGCTGCCGCCACCGTCGCCAAGCTGCAGCGTATCTTCGCCGCCGCCAAGGATCAGGGTTTCAAATTCCTCGGCATCAATGGTGCCGACGCCATCGGTGATAGACACCTTTTCGGGGTTCACGCTGGTCAGATCGATGGTGGTGTCGACGGTCAGGCTGGACAGGTCCAGCGTATCGCCATCGGTCTCAGCCGTCTCGCCACCGCGCAGCACGTCATTGCCGAAACCGTCTTCGACCATGACCGTATCGTCGCCGCCTTCGCCATAGGCCACGTCATCGCCGGTGCCCGCATAGACAAGGTCGTCATCCGCGCCTGCGTAGATCTCGTCGTCGCCCGTGCCGCCGATCAGCGTGTCGTCAAAGCTGTCGCCGATGATCGTGTCATTCCCGGCCCCGCCGTCGATGCTGTCGGCCCCACCGGTGGCGAACACGTCGTCGCCATCGAGGCTGTCATTGCCAGCCCCACCAAGGATCGTATCGGCCCCGTCCTGGCCAAAGACCGTGTCATCACCCAGCCCGGCAACGACCGAATCGTCACCCGCATCGGCCAACACGCTGTCATCGTTGGACCCGTCGGAATGGTCGTTATTGTCGATGAAATCGAGCTCCGGGTCGCCGGTATAGCCCGCATCGATTGTGTCGCTGCCGCTGGTGCCCTCGACGATGAAATCACGCCCGTCCGGGATGCCGATCGCGACCAGTTCGGTGGCGCTGTCCACGTCACTGGGGGCCACGCCGATCAGGGTGATGGATTCGCCGCCCGGGAAGGTCAGAACCGCATTGCCGCTGCCATCGTCGGTCACGGTCACATCGGCTGTGGTCACCGGCGTGGTGCCGCCATCCGAGGTCAGGCCCGATACATCGAGCTGATCATTGGTGCTGCCATCGCCCGAATCCGTCAGGTCGAACGCCTGCACAGAGTCGGCGCCGGACCCGTCTGCCAGAACGATGGTGTCGCGCCCGCCGCCCAGGACGATATTCTCGATCTCATTGAACTGCGCGGTGGACACCCCATCGGTGAAGGTGCCGATTTCTGGGTTCACATTGCTCAGGTCGATGGTCAGGTCATCGGTGACCAGGCTCAGATCCAGGACGTCGCCGTTGACCTCGTCGATCCCCTCGGCCTCGATCGTGTCATTGCCGAAATCGTTCTCGATGCGGATCGTATCGTCGTTGAAGCCTGACCAGATATAGTCGTCACCGGTGCCGCCCCACATCTCGTCATTGCCGACACTGCCGCGCAGCCAGTCATCGCCAGCGCCGCCATGGATCGTGTCGTCGCCGTCGTTACCGCTGATCGAGTCGTTATCGGCACCACCTTCGATGCTGTCCGCGCCGATGCCGCCGTCGATAGTGTCATCGCCTGCACCACCGATCAGCGTGTCGTTATCTTCATCCCCGAAAAGCGAATCCGCGCCTTCGCCGCCATCAAGCGAATCGTTGCCGGTTGCGCCGCGGATCGTGTCAGCCCCGGTGCCGCCCTCGACCGTGTCGTGGCCCGTATCGGCCTGGATCGAGTCATCGCCCGCCCCCGCAACGACCGAGTCGTCGCCGCCGCCCGCCTCGATCACGTCATCGTTGGACCCGTCCGCCGCATCGCCCGCGTCAACCATGTCGCCCTGCGGATCGCCGGTATAGCCCGCGTCGATCGTGTCATTTCCGCCGCCGCCTTCGACGACGAAGTTCAGCCCCGACAGGGTGACATCATCGTTGGTGTCGATATCGGCCACCGGGATCGCCCCCGTGGCGGGGCTGACCGTGGTCATGTCGGCCTGGGTGATATCGGTGCGATCCCCGAGGCTGTCATCGACGATCATGTAATTCAGCGTGCCGCCCGCGCCATCGCTCAGCTCGACGATATTGCCGGTCACGGGCTGCGTCAGGGCCCCGTCATTGCTGGTCAGATCGGCGCTGTAATCATGCAGGCCGGTGACCGTGTAGGTCGTGCCGCCCAGATCAATTGTGTCGCCCACAGCCAGGCTGCCGCTGCCCGCGGTGGTAAAGACCAGCGGTTCCTCGACCACGAACATCTCATTGCCCGTTGTCAGGATATCGGTGCTGGTCGGAACAAAGTCGATCAGGATCGCGTCATGGATCGTGGCGCTTGGCGGATAGGGGATGCCGATGGCGTTCAAAACCGCCGGGTCCGACAGCTCGGCCGCCGTCAGGCCGATATCCAGCGTCACGCTGTCGCCGCCCGGGAAGGTCAGGATCGGCGTTCCGCTGCCGTCGCCATTGGTGTCCGTTACCACAACGTCATTGGTATCCAGCGGGTTGCCCGCACCATCGGTCATGCCGGTCACGTCAAACGTGTCGATGCCCGTCCAGGTGCCGTTGCCATTGTCGGTCGGCGCATCGAAAGAGCCGATCACATCATCGCCGAACCCGTCTTCCAGAACCACCACATCGGCATCGCCGTCGGGGCTGCTGTTGCCAAGCTTGATCGTGTCGTCACCGCTGCCGCCCTGCACGGTGTCGGCCCCGGTGCCGGTCGCAAGATCCACACCATCTGTGGTGGCGCTGGCGTCGATACTGTCAGCGCCCGATCCGGTCTCGATCACTTCGATTTCCGAGAAGGTGACGGTATCGCCCGCACCGGTGATCGTGCCCGCTTCCTCGCCCGAGAAACTGACCGTCAGATCATCGGCAACACCGGTGGCGGAAATGGCATCCGCGTCGCCTGCATTCTCACCGCCGATGATCACGTCATCGCCGAAATTCGTGTCCAGAATGAAGGTGTCGGTGCCGGTGCCGCCCTCCATCGTGTCGGCACCAAGCCCGCCAGAGATGATGTCCGCGCCCGCGCCCGCAACGATGGAATCGTCATTGGTGCCCGTGGCGTTGTCATTGGCATCGACCAGGTCGCCCTCGGGGTCGCCGGTATAGCCCGCATCAATCGTGTCGTTGCCGCTGGTGCCCTCGACCACATAGTCGCGCCCGTCGGGAATACCGATGGCCACCAGATCGTCGGCCGTGGACAGATCCAGCGGGTTGACGCCCTCCAGTGTAACGGCCTCGCCACCGGGGAAGGTCAGGACCGCGTTGCCATAGGGGTCGCTGCTGACCGTCACATCGGCGGTGGTAACCGGGGTGGTGCCGCCGTCAGAGGTCAGCTTGGTCACATCAAGCTGATCCACCGCCGTGCCGTCGCCGGAATCGGAAATATCGAAGCCGCTGACGGCATCCAGCCCGCCGCCATCGCCCAGATGGACGGTGTCGCGCCCGGCGCTGAGGACGATGTTCTCGATCTCGGAAAACTGCGTCGCGCCACCGGAGACCCCGGCCTCAAACACGCTGCCCGCTTCCGGGTCGGCATCGCTCAGGTCCAGTTCCACACCTGCGGTGACCGCCGACATATCCAGCACGTCGCCATCGGTTTCGCCGGTTTCGCCACCGATGATCGTGTCACTGCCGAACCCGTCAGACAGAATAATCGTATCGTCGCCTTCGCCGGTTCTGATCCGGTCATTTCCGGTGCCGCCGTCGACGATGTCATTGCCCGCGCCGCTATTGATGGTGTCATCGCCGCCGTAGGCCAGGATGTAGTCATCGTCGCCCGTCGTGCCATTGACCCCGATCGCGTCATTCGCGTCGACCATGTCGCCCTCGGCATCGCCGGTATAAGAACCGCCGATGATCTCGCTCAGGCCGCTGCCTTCGACAATGCCATCCAGCGGCGCATTCGCGACGGTCTGAATGTTCACAAAGCCGACATCGGTATCCCCGGACGCGTTTTCGACCGTGTATGTGAAGACGGTTTCGCCAAGGTCGCTATCGGTGGCGACCGTCAGCGTATAATCGTCGTTCAGCGTGACAACCTCGCCGGTGTTCAGCGTCACGCTGTCGCCCGGCACCACCGCCTGACCGTTGATCTCGGTCACCCGCATCCCGGTGCCTTCGGTGTCGCGGTCGTTTTCCAGAACGTCGATGATGTTGACGGTATTGGCCTCCAACGTCACGAAATCTTCAAAGGCCAGGGCCACGGTCTGGATACTGTCCGCCGCGATCAGGACGTTCGTGTCATAGGCATTGTCACCGCCATCAGCGAGACCGATCTTGATCGTGTTTTCCTCGCCCGGGGTCACCTGCGCCTTGAAGGACAGGGTCACGGTGAACCCGTCCATTTCGGTGTTGTAGGTGTCGTCGCCGGCGGGGTTGTCGACATAGAGGTTGGAATTCGAGGCGTCGTTCACCGTGTCGATGGACACCGTGTCACCGGAACTGGTCAGCGGCACGAATTCACCGTTGACCCAGACCCCAAGCGTATCGTTCACGCCAGAGTTTACATATTCCAGATACTCTTCGGATGAGAAGACGAACTGCATCGTGATGTAGTCGTCATCGGGAATAAAGGTGGCTTCGAACACGACCGCGTCGAAGGTCGAGGTGGTAGAGATCGCGTCGAGATCCGCATCGCCCGAACCGCCATGGTTGGTCGAGGTGCCAGCGCTGGTATTGGTATTGGTTCCCGTGCCTTCCGTCGTGAAATCGGTGGCATTCCCCGTGGACAGGATCACACCGCTGTCGCTTGGCACGACGCCGCCCGACGTGGCCTCGCCGCCGGTATAGGTGCCAGCCTGCGTTGCGGCCCCTGTCAGCGTAGAGGAAACAACCTGAATGCCATCGCCGAAGATGGTATCGGCGATCGTCGTGGCATCGGATGTCGTGGTGACGTCCAGTTCCAATGCGTCAGGCATGGGTCACCCCCTGGAAACACGGGGGCACATCGCCAAAACAGCCACCTGACCGGGGCCACATACGGGTTGCGAAAAGGGGAAGACCCCCCGGGGACACTGGGTATCCGACCTGCATTGCACTGCTCTCAAATTCTTTTTCTGAGACTGTGCTACGGATTGAATGGGTCGGATTTCAGGGAAAGCCCGGGCGTTTTCCGGCTAAGAAAACGGCGATTGTTGGCGAGATGGGAACAATTTGCGGAAAACCGCCCGCAAGCTGACACATCCTCGCCGTATTTGGCCCCGTCTCAGCCCCGCCTTTGCAGCTTCACCGGTTCCGTCCGGGCCAGTTTCAGCACATGGGCCATGAAGGGTTTTGTCGTGTCATCACAGCGGGTTGCGCCGTACATGCGGCGGGTCATTCCGGTTTCGGTCAGCGGTCGGGTAACATAGCTGGTATTGTTTCTTTGCTCTCGCACCACCCAGTCGGGCAGTACCGTCACCCCCCGGTTCGACGCCACAAGCAGCAGGATCACGGCCGACAGTTCCACCTGCCGCACCGCGCGCGGTTCCACCCCGGCAGGTTTCAGGAACTGGCTGAACACATCCAACCGGGTGCGTTCCATCGGGTAGGTGATCAGCAGCTCATCCTGGAAATCCTCGGGCGTGATGAAGGGTTTGGCCGCCAGCGGATGTTCGGATGAGGCAACGAAAACCGGTTCGTAATCGAAAAGCGGCGTGAAATCGACGCCGGGCAGATCCTCGGGGTCGGACGAGATCACCAGATCCACCTCTTCGCGCATCAGGGCGGGCAGCGCGTCAAATTGCAGACCGGGGCGGATGTCCACGTCGACATCTGGCCATGCCACCCGGAATTGTTCCAGGACCGGCAGCAGCCATTCGAAACAGGCATGGCATTCGATGGCGATATGCAGCCGCCCCGTCTTACCCTGTTGCATGGCGCGAAATTCTTCTTCCATCGCAGCCACTTGCGGCAGAACCTGCTCGGCCAGTCGCAGCAGCCGCAATCCGGCAGGCGACAATTTCATCGGCTTTGATCGGCGCACAAACAGTTCCATCCCGGCCTGATCCTCCAGCCCCTTGATCTGGTGGGACAGCGCGCTTTGGGTGATGTGCAGCCGGTCGGCGGCCTTGGCCAGCCCACCCTCGTCATGGATGGCCTTGATGGTGCGCAGATGGCGGAATTCAATGTGCATTAGTCGGGCTCATGTTCATAATGAAAGTTATGAGTTTGCCTCAGCATTCTATCCATGTCACATCCGTCTGCAACAGCATCGAGGATGTTCCCCAAATGACCCTGCCGACCCCCAATGTTTCTTTCGAGTTCTTTCCCCCCCAATCGCTGGAGGCCTCGTTCCGCCTGTGGGACACGCTCGGCACCCTCGCACCGCTGGCGCCGGATTTCGTGTCGGTCACTTATGGCGCAGGTGGCACCACACGCGATCTGACCCATGATGCGGTGAAAACGATTCATGCCAACTATGGCGTCAATGTCTCGGCCCATCTGACCTGCGTCGATGCCACCCGCGAAGACACGCTGGCCATTGCCGACAGCTATGCCAAGGCCGGTGTATCCCGTATCGTCGCGCTGCGCGGCGACCCGCCCAAGGGCGCGGACCGGTTCCAGCCCCATCCCGACGGCTTTGCCTCTTCGGTGGATCTGGTCGCTGCATTGGCCGCGACCGGCAAGTTCGACATTGCCGTGGGTGCCTATCCCGACCCGCACCCGGACGCCGCCGACCTGCAGGCTTGTGTCGACTTTCTCAAGCGTAAGGTGGATGCTGGGGCCACAACGGCCATCACCCAGTTCTTCTTCGAATCCGACAGCTTCTTCCGGTTTCGCGATGCCTGTGCCGATGCCGGAATTTCCGCGCGGATCATCCCCGGCATCCTGCCAGTGAACAACTGGACCCGCGTGCGCGGCTTTGCCAGCCGCTGTGGCGCCGTCATTCCTGCCTGGCTGGATGATGCCTATGCCGCCGCCATCCGCGACGGGCGCGAACAGCTGCTGTCCACCGCGCTTTGCACCGAGCTGTGTACCGAATTGCTGGAAGGCGACGTGGAAGACCTGCATTTCTACACCCTGAACAGCCCCGACCTGACCCGCGATGTCTGCGCCGCCCTGGGCGTCACGCCGCGGGGCAGCTTGGCAGAGGTTGCATAACGTCCTGCGGTCATCCGCTGGACCGCGAAAGAACGTTACGTCACCTCGCGCCGCCGCAGTCAGAGCAGGATTGCGGCGGCGCAAACCCATTGGGCATCCTGACCGGACCACCAAACACATTGGACCGATCATGCCCGACCCGTATTATGCCGCCTCTCCTGCCGATCTGGCCGACCGTGCTACCCTACTGTCCATGTCCGGCCTTGACTTCATGCAAGCCATCCTCGACGGGCACCTGCCTGGGCCACCAATCGGACCCACGCTGAACTACCAATTGGAAGAGGTCGAAGACGGGCGCGTGGTCTTTCGCGGCGCGCCGCTGTTTGACCACTGTAACCCGATGGGCACGGTACATGGCGGCTGGTATGGAACGCTGCTGGACAGTTGCATGGCCTGCGCGGTGATGACCCGGGTTCCGCAAGGATCGATCTACACAACGCTCGAATACAAGATCAACATCACCCGGCCCATTCCCCTGGGCACCGAGATTGTTGCAGAAGGCATTGTCTCGCATTCCGGTCGGTCAACAGGTGTGGCCGAGGGCACCGTTCGCGGCGTGACGGATGGCAAGCTCTATGCGACCGGGTCCACCACCTGCATCATCATGGCTGTCTCCTGACCCGCCCCAAAAATCTTGTTTCAAGATTTTTGCCACCCTACTCCAAAATCTTGAAACAAGATTTTGGACGGGCATTTCCACAAGAGTTTTGCTTCAAAACTCTTGCAACACACCTGATTTAATTGACTTCCCCGGGGCTTTAGGGCATGGGCGTTTCCTCAACCCACCCCCAAGGAGATCGCCATGATCACGCCGGTTCTTCCCAGCTATTCCCGCGCAGCTCTCTCCTTCGTCAAAGGCGAAGGGGCCTGGCTTGTGGAAGCGGATGGCCGACGTTTTCTGGACCTTGGCGGCGGCATCGCGGTGACCGCGCTTGGACACGCGCATCCGGCCCTGGTCAAGGCGCTGACCGACCAGGCGAACGCGCTTTGGCACACCTCAAACCTCTACAACGTGCCCCAGCAGGAAGCGCTGGCCGAACGGCTGGTCGACCACACCTTCGCCGACACCATGTTCTTTTGCAATTCCGGCACTGAGGCCGGTGAACTCGCCGTCAAGATGGCGCGCAAATACTGGTATGAAAAAGGCCAGCCCGAACGCACAACGATCCTGACCTTCGAAGGCTCGTTCCACGGCCGGTCCATCGCGATGATTTCCGCGGCAGGATCAGAGAAGCTGACCAAGGGTTTCGGGCCGCTGCTTGCGGGCTTCGCCACCTTGCCCTTCGGCGATCACGACGCGCTACGAGAGGCCGCGGCGCGGCCCGACGTGGGCGCCATCATGATCGAGCCTGTGCAGGGCGAAGGCGGCATCCGCCCCCTGCCCGACGCCTGTCTCAAGGGCTTGCGCGATCTGTGTGATGAACACGGGCTGCTGCTGATCCTTGACGAAATCCAGTGCGGCATGGGCCGGACGGGCAAGCTCTTTGCACATGAATGGGCGGGCATCACCCCTGACATCATGATGGTTGCCAAAGGCATCGGCGGAGGCTTTCCCTTGGGGGCGCTGCTGGCCACGGAGGAGGCCGCTTGCGGCATGACGCCCGGCACCCATGGCTCCACCTATGGTGGCAACCCCCTGGGGTGTGCCGTGGGCTGTGCGGTGATGGATGAAATCACCCGCGAGGGCTTTCTCGAGGATGTGAACCGCCGCGCCGGCCTTTTCCGCCAAAAGCTCGAAGGGCTCGTCGCCGCGCATCCTGATATTTTCGCAGGCGTCCGCGGCGAAGGTTTCATGCTTGGACTGATGTGCAAGGTGCCCAACATGGATGTGGTTGCAGCGGGCTACGATCAACTGGTGCTGACCGTGCCGGGCGGCGACAACGTGGTGCGTCTGCTGCCGTCGCTGGTCTTGACCGAAGAGGAAATCGCCGAGGCCGTGACCCGGCTCGACGCTGCCGCCACCGCGTTGGAAAGCCCGTCCAATGTCTAAGCGCAGCTTTTTCGAACCCGCCTATTACGGCCACCGACGAGGGTGAAGCACACAATCGTTCCCTTCTTCCCGGTAAACATAAGCACGAAGGCACACGCCGGGGCGACAGCCCCGTTGCCTGCCCTGCCAGCCACAAGGCCCTGATATGAAACATTTTCTGGACATCAACATCACTGACCCCACTGACCTGAGGGGCATGATCGACCACGCCCGCAGCATGAAAGACGCCCGGGACGGCCGCCCCAAGGGCACACCCGATGACGAACAGCCACTGGCGGGCCACATGGTTGCGCTGATCTTTGAAAAACCGTCGACCCGGACCCGCGTGTCCTTTGACGTGGGCGTGCGCCAGATGGGCGGGCAGACCATGGTCTTGTCCGGCAACGACATGCAGCTCGGCCATGGCGAAACCATCGCCGACACCGCCCGCGTGCTGTCGCGTTATGTGGATCTCATCATGATCCGCACCTTCGAAGAAGCGACGCTTCTGGAAATGGCCGAATATGCCGATGTGCCGGTGATCAACGGCCTGACCAACCGCAGCCACCCCTGCCAGATCATGACCGACATCATGACCTTCGAAGAACATCGCGGCCCGATCACGGGCAAGAAGGTGACCTGGTGCGGCGACGGCAACAATGTCTTCGCCAGCTTTGCACATGCAGCGGGGCAGTTCGGCTTTGACCTGACCTTTTCCGGCCCGCCGACGCTGGACCCCGAACAGGTGCATATCGACGAAGCCCGCGCGCGCGGTGCCAAGGTCGAGATCGAGCGCAACCCGCAAAAGGCCGTCGAAGGCGCCGATCTGGTCGTTACCGACACCTGGGTATCCATGCATGATCCGCAATCGGCGCGTGAACGGCGGCATAATCAGCTGCGCGGCTATCAGGTGAACGAAGCACTGATGGCCCATGCCAAGCCTGACAGCCTGTTCATGCACTGCCTGCCCGCGCATCGTGACGAAGAAGCCACCAGCGCCGTCATGGACGGCCCGCATTCGGTCATCTTCGACGAGGCCGAGAACCGCCTGCACGCCCAAAAGGCGATCATGCGCTGGTGTCTCGGCGTCTGAAGACCCCTGACCGGGGGGCTGAGCCGCCCCCCGGTCACACTATTTTTGGTTGCAATGCCATCGTCGAGAAACGATCCTGCTTTGAGGTTTCGTATTTAGGTATTTCATCCATGAAGCATCTGGTCCTCGCCCTTTGTCTTTTTGCCACCCAGGCCGTCGCAACCCCGGTTGAGGTGACCGTTCAGGGGCCCGCGGGGCTGCTTGCCGGAACGATTGAAATCCCCCAGTCAACGTCCCGCGCCGCCGCGCTTATCCTGCCCGGCTCCGGCCCGACCGATCGCAATGGCAACAATCCGCAGGGCCTATTCGCTGCCAGCTACAGATTGCTGGCCGAAGATCTTGCCAGCCAGGGGATCACAACACTGCGCTTCGACAAGCGCGGCATCGGCGCAAGCCAGGGCGACCCCGACGACGTGACGCTGTCAGAGTTCGCGGAGGATGCCACCGCCTGGATCGCGGAACTGCTCCGCCAGACCGAGCAGGACTGTGTCTGGCTGTTGGGCCATTCCGAGGGCGCGATCATCGCTACAATGCTGGCGGAACGCGAAGATGTCTGCGGCATCGCGCTTATCGCGGCACCGGGGCGCAATGTCGGCGATCTCTTCCGGGAACAGGTCGCCTCTCAACCCCTTATCGCGCCCTTTGCCCAGGCCTTCGATACAGCCCTAGGGGAATTCGCAGCTGGTGGCAGCCCCGACCTTTCCACCTTGCATCCGGGCCTTCACAGCGTCTTCGCACCGCAAACCGCGCGCTACATGCGCGACCTTATCGCCGCTAATCCTGGTCAGCTTCTGGCCGCGACAACGGCCCCTGTGATCATCCTCCATGGCGATGGCGATGTGCAGGCCCCACCTTCCGAGGCCGATCCCCTTGTCGCGGCGCGCCCGGATGCCGAGGCCCATGTGCTAAGCGGCATGACCCATGTACTCAAACGTGCCATTCCCCGCAGTCAGGCACCGAATAATGAGGCCTTCACACAGGCGAGCCTTGCCACCTATGCTGACCCGAACGCGCCCCTGCATGACGATCTGGTGCCCCTGCTTGTCCAGTTCGTGACCGGCAGCGCGCCTGCCGATGTTGCCCCTGATCAAACCCCAACACCCGTGCAACAAGAGTCCAAATAAAGTTGCCTTCCCCGGACGGAAAGGACGAGCCTCAATGCCGAAACTGACCCGCGCGAGCGCCCTCATTGGCCTGTTCACCATGGCAACGGCGGCCCTTGCCCATCAGAACGTCCAAAACCCCGCCGTGCAGGCCCGAATGGATAATATGACCGCCATGGCCCGGCAGGTGGAAACGCTTGGCAATATGGCCCGGGGCGAAACCGCCTTCGATGCCGATGCCGCCAATGCCGCGTTGGAGCGGATATCGGGACAAGCCAACCAGGTAACCGACCTCTTCGAAGCGCCCGAAACCGACCCGCAATCCGAGGCCCGCGCGGGCATCTGGGAAAACTTCGCGAATTTCAGCAATCGTGCGATGGAGTTGGAACTGTTGGCGGCTGAACTGACCGGCACGGTCGAGGGTCAGGCAACGCTCGTCCAGGCCCTGCGCCGCGTCGGCGCGAATTGCAGCGGCTGCCACGAAGATTACCGGATCAATCGCGATTGACATTCGCGCCGGGCAAGCGCGCCGCTGGCCCCATGTCCACGCCACATAATCCGCCCCTCGCCGTTGCTTTCATGCTGACGGATGATCTTTATGCGCTGATGCCTCGGCGTTTGAGGCACCGCTAGCATTCCCCTCCCGACGCGTGTATTGCTGGGATCACCTTTCGAAATAGCCAAGCCCACCGGCCAGCCAGTTAATCGCGGTTCAACCGCTCAACACTGCTCTGATGAGGCTTCATGCGCTTGCGTTTCGTATTCCCCGCCCTTTGTTTTTTCCTGACCGCGTCAATCACCGCAGCTGATACGCTGGAAATCGCTGCACCCGGCCCGATTGGGGCGCTCGCTGGAACACTGGAATTGCCCGAGGCACCTCTTGCAACGGCGCTCATTCTGCCCGGATCCGGCGCGACCGACCGAAACGGAAATTCCGAGCTGTTTCAGGCAGATACTTACCGATTACTCGCCGAGACCCTGGCCGAATATGGCATCGCAACGGCCCGGATCGACAAACGTGGCCTCGGTGGCTCTCTCGATGCGGTCGAGGATGGCAATGACGTGAGCTTCGCTGACTATATCGCCGACACGCGCGCCTGGCGCGATACATTGCTCGCACAAACAGGGCATGACTGCCTGTGGCTCATAGGGCACTCTGAGGGTTCGCTGATCGCAATGATGGCTGAGGGCGAGGGGCAGATCTGCGGTCTCGTTTTGCTAACGGTGCCGGGCTATGTGGTGTCCGAAGAGTTGGTTCAACAGATGGTACGGTTCAGTTTCGGCACCGCGGATGCCGATGCCTTGCGCAACGGGATGGAGGCTCTGATCGAAGGGCGCCCGATTTCCGATGCTGATCTACCGCCAACGCTGCGGCAGATGCTACCCGAAGAGGTGCGCGGTTTTGCAGCTGAACTCTTCGCCACCGACCCCGCCGCACTTCTGGCGGACACAACCGGGCCAGTGATGGCGGTGCATGGCACCGCAGATATCCAGATCTCGGCCGAGGGACTTCCCCGGCTACATGAAGCGCGAGAAGGGGTGCTCTTCGTGACGCTTGCGGGCATGTCTCATATGCTCAAGACAGAAGAATTGGGTAGTGACGGGCTCTACCAATCCTACATTGATCCATCCCTGCCGCTGCATCCCGATCTGGTTCCACCCATGGTCGATTTCATTTTGGGCGAGAGTGATTGACTTTCCACGCTGGCAAGCGCACCGCTGGCCCCATGTCCACGCCACAAAATCCGCCCCTCGCCGTCGCGCTGATGCTGACCGCCACCCTGTTCATCGCAGGGTCCATGCTGATGGCCAAGCTGTTGGGGACCGACACGCTTGGTCCTGCCCTGCACCCGCTGCAGATCAGCCAGGGGCGCTTTTTCTTTGCCTTACTGCTGATTGGCGGCACGGTCGCCGCAATGCGCCCGACGCTTCACCTGTCGAACCTGCGCATCCATATCGGCCGGACGTTGTGTGGTTGGATCGGCGTGTCGCTGATGTTCGCCGCCGTGGCTTTCATCCCCATGGCCGATGCCACCGCGATCAGCTTTCTCAACCCGGTGTTCGGCATGATGCTGGCCATTCCTCTTCTGGGTGAACATGTGGGGCGCATCCGTTGGACTGCCGCTGCGATTGCTCTGCTTGGGGCATTGGTGCTGCTGCGCCCCACGCCGGCCAGCTTTCAACCCGCCGCCCTTTTGGCGCTTGGCGCGGCCATGGCGCTTGGGTTGGAACTGATATTCATCAAGAAGCTGTCGGGCCGCGAACGGCCCTTGTCGATCCTCTTTATCAACAACGCGCTTGGGCTGGTGGTGGCCAGCATCGCCGCCAGCTTCGTCTGGCAGATGCCCACCCCCGCCCAATGGGCGGCCCTGGTCGGAGTCGGCGGCACTATGGCTTGCGCGCAGGCCTGTTTCGTGAACGCCGTGGCCCGTGCCGATGCCAGCTTTATCACGCCGTTTTCTTACATGACCCTGGTTGTCGCCGCAGCCTATGATCTGATGATCTTCGGCGTGCGCCCCGACACGATCAGCATCATTGGTGCGGGGATCATCATAGCCGGTGCCGCGCTTCTGGCCTGGCGAGAGGCACGCAGACCTCGGCCTATGCCCGCCATGCAAGAATAACCCGCGCCGGGCCTTTCCTTCCGGTCCTGGGACACATATAACTAAACGCTGCACTTGGGGCTTAGGATCAGGAGGGACGCAGATGTCCTGGACCGACGAGCGGGTCGAACTTCTCAAGAAAATGTGGGGCGAGGGGCAGTCTGCCTCTCAGATCGCCAAAGAACTGGGTGGCGTGACCCGGAATGCGGTGATCGGCAAGGTCCATCGCCTTGGGCTATCCAACCGGGCCACGGGCGGCACAGCGAAACCCGCCACCGCCGCGAAAGAGCCTGCGCCCAAGCCGGCGCCCAAAGCGGCAGAGCCCGCGCCGAAACCCGAACCGGTCAAGGCTGAAACGCCCGAACCGGCCCCGGAACCGGCCGCACGCCCGACCAATGTGACGCCGCTGCGCAAACCCATCGTGCCTGCGGGCCAGCCTTTGCCGCCACAGCCTTCGGCGAATGAAATCAGCCCCGAAGCATTAGCGAAGGTGCGCGAAGTGGAAGGCCATGCCAAGCGCATCAGCCTGATGGAACTGACCGAGCGGACCTGCAAATGGCCGATCGGCGATCCGGCCACGGATGATTTCTATTTCTGCGGCCTGCCGGTCCAGCAGGGCAAACCCTATTGCGAGGCCCATGTGGGCGTGGCGTTCCAACCGATGTCCTCACGTCGCGACCGCCGCCGCTGACGCCCGGGCCGCACCAAAAATCTTGTTTCAAGATTTTTGTGGCCCTTCCAGAATTTTGGACCAAAATTCTGCGACTGGCACCAAGACTTTTGTCTCAAAAGTCTTGGTCCTTACCGGCAGCCCCGCATTTCCCGCCCGGCCAACCCGGTTTCCACCAACATGCAGCGATCCCGCGCCTCGTAGTAGTACCCACGGGCATAGCGCATAATCGCACCGTCGAAATCGCCACCGGACAACAGGTAGGCCCCGCGCAGATACTTCACACCCCATCGCAGATTATGATCCGGGTCCAGCAACTCGGACGCTGGCCCCCGATGCCCCATGGTCCGCGTGGTTTCCGGCAACATCTGCAACAACCCGTAATAGGGGCCAGCCCGCAGATGCGGGCGATAGTCGCTTTCCCGGTCGATCAGGCGATGGATCAGGGCGGCCGGCACATCGTAATACACGGCATAATGGTTGATCATCTCGCGTAGTTCGGGCGTCTCGTTGGGGTAGAGCGGGGGGTCGGCCCGCCGCGTCACGGGGTCCGGCCCGCCTGCGCAAGCCGCCACCACGAACATCAGGCCAAGGATAGCAATCCACCGCATCTCTCAGTTCCCCCCAAACAGCCGTTCCAGCTGCTGCGCGGCTTCGTCACGCAAGCGCTCCTCCAGCGTATCCTGCGCTGCTTCCTCTATCGACTGGCCTTCCTCGACCTCGACGCCCAGGGCTTCGGCCGCTGCTTCGGTGGCGCGCTCTTCCAATGCGTCGATTTCGTCTTCCAACTCCTGCCGGGCCAGGGCTTCCAGATCCAGGCTGTAGTTGGGATCGCCCCAATAGCCAGAAATTCGCAGAGGCACTTGCAGGCCGCCGTCGGATCCCTCGCCATAAATCACCCGCGGCACGATTGTATAATCCAGCACCTGTTGACCCAGACTGATCGTGCCCGCCCCGGTCAGTTCCCCAAAGGTCGCCGCCATCAGCAGATCGTCATTCGACACCACCCCATCGGCCATCGTGAAGC
>ENA-OWNT01003236-OWNT01003236.1-seawater-metagenome-genome-assembly--contig:-NODE-3236-length-15593-cov-3.388244_pt1 | contig 15593 bp, 9 predicted proteins | sample MGYA00238136_ERZ651165 | MGnify/ENA primary metagenome ERZ651165 (study PRJEB26861, sample SAMN08777766) | seawater metagenome | isolation source: coastal seawater | place: USA: Florida | collected...
TTCCCGTGCCGGGCGCCGTGCCTCCGCCGGCGGCGGCGGTCGTGATGGCGGCGTTGCGTCGGGTCGTGGGGAGGGTGCCCTCGCCGTCGCTGAAGGGCCTGCCGCCCTGCGCCTGGGGTGACCGGAACGCCCCCGAGCTGCAGGAGCTCTTCGGCCGGGTCGGGCGCACGCGCAATCGCTTCTACGTCGACGCCGAGCACCAGCTGGGCGATGCCCTGGTCTTCTTCCCCGATCTGGTGCGTTGGACCAAGTCCGATCGGTGCCGCCGCTGTGCCGTCGACACCCGCTGCGACGGCGTGGTGGGGGCCTGGTACGATCGGGGCCTCGCAGGGGCGCTGGAGCCCCTGTCCGACGACGAGGAGCCCGGGTGAGCGAGGCCGGTCTGGTGCTGATCGTCGACGACGACGAGCTGGTTCGTCGCTCCATCCGGCGCACGGTCACCCGTCAGGGGATGGAGGCCGTGGAGGTGGGGTCCGCCGAGGAGGCCGCCGATGTGCTCCGCACGCGGCCGATCGACGTGATGCTCACCGATGTGCACCTCCCGGGCATGAACGGCCTCGACCTGCTCGAGCGGATGCCACGGCTGCGTCCCACGGCGGTCACCCTGGTGTTCACGGGCATGGGCGACGTGGAGACCGCCAACATCGCGCTGGAGCGTGGCGCGGCCGACTACTTCGAGAAGCCCATCGAGAACTGGCCTCGGTTCCTCTCGGTCCTGCGGCGCTCCGTTCGCTACGCGCGCTTGCTGCAGGAGAACACGGCCCTTCGCGAGCGCGAGGGAGGCCAGCTCCTCGGGAACAGTCGGAGCATGGCTGAGCTGCGGGAGGCCATCGCCCGGGTCGCGTCCTCCAATGCGTCGGTGCTCATCCACGGGGAGTCGGGCACGGGAAAGGAGGTGGTCGCCAGGGAGCTTCACCGCGCGAGCGGTCGCCCCGGGCAGTTCACGGCGATCAACTGCGCCGCCATTCCGGCCACGCTCATGGAGTCGGAGCTGTTCGGTCATGTGCGGGGAGCCCACTCCACGGCCACCGACGACCGCAGCGGGCTGTTGGCGGCCGCCGACGAAGGCACCCTGCTGCTCGACGAGATCGGCGACATGCCGCTGGAGCTGCAGGCCAAGATGCTCCGGGTCCTGGAGAACCGGGTGTTCCGTCCCCTCGGTGGCGACCGGGAGCGGCCCCTCACGGCGCGCATCATCGCGGCGAGCCATCGGGATCTGAAGCAGGCGGTTCAGGAGGGCACCTTCCGCCAAGACCTCCTCTACCGGCTCGACGTGGTGACCCTCGACGTGCCGCCCCTTCGCGAACGGCTGGGCGACACGCCGCTTCTCACCTATCGTTTCGTGCAGGAGTTTGCGGAGGAGGAAGGGCGTCAGGTGCACACCGTGTCCTCCGAGGCCATGCACGCCCTGGAGAGCTACCACTGGCCGGGCAATGTGCGCGAGCTGCGCAACGCCGTGCACCGTGCGGTGCTGCTCGCCCCCGACGGCGAGGTGCGGCCCGAGCATCTCCCCACCGACATCACCGGGGCAGAGCCTGCCCCTTCGGCGGCGCCAGACCCCAGCGGCGGCGGGTTCGCCGACCTCCTCGATCAACCCTATGCAGACGCCAAAGATGCCCTCCTCACGAGGTTCTCGGTGGCGTACTTGCGACATGTGCTGGCCCAGTCCGAGACCGTCACCGAGGCCGCCCGCACCGCGGGCATGGCCCGTCCGAATCTGTCGCGACTCATGAAGAAGTACGGCGTCGACAACAACGGTTGAAGCTACGTTATCGGTGTTTCGCATTCCTGATGGAAACGAGGGCGTTCGCCGCTTCGCCGGGTTAAGAAGGCCCCCTTCGGGAGGGTTCATGACTGTCTTCGAGCAGATGACGGCGATGGGGCACGAGCAGGTGCTCATGTGCCGCAACGATGCTGTCGGCCTGCGCGCCATCATCGCCATCCACGACACCACCCTCGGCCCAGCGCTGGGGGGCTGTCGCCTCTACGACTACGGCAGCGAGGAAGACGCCCTGCGCGATGTCCTCCGCTTGTCCCGCGGCATGACCTACAAGGCGGCCGTGTCGGGGCTCGACCTGGGCGGCGGCAAGGCGGTCATCATCGGCGACCCGTCCATCAAGAGCGAGGCCCTCTTCCGCGCCTTCGGTCGGCACGTGCACAGCCTGGGCGGCCGCTACGTCACCGCCGAAGACATGAACACCAACGTCGAAGACATGAACTGGATCGCGCGGGAGACCCCCCACGTCTGTGGTCATGGCACGTTCGCCGGCGGCTCCGGCGACCCCTCTCCGGTCACGGCCTGGGGCGTGTTCCATGGCATCCGCGCGAGCCTCGAGGTGGCCCTGGGCTCGTCCGACGTGTCCGGCCGAACCATTGCCATCCAAGGCATGGGGAATGTCGGCTACCACCTGGGCCGGTTCCTCCACGAGGCTGGCGCCAAGCTCATCGTCGGCGACATCAACCACCGCAACCTGGCCCGCGCGGTGGAAGACTTCGGCGCCACGGTGGCCGAGGGCGACGACATCTACGCCGCCGAGTGCGACGTGCTCGCTCCCTGTGCGGTGGGCGGAATCATCAACCGTCGCACCCTCCCGGTCGTCCGCGCCCCGATCATCGCCGGGGGCGCCAACAACCAGCTGGAAGACGAGGTCGGCGACTCCGAGCTCCTGCGGGAGAAGGGCATCGTGTACGCCCCGGACTACGTCATCAACGCCGGCGGGCTGATGTCCGTCAACGCCGAGCGCCATGGTTGGCCGGCTACAAAAGCCATGGCGGATGCCGAAGGGGTGTACAACAACGTCAAGCGGGTGCTGCATCGTGCGCAGGCCGACGACGTGTCCACCATCGAGGCGTCCAACCGTCTCGCCGAGGCACGGATCGAAGCCATGGCTGGCTTGCAGCGACTCCGCGTCTGACCCCGTCCTTCTGGAGGCCTCATGCATATCTTGGTTCCCCTCGACGGCTCAGCATTCAGTGACGCCGCAGCGAAGGTGGCGCTCCACCTCGCGGCCGCCATGAAGGCGGCGGGCGACGAGCCCAGGGTCACCGGCCTGCACGTCGTCACCGTGCGGGTGGCGTCGGGCAATCTCCTCCGCGACCTGCCCGGCCACCTGGGCTTCGAGCCGGCCGTGGTCTCCGCCGAGGTCGCCGCGGAACACCTGGCGGATGGTCAGCGTGTGGTCGACGCCTTCGCGGCGCAGGCGGCGGAGAAGGGTGTCGAGGTCACCCTCGATGTCCGCGCCGGCTCGGTGCCCGATGTCATCCACGACGCGTCCGTCGACGCCGATCTGGTCATCATGGGGCTCCGCGGCGAGACCGAGACGAAGTTCCCCGGGCAGGGCGGGCGCCTGTCGGCGCTGCTGCCGTCTCGGATCGATGCGCCCTTGCTCCTCGTCCCCCCGCAGACCCAGTCCATCGGCTCTGCCGCCATCGGCTACGACGGCTCCGACGGCGCGCGCCGGGCGGCCAAGGAACTCCGCGCGGTCATCGGTCCGGTCGACGCGCCGATCCATGGCATCTACGTAGGCTCGGCCTCGGCGGCGCAGCCCCTCCTCGCCGAGCTCGTCGAGAAGGTCGCCCCGCTGCGTGTAGCGCAGCACGTCACCACCGGGCAGCCCCACGAGGCCATCATGGCCAAGGCTCGCGAGGTCGGCGCCGACGTCGTGGCCCTCGGCTTCGATGGGCACAACAAGCTCAAGGACTTCGCCTTCGGCACCCTCACCGAGCGCGCTTTGCTCGAGGGCTCCATGGCGGTCTTGATCGCCTAGATGCTGCTCCAGCTGCAGGGCGACGCGGCGGAGGCCGATCCGGCCGTTCAGGACGACCGCTGGACCATCCACACGGATGTCTTCGACGGTCCGCTCGACCTGCTGCTCTACCTGGTGCGGAAGGAGGGAATCGACCTCCTCCGCTTGCCGGTGGCCCGCATCGCCGACAGCTACCTGGCCTACCTGGAGCGCCTTCGGGCCATGAACCTGGGCATCGCGGCCGACTACCTGGTGATGGCCGCCGAGCTGGTGCACCTGAAGTCGCTGGAGCTGCTCCCGCGGCCCCCCACGCCGGTCGAGGAAGACGACGTCGACCCGCGCGAAGAGCTGGCCCGCCGCCTCCGCGCCCACGCCCGGCTGGCCCAGCTGGCGGGTCAGCTGGAGCAGCGGCCGATGCTCGGGCGCGAGGTGCACACGCGGGCGCCCATGGAGCTGGGCGACCACCAGCGAGGGGTTCGCACCGCGGTCGACGCCTTCGGGCTCCTCGACACCTACTACCAGCTCCTCAAGCGGGCCGAGGTGCCGCCACCCGAGGTGCGCCTGTCGTCCAGCGGGCCGGACCTCGGCGCCTGCGTCCTGCGCGTCCTCACCGCCCTGGGGGGGCCTGGTGGGCGAGGGGAGCTCGGGCAGATGCTGCAGTCGCTGGAGAGTCGCGCCGAGCGGGTGGTCACCTTCCTGGCGTGCCTCGAGATGGGGCGACTGCGGTGGCTCGACCTAGAGCAGGACCGTCACCTCGGGCCCGTCACGGTCACGCGGCGGGTGACCGAGGAAGACGTCGACCTCACGGCGGTCGTGGGCTTCGATCCGCCGGACGCCGACCCCGATGGGCAGATGGCGCTGCCCCTGGAGGGCTCCCCATGAGCGGGGTGCTGGACTTTCCGTCGAAGCCGGGGGGCATCGACGAGGAGCTGGTGTACGGAATGGAGGCCCTCCTGTTCGCGGCGGGCAAGCCCGTGTCGGCCGACAAGCTCGCCACCCTGCTGGAGGTGGGCCGCTCCGACATCGTCCAGGCGGCGCGGGTGCTCGCGCAGCGGCGGGCGGGCACCGGGGTCGTGCTGGAGCGGATCGCCGGTGGTTGGCAGCTCCGCACGGCACCACGGTTCGCCGCCGTGGTGCGCGCGCTGCGAGGGACCGCCCCACGCAAGCTCTCCCGGGCTGCGCTGGAGGCCCTGGCGGCGGTGGCCTACGAGCAGCCCTGCACCCGGGGCGATGTGGAAGCCCTGCGCGGTGTCGACTCTGGCGGGGTGATGAAGTCCTTGCTCGAGCAGGGGCTGTTGCGGGTGGCTGGGCGTGCATCGGTGCCGGGTCGGCCGCTCCTCTACCGCACCACCGGCGACTTCCTGGAGCTGTTCTCCCTGCCCGACCTCGCCAGCCTGCCCACGCTGAAGGAGCGGGAGGAGCTGACCCGTACGGAAGGAGGGGAGGGCGATGCGGTGCCGGCCCTACGCGACGACGCCACCAAGGCCGCCGGCGGTCGTGGCGAGGAATAGCGGCCCGCCGTGGGCCCTCGACAGCGGAGGGGCGAGGGGCTAGGTCCGCCCCCTGTGCGCGATGAAGTGCACGGCAACCCCGAGCGCGCCGGGAGGCGCCCTCGGAGAGGTGAACATGCGACTGTCCAAGCTCCTCGCGTCCCGCGGGGTGGCCTCGCGACGCGAAGCCGAGAAGCTGATCCGAGAAGGCCTCGTGGCCGTCAACGGCGAGACCGTCACCGAGGTGGTGCCCGTCGACCCCATGAACGACGTGGTGACCATCGACGGCCGGCCCCTTCCCAAGGCACCACCTGCGGTCTACTTCCTCTACTACAAGCCTCGGGGCCTGGTGGTCACCCGCGACGACCCCGAGGGCCGCAAGAGCATCTTCGACGAGCTCGACCTTCCCCAGCGTGCCGAGCCCGTGGGTCGGCTCGACATGGACACCGAGGGAGCGCTGCTCCTCACCAACGACGGGGACCTCGCCTACGCCCTGACCCACCCCAAGCACCAGGTGCCCAAGCGCTACCTGGCGAAGGTCTACCGCACCCCCGACGACCGGGATCTCAAGGCCATCCGCGACGGGGTCTTCCTCGAAGACGGAAAGACCGCTCCGGCCAAGTGTCGGGTCGTCGAGACCACCGACACGCAGAACGCCTGGGTGGAGGTCACCGTCACCGAGGGGAGGAACCGCCTCATCCGCCGCATCTTCCAGCAGCTCGGGCATCCCGTGAGCAAGCTGCGGCGCGAGTCGTTCGCCACCGTCAGCATCCGCGGCATGGAGCGTGGGCAGGTGCGTCCGCTGACGCCGACCGAGATCCGCCGCCTCAAGGATCTCGCGGCCGGGAAGAAGCCGAGCGCTGCCGGCAAGAAGAAGGGCAAGGGGTTTGCCAAGGCGAAGCCCAAGAAGAAGCGGCACGGCCAGCACAAGGCCCGTGGCCAGCAGCGCCGAAGCGGATCCAAGGGATCCCGGAAGCCTTGACGGCCTCTCGGGGGCTGTTACTTAGGGTGGGCTGACGCGGGGTGGAGCAGTCAGGTAGCTCGTCGGGCTCATAACCCGAAGGTCGCAGGTTCAAATCCTGTCCCCGCAACCATCTCCTCACGCGGCCCGTTCTCTTCGAGAGCGGGCCGTTTTTGGTTTGGGCCTCTGGTTCGCGGGCGGTCGCTGTGTGCCGACCTGCCCGCCAGTCCACCGAGGTCGCCTCGGCGCCACCCGCTTCCTCTTCACCGGGGCGGTCCCGGTCGCCTGACCCCGTGGGACGGCCTTCCCACAGACCCAGTCCGCCTGGTGAACCGTACGTCAGGCGTTGGGCAACCAGCGATGACCCGGCGCCCAACGGTGGTGGGGTGTCCGGAGTTCCTGGACGAAGGCGTTGGACATGCGCACCTACTTTCCTGGCCACCAAGGCAGGACGCCCTTCCCGGAGACGCGCTACGTGCATGCGGAGGCCGACGATGGACAACGTGGTGTTGAGTACGAGCCACTGTTGCACACCTGACGAACAGGTGCAGTTCCAGCTGCTGTGCAGCCAGTGGGGAGTCACCCCTCTGTGGCTCGATGCCAACACCTGTGTGCTTGAGGGGCCCAAGGATTCCTTGGAGACCCTCGCCCATCTGTGGCGCATCGCTCATCGTCCGATGCCGCACGGGATACCGCAAGCCTGAGATGGCGCCGGAAGCGCCGGGCCTGACTTCTTCGCAGAGGGCGTCTCGATGAACGGACTGTACGTGCATCGCAGCAACCGCCTAGAGGCGTTGACCACGCTGCTCGGCGAGCAGCTGCGACACACTCGCGCGGGGCCTCTCGATGCCGTGTCGGTGGTGGTCGGGAGCCGTGGGATGGAGCGCCACCTACGGCACGCGCTCGCCGAGCAGATCGGGGTCTGCGCGCTCCTCGAGTTCCCGTTCCCGAACGCGGCCCTCGATGCACTGTGCGATGGGCCGGGCCAAGCAGATCCCTGGGCGCCGGGCACCATGGTGTGGTCCCTCCTCGAGGTGCTCCCCGCTGTCGCTTCGACCCCTGACGGGGAGGCCCTTCGGCACTACCTCGGCGGCGACCCACCGGAGACCGTCGATGCACAGACCTGGGGCTTCGCGCGTGCGCTCGCGGACCTCTTCGACCGCTACGTGACCTACCGTCCGGACTGGACGTCGTCCTGGGACGGGGAGGGGCCGGTGGAGCCTGCCACGATGCCTTCGTGGCAGCTGGCGTTGTGGCGCACCCACCGCGACCGGGTGCGGGGGCGGCCACACCTCGCAGAGCGGCTGGCCACCTTGGGTGCCCTGCTCCCCAGCGAACACCCCCTGCACGTGTTCGGCCTGTCATCGATCCCTCCCAGCTGGCTCGAGGCGCTGGTTCGCGTGGCCCGTACGCGTCCCGTGGAGCTGTACCTGCTTTCTCCCTCCCACCTCTTCTGGGGCGATGTGAGGCGGCGGATCGCCGTCGACGATGCAGCAAGAGTCGAAGATTCCCCCCTCCTCGCAGCGTGGGGTCGTACGGGACGCGACCTTCAACTCCTCCTGGAGTCTCTTCCGGAGGAGGCGGAGACCCAGCGCACGGACATCTTCATCGAGCCCTTCGGCGCGACGGGGCCAGGTAGGGGGCCGAGTGCGCTGCACCGTCTGCAGCACGACCTCCTCCACGCGCGGATCGCTGCGCCCCCATCGAGTGGGCTCTCTGGCATCGACCCGGACGACCGCAGTGTTCAGTTCCATGCCTGCCACGGCGCGATGCGGCAGGTGGAGGTGCTTCGAACAGTCCTGCTGGAGCTCCTCGAGGCGGACCCCACGCTTCACCCCCGCGACATCGTGGTGATGACTCCAGACATCGACGGCTACGCTCCTCGGATCGCTGCGGTGTTCGATCGAGGGCAACGAACGCCAGGAGGCCAGCGGCGGCTCCCTGTGGGCACTCCTCGGATCCCTTGGGAGCTCGCAGACATCGCGGTTCGGCGCATCAACCCGGTGGCCGAGGCGCTGCTGCGGGTCCTCGATCTGGTCCAGGGGAGAACGAGGGCCTCCGAGGTGCTCGACCTGCTCGCCCTGGAGCCGGTCGCCGAGCGCTTTCGTATGGGACGCGACGACCTCGCCGTCATCCGTGACTGGGTGGTGGAGAGTGGCATTCGGTGGGGGGCCGACGAAGGAGAGCGAGCCCGAGAGGAGCTTCCCGCGGACCTGCAGAACACCTGGCGTTTCGGGCTGGAGCGGCTGCTCATGGGGGTGCTGATGGGAGACGAGGCGGGACTGACCCTCGGAACCCTCCCCCTGGCCACAGAAGAAGGGGCTGCGACCCATCTCGTGGGCCGCTTTGCGCACTTCTGCGGCACGCTCTTCGAACAGATAGAGCGACTCCGAGCACCCCGCACGCTCTCAGCATGGTGCGAGCAGCTCCATCACTGCGTGCGGGCGCTGACCACCACCAGCGGCACGGCTGCCTGGCTGACGCGGCGGGCGCGCCAGACCCTCGACACCCTCGCGGCCGAGGCGGACGCGGCCGGCAGCGAGCGACCGGTCGAGGTTGCGGCGGTCCAGCTGGCTCTCACGCGGCGCTTCGAGGTCGCGTCGACCGCTCATCATGGCTCGGGGAACGGCGTGGTCTTCTGCGGGATGGTGCCCGAGCGCGCCGTGCCGTACCGAGTGGTGTGCTGGCTGGGCATGGACGAGGGTAGCTTCCCGCGCACCGGTGCTCGTCCTACGTTCGACCTGCTGCAGCGTCATCCTCGGTTGGGGGACCGAGAGCTTCGCGACGAGGACCGGTATCTGCTCCTGGAGGCGCTCCTCTCCGCTCGGGACCACCTGGTGGTGCTGTACGCGGGGCGCGACGTCCGCAGCAACGAGAGCCTTCCTCCCGCCGCCCCCATCAGCGAGCTGTTCGATGCCATCGATGCCACCTGGCCCGATCCGCACGGTGGGGCTACCCATCGACGCCTGGTCCGGGAGCATCCGCTCCAGCCCTTCGATCCCGAGGACTTCGGGTCCGAGGGCCCGTCGTGGAGCTACGATGCTCGTATGGTCGAGGGCGCCCGGGCGACCCTGAGCCCACGGGAGAAGGCCCCTCCGATGGTTTCTCCGTCTGCGCTGACACTCGCGATGGACGGGGAGCGGTGCGAGTCTCTCGACCTGGAGGCGTTGGTCCGCTTCTGGCGCTTCCCGCTTCGCACGTGGATGCAGCGACGGCTGGGGATCTTCCTGGACCACGACAGCTCCTACGAGGTCCCGGACCGGGAGCCATTGGAGCTGGTGAGCTGGGAGCAGGGGCGGCTCCTGGAGGCCATCCTCGCCAGCCGCAGAGCGGGGCAGGACGTCGCTTCGTTGCGGGAGGTCCTAGCGGCTCGGGGCGAGCTACCCCTGGGGGCCGCGGGGCGTCGAGAGCTGGACGAGATGGTTCAGGTCGCGGATGCCGTCGAGCGCGAGGTCGGAGCGGTGGTGGGGTGGTCGATCTCGGACGAGACCACCATCGATGTGGACCTCTCCCTGTCTGGAACCCGCCTCTCGGGGCGAGTGGCCGGGGGCGCGCCGGGGGCCCTCGTCCGCGTTCACCCCGGCACGGAGCGTGCGTCGGCCCTCCTCGATGCCTGGCTGGAGCTGCTCGCGAGGAAGCTCACGGTCCCCGAAGAGCCTGCTCGGGCAGTGCTGGCCTTCGCCTCCATGGGCCCCAGGGTCCAACTCATCGGCCTTGATGCCGGCGACATCGACGCAGAGCTCGCGCTGGGCTTCCTGGTGGCTTCGGCCCAGGCGGGCATGCGCACCCCGCTGCCGTTCTTCCCGAAGGTGAGTCACGTCGTGGCCAAGGAGCTGCAGGCCAAGCTGCCTGACGACTGGAAGGACCCCGAGCGTCTCGCCACCGACGACCTGTTCGACGTGTCGGACGTGCTGGAGGCGGCCAGGTTGGGCGCGGACAGGGAGTGGGTGGGCGGGTGGCATGGCGGAGAGGGCGACGACCGGTACCACCGTCATGCCTTCGGGGACCATCGCCCCTACCTGGCCCCGGATGGCAGCCTGGCACGGGAGGTCGTGGTGCTCGCCGCCCGGTGCTGGTGGCCGATCCTGCGCGCCCGTCGCACCAGTAGGCACGTCCGCGCTTGGAGCAAGGCATGAGCGGCCCATCCATCTGGTCGCCGACGAGGCCGCTACGGCCCGGGGTCACCCTCATCGAAGCGAGTGCAGGCACAGGGAAGACCTACAACATCACCAGCCTGGTGGTGCGGCTGGTGGCCGAGCAGGGCGTCCCCATCGAGCGCATCTTGGTGGTGACCTACACCCGTGCCGCCACCGCAGAGTTGGGGGACCGCATCCGTCGCAGGCTGGGGGAGGCGCTGGACGCACTCGAGGGGTCCGAGCGCCCCGACGACGAGGTCGTGGCCAGCGTCTGGGATCGGGGTGCGGCCGCGCGAACGGACGGTGTGGCACGGCTGAGGCGGGCCATCGGAGACTTCGACCTGGTGCTGATCAGCACCATTCACGGCTTCTGTCAGCGGATGCTCCAGGTGAACGCCTTCGAGACCGGTGTGGCCTTCGACCTGGAGCTGCTCCCCGATCCCGCACCGCTGGTGGAGGAGCTGGTTGACGACCACTTGAGCCGCACCCTCTACGACGTCGACGAGGGGCGACTCGCCTTCCTCCGGGACGGCTGTGGGGTGACCCGGTCCGGGTTGATGGAGCTGGCGGCGGCGGCCCTCGCGGACCCTGACACCGAGGTCGTCCCGCCGCCAGGGCTCGTCGACGAGGCAGAGTGGTCCACGGCGGTTGCGGCGCTGCTGGAGGCGTGGCCTGCCCTCGGGGAGGACTTGGTGGAGGCAGTGCGTAGCGCCGTCGTGGCGGCAAAGGGGGGGGCGCCGAGCGTGCTCAAGCCCCGGCAGCGCACCTACACCGAGGCCAAGACCCGGGCGTGGGTAGAGGGGGTGCACGAGTGGCTCCAGAGCGAGCCGGGCCTCGGCAGCGAGCCCCCGAACGCCTCGGCGTACACCCCCGGGGGCATGGCCAAGCAGCTGGTCGATCCACAGGTGCCTCTGCGGTCGCCGGCGCTGGATGCCCTCGCGGAGCTGCTCGCCGTCTCGAAGGCGGTGGCTGGCGCGGTGCGGTCCGCCTTCGTGGTCGATCTGCGCCGCCGCTTCGACGAGGAAAACAAGGCGATGCGGGTCCAGAGCTACCAGGACCTGCTGCGTGGGCTGGCGCGGCGCCTTGGGCCCGACAGTGAGCCCGCCGTCCGGGACGCTCTCGTCCGTGCCATCGGGTCGACCTTCGACGTCGCCCTCATCGACGAGTTTCAGGACACCGATCCCCACCAATGGACCATCTTCCGAGAGGTGTTCGGAGGTGGCGCGCATCAGCTGTACCTCATCGGTGACCCCAAGCAGGCCATCTACGGGTTCCGTGGCGCCAACGTCCATGTGTACGCTCAGGCGGCAGACCAGGCCGGAGACCGTCGCTTCACGATGGACGTGAACTGGCGCTCGGACGCACGCCTGCTCGAGGGTCTGAATCAGCTCATGGACCAGCCTGCCGCCTTCGGTCCGACGGTCGATTTCGGCTATGTGCGGGTGCTGCCGGCTCCAGGACATGACCAGGATCGCCTCGTCCCGAGTGGTCCGTGGGGGCAGCCGGGTTCGGCTCCCGTCCAGCTACGGTGGTTCGACGCCGGTCTCGTGGACGGAGCCGCAGCCGACAAGCCCCTCACCAAGGGGAAGCTGGAAGGCCCGCTGGTGTCCCGGGTCGCCGAGGATGTCGTGGCGCTTCTCGGCTCATCCACCCAGCTCGTGTCGGGAGAGGAGACCCGCCCTGTCCGCCCTGGGGATGTGGCCATCCTCGTGCGCAAGGGCCGCCAGGCGGTGGCCCTTCAGGAGGCGCTCCGTCGCGTGGGGGTGCCCGCCGTGCTCTCCGGGGCGAGCAGCGTGCTGGCATCAGACGAGGCGCGGGAGCTGCAGCAGTGGCTGGAGGCCCTCGCGCTGCACCGTGGCCGGGCCAGCGAGCGGGTGGCGGCTTCATCCCCCTGGTTCGGCTGGTCTGCGGAGGCACTGGAGGCGGTTCAGGCCGAGGACCCGGAGGCGCTGCGTCGCTGGGATGCCTGGCGGCTCCGGTTGGCGGGCTGGCGCGTCACCTTCGATCGTCGCGGCTTCATGGCGGCGTTGCGCCAGGCCCTCGACGAAGAGGACGTACGGGTGCGGCTGCTGTGCTTCGATGATGGCGAGCGACGGGTCACCAACTTGCTGCATGTGGCCGAGCTCGCGCATCGCGCCGAGCGCCAGGGGCGCTTGCGGCTGGAGGGCTTGCTGTCTTGGCTGGCCGCCCGCCGACAGGACGAGGGGGTAGAGCGGGAGGAAGCCGAGCTTCGGCTCGACCGGGACGCGGACGCCGTGCGGCTCTTGACCATCCACAAGTCGAAGGGGCTGGAGTTCCCGGTGTGTTTCGTTCCCTGGCTGTGGGACGGCGGCACGGAGCGCCCGTCGGACCAGGCTCCCCAGCTGCTGCCGCATCCCCACGACCGCGCTCGGAGGCTCCTCGATGTGGGGATGCCTCCGGCGTCGGAGCACGTACGGGCCTCCGAGCTGGAAGGTAGGGAGGAGGCGCTCCGTCTCGCCTACGTGGCGCTGACCCGCGCTCGGCACCGCTGCGTGGTGTACGGAGGCTGGGCCACGGACTACGAACGCAGCCCGCTGGCGGTGCTCTTGCATGGCTCCGGGACGGACCGGATCGGCGCCGCGCAAGAGCGCGTAGGGGAGGGGGCCGACGTCCTGTGGGCGGACGTCGAGGCCCTGGTAGTGGGCTCGGCTGGACCGGATGGGGCGTCTCGGATCAGCGCGACCCGGTGCGGTCCGGCGACGGGCCTTTCCTGGTCCGCCCCAACGTCGCCGACGGTAGAGCTGTCGGTGCGGGCCTTCACGCGAACCGTGCTGGATCCAGGGTGGCGGCGCCACTCCTACACCTCCGTGGTCCGGGCTGCTGGGCATCCGGAGCTCGTCGAGGAGGGGCGCGAGGGCTTCGATGCCGACGCCGAGGATGATGCGCCTCGGGTCGCCACGAACGATGGCGCCGAGGTCCCGTTGGCGGCGTTTCCGGGGGGGGCGGAAGCCGGCACGCTGCTGCACGAGGTGTTCGAAGAGGCGGACTTCGCGTGGGTTCGCTCCGAGGACGAAGCGGCCCTCGACGCGGTGGTGGTGGAGCGTCTCCAGGCCCATGGCTTCGAGCCCGAGCGGTACCGGTCCCTGCTCGTGTCGGGACTGCAGCGGGTCTTCGCTACCCCGCTGGGGGCGGTGCTCGGCGACCAGCGGCTCCAGGACGTGGCTCGCCGGGCGCGCCTCGACGAGCTTCGCTTCGATCTGCCCATCCTCGGAGGGACACGGCCTCCGGCCGGGGGCGACGCGCTGGAGCCAGCCCGACAGCTGGTAGCGGCGTTGCGGCGTCGGGTCGACGGCCCCCTGCCCGCAGAGTGGCTCGAGAGCCTGGACCGCCTCGAAAAGGTACAGCTCGCCGGCTTCCTCGCCGGCAGTATCGACCTGGTGTTCCAGGCTCCCGAGCACGACGGGCGCTGGTTCGTGGTGGACTACAAGAGCAACCGTCTCAATCCCAGGGGAACGGGCCGCTGTGTGGCGGACGCCTTCTCCCGCGGGGGGATGACCGCGGAGATGGCCCGCCACGACTACTTTCTGCAGTACCACCTCTACCTGGTCGCTCTGCACCGCTTCCTGCGCTGGCGACTGCCGGACTACGACTACGACCGGCACGTGGGGGGGGCCTACTACCTGTTCTTCCGGGGCATGGTCGGAGCGGAGACGGCTCGCGTGGACGACAGGGTCCATGGATGCTGGTTCGATCGACCCCCGCGAGAGGTGGTCCAGGCCATCGACGAGGCTCTGACCGGCCCGAACGGTGAGGAGGGAGCATGAGCGCTGCGATGACGAGGCGGGCGGCGGCGCTTCTGGGCCTCGGAGAGCCGGAGGCGCTGTCGGCGCTGCTGCCGCTGGTGGAGGCTCGTGGCCTCGAGGAAGTGGACGTGTTCGTTGCGGCGCTGCTGGCGTCGCGCTCTGGCGAGCGGGACCGCGAGGTGCTCCTCGCGGCGGCGCTGGCCAACCGGGCTCCTCGAGTCGGGCACACGGCGGTGGACCTGGTGGCACTGGACGGGGCCGAGCTTGGCGAGACGCCGCCGCCGGCGGCGCTCCCCGCGGACCGCTCCGGGTGGCGAGCTCAGGTGGCCGCCAGCGTCCTGGTCCGGGAGGCCGGGACCGAGGGCGCCACGCCCCTCGTGCTGCGGGGCTCGCTGCTCTACATCGATCGCTACTTTCGCTACGAGGACCGCCTTCACCATGAGCTCTCGTGGCGGCTCGCGGAGGCCAGGCCGGTAGCGGACCCCGTGCTGATGGAGCGGGGCCTCGATGCGCTGTTCCGGGCAGGGTCGGGAGCCCCGACCGGGGAGGATCCCCAGCGGCAGGCCGCCGAGCAGGCGTTGCGGCGAGGGCTCACGGTGATCTCCGGTGGGCCGGGAACGGGCAAGACGTGGACGGTTCGGAACCTGTTGACCCTGCTCTACGCCCAGGCGGTGGCCTCGGGGGAGGCGACCCCTCGCCTGGCGCTGGCCGCCCCGACGGGGAAGGCGGCGGCGCGAGTGGCCGAGTCGCTCCGCAAGGGCTTGCAGGACCACCTTCACCGCGCCGTCGGTGCGCTCCCCGAGGGGGCGAGCATCGCGGAGCTTGCCGCCTTCCTCGATGCCTCGACCCCGTCCACCCTCCACCGGCTGCTGGGGTGGCGTCCGGACCAGCCCACCCGCTTCCGGCACGACCGGGACCATCCCCTTCCGGTGGACGTGCTGCTGGTCGACGAGGCATCGATGGTGGATCTGGCGCTGATGTCCAAGCTGTTCGACGCCCTGCCGCGCCACGCGCGGGTGGTCCTGCTCGGGGATCGACACCAGCTGGCCAGCGTCGAGGCGGGCACGGTGCTGGGCGACCTGTGCGGCCCCACGGGCGCGCCCCTGCAGCTGTCCAGCCCCCAGCACGCGCGCCTGGCCCCCCTGGTCCCCGGCCTGCAGGGCGTGCAGATCGCCCCCGCCCCCGGCGTGTGGGACGGCATCGTCCAGCTCACCCGCTTCTGGCGCTTCGGCGCGTCCAGCGGCATCGGGGGGGTGGCCCGGGCCATCCAGCGCGGCGACGTGGACACCGCCCTGGCCTTCCTGCGCGGCCAGTACGAGGTCGCCCTGGACTACTTCACCCGCAGCCTGGAGCGGCAGCGCAGCGCCGAGAACCTCGGCAACATCCTGTGCGCCCTCATCCGGCTGGGCGAGCACGACGAAGCCACCGAGCTCCTCGACCAGATCCGCTCCTCGTTCCCGTCCGACCTCGTGGACGAGCTGGACAGCATCATCGCC
>ENA-OWNT01003240-OWNT01003240.1-seawater-metagenome-genome-assembly--contig:-NODE-3240-length-15572-cov-4.559471_pt1 | contig 15572 bp, 4 predicted proteins | sample MGYA00238136_ERZ651165 | MGnify/ENA primary metagenome ERZ651165 (study PRJEB26861, sample SAMN08777766) | seawater metagenome | isolation source: coastal seawater | place: USA: Florida | collected...
TAGAATTAGCAACCCGGGAGGGTTTTTCAGCGACCTTTTTCAACCCAAGGCAATGCACTGCGCGTGATAATTTTCGCCTGCAAGTGCATCTCAACGCAAGCTAAGCTTGTGGTTGGTTCGAGAGTGACCCTCCGACCTTATCAGAGCCGCCTCCTTCTTTTCGCGACTTTGCCGCCAGCAGCATGAGTCATTTACCCTCAATCAACCTTCACGGGGCCCCTGTCGTGAAGTCTAAGAACCGACGACTCAAATTAAAGGAACTTGATGCCCTTAGTGAACGGCCCGCGCCCGCAACGCCAGACGAGATCCGACGCAAGCTTCACAAGAACCAAGAACATTCTGACAAAGCTGATGACATTTTCAACAAACATGACGTGCATGGTCACGGAGCTCTGTCGCGTGAGGAGTTCATGTCATGCATGCAGCATTTAGGCGTTAGAGATCGGTTCCCCGGCGACGAGTTCCAGCATAAAGTGAAAGAGTGTTTCGAGATGTTTGACAAGGATCACAACGGACAGATTGATCGCAATGAGTTCCTGCAGTTTCACAACTGGCTGATTCTTGACCACGTCATCGCGAAGAAAAAATCAAAAAAGCACCACCATCACAAGCACCACAAGCACCACAAACACCACAAACACCACAAGAAGAAGAAAGACAAGTCTCCGGAAGCTGGTCCGGAGTCGCCACAACCGAAGCAGGAGCAGTCCCATTCCGGAAGCAGTAGTGCCCTCCCTTCGGCTCCGGGAGCGGAACGGGTCGTGTACCAGCCAAAAACCCAACGACTCGACCCTCTCACGGGGAAGAAGTCGCCAGGGACGTCAGGCCGTTCGCGACCAACAAGTGGCAACCTCCTCGCAAAAGCTGCACTCGCCACCAGCCCCAATCGTGCAGTTGGCGGAGTATCGTTCAAGTCGCTTAACGGCCGCGCTCAGAGCAAGCGCCTGGACAGTGCGCACCGCACACCACTGAAACCTGGTGTTGACAAAGCCTTAGTGAAGCAGCATGTTCGTAGTTCATTTGTTGGTACTCGTATCGTGATGTTGTTTTTCATTGATTTCATCATTTGTGTGGGCAGGTCAAGAGTGCGTTGAAGGCTGTGCGCGAGGTGCTCAAGACAGAAAAAGGCCAGCAAATACTGCATTTGGAAGCCAAAGTACGGCATGCCGCCATCAACGGCGAGTATGTTACTCGAACTGTCACTCGCGAGACGTCCACAGATCCGCTGGGTCTGAGTTTTGTAATTCCACCGCGTATTATGGCGGTGGGTTGGTCGTCCCGGTCATTTCTTGTTTTGTCCGGTGGACCGAACTTGGAGAAGCAACAACTGAAGGTTGGCGATATTGTGGTGAAGTGCGCAAGCCATCCAGTTGAAACCATCGACGACTTGCAGCGAGCGACTCGCGGTCGTACCGACATGGTATTCCAGGTCGTTCGTTTGCCCGAGATGGATGAAGAACAGCTCCATGATACACAAAAGCAAGTCGAGAAAACACTGAAGGTACGCAACTCAAATCCGCTGTGTTCTCCACCCTGCGCAGCGACTCATGAGGATTTGTACTCTCGCAGGCGGCAGTCAAAGTGAAGGTGAGAGAGCACCTGTTTGAGGGCCGCGACGGCGATACGGATGTGATTGGGACTCCCGTGTAAAATGTTACACGTTCATTTTAATAAAAACATGTGACATGTCGTTAGTTGGTAGTGCCCGTGTAAGTAACAACTTTTAGACTCTAAAATAAATTTGTGTTGTCTCTATATGGCTCTAATCGGCAGCACTACCGTGTAGACCCTGCACTGGAAACGAAACGCTCTCAACTTAATCGTCGAGCTGAGTCAACCCAGCGACACCTCTCAACACCCAGAATTCCATGGACTGCAGCACCACAACAATTCAAGGTAAATACAACCATCCACAATGTTGGTGATATGACGATAACAAAAAGGCAACGAACCGTTTCTCCGAGTGGGATGTCGATGCTGCAGATGAAGTTCGTTGACATGCCCGTTGTTGACAGCTGCCCTGCGCGCACTGATGTTTTGTACACCGGCATTTCATACACTCCTTCTGGGGCAATCAAACTTGGCCCGAACGGATTAGCCGTCTTCTGGAATGGGATGAAATGCACAATTGGTAGTCGAGTAAACAATTCTCCCGGATCACAATCCACTAGACCATGGCTTGCAGCATCCCAGCGAGCGCCTGCGAACAAACAGAATGAAAGCAGTGTTACGACAGAAAATTTGTTGCTGTTGCACACACACACACAAACGAACCATCGATAAAGACCCCGGACACATAGACGCCATCTTCAGGGGCATCCGTCATTTCGTGGTCGTCCATTTGGCTCTGGATCTCGAACACGAAGTTGAGGGTGTCAATGGGGATTTGGTATTTGCGCGCGTGATTTTGCAGCACGCCGGTGGTGAAGCCCTGTGGGAAGAAAAAGCCTGCCAACCAGAAACTAGTTGGCTTTCCGTTGACCAGCCATTTCTTCATGAACGCCAACTTAGCGAGCAAATCCTTCACCCACGATGCGAGCGGTTTGAGCGACGGGTATGCGGCTCGCTCGAACACTGGTGGTACCAGATTGTTCGTCAAAGAAAAGTATACGCTGTCCAGAGTGTCGGACATCAACGTTTCTCCGCGAATGGCCATCTGAAGCTCTTTCAAATTTTTGCGCATCACACCGAGCAAGGCATTGAATCGAATCATCTCTTGCTTGAGAACAATGGCCAACGAGTCCATGAGTTCGCCATTCATTGTGAACGTAGAGGGACCAGCATCGTCCATGTCCAAGTCGCTAGGCAACTTCGACTCTACTTCCTGTGCCAACTCGGTGACGACTTCGTCCGGCGTCTTGCCGTCTCCATCACCGCTGTTCCCAGCACGTGGTTGCAACTGAATACAGGATCGCAACAAAGAAACTGTATCTCTCATTTGGCAAGAAATATTGGCATTATCATGCATGCCGAATACTTCGCAATCATCCGCCAACGGCAGGGAGTTGACATACTTCTTGTAGTCGTCAATGGTACCCGGAGGTGGTGGATAGTACACGCCCGAAGGAGAAAACTTGAAGTCCGGTTCCAGGACCTCGTCACGAGTCAACTGACCGAGCATAATCATGACGGTTCGGCGATCCCAGTCGTCAGTGACGCGTCCACCATACGAAATCTGGCCCACAATGAACAAGATCGCGTCCCATGGTACGTAACTATTTTCATGCAAGAACATCTTCAAAATTTTGATAGACGCGTCGAGGTCAGTGTTGTTGAACTCGTACGCAATGTTGAAGCCAAGGGCACCAAATTTTCGCCTTTCCTGCATCTTCGCGTGGAAGAAAGTGAGCACAAACGACAATTTCTTCCATGGGTACATGACACGTTCGTCAACATCTTCAAAGCCTCCAGCCCAGTCATCTAAGGCCGCTAGAGTGCTTGACATATTTTGACGAATGCCGAGAGGAGGCTCCGTCGTAAGTTTGATGGAAATTTGCAAGATCGGCACAGGGAAGTACGATACTGGCATTGATGTGACGAAAAGTCGGAAGTCCGGGTGCAAATTGGCGTTGTCCTTGAAGCCATCGATGATCGACTCTAGGTTGGGCAGCCAGGATTTTCCCAAGTGACAATTCTGAAGCATCACCCACGTCCCCGCTTCTTGTGCTGCCTCCATGGCGGCCTCTGCTCGAGGGCCTTGACCTTGACCTAACGCGACAACTTGCATCTTCTTGTCCATCTTCATTGACTTGCAGAAAGTATAAAACATGTCAGTGGGATCAGCACCTGTTGACAAAATGAACACGACCGGGGTAAGTGGGTCGGTGTCGGCATAAATGTCCTTCATCAGAACAGGTGGAGATTCCACGAATTCTGGGCCCATGTTCAAGGCTACGTAGTCGCGAGCAGCGAAAATCAATTTTTCTTCTCTGAAAATCTTCAGGAACAACATTTTTTGAAACACCGTGAGCTCGTCATCGAATCCCGCAGGAATCGGGGTCGACTCAGGGCACTTGCATGAGCCCCATTCTTTCAGCACTTCCTTGTTCGCGATAATCTTGTCGCAGAGTCCTTCAAACGCCGGAATTTGTTCATCCAGCACTTTTGCAAGATTCCAACCCGCCTCAAGAATGATCTTGGGGAGTGGGTTCTCAAGATCATTGACAGCCATTCCGGCGCCCCGGAGAAATAGTGACCACTCAGCAAGTGGAACAGTTCCATCGCGTTTCAAAATCGACACGCATATCAGCAAAGAGAGCAGCAGCTCGTGGCGGGCAAATAGTCCACGGCAGATGGATCGGAAGATAAACAACGTCATATACTTGATGATGTTCGCCAATCGCTGTTCGAGATCGTCTGACTGATCGGCATTATCGATACATAGGTTGTACAAACGCTTGTAGTACGCAAGTGAGTACTGATACATCGGATCAATTGTTGACAAGTTGGCGATCTCGAAGTACATCAACGCCCCACGCTGAGAGACCGGCACGTACCCAGCGCGTAGTTTGTCAATTTCTTGCTCAGTAACTAGGGCCTCTTCGAGATCCTTGTTGACTTCGTTGGATGTTAACTTCGACTCCGACAGAGTGTCCACGAGTTCGGCATTGTCGAGGATGTTACCCTCGGCCTCTGAAAGCATCTTCAAAATCTTGTTTTCCAACTCTGAGAGAGTCTTTTTGCCACCTGCAACGCGTTGCACGAGCTCGTTCTTCTGCACCTCGATTTCGGGACGCTCCTTCTTCACAACTTCTCCCAGTAACTGATCCTCCAGACCAGAAATAGTGATCATGAAGTTAATAATCGTGACCTTGATGCACACCTCCGGAAGGTAGTGCGGGTTCGGCATTTTAGTGGTCAGAAATAGTTTGAAGTTGTCGTCATAATCAACGTCACTGTCGCCGATTCGAATTAAACGACGGCCGGACTGTTCAAAAATAGCCTTAGCTAAAATGGGCTCAAGTGCTGGGTCCAAAAATTCGCCGATGTCCTCAATGAGAAAAGGCTTTCCGATACGAACACAGTTCTCCAGTGAACGCAGCATGTTGGGGTTGGTGATGCGAACAACATCAAGCGTAGACTTGAAGGTGCGCTTAATCCATGTTTTTGCCTGCTCTTCAGGGTCAATCATGAGTGGCCATCGTTGACCACGGGTCACCATAACAGCGTTGTCCGATGACACGGTGTCAGTCGGCAACCCATCGATTTGCCATTGACGAATACTGACTGGGTTCGACAATGTGTCAGCAAGAGAAAACTTTGCAGAGCAAGGAATTTCAAGTTCCGATGCCATGGCGGTCCACTTGGCCAGAATCTCAGTTCGGTAATCTCCTGTGAATGGCCCCAAATAAGACACAACGGCAGCACTGAGGAAACAGTCGCCAATTAAGTCTCTAAGTTGGTTGTCAAGCTTCCCAACAGAACCTTTCCAACGAATGTACTCGTCTTTCAAGCCTAACGTCAAAGTCTCAGCGCGTTGAAGCCGGTTCTTTGTAAGCTGACTTTCTTTCGCCAAGCGCTCACTTTCATTTTGCGCATCCTCGAGCTGCTTCTGCAAACCCGCAACACGGTCCTCAACAGCTTTGAGATCTGCTTGTTTCGAAGCAAGCAACGCCATGGCCTCGTCAAGAGTTTTCGACATGTCAGCAAGGCGCTTTCTCTTCGGCTCGACCTCCTTTGCGACGTCTGAGTATATGTCCATGGCATGGCACCACATGCACAAAGACGTGCAAGCTTTCGATACTTTGGCGACTGCCGCGGGGTCCATCGAGTCCAGCGCTGTCAATTTACGCAACTTCTTCAATTTTGAATCCGAAATATTGTCCTTATCGAAGTTCTTCAATTTGTCCATGAGTTGAACATCCGACAGAACTCTTTTGGCTGCAGCCCAATCAGTTTTCTCGCCCATCAAAATGCACACTGCTTCCATCACAGTTTGAACACTTTGATGCGGCTTCGCGAAAGATTTGACTTCCGAAATGTCCTTCTTGTCCAATGCATCCAGGGACTTAAGCGCCTTTGCGAGAGCTGGAAGCGCCTTGTCAAGATCGGCTTGTGCATCATCTTTGACCGCTTTGACCTCGGCTGCTTTGACAGATACTTTTTGCTCCTCTTTCTGTGTAATCTCTCGAACTTTTTGTGCGTCAGCTTTTTCTCGTGTCACAGTCTTCAGCAGATCGGCAGTTTCTTTGGCCTTTTGCTCCAACACAGGTTGCAATTTTGTTAAAGCAGCTTGGAGGTCCGCCACAACTTCGTTGGTCTCTTCCATTTTAGACACACCAATGGACAGTCGGCGGCGAGCTGTGCTTACTTCCTTTTTCTTCTCATTCAACACCTCCAGATACAAACTAATCAAATCTAAGTACGACTTTGGTGTTGTGTAAGTATGACGGCGCAGTTCAGCTAAAAATTTGTCAGCAGTTTCTTCGACGCTGAGATGAATTTGAGCACACAGTTCAGCAAGTGCGTTGCGAAGGTCGACACTGCCAATCTCTTCACGTGCACCCAGAAACTCAGTGGACACGCTCAAAAGTGCATCTCGTGGCCACCCAAGGAACCAGTCAATGGTGCAACAATTGATAAGAGACGGGTACTGGCGACATCGCACCCGCAAAGCATCACCAACTGGGGACATGCACAAGACAATGTGGAGCTTTTCTCGCACTCGTGACACAAAAGTTTGCCAAATGATATCTCTTGATCCCGGGAGTCCCATACGTTCCACGATTGGAAGCAACTCCTCGTTGATCTTGTTGATTTCATCGTTCTCGAACAGACCAGTGATTTCTCCAGTGTTCAAAATGTTGTTGATGTCCTCCAAAAACGATTCATCGACAATTTGAGTATCAACGAACAAGAAACAGACGGACTTTCCTTGCACACCTGCTTGCATCATCAACGACTTCAAATCCTCGCGGAAGCCTTCCAGGCCGTAACCGCGAACCAGTTCAATTTGGAAACAGGACATATCGGCCATAGAGCACGCAATGCGCGTGAGAGACTGTTTGCCAGAACCGCCAACACCCACCAGCATCGCATTGCCACGTGGTTGACGCAGCACACGAGAGATTCTTACAACATGTTCGACGGCGTCACGGAAGAACACAAGATGCATTTGTGTCGGATTTGTCAGATTGTAGTCCTCCAAATTTTCTGTAAGTACCTTGGTAATTTGGCCAAACGATTTCACCATCTCGTACGGGACGTCATCTCCCGGTTTCAAGAAGTCACAGAATGCCAGTGGCGTGCTAGCCTCGAACAAGTCCTCGTGAGAAATTCGTTCTCCAAAGTGACGAGGGAGAAGTCCGACAACGAACTCAGTGAACCAGCGTTGATCGGTTTTGTTGCGCAAACGATCATGGAAGACTCGGCAACATTCATGAAGCCACAACTTCGTGAAAACCGTAGTGTCTGGGCACTGCCGCTGGCGCACCATCATCAATCCCTGGAACACCTTTGACACATCTCGCAAATTGAATGTGTAGTGGAACTTGGCTGGAGTCGGCCTCAAATTTTCTGCAACAGCATTGTACACTTCAATGGTTGCCTTGACTGTCTTTTCACACAGTTCCACAACACTGCCATTGAAGCGATACGCCTCAAGGAATCCTCCCAACATAGTTTTGAAAATGGACTCCAGGACCGCCTCTGCAGCGCTCGGAATACACATGAGGTGGAATTGGGATGAAAAACGTGCAGTGACTTCGTTTCGGCCACCACCAGGGGGCGCCGACGCAAGCACCATTGCTAACTTGTCAATGTCGCGCCAGAACAACTTCTGTCGATCGTAAATGCCGCCTTCACCAACGATTTGTCTCAGCAATTCAATCGGGGGCTGTGCGCCGTACTCTTCAACGGCGGGCATGTTAACATCGTCGACAAAGATGCACAAAATCTTCTTAGCGCCTGGCGGCCCGAGCAATGTCTTCTTCTTTTTCTCGAGCTTTTCTTCAATTGTTTGTTGGATTTGCAACGACACAGTTTGCGCGGAGAAGTTCAACGAAATGTCGAACAGATCCATTCCACCTTCCTCCTCTGGAGGCTTCATACGGTTGATGAGATCAGAGACAATTACTGTCTTCCCTGTTCCCGTGACACCAGTGAAGAACACGTTCGCAAATACCTCCAATTGCTTTTGAAGAATGAATGAAAAGCGTGTGGTATCCAGAGTAGGCACCACTAAGTCGAAGAAACTTTTGTCCTTATCGTATTCAAACTTGGGGATAATCGTCGTCCATGGTGTGAACTTGCCATTCTCGAGATCCGGGAAGCTCCCATAAACATCAGCGGCGTTAAAGTTGGTGTCGCGGAAGACATCGTGAGAGGACGCCCACGCGTCGAACTCTTGCCGACTAGCCTCGTCACACGAACCTCCGACGGTCCATATGAACGAGAAGATGAACAGTTGGTCAACAATGCTGATCAAGGACTCAGTATTTGATTCATCAATGTGGCCACTGCTCACACCGTTGGTCCACAAAGACGTAAAGAGTGAACACAAACTGTTGGTGATCTGAATATCCATAGTCTTGATGGGTTCTCGCAAGTTCTTTCGCAAAAAAGTCAACCCATCATCAACACACGCCTCAAACTTCGAGAGGATGTGGTCAGACACCTCAGCGCTCAAGTGGCCAAACTTTTCGGTGCACCAAGTTTGAACGCACGGAAGCCATTGCACAGTCTCCAAAGAATAATATACGACACCAATACGTGACACAGTTGCCGGTGACGCCTGCTCCAGGTCGTTGCATTCGAAGATAATGCGCATTTGGGGTCTCAGCTTGATCCGCTCGCCATTCGCAAGACAGAGGGTCATGTTGTCGTCGAGGACGGTGTTCAAAGACTCAATCCACAACGTGTCCACGGGACCGTCGAAGGTCACCCATTGGCGTTCCTCTGTTTCATCGCGAGCTTGTGCACGCATGATGGTAGAGGCCAAACCATCCGTCCATTCGGCTGTTAACTCGTTGAACTCTCCGTACAGTTCACCCATTGTAATAGACTTGGGGTTCATGCGATGCAAATGGACGATTCCGAACGTCTCGTCTTCCGATCCACCCTCATGAAGTGCGGTCATTGTGTTCGCAAGCACGCGGTAAGCAGTGGTTTTACCGCCGGTCGCAGGTCCAACAAGGCAAACGCCGAATCTCACATTTGTAGTGTCGTAGAACTGAATGACTTTTGTGATGAACGAATCGACTCTCTGAAGGCCAGCTCTGTCGATCTCTTCATTGATTCCGACCAACAACTCGCCATAGTCCACGTAAGGAACCTCCAAGCCAGGGAACAGGTCAGTCAAAATTGCAAATACCAGCGGCAAGTCTTCAGCCAAAAATTTTGGGACATTTGAGTCACGAAGTGCGCGAACGAGTGTGATGTCCTCCAGCACATCGGGTGCTTCGCGCTTCAAGCCACCAGCCATAACCAAGACGGACTTTACTGCTCGCAAACCGTAATCGTAATGGCGCTGCTGTGACAGCTGCTCTGAAAATAGCTTGTACATCTTGATCATTTTGCGCGCGAGGTTTCGGGAATCGTCGAACCCCTCAGCGAACAACATGATCTCTGCAATCAATGCATAATCAGGAATCATCATTGCAACCGGGCGGAAAAACACCTTCAAGTTGTCTGGGAGCGCGGTACGTCCCGCATACCCAGGATTCATGGTGACGTTGACGGAGAACGTCTGAACCTCAATTTTTCGACCTTCAAAATCACACCAGTCGTCGCCTCTCTCCAGAGATGACTTCAGTGTAAACAACTGCTGCGCGATGACGGACAGGACCTCAATTTGGATACGGTTGAACTCATCGAGACAAGTCCAGTTGCCAGTTTGAGCAAGACCAGCGAAAAGTGTTGCCATCATCTTGTAGTCAATTTGATCTGAGCAGTTGAAGACGATACAAAACATCCCCATTGCTTTAGCAAGATCCTTCGTTGACTCAGTCTTTCCGGTACCAGCAGGGCCAGCGGGGGCAGCTCCGAGCTTCAAGTGAATGGAGCCGGTGATAGTCAACCAACAGCGATCCGTTAACGGTGTAATAACCAGTCGTGACGTACAGCCCATATATTCGTAACCATAGGTGAAACGAGCATTTGATTGGCGCACGATGGTATCATTAACATCAGTGTCCCAGTAGTATCGAAGCTGCTTCATCCACATAAAGTTCGTCAACTTGGAGACCTTTGCATCCCTCATTTCTTCCACGATATCGCGAGCATGGACGTCGGTAGTGACGAGAGCCACAATCACTTTGCGCTCAAGTTTCGAAATCTTCATCCGAACTGTTGCCACAAGGTCACGAACCATTGACACATTCTCATCGTACCACTTTGCAAGTGCGTCAGGTGTCTTCTCCATGGCCAATATCGCAGCCTCGCAGTTGCGACTCCACATTATCTGTGCACCCGTCGCCACGACCTGACCGGGATGCAGACGGATCCAACGAGTGCGCACTCGCTCATCGTAATCGATGACACCTGCCTTCATGCATGCATGGAGAGCCTTCTTCATGGACGCTTCAACAGCTCCAAGCCACTCTTCTACAGGGCCTCGTGCTTTCAGGTTCTTCGTGAGCGCAACGCGCTCTCCCTGTGGCGAGTACATGGCCAAAATATCCTGCGACTTCGATCCTTTGCCAAACTCGAGTTTGACGAGGGCATCGAAACATTTCCGCAAGAAAGGCTGGACGGCCGTGGGGTCACGGGTTTGTGACAGAATCTCCAGAAGCTCGTCGTTAGAAATGAAATAAAATCTGGCGAAAAGTTGACGCTTGGTCTCCAAATAGTCTTCAAGAGATTTCTGAATCTTCTCCAGCTGATTGTTGTAGATCTTGAAGTTTTCTTTGCGCCCTTTCACAGTCCCTGCTTTGATGCAGTTTGGCTGTTGGTAAGTAGCTTGCATTATTGTCTTCCACGCTTTGTCGACATCTTGGAACATTTTTGCTTCTGTTGGCAACTGCTTCTGAATGTCAGGAGCAGAAAAGATCGACTCCAGGTACATCCACTGTTGCTGACACTGCAGCCACTCGTCGAGAGTTTCTTGCAGTGTGACCAGCAAGCGCTGATATACTGTGACATCCAATCGAATGTGGCCGCAGTAGCGCGATCCAAGAATGGTGTTCAAGGTCACCAATGAGTCGTCCAGATTCGTCATGATGTCCTCTACGGACCCGAGGATGAAGACCTCTTTGGATTCCTTGAAAGAGTTCACGATAAACTCCGACTTTCGCCATATTGATTTCACCTTCGTCTCGAACAATTCGTCCAGAGCTCCCTCCTGCACGGCTTCCGTTGAAATCTCAGTGAGGCGTTCCGTGTGCTCCATGACTCCAATATCGATCAACTGACCGAGCGTTACATTTTCTAGGCCGTCGGAAAAATTGTAGTGTATGGTTTCTTCAATTTTCTTCCAGTGACGAGGCTGTAGCGACTTGTTGCGTAGAGCCATCGTTGCTGGCAACAGCTTGGCAAACTCTTGGACCATTCCTGACAGCTTTTGGACGGCCATGTTGCCCTCGAGCTGACGCGAGGATACCACCGCGACTTTATTGAATTTCTGCACTTGAACTTTGATCTTGTCCGCATCCACAAATTCCATGCTGCTGTTCTTGTACTCCTCTGTCAGGCGCTGCCAGTCACGGAGAGACTCCCACAGAGTCAGTTTAACTTGCAGGTCGCCTTGAAGATCTTCAATGTTTTCGTATTCCACAACTGGCTGGTTAAGCACGCTCTGGTACTGCGCATACTTCTCGGACGTTTCGAGATGCTCCTCGTAAGCTTCCTTTTGAGCGTACAGATGTGCCAGCACAACCTCTTCGTCGGCATCCGCATCCGCAATAATCGCATCGTCCAGCTCTTGTCGCGTTGCTGCCACCTTTTTGTTCAGCTGGGGGATAGCGTCAGAAATTTGCTTGGCAAAGCGAGCAGTCAATGGCTCAATTTCTTGCTCCGTCTTCTGCAGAAGAGATTCCAACAAAATGGTTCCTTCGTTAAGCATCAAGATATGGCCCTTGATACTGTCACTCAAATGCCACTGTTCGTCCAACATAACAACTCGAAGTTCCTCGATGCGTGTAGCGCCTACCCGCAAGCGTGGCATGAGCTCCTCTCCCTCCTTCTGCACCTCGAGGCGTGCGACAAAAGCTTCGACACTCTTCGGATCTTGCTGCAATTTCGAGTTGATGTCACTGAGAGCAGTGTTCAAATTCAGCGCATCGGTGTCGATGAGGATTGGGATCAATTGTTGCAACGCCTCCAAGCACTCCATCGGCGATGGAAGCAGACGTCGCTTCAACTCGGCGCTGTCAACCAGCAAAATGCCAACATCAGACTTGTATGGGATTCCCGAGAAGCTTTGACCTTGCCCACGGAATTTTTCAATCAAGTCCCGGAAAACAGATACGTCGACATTTCTGTATCGCTCCATGATGTTTTCCTGGATTTCAGCGTTTTCCAAGTAGATCTTGTTGTAGGGCGCGAACACCTGGCAATAGTCGTAGGCGTCGACCATTGCTTTCTCCACACCCGAGAGCACTGCCTTGCGGGATTGCGTGAACGCCTTGTCCTTGAGCACTTGCGTGGGCAGGTCTGCTTTTTCGAGGGCCACATCGTCCGCCTTCTCAGTCGCAACGGCAGTGTACGGTGTCAACTCGGCGTGCTGCATGAGTCGTTGTGGTTGAGCGACGACACTGACTGCATCCAATATAATGCGATCGATTGCAGCAACAAAATCTTTGGTCGGTGGTTGGAGCTGAAGCGTTCCTTCCTTGTTGAATGCCACGTCGACCGTGAACAAAGGTGTAGGCCCTTCTGAAGTGGCACTTGCCTCGGCCTCGTCCTCGTCACCGGCGTGGTCCTCTGCCGTCAAATACACTTTACGCGGTGGCAGTGACTCGGGCGTGACGTGGCTGTTGAAGGCAGCTGCCGACTGCACGGCAACGAAGCGAAGCGTGTCCTGAAGCACAAAATCCGTCATTCGTACGAATCTCACCAGCTTCTGGCACTCCTTGCGCAGTGAAGCGCGCTCCATGAACGTCAATTTGTGATCACCGTCGATTCGATTCTTAGACAAAAACTTGTCCAACACGTCATCGCACGCGCCACGAACGAGAAGCACGACTTGCTTCATGAACTTAGTGAGCCAGTCGGCCACTGCGTGGCGCCTGTTGTTTTGGACCTCGATGAATTCTGCCAGCTTGTACGTCTTCGATCCGTCCACCTCGATCAGCTCTGTTTCGCGAGCATTCTGGCAGTTGGCGTGCAAGTGAAGGAGAGGTTTCTGCAGCCGCATGTTGAACAAGAACAAGTTGTTTTGGAGGCTGGTGGCGGCTCGTTGTTTCCGCAAGTTCTTCAACCACTTTGACCATTGGTAGAACGCCTTCCACTTCTTGTACACCTGAAAAAAGCGGATGTGTCGGATGCTCCAGAAAGTCTGGAAATTGCGTTCCCAACTGTCCAAGTCAGTGAACGCAACACTGTCCCCTCTGAAATGAGTGATGCCTTGCTGGCTCATTGTGTAGTAGTTTTTCGGATCGATCAAAATGTGGGGAATCACCTCCAAATTGTACGCGCTGAGAGTTCCGTGGTCGCTGGCCCTATGAGACTCCCGAAGATAGAGAAACGAGCCCGAATTAAACTCTGACTTTTGCTGCGGGTTGAGGTTGAGAGAATCCACAAAGCTTGTCGGCGCATCGTCCACTGGCACAGGCCGACGTTGCGGAAGCGCGCTTGACTTTTCGTCATCAGAACTGGAGCTGTCGTTTGCAGGTTTTGGCAGTTCTGAAGCACGACCAGGGCGTGCTGCCGGGAGTGGGCGCAACTTACCACCCTTCAGTGGAACTCCGCTGGAAGCACCGGCAGTTGACTCGTGCGGCAATCGCCGCCTCTCTGCGCGTCTGGCCTTTGGTTTTGGTGCCAGGGCCGCTTGTCGGGCCCGCAGCGAAGTTTTCTGCGAAGTCTTGGCTCCAAACTTTAACCGCGCAGCAAGTGGATTCCGCGCGCCGCCGCCGCCGCCGCCGCCGGCGTCCATGGTCGTCGACCCGCCCAGAAGAACTCAGCAGGACACCGCCGCCGGCCAGCAACGCACCACGTTTAATATCGTGTTCACCACGACGAGTTCGTAAGAAGGAAATGCGAGAGATTTACGTACGCCCCGCCAATGAGAGCACAGAGCCGGCACAATCTGGTTCCTCCGCAAATGTCACGAAAAACCAACAAGAAAACGCAACGAGCCCAAGAAACGAATTGGAATCGTGGAATGTAGGCGTAAACGCGAAGGTTGAAAGGTAAACCACAGCAGTGCACTGCACGTCTTCATCGTCGTTCTAAGACCACGTTCCGTCTCTGGTCGTTGACATTGATCCTGACACACTCACCGACAAAGTCAAATGCACCCTCCAGCAAGATAGCGAGCACCAGCACACCAAGTGATGCGTTCCTCAGAGAACGAGATGCAGTGACGACCGCCAACAACTACAACAACTTTTACTACTACGACGACGGCGAGTACTCCAACAAAAGCAACAGCAACGAACCAACGACAGATCGACGACGACGACGACGAAAACGACGACAACATCGACATCGACAACGACAACAACTTTAACAACAACTACAAAGACAACGACAAGAGCAACATCGACGACTGAACGACGGAGACGACGACGATAACGACGACGATAACGAAGACGATAACGAAGACGATAATGAAGAAGAAGACGAGACGAATGAACGACGACAACGACGACAACGACGACGATGACAACAACAGCAGCGACCACGACCACGACCACGGCCACGACCACCATGACAACGATTACGACGACGACAACGACGACGACGGCGACAACGACAACGACGATGACAACGACAACGACAACGACGACGAACGAACGTCGAACGAACCAACGTCGAACGAACCAACGAACGAACAAACGTCTGTTTCTGTTTCATTGCCCGCACTCTCACTCCCTCTCCTAAACACTGTATTCCCATTACCGGAATCATATCATACGTCTTTCCCATATGAAACGGAGGAAATATATATCGCTTATCGGGAATACCGTGGTTTGCTGCCTCGTTTCGAACCAACGTTTCTCGGGCAGCGGCTCGGCAGTGACTGTGAGTGAGTGAGTGAGTGAGGGAGGCGTTTCACTGCTCACCCACTCACTCACTCTCACTCTCTCAGTCCGCGCCGCGTGGAGTGTACGCTATATGTACATTATTTGTACGGCTGCGTACTCAGTCATTTAAATGAGTGAATAGTGGGAAATTGTGGGAGGGCGGTGATTGATGTGGTGATGTACGGTGGATGTGTACATATAATGTACGGTGCGGAAGGAAGGACCCACTTTGAATGAATGAATGAATGCGAATGCGGCCTCACTCACTCACTCACTCACTGTGCGGCGTTGTGGGCGGTGGCTGGCTGGCTGACTGACTGACTGACTGAGTGCAACAGTCACAACTCAGTCAGTCAGCGTGAGTGAGTGAGTGAGTGAGTGAGTGAGTGAGTGAGTGGGATGGGTCGTCTTCCACTCACTCACTCACTCACAGCCCCACAAAACGTTCGT